>Ga0007801_10000794_pt1 | contig 10322 bp, 9 predicted proteins | sample CryBogmetaGMA2M_FD_60372 | JGI IMG/M metagenome (GOLD analysis project Ga0007801, IMG submission 60372) | Freshwater microbial communities from Crystal Bog, Wisconsin, USA - MA2M | ecosystem: Environmental > Aquatic > Freshwater > Lake | place: Crystal Bog, Wisconsin, USA | collected 2009-07-06
CTGCACTCATAATTTAAAAAATTGCGACTCTGGGGGTTGTAGCTTCACTTGATTACCTTCTATTCGCAATCGTCCATCAAGGAACCATTTTACGGCCCGCGGGTAAATTTGATGCTCAGCGTCTAAAACACGGGCCGCCAGGGTGTCGGCAGTATCCCCTGCCAGCACTGGAACAGAGGCTTGGCAAATAACTGGTCCTTCATCTACGCCCTCATTCACAAAGTGAACTGTGGCGCCATGTTCCATCACTCCAGCCTCCAAAGCCCGTTCGTGGGTATGGAGCCCCGGAAAAGCCGGCAAGAGAGCAGGGTGGATATTGATGAGGCGCCCCTCAAAATGGCGAATAAATCCTGGAGTTAAGATTCTCATAAAGCCCGCTAGCACCACTAAATCAGCCCCTAAGGCATCAATTTGATCCAATAAGGCGGCGTCAAAGGATTCACGGCTTGCGTACTCCTTGTGCTCAATAACAAATGTTGGAATACCCTGGGAGCGAGCAAAATCAAGGCCTTTAGCCATTCCATGGTTGGCTATAACCCCAGCAAAGTTGACCTGCCACTGCTCTTTTTGAGCAGTTTTGACGATTGCCTCGAAATTAGATCCGCGGCCTGAGATTAAGGTGACGATTGAAAGCATGCCCACAATATAATTGATGGCTACCCTGAAAGCGATTTTGTGAACGTATTCCGTGGCCCGACCCAGTTTTCTGCAGGACCTGCATGTGCCCTAACCATCGGGAATTTCGATGGCGTGCACAGGGGTCATCGCGCCCTACTCAAGCAGCTTGTCGAGGGCGCCAAGCAACGGGGTCTTGCCAGTTGCGTCATGACTTTTGAACCTCACCCAAAAGAATTCTTTTCACCAGACCAGGCGCCTCCACGAATTCTGAATCTGCGCGACAAACTAGCAGCCTTGGCTGAGCTTGGTATTGATCAAGTAGTGGTGGAGCATTTCAACTCCGCATTCGCACGCCTGACCCCTGAAGAATTTGTTTCAGAAATTATTGTTAAGCGCTTAAATGCGAAATGGATTTTGATTGGTGATGACTTTTGCTATGGCGCAAAACGTGCTGGGAATTTTGCAAGCCTTAAAGCAGCTGGAGAAAAATATGGTTTTGAAGTTTCTAGTATCCAAACAATTTTGGAAGATGGTGAACGCATTTCAAGTTCTGCCTTACGAACTGCACTCGCGAATGGTGACATGATTCAAGCAGAAAAATTATTGGGTCGTCCTTACGGAATTTCTGGACATGTGATTCATGGTCAACAATTAGGCCGTCAATTAGGATTCCCCACTCTCAACTTAGCGGTTGCCAATCATTTGCATCATCGCAAACCGGCAACCACTGGTATATTCACCGCCCAGGTCTTAGGCCTTACAGATAATCCTTTGCCAGCAGTAGCTAGCCTTGGCGTGAGGCCAACTGTAGAAGATGAAGGTCGCGTATTACTTGAGACGCATATCTTTGATTACAAGCAAGATGTTTACGGAAAGATTATTACCGTGGAACTCTTAGAAAAAATTCGTGATGAGGCCAAGTATGACGACCTCGACACACTAACAAAAGCAATCGCAGCTGATGCAAAGCACGCCAGAAATTATTTCCAGAAAAAAGCCCATGTCTGAAAAAGAAAACTTATATCCCGTTAATCTACTAGATACCGCATTCCCAATGCGAGGAGATCTAGCCAAGCGTGAACCACAATGGGTAGCTGGCTGGCAAAAAAATAAACTCTACGAAAAGATACGTGCTGCTCATGTCAGTCAACCCAAGTTCATTTTGCACGATGGGCCTCCCTATGCAAATGGTGATATTCATATTGGTCATGCAGTAAATAAGATTCTCAAAGATATGATCGTCAAGTCCCGCTGGTTAATGGGCTTTGACTCTGTGTATATTCCGGGCTGGGATTGCCACGGCATGCCAATTGAAATCCAGATTGAAAAAGAGTTTGGTAAAAACTTACCTACAGCTGAAGTACAAGCGAAGGCTCGTGCCTATGCGCAAGTACAAATAGACAAGCAGAAAAAGGATTTTGAGCGTTTGGGTGTTTTGGGCGACTGGAACAACCCTTATCTCACCATGAATTTCCGTAATGAGGCCGATGAAATCCGTGCGCTTGGCAAGATCTGGGAAAAAGGCTATGTCTTCCGAGGTTTAAAACCTGTGAACTGGTGTTTTGATTGCGGCTCTGCACTTGCAGAAGCGGAAGTGGAATACCAAGATAAAACTGATCCAACGGTTGATGTTGGTTTCGCCTTTGATGATGCTCAGCGTCCCCAACTGGCAAAAGCTTTCGGGCTTGCAGAACTTCCAAACAAGCCAGGTCAAATTGTCATCTGGACTACTACACCTTGGACCATTCCAGCTAACCAGGCAATGAATGTTCACCCTGAACTGACCTATGCCTTGGTTGATGTAGGTGACAAGCTACTGATTCTGGCAAAAGATCGCGTAGAGACTTGTCTGCAAGATTACGGTCTCGAAGGCAACATCATCGCAACATGTCTAGGCAATGAATTAGCCAACATTTCTTTCTGGCATCCCCTGGCACCATTGCATGAGGGATACAAACGCCTTTCGCCGATCTACCCAGCAGAGTATGTGACCCTAGACACTGGTACTGGCATCGTTCACTCTGCACCTGCTTATGGCGAGGAAGACTTCAAGTCTTGTAAAGCAAACCAATTGGCCGACAAAGATATTTTGAATCCGGTGATGGGCAATGGTGTGTACGCATCTTGGTTGCCTCTGTTTGCTAATGAGTACATCTGGAAAGCGAATCCAAAAATTGTTGAAGCGATGCGTGAAGCAGGTAGCCTTCTAAGAGATAAAACCTATACCCACTCCTACATGCATTGCTGGCGCCATAAGTCACCGATCATTTATCGCGCTACCTCTCAATGGTTTGCAAGCATGGATAAGAAACCTTCTGATGGCAAAACCAGTCTGCGTGAGTCCGCCTTAGCTGGCATTGAAAATACCGAGTTCTTCCCTGCTTGGGGTAAACAACGTTTACACAGCATGATTGCCAATCGTCCTGACTGGACTTTGTCGCGTCAACGCCAATGGGGTGTACCAATGGCTTTCTTTGTTCATAAAGAAAGTGGTGAGCCGCATCCACGAACAGCTGAACTGCTGGAGCAAGTTGCAAAACGGGTAGATACAGGCGGCATCGAGGCTTGGCAAAAATTAGATGTTGCTGAATTGCTCGGTGATGAAGCTTCTCAGTATGAAAAGAACCGTGACACCTTGGACGTGTGGTTTGATTCTGGAACAACCCATTGGCATGTTATCCGGGGATCCCATCGAGATGAGCTTTTAACTGCTGAGGCTGATACGCCGAATGGTCGATTCGCTGATTTATATTTAGAGGGCTCTGACCAACATCGTGGTTGGTTCCACTCTTCCTTACTAACGGGCGCCATGCTCGATGGTAAACCTCCATATAAAGCGCTCCTGACGCACGGATTTACCGTTGATGGTCAAGGTCGTAAGATGAGTAAGTCTGTAGGTAATGTTATTGCGCCACAACAGGTAGCTGACAAATTGGGTGCTGAAATCATTCGCTTGTGGGTCGCCTCCACCGATTACTCTGGTGAGATGACAATCTCGGATGAGATTCTGAAACGTGTTACCGAAAGCTATCGGCGTATTCGGAATACCTTGCGCTTCTTGTTAGCCAACATTTCAGACTTTGATCCTAGCAAACACTCAATGCCTGCAGACCAGTGGTTAGAAATCGACCGTTATGCAGTCGCACTTGCAAATCAACTCCAAAATGATGTTGAGGCCCATTACAAGGCCTATGAATTCCAGCCTGCAGTTGCTCGCATGCTAACCTTTTGCTCCGAAGATTTAGGTGGTTTCTATTTAGATATCCTAAAAGACCGCCTGTATACAAGTGCACCCGACTCAGCCGATCGTCGTGCAGCACAGAACGCGCTCTTTCACATTACCCGTAACCTCTTAAAATGGTTATCCCCATTCCTCTCCTTTACCGCAGAAGAAGCCTGGAAATCATTCCCCCATGGCTCAGGCGTCGAGCCGTCCGAATCCATCTTCATGGAAGAATTTGGCAGTTTCCCTGAAATTGCTAAGGCCAATGAATTACTTGCCAAGTGGAACCGCATTCGTGAAATTCGTTCGGAAGTAACCAAGGCAATCGAGATCGAGCGAGAAGCTGGCAATGTAGGCTCGTCACTACAGGCCGAACTCACTATCAAAGTTGGTGATATTGACTTCGCGATCCTCCATTCCTTGGAAAACGATTTGCGTTTTGTCACCATCACTTCAAGCGCCAATATTGAGCTCAGTAATGCGGGTCTAGAGGTCTTAGTACGTGGCAGTCAATATCAGAAATGCGGCCGTTGCTGGCATCACACCAAAGATGTAGGCAGTAATTCCGATCATCCTGAATTGTGTGTCCGCTGTATTAGCAATCTTTTTGGCGATGGTGATCATCGCATGTTTGCTTAAGGGCAACAATTGATGAATCTCTCGCTGCTTCGCTATTTCGCAATTACTACGCTCACCCTGCTCTTAGACCAACTGAGCAAGTGGTCAGCTTTAAGTAATTTGCAAATGGGCGTTCCCGAGCCTGTGCTCCCTTTTTTAAATTGGCTCTTGCTATTTAACCCAGGCGCAGCATTTTCTTTTTTAGCGCAAGGTTCCGGCTGGCAACGCTGGTTCTTTACCATTCTGGGTCTAGCGGCTTGCATCTATATTGTTTGGCTGCTGCGCAAAAGCCAGGATGACAAACTACTTTGTGTGGCCCTCAGTTTGATTCTAGGGGGCGCTCTGGGCAATGTTTTAGATCGAATAATGTATGGCGCAGTGGTTGACTTTATCGATCTGCACTACGCAAACTGGCATTGGCCAGCATTTAATATTGCAGATAGTGCTATCTGTATTGGTGCCACCCTCATTATTTGGGGTGAATTACGCAAGTCATTTGGCAAATCCGCCCAATCCCATTAAGCTGGCGCCATGCAATCACTTTTAAATAAGAAAATCGTTCTCGGGATCTCTGGGGGCATAGCAGCCTACAAAGCACCTGAGCTTGCACGTCAGTTAATGCAAGAAGGTGCATCCGTTCAAGTCGTAATGACCGAAGCGGCACAACAATTCGTAACACCAGTCACAATGCAGGCCCTAACAGGTAATCCGGTTTACACCAGCCAATGGGATAGCAGCATTCCTAATAATATGGCGCATATTGAATTATCCCGCTCCGCCGATGCAATCCTCATTGCCCCTGCTAGCGCTGATCTGATGGCAAAACTTTCTTTAGGTTTGGCAGATGATTTATTGAGTACGCTCTGTCTTGCAAGAGACTGTCCCCTACTTCTTTCCCCGGCGATGAATAAACAGATGTGGGATCATGCCGCTACTCAAAGAAGCGTACAACGCCTAAATGATGATGGTGTTGCAATCCTGGGTCCTGCTAGTGGCTTTCAGGCTTGCGGCGAAGTCGGTATGGGCAGAATGCTTGAACCCACAGAAATTACTGAGCAAGTTATTGCCTTCTTTCAAAAAAAAACGTTAGCTGGTAAGAAGGTACTCATTACTGCGGGCCCCACTTTTGAAGCGATTGATCCAGTGCGCGGAATTACTAACCATAGCTCAGGCAAGATGGGCTTTGCTATTGCCCGCGCAGCAGTGGAAGCGGGAGCTGAAGTACATCTCATTGCAGGTCCATGTGATTTAGAGACCCCACTGGAGGCGACAGGGAAAATTACTCGCACAAACGTTGTCAGTGCAAATGAAATGCATACCGCTACCTTGAAGGCGACTGCTTATGATGTTTTCTTTGCGGTTGCTGCAGTTGCCGACTGGGGAATTGCAAAACCTTCCAAAGAAAAAATAAAGCGCCAAGGAAAAGAAGCGCCCAGCATTGAATTTATTGCCAACCCCGATATTCTTCTTGATATTGCTAACGCAGTTAAGACAAAGAATGGGAAACTTTATCCTTACTGTGTAGGCTTCGCAGCTGAATCAACCGATCTCGAAGCGCATGCAAGTGAAAAACGTCAGCGTAAGGGCATCCCAATGGTTGTTGGTAATATTGGTCCCGACACTTTTGGTAGTGACCTGAATCAATTGCTAGTTATAGATGAATCTGGCAGCAAGAAAATTGCCAAGGCTGAAAAGCTTCAACTTGCACGTCAATTGATTCAACTCGTTGCCAAGAAAATTTAAACTACTTTCTCTTTCATTACATTCCCTGCTTTAGGAAATCCCATGCAATCCCTTCAAGTCAAAATTCTCGATGAACGTATGCGCAATCAATTGCCAATGTATGGCACACCGGGCAGCGCAGGACTAGATTTACGCGCCTGTATTGATGAGGCTATTGAGATTGTTCCCGGCCAAACTGTGCTAGTCCCCACTGGCCTTGCAATCTATGTTGAGGACCCCCGTTATGCAGCATTTATTTTGCCGCGCTCAGGCCTTGGTCATAAGCATGGCATCGTCTTGGGCAACCTCGTTGGCTTGATTGATTCTGACTATCAGGGCCAACTCATGGTGAGTACGTGGAACCGGGGCTCCACTCCATTCAAACTCGAACCTATGGAGCGATTGGCACAATTAGTAGTGTTGCCTATTCTGCAAGTTGAGCTCAAGGTAGTTGAAGAGTTCAGTGAGAGTAGTCGTGGCGCAGGTGGCTTTGGAAGCACTGGTAGAGGCTAACTGCCTGAATCGCCGTGGTGCACTAATTTGCCTATGTAATATTAGCCTTGCAGGCCTCGCTTGAGGGGCATTAGCCAAACATAAGCACTAGGTCTTAAGCTGAATGCAATTAGTTATTTACGATGGGCATGCTCCTCTAATTCACCCTCCCAGATGACATATGGGCCTTTTTATTAAGTGATACCTGCATATAGGAATACAGCTTGGCTCAGGAAATTATGAAAAATTTCCCCATTCTTGCCCAGGCCCAAAAAAAGACTCTAGGAAAAATGACTGATTTTGCTTATTTGCCAAGATACCACTATTGAAGATGGAATTAATTTATCACTAATTGATTAAATATCAAACAATAAAAAAGCCGCCCTGAGGCGGCCTTTTCACCATCAATTAATCCTTACTTACGAATATGCGCGTGACGTGCCGCATCCTGGGACATGCCACTACCAGCCCCTTCACGAGATTCCTTCTCGGCAGTAATTTCCTTGCGGCGCTCTTTACAAGAGCCGGCTATTTCTTGCAAAGCTTTGCGTGCACGTGCAGCTGATGCCTTAATACCTTTACCTTGAAACTTTTCGTTCTCTGCTTTATATGTTTCAAAAGTCTCTAGCAATTTATCGTGGTGGGACATATTTTCCTTTTATAGTGGTGCGACTGTTAGCTCTTAAATTTCTTCTGCAGGTGCGACATCTACCTTGGCGGCTTTACCTGGCAACTTCGGAGCATCAAAGTTCAACTGCACTTTTCCATCGGCATCGATATCCACGTCTACATGACCACCTTGCGCCAATTTACCGAAAAGTAATTCATCCGCTAAGGCTTTACGTACTGTATCTTGAATAATCCGTTGCATTGGACGGGCCCCCATTAACGGATCGAAACCATGCTTAGCCAAATGCGCACGCAGCGCTGGACTAAATGTTGCATCCACTTTCTTCTCATGCAATTGCTCCTCTAATTGCATTAAGAATTTATCAACAACTCTCATGATGATGGTTTCATCAAGAGCCTTAAAGGCCACAATAGCATCCAAGCGGTTACGGAACTCAGGCGTAAAGAACTTCTTAATATCCGCCATCTCATCACCAGACTCACGTGCATTAGTAAAGCCGATGGTAGATTTCTGCATCGCCTCTGCACCAGCGTTAGTGGTCATGATGATGATGACATTGCGGAAGTCAGTCTTGCGACCATTATTGTCCGTCAACGTGCCGTGATCCATCACTTGCAACAGAATATTGAAAATATCGGGGTGGGCTTTTTCAATTTCGTCGAGCAAGAGTACACAATGCGGCTTCTTATTCACCGCTTCAGTGAGTAAACCGCCTTGATCGAATCCAACATAGCCTGGAGGCGCACCAATCAAACGACTAACCGCATGACGCTCCATATATTCCGACATATCAAAACGTAAGAGTTCGATACCCAAAATATAAGCAAGTTGTTTAGCAACCTCAGTTTTGCCAACGCCTGTTGGGCCTGAGAATAAGAATGATCCAATGGGGCGGTCAATTTTGCCCAGACCAGCACGAGTCATCTTAATGGCGCTAGCCAATGCCTCGATAGCGGGATCCTGACCAAAAACTACGCTCTTAATATCACGATCTAAAGTTTGTAACTTACTGCGGTCATCTACAGTGACAGACTGAGGCGGTATGCGCGCAATCTTAGCGACGATCTCTTCAATTTCTGGGCGGCCAATCGTTTTCTTCTGCTTTGACTTAGGCAGAATTCTCTGTGCAGCGCCTGCTTCATCAATCACGTCAATTGCCTTATCTGGCAAATGGCGGTCATTAATATAACGAGCAGAAAGTTCCGCAGCCGCCACCAAAGCACCAGCTGCATACTTCACACTATGATGCTCCTCGAAGCGAGATTTAAGGCCACGGAGAATTTGCACAGTCTGATCAACTGTTGGCTCTACTACGTCAACTTTTTGGAAGCGACGAGACAATGCAGCATCTTTTTCAAAAATTCCGCGGTATTCAGTAAAGGTAGTTGCACCGATGCACTTTAGCTGACCATTTGATAAAGCAGGCTTCAGGAGATTGCTTGCATCTAAAGTTCCACCAGATGCAGCGCCAGCGCCAATCAAAGTATGAATTTCATCGATAAATAAAACACCGTGAGTATGGTCTTTTAAAGACTTCAGAACACTCTTTAGGCGTTGCTCAAAGTCCCCGCGATATTTGGTACCTGCAAGCAAGGCGCCCATATCTAATGAATAGACAGTTGCATCAGCCAAAATATCTGGTACATCGCCCTTAACAATGCGCCAAGCCAAACCCTCTGCAATAGCAGTTTTACCAACTCCGGCCTCACCTACCAATAGTGGATTGTTTTTACGACGACGACAGAGCACTTGAATGACGCGCTCTACTTCGCTATCGCGACCGATGAGTGGGTCTATCTTGCCTTGACGAGCTAGGGCATTTAGATTTTGAGTGTATTGATCAAGAGGGCTTTCTTTACCAGAAGAGGCAGCCTCTTCTGTCTCCTGTGAAGCTTCGACAGGCTTTACATGCTCAGTTTGATCTTTGCGGACACCATGGCTAATAAAGTTCACTACATCCAAACGAGTAACCCCCTGCTGTTGCAAGAAATAAACTGCGTGTGAGTCTTTTTCACCAAAGATTGCAACCAACACATTGGCACCAGTGACTTCTTTCTTACCATTGGAAGTAGATTGCACGTGCATGATGGCACGTTGAATAACTCGCTGGAACCCAAGCGTAGGTTGTGTATCAACTTCATCATTCCCCGGAACCACAGGAGTATTGTCGTTAATGAAATTTTTGAGTTGTGCTCGAAGCTCTGCAATATTTACTGCGCAGGCTTTTAGAACCTCTACTGCAGTTGCATTGTCTAGTAGTGCGGCTAATAAATGCTCGACCGTAATGAACTCATGACGCGATGCCCTTGCGTCAACAAACGCCATGTGCAGACTAACTTCTAATTCCTGGGCAATCATACTTCCTCCATAGTGCACTGTAGTGGGTGACCCGCTTCACGGGAGAGTTCGATAACTTGATGCACTTTGGTGGCAGCAACATCGCGAGTGAATACTCCGCAAACGCCTTTACCAACTAAATGAACCTGCAACATAATGCGTGTAGCCGTTTCATGATCCTTATTAAAATACTCTTGAATCACCATCACTACAAATTCCATTGGCGTGTAATCGTCATTCAATAGCAAGACTTTGTACATTGAGGGCGCCTTAACTTTCTCGGCCTGCTTTTCGAGAAGGATGGTGTCCTCAGCATAGGGATTCGCTGGTGTACCAGTAGTGGGGTTTTTAGGTGGGCGGCTCATTAGAAACATTCTAAACACAGATATCCAAACTTTATTCAACTAGGGTCATGTTGCGAAAAACACGCAAAAACCCCTCTCAAACCTATATTGGGGCATTTTTCGATAAAAAAAGGGGGGTCAACTAGGGGGTAAGTGCTCATAACTCCTTGACACCCCTAGAAAAAGGGCAAACAATCAGGGGGTAGGCCTCATTAGGGGTTCTATTTAGGCGTGTTGTGGAGCGAGACTGATTAAAAAGTATTTACCCTCATCACGGTTGTTTTAAGTTTATGTAATGGAGTTCGCATGGCGACCGGAATTGTTAAGTGGTTCAATG
>Ga0007801_10000796_pt1 | contig 10315 bp, 9 predicted proteins | sample CryBogmetaGMA2M_FD_60372 | JGI IMG/M metagenome (GOLD analysis project Ga0007801, IMG submission 60372) | Freshwater microbial communities from Crystal Bog, Wisconsin, USA - MA2M | ecosystem: Environmental > Aquatic > Freshwater > Lake | place: Crystal Bog, Wisconsin, USA | collected 2009-07-06
GATAATGCAGCTAATTGATAATGGAGTACTTTGTGCAAATAAATTGGTTGTAGTTAAAGATAGTTTCTTTAGCCAAGATCAAATGCATCTCGATACCTACTTCAATATCATCGCTCCAGGCAAAGCTGTTCTGGTTGAAACTCGGTTGGGAGTGGATTTTAGCGATGTAATGAGTCTACATGCAGATATTTACCAAAGAAATGAATTCGGTTTTGAATTAACATCCAGTGATGTCAGCTTTGTGGATTTTTTACAAAAAGACTTAAATTATCAAATTATCCCTGTACCATTTGAAGATCAGCTTAAATACGGAGTAAATTTTATTACAGTTTCAGCTAATAATATTTTGGCAATTGATGGTGTTAGTTATGAATATAAATATGCTATCGGGCAAGCTGGAGTTAACGCAACTTGGATGAATTTTAGTAATTTGACATGTGGTTATGGTGCGGCTCATTGTACAACTCAAGTAATTTATAGAAATTAGATTACAGGGAGCCCCTTAAAATTAGGAAAAATAATTAGTAGGGGCTAAGGTTACTATGCTGGGGAAATCTAGTTTTAGCAATTCAAGAGCTTTTCCCATATCAAGTTTTGACCTTACAACTATCATGACAGTATCATCGCCTGCAATAGTCCCAATAATTGGGCTATGTTGAGGTAGTGAATACATATTCAAACATTTTTGATCAATATAATATGCTAAAGAACCTGCATTTCCTGGATATGTAGTCAAAATTATGATACCAAATTCAGATATTTGAATATTTAGTACGGATGGTTTACTTTGGTTTTGTTGGTCAAGTTTCGTATATTTACCAGAAATTTTTGCGATATTTAATTTTTCCAGCTTGCGCGATAAAGTTGCTTGGGGTATCTCATAGTTTTGCTTTTTCAGAAGTTTCTGTAAATCACTTTGCTGGGTTATATCATGATGATTAATTATATTTATGATGGCGTTTTCTAGTTCTCTATCTTTATTTTTTTGCATTCAGGTTAATCCCCTTATAATTTTGAATATATATTCAAAATTTTGAATATATATTCATTTTTTATTGACTTTGCTTCGCATAAATTATATAATACTCAAATTAGAGTCCAAATCCATAACTTAAAGGAATTTTATGTTTAGAGTAATTAATTATATGTTCATGGTCGTATTATTTTGTCTCGGTGGGTGCAAAGCTGAGCAAGAAACTAATATTCTCAAATTTGGCGTCTCAGCTGATTATCCTCCTTTTGAATATCATAGTAATAATGAGATTGTCGGATTTGACATTGACCTGGCCAAATTAGTAGCTAAAGAAATGGGTAAGGAAGCGGTTTTTGTTGATATGCAATTTAGTAGTATTTTTCCTGCCCTAACTAGTGATAAAATTGATCTGGCGATTTCAACAATTGCAATTACTGATGAGAGAAGTATTCATTTTGACTTTTCAGTACCATATTATCACGAACAAATAGTGGTGGTTTCTAAGAAAGATAATTCAATTTTAACCAAAAACGAACTTGATAATAAGAAAATTGCTTGTCAGATAGGAAGTGTATTTGAAGTTTGGCTTAAAAATAATATTAAAACGGCTCAAATTACAGCAATGAATGATGCTAATCAGGCTATTGAATCTCTGAAAGCAGGGCATGTAGATTGTGCTATTCTTGATGCAGTGCAAGCGATGATGTTTAGTAGTAAAAACCCTGGTTTGTCATATAGTTTAATAGACCAAGCCCAGAATGGATATGTATTATTGTTGCCTAAGAATAGTAAATTAAAGCAACCAGTTGATCAGGCAATTCTTAAGCTTACCAGTTCAGGTGAAATCAAGAAATTAGAACAAAAGTGGATAGATCAATGGAAAAACTAACTCTGGATTTCATGTTTATTGGTAAAGGGGTTTTGCTATCCTTGCAATTAATGCTCGGTGGTATTGTAATCGGATTAATTATAGGCAGTCTATTTGCTATTTTGTGCCACAATAATATGGGTAATTTTTTTATTAAGCGCCTTATCTCAATAATTAGGGGTACGCCACTCATTTTGCAGCTTAGCTTTATTTATTTCGCTCTGCCGGGTTTGATAAACTGTAAAATATCAATTGAGATTGCAGGTATAATAGCTTTTGGATTAAATAGTGCAGCCTATATCGCTGAAATTTTTCGTTCTGGTATAGGGAGCATAGATGTAGGGCAATTCGAAGCTGCTAAGACATTACAAATTCCAAAGTTTTACATCTGGAAAGATATTATTTTGCCGCAAGTAATTAAAAATATATTGCCCTCTATCACTAACGAAACAATAGCCTTACTGAAAGAAACAGCTCTTATTTCAACAATAGGAGGTATGGATATTATGCGCAGATATCAAGTGCAAGCTGCAGAGCAATTTACTTATTTTATTCCGCTATGTATAGCAGGGTTTTATTACTATGTCATGGTGATAATAATTGAAGGTATCGGAAAAACAATAGAGCGCAGAATGTCTTATGATAAAAATTAGTAACCTTTCTAAAAATTTTGGTTCTACCAATATTTTAAATAATATCAATCTATCTATTGATGAGCATTCAATAATGGGTGTAGCTGGTCCTTCAGGGGGAGGGAAGTCTACACTTCTTCGAATTATTCAAAAATTAGAAGATTATGACGAAGGTGAGGTCATTTATGATGGAAAAAGTAGTTTTATGTTTCAGGATTTTCAACTTTTTCCGCACATGACTATACTGGAAAATTTGACCTATGCACCAAAGCTTCTCAATAAAAAACAAGATCATGAGAAGGAAGCTCTAAAGCTTCTTGAGACTCTAGGAATAAGAGACAAAGCTGATTTTTATCCAGGAAAATTATCAGGTGGCCAAAAGCAAAGAGCTGCTTTAGCAAGAAGTTTGATGATGCAGCCAAAATTTTTGCTCTGCGATGAGCCAACATCAGGCCTGGATGTTGCGACTATCCAGGATGTGGTTGAGCTTCTTTACTCGGTGCGGGATCTTGGCGTAACTATAGTTATAGCATCGCATGATTTGGATTTCTTGGCTAAAATTGCTGATAGAATAATCATCCTTAAAAAAGGAACTATTTCGGCTGATGTAAATCCAAAACAACTCGAAAATCCTATAGAACATCTAAAGCAATATTATTAGGGAAAGCGTTTGAGAAAAATTGGTACTCGTATAAAGAAAACGGACTATGCCTATAATAACATGAAGCATTTTATATCTCTTCGTTCCTTCGTGGTATAATCTAAAAAATAACGCAAATATGTCAGTGTGTTATGAAGTGTACCAAATCTAACAATGATCTTTAACGGAACCATGCTGGCCACTGATCATGATAAAAAATATCCGTTGCATCTCCTACAGTTTCTATTTCTTTGTTATGAATATAACTAGAGCAATTTTCTTTATGATATTCTACAGATTTGTTTACAACAGATGTTAGTAAATGGACGATCTCGATGTTGCCTTGAAGTATTGCTATATCATATGGGGTATTATAAGCAATTCCCATAAGCGGATCGGCCCCACATTTAACTAGAATTTTTGCTATAACATAGTTCTTACAATATAATGCTATATACAAAGGAGTCATTCCTTTGTTATTACCATAGTCAACATCTTTTGCTCCCGATTCTAGCAGTAATTTTACAGTGCTAATATCTCCATTTTTAGCAGCAATATATAATGGAGGATCTACTTTATTATGGTAGATAGCATCATATTTAACAAGAATTTCTAATAGATCGTTCTTTAGATGATATGATGCATAAAGTATAGGGTCCATTCCATATTTGTTTGCTTGTTCAACTATTGCACCTGATTCTAGAAGTAACTTTACTACTTCGATATGACCTTTTTGAACAGAGATAAATAAAGGTGTAGTTTGTTCGTTATTCCAGTAATTGACTTTTGCCCCTAATTCCAGCAGCAACTTTACTACTTCAGTATGACCTTCTTGAGCGGCAATATATAAAGGTGTCTCACCATACTCATTGGCTTTATTAAGTAGTGTGCCCGATTCTAGCAGCAATTTTATTAGACCAGTATTTCCATTTTGAACAGCAACAAATAAAGGAGTATTTCTATGTATAGTAGAATGTCGTACTGAATTTTCTGAGGAGGGTATAAAAGGAGTGGGGCTAGCTACTTCAATTTCTGCGCCTGAATCTAATAATAATTTTGCAACTCCAATATGTCCATTTTTAGTTGCGGCATATAATGGGTCAGCAAATAAGCATGGTTTTTTCTTTTGAAACAAGCATGACTTCTTATCTTGATGAACTTTTGAACCATAATCTATTAAACATTTTGCAACTTCAATATGACCTTCCTGGGCAGCAACGTATAGAGGAGTAATCCCTTCGGTGTCAGTCATATCGATTTCTGATCCCGATTCTAAAAGTAATTTTACAACGTCAACATGCCCCTTCTGGGCAGCAATGAATAAAGTTGTAACACCCCGGTAGCCCTTTTTCGTATTGACTTTTGCTCCTGAGTCCAGCAACAATTTTACTACCTCAGTATTTCCATTTTGAACAGCAACAAATAGAGCAGCATTTCTATGTACTGTAGAGTGTCGAGCTGAATTTTCTGAGGAGGAAATAATAGTAGTGGTGCTAGCTACTTCAACTTTTGTGTCTAATTCCAATAGTAGTAATTTTACAACGTCAATATGCCCTTCTTGGGCAGCAATGTGAAGGGGGGTAATTCCTTCAGTGTTAGTCGCATCAATTTCTGCGCCCGATTCTAAAAGTAATTTTATAACGTCAATATGCCCTTCCTGGGAAGCAATGTGTAGGGGGGTAATCCCTTTAGTGTCAGTCACATTAACTTCTGCGCCCGATTCCAAAAGTAATTTTATAACGTCAATATTCCCTTTCTGAGCAGCAACAAATATAGTGGTACTTCCATGGTGGCTCTTTTTATTGACTTTTGCCCCTGAGACTAGCAGCAATTTTAGTACTTCAGTATGCCCTTTTTGAGCGGCAATATATAAAGGAAATGAAAAGTTGTCCCACTCTACCTTATCAACTTCTGCGCCCGATTCTAAAAGTAATTTTACAACGCCAATATATCCATTCTGAACAGCAACGTATAAAGGAGATGTTCCGATACGTTTATCTATTTTTGCACCTGACTCTAATAGTAATTTTATTACGTCAATTTGTTCGTTTTCAGCGGCAGCAAATAAAGGGGTAATAGAGTTAATCTCTTCATTAACAACGCTTGCTGCTATAGTATCATTAGCAAGTAAATAACTGCTTTCTATTAATTGATAATTCTTGTGACAATTCGCAATGAAAGCACCTACTCTAAAGTAAGATATCTCTTGGTTAGTAAAACTTGGGAGATCCAAGTTATTCTGGGCTTTATAAGCATTGTCAAAATTTTTATTTAAATTATTGTAAAATTCTATAAATCTTAAGGCTTCAGCATTTAAAAATCCTTCTGCATCTTGTAGTATTTCTTTTGTAGGGGGTATTATAGAAAATTGGTAAATTTGATCAGAAATCTTGGTTGTGAAATGTGCCTCTTGTATCGCAGAGCTTGCCATATTTGTCAAAAATGACTGAAAGGAAGAGATAGAGTGACTAAGTTTCTGCATACCTTTGATCGCTTGCTCTAATGAATAATAATATATATCAGATAATACCGCTTGGTTACCAGAATGGATGGTAAGGGTAGAGTTTTCTGCTAAATATTTTATACCACTTAGTGCATATTTGCCGTAGCAGCTCCATAAATGAATGTTAAGAGATTTTAAAGAACTCATGGATCTTATGTCGCTCAATAACCAATCTGTTTTCAAAAACCCACCAAAAACGCTCATATAATGACTTCCTTCATCATCGACTTGACCATGAAAAATCATATCTATTCTTGTATTCTCATCAACTTCTTTGAATACTATTGTTAAATCATTCGGAGTTAATTCTCTATAAGCTCCTACTGCTAAATATCCTCTTTTTAAATAGAGATTCATTAATCCTTTCATTTTAGATAGGCTATCAGTGGATTTGTGATCTTTTATAGGATCACCTATGATTAATAGAGCTTGGAGAGTCATTATCTGGATTCCTCATATTTTAAATCAATTTTATAAAACGAATTCTTTTTCTCCATAGTGACCTCACTTTAATACCAATATTAATGTAAGAAATTAACCAATACACAATGTATTGGCATATGTCTATATATTTCTGCAAGGTAAAGATTAAGCTATAGGTTTTTCAATTTCCTAAAAGAAGGATCCAAGTAATCCATAACAAATGAGGGTTTCTCATAGGCTGTATACCTTATCTTAAACCAGTTTTGGTGCGATCCAAGAAGGTAAGAAGCTATAATCTTTTAAAAGCTCCATGTTTTTTGCTATGGCAGATCCGTTTCCAGTGAGTAGCAGTAAAGAATCTAGACCTGATGAATGAGCCCCGAATATATCGGTTTCCATAGTATCGCCAATCATCAAAATTTTGCTTTTGTCTATTCCCTCTTCAATTAGCAAACTTGATATTTTATCAAATACTTTTTGGTCTGGCTTTCCGTAATAATGGACTATGCCGCCAAGATCACTGTATTTTTTTGCAAAAGTACCGGCGCAATAGCGTTTTTTATCGCCATGACTTACTATTGTGTCAGGATTTGCACATATCATTGGTAGGCCGATTTTAAATGATCTAGCTAGAAAATCATCGTATTTACTAAGGTCTTCATCTTCGTCCATGTAAAGAGTTTGAAGTATAAAGTCTGCATCTTCAATGATCTCTGCAGTTGTTACATCTAAATTTCTTAAAATATCCTGATTTCGCTCTTCTCCAAGATGATAAAATTTCCTTCCTAATTTTGAAAAAATACTATCACTCCATGATTTAAGCTGCTCTCTGACCGCATCGCCTGAAGTATAGATACGCGCTTTATCCATCTCAATTCCTAACTCGATAAGTTTTATTTTAGTGATATCGGATGGTCTTGGTGTGTTCGATAAAAAAATCACTTTCTTTTGAGAGTTTAAGACTCTATTTATTGCCTCTGACGCGCCCTCAAAAGCATTATTACCATCATAAACTACTCCCCAAATATCTACGATAAAAGCGTCATATAAATTCTCAATTTTTGGGAATGTGGTTACAAGGTTGTTGTTCATAATATTTACATATTTGTTGGTATTTATATCTATGGCATAATAGTTGTAATTTTGTTCATTTCAATCATTTTATGGTAGGATGGAAGCGGGGGAGAATATCTATGATCCATATAAGAACAGCTTTGGATAATATTATAATATTTGGAATAATTGTAACTATTATACTGGCTTCATTGCCATTTTCTAATTTAGAACATATCGGATTAATATGGTGCACAGTGCTGGGTTTAATTATGGGAAGTTATGCAACGTCTCTAATTTCTAGGCTGCCACGTAAAGTTATGCAAAAAAAAGAAAATCCTTATTGTGCATCATGCAAAACTCCACTTGCCGTGCAGGATTTATATACAGTTTTTTCTTATATTATCAATAAAGGGAGGTGCCGTTTTTGCCACGAAGCCATACCAAGGGCAATCTTTTCGACTGAGACGCTAATTACACTCAATTATCTGGTATGCTATTTTTTTTATGACAAAAATTTATATCAATATCTAGCAGCAACTTCGTTTTATTCTAGCGTAATAATTGCTGCAACATTGTGGTTTAATTCTAGATATGTCTCTGTTTGGATGATTAGCGTTATGCTTGCGTCCGCGTCATTCTGCTACTTTGCGGTTTGAAGCATGTAATTTACCGCGAGATAGTTCATAAAATCCACCAGCTTCTTCGATAAATAATTTTGCTATAGAAGCCCTGTTTTCATTTACATTTTTCATCTTTACGGAATCTATCTTACCGGCAGCGATGAATGCCATTGCTAAAATTTCTGAGCCGAAATTTTTTTCATCATCCAGCACCAGTATTTCATCACTTTTTACTCTATTTGAAACACGCATTCTCATTCTACCTTTAGAAAAACGCGAATAATTATCCAGCCATGCCCCACTTCCTCTTTCGGCGATATATGATTCTTCAAAAGCAGGTGCTTCGATAATGGCAGCAATGGTTTCAAAGTTATTACCAATTTTTTTTTGCAGAGCTATAGAGACTGCAAAAAACGGGATCGCATGTGCAAAATTTAGAAGTCCATCCATCGGATCAATTAACCATCTATATTCTGCATCAGTATCCACAGGTGCAGTAATATTAGAGATAGGATAGTTGCTGCGGGAATTTTGCAACTCGCTAACTATGATGCTCTCTACCTTGCTGGCAGCTCTGCTAGCAAAATTAGCGGTTCCATTGTGGGATGATTGTAAATAAATAATCTCACCATAGTCTCTGGTAAGAGGTTTAATTGCTTTTCTAATTACATCTGAAATTAGGCTGATATTAAGTGAATCTACTGCCATTAAACTTTTGCTCTTTCAAGGTAGCTAGCATCTTCTGTTCTAACTACTACTTTATCACCAATCACTACAAAGGGTGGCACCATAATTCTGACGCCATTTTCAAGGATAGCGGGCTTGTATGAAGCTGCAGCAGTTTGTCCTTTGACTACTGGCTCTGCCTCTGATACTTCAAGAATTACAGTTTCAGGGAGTAACATACCGATGGGGTCATCCTGATATGTTTCTAAGGTTACAGTCATATTGTCTTGTAAAAAATTTAGCTTGTCTCCAAGTATGGTTTTGTCAACTAAGATTTGCTCGAAACTCTCATTATCCATCAGCGCCATATTGTCGCCTTCCATATAGAGATATTGATATTGTTTTTGGTCTAAGCGAACTTTCTCAATATTTTCGGTAGAACGAAATCTTTCATTTAGTTTCGTTCCACTCTTAATATCGCGCATTTCGACTTGTATGAAGGCCCCGCCTTTGCCAGGCATAGTATGGTCGGGTTGTTTCATCACCATCCATAATCTGTTTTTATGCTCCAGGACATTGCCCATTCTTATTGAGTTTGCGTTTATTTTCATTATAGGTAATTTTATATTTCTAATTTAATCATAAATTATAATTTATATGTGAAAAAGTCAATTGATTATGATAGGATTCATAGGGAAATATCAGCTAGGAGAGAAAAATCTCTTATTTAGACCAGGGAAATTTCCAATAATGATATGTTTTAATTTCATTGCCGCCGCCACCGACCCAGCTACCACAAAACATATCTGCGCCGACTATAGGATAATTATTTCCATCGCTGTAGCTATAATATATATTTTGCCTAGCCGCAGAGATTTCAGGATTAGTTTGTGATAGAGATGATTCACTTATGGTAAAATTCTTGATTAAATCTGTAAGATTTTCATTTTTCATTGAAAAATCTTCTCTAGTTATTTGTTTGAAATCACAGTGTACATTCTTGTTACGAGCAAAATTTACATTATAAATTATCAAAGATGGCAATATAATATCAATATTTCCCTCTTGGTTATTTTTAGCAAAATAAGACATGGTCACAAGGGGAGGGCCGTTAAAATATATTTCATCATAACCATTACAAGCATATTGTAAGTATTCTGGTATGTCTTTATCAGTAATATTTTGATTTCTAGTTAATCTTCTCAGGGCCTCATTAAGTATAGGGTGATTAGGTTTTGCAACTAGAAAAGAGTTGCCGAAATAGCTCTGAGTATTTAAAGTTTCTCTGCCAGCTATAAAATCGTATTTTTTCATGTAGTTATATAATTCATCTGCATTATAAATTTCATAATCCATATCATTATATATTCCTCCATATTTATGCAAAGCAAGAAGCCTGAGCATATCCGATGCTTCGGCAAAATATGCTGGAGCTGTCGTCGCTACGCCCTTTTGTAGGGTTTTACTCAGTTTATCGAAAAGTGTATGACTGGTAAAATCTTCAATTTTTTTTATTTCTACATTTTTCATCGTTAAAACTTCACTTGGAAATAAATCAGGCTTATTTGTCCAAATATAATGTTTCCACTCATTACTAGTTGAATTAAGTTTATTAAAATTTGCCTGCATTTTTAGCAAATAAAAGTCACCAAGTTCCTTTTTAGACTCAGTAGAAAAATATATGTGATGGGTTATAAGTGGAATTTTTGCTATAAGTGAGACGCTTTGTAAATCTTTGTCTTTAAGTATTTGTAACCCATTTTCTATCGCTTGTTTCTCTAAAGATTTGTAATCAAAGCCTTCTTGTGAAAATATTCTTAAGAAATCATCACCTTGAGGTACGTAGCATTTTCTTGAAAAACCTAGTTTTTTAGCCAGGTCATAATCTTTGAGGTATACAACTTTAAATGCAACAATAGCCAATAGAATTATTG
>Ga0007801_10000799_pt1 | contig 10304 bp, 7 predicted proteins | sample CryBogmetaGMA2M_FD_60372 | JGI IMG/M metagenome (GOLD analysis project Ga0007801, IMG submission 60372) | Freshwater microbial communities from Crystal Bog, Wisconsin, USA - MA2M | ecosystem: Environmental > Aquatic > Freshwater > Lake | place: Crystal Bog, Wisconsin, USA | collected 2009-07-06
TCCGGCTGGGGCGAAGCGCGAAGGGGTTTGCAACCCCTTCGCTTACGTTTTGTGTATGCAACTATGCCTTGCCAAACTACAAAACGTTACGGACGGGATTACAAATCCCGTCCGGCTGGGTACTCTTGCCGGAAACGCCCGTAAACGGGCTTATTCCGGCCTACGGCGCATAACATCAGATATATTAAGAACAACATGCCTAAGCATTACGACGTATTCCTCAGTTATCACTGGCGCGATCAGGTGCAGGTCCATGCCCTGGCTAAAATGCTGTGTGGGCTAAATCTACGCGTATTCCTTGACCGCTGGTATCTGACCCCCGGACAATCTTGGTTGCAGGAACTGGAACAGGCTCTCTCAGCCTCCGGCGCGGTGGCGGTGTGTATCGGTCAAGGGGAAATGGGTTCTTGGCAACAGCGGGAGAAAAATTTTGCATTGGACCGCCAAGCTAGGGAAACCGGCTTTCCGGTGATCCCGGTACTTTTGCCGGGTGCTGAACCGCCGCTGGGTTTCCTGAAACAAAACACCTGGGTGGATTTACGTTCCGGGCTGAGCCAAGACTTGCCGTTGCGCATCCTTGCCGCCGCCGTGCGTGGCGAACCGCCTGATGCCGTGCTGCACGAACGCCAACGTGAAATCCTGTCCACCCTCTGCCCTTACAAGGGACTCCAATTTTTCCGCGAAGAAGATGCCGAATTCTTCTTTGGTCGCGACAGCGCGATAGCCTTACTGCACAAATCCGTACAAGCCCGCCCATTCGTTTTTTTGGTGGGTCCGTCGGGCAGCGGCAAGTCCTCCGTGGTTCGCGCCGGTTTGGTTCCAAAGTTACGGCGCGAGACACGCGAACCCTGGGAAATCATCACGATGATACCCGGCGACCGGCCTTTTCATAATCTGGCGGCGGTATTATTGCCACTGCTGGAAACCGATTTGGGCGAACTTGACCGGCTTCGCAAGACTGGCGAACTGGCAGTTGAGCTTCAACACGGCAGCATTGAATTGCGCGATGTCGTCGCTCGCATCCTAGAGAAACAAATGGGCACCCGCCATCTTCTGCTCGTGGTTGACCAATGGGAGGAGTTGTACACCTATCAAGCTACAGGTTTTCATCCCAATGCTGTTGAATTAGCAACTGAAGTAGGCAGGAATAAGCCCACGCCAGCGGGTGTTTCCGGCAAACTGACCTGCCCAATGCCGGAAACGGTCGTTACACGACCTTATTCCGGCCTACGTATGACCCTTAATTCAGCAGTATGGGAAGCCCCCTCCGCCATGGCTTCGCAGTTTATAGACCTGCTATTGGCGGCAACCCAACAGCAACAGGGAGCGTTCAAAGTGGTTGCCAGCCTACGCGCCGATTTCATGGGCCGCGCATTGGAACACCGGGGCTTGAGCGAGCAGTTGCAAAAAGGCACGGTGATGCTTGGGCCGATGACCGATGACGAGTTGCAGCAAGCCATCGAAAAACCCGCCCAGCTTGTGGGCGTGGAATTTGAAAAGGACTTGGCGACGCGCATTGTGGGTGATCTAGCCGGCGAGCCGGGTTCGCTGCCCCTGCTGGAATTCTGCCTGACCCGCTTGTATGAAACCCGGCAAAACCGCTCAATAAGCCATTTCAGCTACGGGGCAATAGGCAAGGTGTCCGGGGCCATCATCCAACGGGCCGACGCGGTGTTGGCAAAAATCGAAGATGGGCAAGTAGGCCATGGCGATTTGGCGCGCGATATTTTTCTGCAACTGGTGCAACTGGGCGAAGGGGTGGACGACACCCGCCGCCGCGTGTTCATGGACGAGTTGGGCGACGGCGGGGAAGCCCGTGCGGTCGTCAAGGCACTGGCCGATGCCCGGCTGGTGGTGACCGGGTACGAACCGGGCAGCGGCAAAGACACCGTGGAAGTGGCGCATGAAGCCTTGATCCGCCGCTGGCCCACGCTACGCGGCTGGCTGGAACGGGATCGGGAGAAAATCTTCCAGCGCCGCGAGATCGAACGCGCCGCCAAAGCTTGGGCAGAGCATCAGCAAGCCGCCGTTTACCGCTGGCCCGACGAGCGCGTGATACTGGAAGCCGCACCGGTCATTCTAGATTTACAATGCCGTTTTCCCGTGAAACCCGTTGAACGGGACTTCCTTGGGCCGTTGACGGTGGATGACCTGCTGGCTCGCTTGGATGAACCCACTACGACCCATGCCGAACGGGCGATGATAGGCGACCGGCTGGCACTGCTACCCGGCGGCGACCCCCGCCTCGGCGTGGGGCTTAGGGCAGACGGCTTGCCGGATATTGTGTGGAAAACCATCCCCGGCGGTAACGTGACTCTGGAATTGGAAGCCAAGGGCTGGACTAAACGGTTTGCTGCCAAGCCGGTCTTCAAAGTCCAAGAATTTCAGATGGCGCAATATCCGGTCACAGTGGCCCAATGGGGGGCTTTTGTGGAAGCTGCCGAGGGTTATGACTTGCTGATTCGTAAGCCTTACGGGGCCGCACCGGCTGCACAGCGCGGACAAGACAACCAACCTGCGGTCAGCTTAGCTTGGGTGGATGCCGTGGCTTTCTGCCAATGGCTAAGCAACCAGTTGGGTTATGAGCTTAGGCTGCCTACCGAATGGGAATGGCAACAGGCGGCGACCGGCGGCAAGCCACACAACCAATATCCCTGGGGTCCAGATTGGGACGAGAGCCTAGCCAATACCTACGAAAGCAATTTAGGCCGAACGCTTGCCGTAGGCCTTTATCCGTCTGGCAAATCCGAACAGAATGTTATGGACCTGTCCGGTAACGTCTGGGAATGGTGTTTGAACCAATATGACCGCCCGAAGCAAACCGCAGCGGGGGGCGAAGCCCGGCGTGTGCTGCGCGGCGGGTCCTGGAGCCTCGGCCGAGGCCTCGCCCGTTGCGCCTCCCGCAACTACTACGATCCTGGCTTCCGTAGCCTCAACCTCGGCTTTCGTGTGGTGTGTTGTGTCTCGCCCCCATCCTGGACCGCTGACCACTGATGCTCTGAACTCTGTTGCTCTGCTTTGCTGTTCACTGTCTTAAGCCGCGCAGCGGCTCGCGATTTTTTTTTTGGGGGGGGGTACGTCATTCCGGCAGGGCTTAGGGCAGTAGGATGCGCCGAGTTACGAGGCGCATCGGTCGCGATTGATGCGCTTCGCAAGCTCAGCACATCCTACGGGCTAACAACTTGTCATATTCCGCCTGAATTGATTACAAATCCCGCTTTGCCTTTCAACTATGGAATAATAAACCATTGTAGCCCGGATGGAGCCGCTTGCGGCGCAATCCGGGTTTTTGGGGTTGAAGATGCCGAGTAAGTACGAAATGATCATTTATTGGAGTGAGGACGATAATGCTTTTGTCGTCGAAGTCCCGGAATTGCCTGGCTGCATGGCTGATGGCCCAAGTTATCGGGAAGCTGCCACCAATGCCAAAATTGTCATCGAGGAATGGTTACAAACCGCGCAAGAATTGGGTCTTTTCATTCCCGCTCCTCGTGGACGTTTGATTTTTGCATAACGATTCATCATTGGGCGCATGAGACCATCGGGCAACTGCTTCACCGTTGCCCGACATTCCAAATTAGCACACATTAGTTGCTCCTTCCAAAGCCTTCGCTTGAAATACTGAATCCAGAGACTACTATCATGGCCGTCGTAATACCCGATGAAACTTTATACGCCGCGCATCTAACAGCGGCGGAACTCAAGCAAGAACTGGCTGTGCTGCTTTTTCAGCAAGATCGCTTGACCTTGATGCAAGCTGCCGAACTCGCCAATATGCCCCCGATTCCGTTTCAACACCTTTTAGCCAGTCGATGTATTTCGCCGCACTACGATGTACCGGAGTTTGAGCAAGATTTGGCGGTCTTGCAACGGTTTGGATGATCTTCGCCGTGTGGCTGGTTTTTGGATCAGCGATGCCTTGTACCGCCGAGTTATCGAAGAGGCCGGGGAATAACATGTCCAAGGCCCTAAGGCGCAATAGACCGTAGGTCGGGTAACAGCTTCACCGTTGCCCGACATTCCAACGTCTGGCGTTCGCCAAAGAAACGCGCCCGACCTAACTTGGCTGATGGGTCACGAGGGGAATCGCTTCCAGTCTGCCTTGTGACGCTCGAACGTGGGATAATGGTGTTTTCCCCCCACTAGACAGCATCAACGAATGGCACAATACATTTACACCATGAACCGGGTGGGCAAGGTCGTCCCGCCCAAGCGCGAAATTTTGCGCGACATCTCCCTGTCCTTTTTCCCCGGCGCGAAAATTGGCGTGTTAGGGCTTAACGGCTCGGGCAAGTCCACCCTGTTACGCATCATGGCGGGGGTGGATACGGAATTCAACGGCGAAGCCCGCGCCCAGTCCGACATCAACATCGGTTTCTTGCCTCAGGAGCCGCAACTGGACCCGAACAAAACCGTGCGCGGCAATGTCGAAGAAGCCCTCTCGCACGTTAAAGATGCCCTAGCCCGTCTCGATCAGGTCTATGCCGCCTATGCCGAGCCGGATGCCGATTTTGATGCCTTGGCCACCGAGCAGGCCAAATTGGAGTCCATCCTCCAAGCCAGCGACGGCCATAACTTGGACCGCACACTGGAAGTCGCCGCCGACGCTTTGCGCTTGCCGGACTGGGATGCCGATGTGACCAAGCTCTCCGGTGGCGAACGCCGCCGCGTCGCCCTGTGCCGGCTACTGTTATCCAGCCCCGACATGCTGCTGCTGGACGAACCCACCAACCATTTGGATGCCGAATCAGTGGCTTGGCTGGAGCATTTCCTGCATGATTTCCCCGGCACGGTGATTGCCGTCACCCACGACCGCTACTTCCTAGACAACGTGGCTGGCTGGATTTTGGAATTGGACCGGGGCTACGGTATCCCTTGGGAAGGCAATTATTCCTCATGGCTGGAACAGAAGGAGAATCGCCTGGAAATCGAAGAAAAGCAGGAAAGCGCCCGTATGAAGGCGATGAAAGCCGAGTTGGAATGGGTGCGCTCCAATCCGAAAGGCCGCCATGCCAAATCCAAGGCGCGACTGGCCCGCTTTGACGAATTGTCTTCTCAAGAAAACCAGAAACGCAACGAAACCAAGGAAATCTACATCCCCCCTGGGCCGCGCCTAGGCAATGTGGTGGTGGAAGCTGTGGGCATCCGCAAGGGCTTTGGCGATAGGCTGTTGATCGACGAATTGAGCTTTAACCTGCCGCCCGGCGGCATCGTCGGCATCATTGGACCCAACGGCGCGGGCAAAACCACGCTGTTCCGCATGATGGCCGGTGTCGAGCAACCCGACGCGGGTTCCATCCGCATCGGCGAGACGGTGCAAATATCCCATGTCGATCAAAGCCGCGATACTTTAGACGACAATAAGACGGTATGGGAGGAAATTTCCGACGGCCTTGACCTGATTACCGTTGGCACCTACACCACCCCGTCACGCGCCTATTGCGGACGCTTCAACTTCAAAGGCTCCGACCAACAAAAACGCATCGGCGACCTGTCTGGCGGCGAACGCAACCGCGTCCACCTTGCCAAAGTGTTGAAAAGCGGCGGCAATGTGCTATTGCTGGACGAACCCACCAATGACCTGGACGTGGAAACCTTACGGGCTTTGGAAGAAGCCCTGCTCGACTTCCCCGGCTGCGCGGTGGTCATCTCCCATGACCGTTGGTTCCTCGACCGCATCGCCACCCACATGCTGGCTTTTGAGGGCGACAGTAAAGTGGTTTGGTTTGAAGGCAATTATGCCGATTATGAAGCAGACCGCCACCGCCGACTAGGCACGGATGCGGATCAGCCGCACAGGATTAAGTACAGGAAGTTGCAGGGGTGAGGATTCATCCCTAAATACTTAGCAACAAATCTATTGCGCAATTATTTTGTTGCGCAACTGATTTGTTGCTATAATCCTGGCAGGTTTTAAAACAGGAAATCCGCCATGTCAGAACCCATGCAAATCAAAATCGGCGCACCGGCAGCGACTTCTTTCCACGCGACAATATTGTCACTAATTTATTAAACGCTTTGCGCGTCGAACATGTCTTGTTCCTCGCGCCGCGCCGCACTGGAAAAACCAGCGTGGTGCTGCACTTGAAAGAAATCGCCCCGGCACGGTGCGTGTTCATCAACTTGGAAAAATGCAACCACCCTAGGCTTTGGATTAAAGCCATGGTGAAGGCGTTGCGGGGCATCCAAGACAACACTTGGCTGCAAACACTCAAAACAGCGGGCGACTTCTTGGAGCGGCTGGACAGCGAAGTTGTCAATCTTAGGGAAGCAGACTGGAACGATGCCGCCGACCGCTTGATGGAAGGCTTGGGCCATTTGCGCGAGCCAGTTTGGTTCTTGCTTGATGAATTCCCCACCATGGTGGATTTGATCGCCCGCAAACACGGCGCGGACGAGGCCGATGCCGCCGTGCGCTGGCTGCGGGGCTGTTTGCAAGAGAATACCGACAGCCCGGTGCGCTTCCTGCTGACGGGTTCGATAGGATTGGACAATGTGCTGCGCCGCCACCACATACGCGGTCCCGGCAATGATTTGCGTCGGGTGGAACTTGCACCGTTGAGCAATGACGAAGCCTTGGAATTGGCGTTGACCTTGGCCCGAGACAACCAGATTCCGCTCAATAAAACCTTGGCGCAAGAATACTTGCAACGCTTGGGTCCGGCGGTTTGGCCTTTCTTCATTCAATTATTCGTTGCCGAGTTGCAGGATGCCGCTGCCAGCCCTAGCGAGCCGGTTGATTTGGAGCAGATTTACCATAGGGTTGCGATAGGCAAGCGCAACCAATATGCCGACAACATGTGGACTCGCTTGGCTGAAATCTTCGAAAAGCCGTTGGCAGCCAGTGCCCGCACGGTGCTTAAATTAGTTGCCGCCAAGGATGTTGGCGTTTCGCGTGAAGAATTGCGCAGCCGCGTATCCCAACTTGAAGACGATGATTACCAATATGTTTTGGAAGTGTTGGACCATGACGGCTACCTGACCGAAGCCGAAGACGGGAACATCCGGTTTTTCTCCCATCTGTTGCGGGATTATTGGCGGTGGAAGGGGAAAGTATGATCGACCCCACCCAGCACGACACTGCCATTAAGTTAAGCCGTCATTCCGGCATGGACCGCCGGAATCCAGATTGCAGGGATGCCAACAATCTATGTCATCCTTGGAGCCTAGGTTCCGGCGATCCCTGCCGGAACGACGAGCTTTTTCTTAACTTAATGGCAGCGACCCAGCGCGATGGGGTTTGCAACCCCGCCGCATACGTTTTGTGTGCAACCATTATGGTCTAAGCACGAAACCTTACGGACGGGACATGCGCGACGGGGTTTGCAACCCCGCCGCATACGTTTTGTGTGTGCAACCCTGCCTGTCTAGCCACGAAACCTTACGAACGGGATTATAAATCCAGTCCGACTACAGGCAAAAACCAGAGCGATGCCGAGATGACTACCCAAGACCCCACGCTAAACCTCTACAATCCCGCGACACTAGACCCGGCGCAATTGCTGGCCGAGTTCATCGACCGCAAGGGCTTGTTGGAGCGCATTCTTGACATCATCCGCCACAACGGGCCGGGGCAGCCGCAGCAGCATGTCGTCGTCATTGGCCCACGCGGCATGGGCAAGACGACCTTGCTATGCGCCATCATGCACCGCGTCAACGGCGATGAAACGCTGAAAGCCGCTTGGCTGCCGCTGTTGTTCCAAGAGGAGCAATACGGCATCGGCGATTTGGCGGATTTTTGGCTGGAAACCATCCGCCATTTTGAATCCGCCTTGGGTCGCCCAGCACTAGCCGCCGAACAATTGCTGGATGAAAACCCCGAGGACATGGCAGGACAGGCGCAGGAGCGGTTTTTCCAATTGCTGGCGGAAACCGGCCAACGCGCCTTGCTGCTGATCGACAACCTCAATGATATTTTCCAAGCCATCGACGATGGGCAGGCGCTCCATACGTTACGCGCCCTGTGGATGACCGACCCGCGCTGCATGGTGATCGGCGCGGCCCCGAGTTATTTTGAAGAAATCACCGAGGTTGACCAGGCGTTTCATGACTTTTTCCGCACGTTCACGCTGGACCGCTTGAGCCAGGACGAACTGGAAAGCTTTTTGCGCGGTTATGCCCGGATGCTCGGCGACGAGAGTGTGATCCGCGTTATTGAACAAGCCCCGGAGCGGGTAGCGGCCTTGCGCATTTTGACCGGCGGCAATCCGCGCCTAGTCAAGCTCGGCTACCGGGTACTGCGCGATGGCTTGGACGGCGATTTGCGCCAAGACTTGGAACGCTTGCTGGACGAGGCCACGCCGTTTTTCAAACACCGCATCGACAGCCTGAAAGCCAAGGAAGCCCGCCGCGTGTTCGATGCCATCGCCCGCCGCTGGGATCCCATCACGGTGGACGACATCCGCCGCGAACTGCGCAAACCCTCCAATTATGTCAGCGCCCAGATCAAGCGTTTAATCGACGAAGGCTTCGTCGAAGAAACCGGCGGCGACAAGAAAAAGCGTTACCAAGTCAGTGAACGCTTTTACAATGTCTATTATTTAATGCGCCACAGCCGCGAAGGCAGGCGGCGGCTGCGCTGGTTGGTGGGCTTCATGCAGACGTTTTACAGCCGCAGGGATTTCAAGGACTGGGCGAATCGCTTGGAAGGGGAGTTGGCCGGACCGTTGGCTGAACCCGCACGGGCGGAAAAGCTGTCCCATCTTCATGCGTTGAGCGCGGCGGCGGGTGATGATGGACGCGGCGAGGTATTTGACGTGATTGTACGCGATGCCATCGCTCGTAATGACCGCCGTGCGTTGGATGAAGATATAGCCGATAACAACGACCCAGTGAAAAGCCACGGTTGGCGGTATCTGCTGGCTGAAATCGTCTGGCTGTTAAAACCCGATATTCGCCGACAACTGGGTTTTCGGCCCCAAGGTGACGCATGGTGGCAACGATTGCGAAGGGCTTTGGGCGAGGAAGGCTTGCAGCGGGCACGAAAACGCTTGGACGAATTAGGTGGATGGCGGCAGGACACGGCTAGGCATGCTGGGGCGGCGGGGACTATGTTGGCATGGCTATTCCAGAATTATGTCGAAGCCGAAGCCGCGTCTCGCAAAGCTCTCGAACTCGATCCGCAATATGCAAACGCTTGGATCAACTTAGGCACTGCGCTAGCCAATCAAAATCGCCACGCCGAGGCCGAAGCTACCTACCGCAAAGCACTGGAACTCGATCCAGATGCTAGTGCTTGGATCAACCTAGGCTACGTACTATCCCATCAAAATCGCCACGCCGAGGCCGAAGCCACCTACCGCAAAGCACTGGAATTCGATCCGCAACATATCGTTGCTTGGCAAAACCTAGGCATTCTGTTATACATTCAAAATCGCCACGCCGAGGCCGAAGCCGCCTTCCGCAAAGCGATAGAACTCGACCCGCAATATGCCACTGCTTGGAGCAACCTAGGCAACGCGATGAACGCACAGAAACGCCTCGCTGAATCCGAAGCCGCCTACCGCAAAGCCTTGGAACTCGATCAGCAAGATGCTATTGCTTGTTACAACCTAGGTGTCGCGCTGAACCGTCAGAACCGCTACGCCGAGGCCGAAGCCGCCTATCGCAAAGCCTTGGAGCTTGATCCACAATACGGCTTGGCACATATCAATTTGGGTGGAACATATCTGGTTGGTCTGGGGCGTATTGTAGAGGGTGTAGGTGAATTGAGTTTAGGCTTGGCCTTGGAACCTGACGACGGTTATGGCCGTTGGGTTTTATTAAAACACTGGCAAACCGTCCTGCCTGCCGCCGTCACCTACATTTTGGCCCACACCGCCACCGACGCGACCCTAGCGGAAAACCTTAGAGCGGCACTGACGGAGGTTTTGTTAGAGCAAGCAGCGGATGTGCAACAAAACGCCGTGCGCGATGCCTTGCTGGCCTTGGACGAAACCGGGCAACAAATCTTTGAGCCACTGATTCTGGCCCTGCAAGCCTTGGACGACCGCAGCCTGCTATACCGCATCGCCCGCGAAAAGCGCGAACTGGTGCTGGATGTGATGAAGCGCATTGGAGGCAAAACAGAGAAGGGATAACATGCCTGGGAGGGATGTTATCCCTTGCCGACCACAGTGTTTTGCTCGTTCCCAAGCTCCTGCTTGGGAATGGGGTTTTTGAAGCTCCGGCTTCCCGAAGAACGACTGTCACCGACAATGTAAAAATGACCCACTAACGACAAAGTAAAATTGACCCACCTGAGGCAAAATCGCTACCGATTTTTAACTACAACCGGTGGCGACAATTACGATGACGACTCAGGA
>Ga0007801_10000801_pt1 | contig 10298 bp, 8 predicted proteins | sample CryBogmetaGMA2M_FD_60372 | JGI IMG/M metagenome (GOLD analysis project Ga0007801, IMG submission 60372) | Freshwater microbial communities from Crystal Bog, Wisconsin, USA - MA2M | ecosystem: Environmental > Aquatic > Freshwater > Lake | place: Crystal Bog, Wisconsin, USA | collected 2009-07-06
ATCCCACCCCTCCGCCCTTAGCGCTTCAAGATCGGCAATGGTGGCTTTCGAGCCCGGGATGATCACGAGATCGGCATTGGCGGGGATCACCTCACCCCGTCTAACCATCTGCAATTTAACATCTTTTTCTGCAGCTAGCGGATCAAAATCATCGAAATTCGAAATCCTCGGCAGCTGCAAAACCGCAATCGTAACCGGCGCATCTTTCGAAATCCGCCGCCGATCCAACGCCACCGCATCCTCCGCCGGAAGCCGGAAAGCATCCTTGAAATGCGGGATTAGACCGTAACTTTTCCAGCCCGATTTCTCCGCAATAATCCGCATACCATCTTCAAAAAGCGTTGGATCGCCCCGAAAGCGATTGACCATAAACCCTTGAATTAACTCAGCATCTTCTGGCGCTATCACTGCCTTGGTACCAACGATCTGCGCAATCACCCCGCCCCGATCAATGTCGCCCAACAGCAAAACCGGCACCTTCGCCGCCCGGGCAAAGCCCATATTGGCGATGTCGTTGGCCCTCAGATTAACCTCCGCCGCACTCCCGGCTCCTTCAATGATCACCAGATCCACCTCGGCTTTCAGCCGGTTGAAACTATCCAGAACAGACGCCAAGAGACGCGGCTTAAGCAGCTGATAATCCTTCGCTTTTGCCGTTCCTTCAACTCGACCTTGAACAATAATCTGCGAGCCGATTTCGCTCTGGGGCTTGAGCAAAACCGGGTTCATATGCACCGTAGGCTCTACCCCAGCAGCGCGGGCCTGAAGCGCCTGAGCCCGGCCAATTTCCCCGCCATCGGCCGTCACCGCCGCATTGTTCGACATGTTCTGCGGCTTGAACGGCAGCACCCTCAAACCCCGGTTGCGCGCCACCCGGCAAAGCCCCGCAACAATGAGCGATTTACCGACATCGGAGCCGGTACCTTGGATCATAAGTGCCTTGGCTACCATCAGAATTCGATTCCTTGCTGGGCTTTCACGCCCGCCGCAAAGTGGTGCTTCACAAGCCCCATTTCGGTCACCAAATCAGCTGCTTCAATGAGCTCCGGCTTGGCATTGCGGCCCGTCACCACGATGTGCAAATCGGGTCTCCTAGCTTTCAACGCCTCAACCACCTCCAAAAGCGGCAAATAATCATACCGGAGCGCAATGTTCAGCTCATCCAGCACCAAGAGCCGGATGGTCGGGTCAGCCATCAATTCCTTGACCTTTCCCCAAGCGGCCTCAGCCGCTGCAATGTCTCGCGCTTTGTCTTGGGTTTCCCAGGTGAAACCTTCACCCATTGAGTACCAGCGCACCAAATCAGGAAACCTTTCCAAGGCCTTACGCTCGCCCGTCTCCCACGCACCCTTGATGAATTGCACGATTCCCACCGGCCATTCATAGCCCAATGCCCGCATAATCAGCCCAAAAGCCGCCGTCGACTTGCCCTTACCGGACCCGGTATGGACGATTAAAAGTCCCTTCTCGGTGATCGTTTTGGAGGCCACTTCCGCGTCCTGCACAGCCTTGCGCTTGGCCATTTTGTCTTTGTGCCGTTGGGCCAATTCGTCTTCGGTCAGTTCGGCCATTTTGGGTATCCTCATCCATAAAGATCACACGCTCATACGAAGTTTCGGCCCTAAACGCCATCTCAGCCTTTGAAATGAAATTGACAGGGCGGTCCTATTCCCCCAGAGTCGTTCGATAAGAAGGCCCCCTCGCAAGAGGGGTTAAAAGGGAACGTGGTGACGCCGCCTCAAGCGGTTATTCCATGGCTGCCCCCGCAACTGTAAGCGGTTAGCCAAGTACCAGATAAACCACTGGAAAGCCTTGAAAAAAGGCGGACTGGGAAGGTGGTACAAAGCAATGATCCGTGAGCCAGGAGACCTGCCCTCTTATGATGAACGCATGATCCGGGCGGGGTGCCTCGGAACGGTTTTCGGCCAGTTTGGCCATTGACGCGGCATTCGTGCCGCTGCGCGCGCCCGAAGCATTGCACAACGCAATGCGAGAAATGGTGTGCGAATGTCAGTAACAACGATTTATGTATGTACAACATGCCGCGCTGCCGACGATCCGTCGGACATCCGCGCTGGCGCTAGGCTATTGGCCGCGTTAGAGAATTCCTTGATAGATAGCTCGATTACGGTTCGCCTTGAAGGCGTTGAATGCCTCAGTGTGTGCAAGCGCCCCTGCACGGTTGCCTTCTCAGCACCCGGCAAATGGACCTATGTTTATGGTGATTTTACCGCTGAAACTGCTCCTGAGACCATTCTGGCAGGGGCAGCACTCTACTCGGTCGCCGAAGACGGCCTGATCCCTTGGAAGCAACGTCCAGATGCCCTGAAAAAAGGCGTAATCGCACGGCTTCCCCCTTCCGTGTCCTCCCCCCTTAATTCGGAGCAAGTTCCATGACCCTGCAAACCCAACTTTCAAAAATTCCCGTTACGATCATCACGGGCTTTCTCGGCGCAGGAAAAACGACGTTAATCCGCCATGTCCTTGAAAATGCTAAGGGTCGGCGGTTGGCTCTCATCGTTAATGAGTTTGGCGATATCGGCGTAGACGGCGAGATTTTACGCTCCTGCGGCATCGAAAACTGCCCGGATGAAAACATCATTGAGCTCGCGAACGGATGCATCTGCTGCACCGTTGCCGATGATTTTATCCCGGCGATTGAAAAGCTATTGGCCCTTCCAAACCGGCCAGAGCACATCATCGTCGAGACCTCAGGCCTTGCTCTGCCAAAGCCGCTTGTGAAAGCGTTTGATTGGCCGCCCATCCGTTCACGTTTGACGGTAGATGGTGTTGTAACCGTTGTGGATGGTGCAGCCGTTGCAGCCGGTCGATTTGCGGATGATCCTGCAGCTCTCCTCGCCCAACGGGCCGGCGACGCCTCAATTGATCACGATAATCCCTTAGAGGAAGTGTTTGAAGATCAGCTTCTCTGCGCCGATCTTGTGATCGTCAACAAGGCGGATTTGATAAATAGCGAGCAACTTAAAGAGGTTTGCGAGCAAATCACCGCCGTCGTCCCTCGTGCAGTCAGGCTCGTCGAAACGCACGAAGGAAAAGTCGCCAACGAAATTCTTTTGGGCCTCTCGGCCGCTGCCGAAGATGATCTCGTCAACCGACCTTCCCATCACGACGCTGAAGAAGGTCACGACCACGACGATTTCGATAGTTTTGCGCTTCCCGTGCCTTCCATCGGCGATATTCCAGCCTTCCTCTCGCGGCTTGAAACGATAGCGGCTGAACATGATGTGCTCCGCATCAAAGGGTTTCTCGACGTAGCCGACAAACCGATGCGGCTTTTGGTCCAAGGCGTTGGTACCCGCTTCCGGCATCATTTTGATACAATCTGGCCGAAAGATGCACCGCGTGCAGGGCATCTCGTTTTTATCGGCGAGAAGGGATTAAGCCGAACAGCGCTTGAAACTGAGCTAGCCCGGTCACTCTAAGCTCAGGAAACAAAAGATCCGCCATGCACCTCCTTCGCTCTGAGACAATTACGCTCGACGAGACGGCTGAAGCCGTCGACCTCGGCCTGTCTCCGGCTGATATTCTGTTTTTATCATTTACCGATAGCGATCTGGCGGGATTGGTAACGGCTTGGGAGGCAGAGGCAGCTGTATATCCTAGTCTAAGGGCAGCAACACTCGGACAATTAAAACATCCGTATTCGGTCGACCTATTGGCCGAAAAATTATTACCCCATGCAAAGTTTGTTCTGGTTCGCTTGCTGGGTGGCAAAGATTACTGGTCTTATGGCGTCGAGGAACTGTCCCGAACTGCTAAGAAATTAGTGTTCCATTTAGCAATTGTGCCCGGTGACTATCAGGCTGATCCGCGTTTGGATGATGCTTCAACCCTACCTCCAAATGAACTCAAAGTACTTTGGCGTTTTTTTCACGAAGGCGGCCGTGATAATTTAACGCATTGCCTCAATTGGATAGCGGCCAAACTCGGACAGGACCGTCCGGTTGCCGAACCCCAGCCAATTGCGCCAATGACCCTATACAGGGCCGCCTGTCGTCGTGGGCCGCAGCAGACCGCGCCCTTGGCCCTAATTGTCGCCTATCGCTCCGTCATGATTGCAGAGGATACTGCGCCCCTCATTGCGTTGGCCAACGCGTTGGCGGAACGCGGATTTACGGTGGATTGTGCCTGTGTCTCGAGCTTAAAAGATCCTGCGGCGATTGAGATGATGGCCAAGCATCTCAACGCCTCAAAGCCAGCCATTATCCTCAATACGACCGCCTTTTCTGCCAAGCTCGACAACGGAACCACCGTTCTTGATATGGCTGATGTGCCCGTCTTGCAGGCCGTTCTCGCCATGACGCAAGAAGCGCCTTGGACAGCGTCCTCAAGAGGACTTTCGTCAACTGATCTGGCTATGAATGTCGTTTTACCCGAGCTTGATGGGCGAATTATTTCGCGCGCGATTTCATTCAAGGCAGAGGCTGATTGGCGAGAAGCTGCCGAGTTTACCCGCGTTGTTCACAAGCCCGCGATGGATCGCATCCGGTTTGTCGCAGACCTTGCGCTCAATTGGGCGCGGCTTCGCAGCAAGCAGGCGTGCGAAAAGCGCATTGCCTGCGTTCTTTCGGACTATCCGCATAAAGGCGGTCGAGCGGGATATGCCGTAGGTCTCGATACCCCTAACAGTGTCTTAGCGATTGGAGAAGAATTGCGTGCCGCCGGGTATGCAATCGGTGCCCTTCCCAATGGCGCATCTTTGATGACGGCACTGACCGAAGGCACAACCTCAGCAATTATCACGCTATTCGACTATGAGAACCTGTTTGCAACACTGCCGAAAGCCTTCCGCCAAAGTGTTAACGAGGCATGGGGCGAGGCGAAGGACGATCCGTCGCTGGTCGATAAGAGCTTTATGTTCCGCGTGATCGATGCGGGCAATCTCGCGATTACTCTACAACCTTCGCGTGGTCGTGATATCGATATCAAGGCCGGTTATCACGATTTCACAAAGCCACCTTGCCACGCTTACATCGCCTTTCATTTCTGGATAACCAAAGTTTTCCAGCCCGATGCACTCATCCATTGCGGCACACATGGCACGCTGGAATGGTTGCCCGGAAAATCCGTCGCTTTGTCGTCCTATTGTGCGCCGGAAGTGCTTTTAGGTCCACTACCCGTGGTTTATCCCTTCATTGTCAACAATCCTGGGGAAGCGGCACAAGCCAAGCGTCGATTGGCTGCGGTTACGATCGGCCATCTGACACCTCCCCTAACCGAGGCAGGCTCGCATGGGGCAGCGGTCGAGATTGAAGGCCTGTTGGACGAATACTCAACGGCACAAGCCCTAGACCCCCGTCGCGCTACCCTTTTGGCGGAACTGATCATCGGACGAGCCCGCGAGACGGGTCTCATGTCGGATGCAGGCCTTGACCCGAGTACAAATTCCCAAGAGCTGATTGCCGATCTTGATGCTTGGCTGTGCGATCTCAAGGAAATGCGGATTGCGGACGGCCTGCATGTGTTTGGACGGCAAGAGACAAAGCAAGCACTGGCTGAAACCTTACGTGTGATGTCATCCGTCGAGGACAGAGCAGAAGCTGAAGCAAGGCTAAACGCGAGCGCTCAGGCAGAGATAGATGGATTACTCGCGGCTCTTAGTGGCCGGTTTGTTCCGGCGGGCCCCTCAGGTGCGCCATCGCGCGGCCGCATAGACGTGCTGCCAACAGGCCGAAATCTCTGCTCGATTGATCCACGTAGTGTTCCAACTCGGACGGCTTGGGAGATCGGGAGGCGCACAGCTGACGAGATCATGGCCCGACATGCCCAAGACCATGGCGACTGGCCGCGCTCGATTGTGATCGATTTGTGGGGATCAGCCACAATGCGCACGGGTGGTGACGATTTAGCCCAAGCATTTGCACTGATTGGCGTCAGGCCCGTTTGGGAAGCATCTTCAACACGTGTTACAGGCTTCGAAATTTTACCTCCCGCAAGCTTTGGAAGACCACGCGTCGACGTAACATTGCGCGTTTCTGGTCTCTTTCGCGACGTATTTCCTACCCAGATCGCGCTCTTCGACGAAGCCGTTCAGGCTATCTCACAGCTTGATGAAACGGAAATTGAAAACCCGCTTGCCGCAAAAAGGCGCGCTTTAGAAACAGAACCCTTACGCGTATTCGGCTCGGCGCCGGGTACGTTCGGCTTAGGCCTTGGCGAAACCATTGCGCTCGGTAATTGGCAAGAACAGGCCCAACTTGGCGAGGCCTATCTCACGGCAAATTCCCATGCCTACAGGGCAAATGGCGAAGGTATTGAGGCCGGGCAAGCCTTTCGCAATCAAATCGCCTCAGCCGACGCGTTTGTTCATGTCCAAGATATGGCCGAGCAAGATATCTTGGATTCAGACGCATTTGCAGAGCATGAAGGTGGATTTGCAGCAGCTGCAAAATCCTTGGGAGCATCGCCAGTGCTCTACCATGTCGACACAACCAAAGGCGGTGCGCCCGCTAAGGTACGGACGGTAAAGGAAGAAATCGCGCGCGTGCTGAATGGTCGCGCCACAAATCCCCGCTGGATCAAAGGCCAAATGCGCCACGGCTACAGGGGAGCAACAGAAATCGCTGAAACGGTCAGCAATCTGTATGCTTATGCGGCCTTAGCCAACGCCGTTGAAAGCCGGCACTTTGATCAAATGTTCGATGCCACACTCGGGCAGGAAGAAGTCCGCGACTTCTTGAGAACGGAAAACCATGCCGCGGCAGCCTCCATTGCTGCGACATTCATGGACGCTGAAAGGCGTGGCTTTTGGTCGTCCCGGAGAAACTCAACACAGAACATTCTCAATGAGTTTTTGGCGGAGGCTGCGGAATGACGGCCTCGAAGTTGGTCAAAGGCTGGTGTCCCGGAGCGCTGCGCCCGATGGAAAGCGGCGACGGGCTCTTAGTGCGTTTGAGGATCACCGGGGGTGTGTTGAGTGTCAAAAACGCACACCTCATCGCAAACGCCTCAATGCAGCACGGAAATGGTCTGATTGACCTCTCAAGCCGGGCCAATCTTCAAATACGCGGGGTTGGTGACAGCAACTGGCCGCAGCTGATTTCAGAACTTTCTCAGCACGGCTTAATCGATCAGGACCCGGAAGCGGAAGCGGTGCGAAATGTGATCGCTTCGCCTTTGGCAGGTCTTAACACCACGACGCTGATCGATATTCAGCCGGTCGTTTCAGCCTTAGAATCGCGCTTGATCGAAGATCGGTCGCTGCATGCGCTACCCGGAAAATTTGGGTTTTTGGTCGATGATGGCGGCGCTTTTGGTGTCGCTGGTCAGACGGCCGATATTGCATTTGAAGCCGAAAAACACGGTGATGAGGTCTTGTTTGCAGTTCGGCTCGGCAATGCCGAAACCGTTGCCTTGATCGCACCCGAGCAGGTTCCAAACGCCGCGGCAGCGATTGCATCAGTCTTTCTTAACACATCAATAAATCATTATAAACCATTCAAAAGAATGGTAGATTGCGTTAATGAATTTGGATTTAACAGCCTTTTCAAAACAGTCGGCCTCAAACGGTTGGAGCACCGCACAAGGTGCCAATCGATTTCGCCTCCGCTTGGTTGGCACAGCTTGAGGGAATTCAGCTTTCTAGGCATCGGAGCGCCGTTTGGGCGATGGAGCGCCAATAGTCTATCAGCGCTTGCCGATATTGCCACGAAACATGGCAACAACGAATTAAGACTAACGCCCTGGCGAGCTATCCTACTTCCCGGCCTCGATCAAAATGCGGCAAAATTGGTCATCGAACATGCGGGCCCAAACTACATCACCAATGCAGATGATAATCGGCTGAAGGTAGCTGCCTGTCCCGGCCAACCTTCATGCAAGAATGCAACGGTTCATACCCACGATGATGCTCTAGCTTTTGCTGACCTTGGAGCACTTCGCGGCCAGTCCGGAATACGACTACATGTGTCGGGTTGCGAGAAGGGCTGTGCACAACCGGGAGCTACCACCATTGTGCTCGTTGGCAAGAATGGTCTTTACGATCTGGTCTTGAACGGTAAAGCCTCGGATACACCCACTCAGTCAGGGCTTAACCGCCGATCGGCCGAAATCGCCATCGAGCGGGCCTTAGAAGGAGTAAACGGGTGAATTCGCGCTATGATTATATCCGCGACGGCGGGGCCATTTACGACAAGAGCTTCGCCATGATCCGTGCGGAAAGCGATCTGGCCCGTTTTACGCCCGAGGAAGAAAAAGTGGCGGTGCGTGTCATTCATTCTTGCGGGATTGTCGAAGCTGCTGCCGATATTTTGTTCTCACCGAATGCCGCAAAACGGGGACGTGAAGCCTTGCTAGCCGGGGCTCCTATTCTTTGCGACGCCAAAATGGTTGCAAATGGCATTACCAAAGCCCGCCTCCCTGCCAATAATCACATCATCTGCACACTAGACGATCCGGGTGTGCCGGACTTGGCCAAACAATTAGGCACAACCCGCACGGCAGCAGCTATGGAGCTTTGGCGGCCTCACTTGGCCGGATCGGTTATAGCCATAGGCAATGCGCCGACCGCGCTTTATCGCTTGCTTGAAATGCTCGACGAAGGAGCACCCGTGCCCGCCTGCGTTGTGGGAATGCCCGTTGGCTTTGTCGGCGCAGCGGAATCGAAAGAGGCGTTGATGGACGATAATCGTGTGCCTTGGATCATTGTTAGAGGCAGAAAAGGCGGCAGCGCCATGACGGTGGGTGCTGTCAATGCGCTGGCGAGTGACAAAGAATGAGCGTTTCGGTGACGAAAGGTAGGCTTTTTGGCGTGGGCCTTGGCCCGGGCGACCCGGAGCTTGTTACGCTCAAATCCCTAAAAGCGGTTCAGTCAGCACGCGTTGTGGCATGGTTTGCCAAGCGCGGTAAAAAGGGCCATGCCCGTACCATCGCCGACGGCCTGATCCAAGAAGGCGCGATCGAATTACCCCTAGTCTACCCTGTCACCACTGAAATTCCGCACACAGACCCAGACTATAACCGCCAGCTCGCAGCCTTCTACGACGAGGCCTCAGCGCTGCTAGCGAGCCATCTCGAATCGGGTCGCGATGTGGCGCTATTGTGCGAGGGTGATCCGCTTTTCTATGGCTCCTTCATGCACCCTTATATGCGGCTGAAGGACCGTTACGACGTCACCATTTGCCCGGGTGTGACAGGCATGTCGGGCTGCTGGACCGCCAATGGCGTACCGATGACATGGGGTGACGATGTGCTAAGTGTGCTCCCCGGCACCCTATCGCGCCATGAGCTAACAAAACGCCTCGATTTAGCCGACGCTGTGGTTATAATGAAGCTCGGAAAAAACTTCCAAAAAGTAAGGCATGTCATTGAAGAAAAAGGATTATTAGATAGATCCTTTTATATTGAACGCGGCACAATGACGGGTGAAATTGTTATGCCATTAGCTGACAAGACCGATGGCGTGGCACCCTATTTCTCAATGATCATCATCCCCGGCGAAGGGCGGCGCCCTGAATGATCAAGGGAAAAATCCTCATCGTCGGCTTGGGTCCTGGCCCAGAAAAATGGCTAACACCGGAAGCCTCGGCGGCGCTTGCGATTGCCACCGATGTGATCGGCTATATTCCCTACGTCGAGCGCTTACCAACCCGCGAGGGACAGACCAAACACGCAACCGACAACAGGGTCGAGATTGACCGCGCGCGCCATGCGCTCAATCTGGCGCAACAGGGTCACATCGTTGCTGTCGTATCGGGCGGTGACCCTGGCGTGTTTGCCATGGCAGCGGCCGTTTTTGAGGCCTTGGATGCAGGCAGCGAGGCGGACAAAGCAACCGATATTGAGGTTCTACCGGGCATCAGCGCGATGCAGGCGGCTGCGGCTAGGCTCGGTGCCCCTTTGGGGCATGATTTCTGTGCGATTTCACTGAGCGATAATCTTAAACCTTGGGACGTGATCATCAAAAGGCTGACGGCGGCAGCCGAGGGCGATTTCGTGATCGCGCTATATAATCCGGCCTCAAAAACAAGGCCGCAGCCCATCCACGATGCGTTTGCGCTGCTACGCACGATGAAAAAGCCTTCAACGCCGGTAGCCTTTGCCCGCGCTGTTGGACGATTTGATGAGCGCATTGTTTTAACAACGCTGGGTGAAGCCGATCCAGCCACTGCGGATATGTCGACTTTGGTACTTATCGGCTCTAGCGAAACCCGCTTTATCGAACGGGACGGCCAAAATCCTTGGCTTTACACACCTCGCCATTACGGGGTTCAGCCATGAGCTTCGATAAACGTCATGACCTCATCCAGCGAATAAACCAAGCGACTTTTAGGCAATTC
>Ga0007801_10000802_pt1 | contig 10288 bp, 9 predicted proteins | sample CryBogmetaGMA2M_FD_60372 | JGI IMG/M metagenome (GOLD analysis project Ga0007801, IMG submission 60372) | Freshwater microbial communities from Crystal Bog, Wisconsin, USA - MA2M | ecosystem: Environmental > Aquatic > Freshwater > Lake | place: Crystal Bog, Wisconsin, USA | collected 2009-07-06
ACGGGTCTACCGGATCTATCGGGAGCTAGCGCTCAATCTACGAATTAAGCCTCGCAAACGGCTCATCCGAGAGAAGCCTGAAGAGTTGGCTGTCCCGGATGCACCCAACAAAACCTGGTCGATGGACTTTATGGCAGACCGGCTTGGCGATGGCCGAGCGTTCCGGCTTCTAAACGTATTGGATGACTATAATCGTGAAGGTCTTGGCATCGAGATTGACTTCTCATTGCCTGCTGAGCGGGTTATCCTAAGCTTAAACCGGATCATCGAGTGGCGGGGAAGACCTGAGAGCATTCGGGTCGATAACGGACCGGAATACATCAGCGGCAAGCTGTTGGAGTGGACTGAAAAGCGCAACATCATAATCCAGCATATCCAACCGGGAAAGCCGCAACAGAATGCTTACATTGAGCGTTACAACCGAACCGTCAGGCATGAATGGCTGGATCAATACATCATCGAAACCATCGAGGAGGCACAGCATCACGCAACACAATGGCTATGGACATACAACAACGAACGCTCCAACATGGGCATCGGCGGAATAACACCCGCTCAGAAACTGAAATTGGCCGCTTAAGTTCTACCAATGTATCCCGTTAAAAACGGGGGGATCACCCTTGTCGGCAAGCTCAATTAAAAGCCCTCTTAGACGGTATCGATTGAACCCAACAGGCGAAGATCTTCCATGATTTATGTTGAAATTTTTCTTTAGGCTCATGTTTCCGGATACAAGCGTGGAAACACTATTTCTGCAATATCAGGGGGGAACCGCAGCGAGACGGCGGTTTTTGGCGTTTCGGATGCGAGAAGACCGGTTGCCAATACATCGTTAAAGACTCTCCTGGCCGTCCTCTCCGGTAAACCTGTAATACGAGGAACATCGCCTCGCTGGAATTCGCCGCGAATAAGAGCTTCCTCAAGAAGGCGTGCGGCCTCAGGTTTAAGGGTCTCATGCTGCTCGACATATTTGCGCAAGCGCCCAGCAAGCGTGTCGAGGTCAAAAAGAGTTGCCATAAACTCGACCTGATCGTTACAGACTTTCAGAAACCAAAGAATAAACTCGGTTAATGCGCGCTCCGACAGATTTCCCCGCCCGTCAAGGTCGCCTTGTCTGGGCGTATCAGCCACATCCATCATGGATTTATACTCCTTGCGACTGTTCAGTCCCCTCGCCAAGCCTCGGGAAATCGACCAAAGGCCATGCGCCCCAATGCCTGCCGATTGAGCCATTGCATGGCTCATCAAACGGCTCACTCGTCCATTTCCATCGGCGAAGGGGTGGATGTAATTAAATCGATGATGGGATGCCGCCATATTCAATATTTTGCCGGCCATCCCGAGGTCGGCGAAACGATAACGGCGCTCGAAATAGGTCATGAACGTGCTAACGTGAACGCTCGATGGTGGAATATGTCGACCGACTGCAACGTCATCATTGCTCTTTGAGCGCCATTCTCCGGGCTGCATCAGAAACTCATGATCGCGACCGCTAATCAACAGCATTTGGGATGGCGCGTCGTGGTAAAATTCACGATGTAACCACTGTATAAACGCTGTGGACGCGGGTTCGGGTAACCGGTTTTCAAGGGCCAACCGATCAATTTCGGCCTGAACTCGGGCGTGAGATACGGCTTCCATCTGGAGATGGCGGCGCTCGACATCGTCGTCAAACGTCCCGGCCAACGCGCGAGCAATATCGCGCGGTCGCGTATTATGCCCTTCAATCAGGTTACTGTAATAGGTGTTCATGATGCGGACGAGCTCAGCGAGACTGGCTGCGGTCCGTGGATGAAGCGCTTTGCCTAACACGGCAGAAGAGGCAGAAAGCGCAGCAACGAGATTGGAGATTGCTTCCGGCAGCTTTTCCAGTCGTGCGGGCTCTATGCGCTGCGGGGTTTCGATGCTCATTTTTTGGCCGATCTTTTTGAAAATTAAGGCATTGAATATAAGCTATTATTTTACATTTAGCCACGTTGGTTGGCCGATTTTTTGGCCGATCTTTTGCGCCCCTTATTGGGTTGATAATTTTAACAAGCAACGCTGCTATTCACCGCATCATTTGCGGAGAATGAAGCCAATAATCTCCGCAAGACGTTTGGCTGTCGTCATTTGCGTCAACGCACTAAAAGGACGGCCAATCAAGGAAGCTGTGATCTTAATGCACTCTCAGCTATTTCGTTTGGCGGCCCTTTGAAGGTGAATCGGGTTGGAGAATGCACAAAATATTGGGACCAAAAACGTAACGGATTTACCGTAAATTATTTCAAATATGGGTGTTTATGGGTGACTTTACGGTTTGATTTTTGGGTGTTTATGGGTGTATCTTTGGGTGTTCGGAGATATCATGACATTTGTAACCGATACCATAAACATCACGCCCGAGCTTCTAACGTTGGTAGCCGAGATTGACGAATTTAAGGGTGCATGGCGCGCCCTTGGGACTCTTGCACCCGAACGCCTGCGCTCCTTGCGCCACGTGGCAACCATCGAAAGCATTGGATCCTCGACCCGCATCGAAGGCAGTAAGCTGTCTGACCGCGAGGTAGAGCGTCTCCTATCCAATCTCGATATCAAATCCTTTGCAACCCGTGATGAACAAGAAGTAGCAGGCTACGCCGAGGTTATGGAAACGATCTTTCATGCGTGGCCAGAGATACCTGTCACGGAAAATTACATCAAGCAGCTTCACCGGGATCTCCTCCGCTATAGCGAAAAGGACGACCGCCATCGGGGTGACTACAAGAAACTTTCCAACAATGTCGTGGCGTTCGATGACCAAGGAAAACAGATCGGCATTGTGTTTGAAACGGCGACGCCCTTTGACACACCACGTTTGATGGCTGAGTTGGTGGCGTGGTTCAACGATGCCCGCGAAGTTGGCCGTTTGCACCCCCTACTGATCATGGCTCTCTTCATCGTGGTGTTTCTGGAAATCCATCCGTTTCAAGACGGCAATGGTCGCCTGAGCCGAATTCTAACCACGCTTTTATTGCTAAAAGCGGGCTATGCCTATGTCCCCTATAGTTCGCTTGAAAGCGTCGTCGAGAGCAGCAAGGAGGGATATTATCTCGCCCTTCGCCAGACACAGGGAACCATCCGCAGCGAGACGCCGAACTGGCAGCCTTGGCTCGTGTTTTTCATGCGAGCCTTGCAGCAACAAAAGCGCCGCCTTGCTGCCAAAGTGGAACGTGAAAAAATCGTGATCGCGTCACTGCCGGATATCTCTGTGCAGATCATCGACCATGCTCGCCAGCATGGCCGTGTTACCATCGGCGAGATGATCCGTGTGACCGGCACCAGTCGCAATACGCTCAAAGAACATTTCCGGCGGCTCGTTTCGCAGGGGTATTTGCAGCAGCGTGGGGTAGGTAAGGGGACGTGGTACGCGTTACGATAATGAACCCTAAAAAACTTTTGTTCATCTGGACGCCTCGATCAAACGCAGCTACGAGGATGCGTGATGAATAAAACTACTTTTTATCGATCAATTTGTCATTTTATTTGATCGATAAACACGCTATATATCGATCATGAGGTGGAACTGGCAAAAGGCCGATTGGCCCAAATTCACATGGGACGAGCGCAAACTTATGCGAGCGGAAGCGCAGTTCGCGGAAGGTATAGGGGTTATTGTTGGTGCATCAAAGCATCTTAACCCCGAGGAACGAGATGTCCTATCCATCGAACTCATGAGCGTTGAGGCGGTTGATACCTCAGCGATTGAAGGCGAGGTGATGGATCGTGATAGCGTACAATCCTCCATTCGGAAGCATTTAGGGCTTGGCGGTGATTTACGTCGGGCCTCGCCGGCTGAAGCGGGGATTGCCCAAATGATGGTGGACCTGTTTGGGCAGGTTTCTGCCCCTTTAAATGAAGAGACCCTCCATCGCTGGCATCAACTGGTTACCAATGGACGAACCGACATCAAGGACATCGGATGCTATCGAACCCACCATGATCCGATGCAGATCGTATCTGGACCAATCTATGATCCAAAAGTCCATTTCGAAGCACCGCCGTCGGGTCAGGTCGAGCAGGAAATGACGGCCTTCTGGTCGTGGCTAAAACGTTCGGATCCAGACGGGGATACGGCGCTTCCGCCGGTAACACGCGCCGGCATCGCCCATCTATGGTTTGAGAGCATTCACCCTTATGAAGACGGAAATGGACGCGTAGGGCGTGCCGTCAGCGAAAAGATACTCGCTCAAGGCTTTTCCTCATCGGTTATCACGGGCATGGCTGGTACCCTTCTAAAACATCGTAAGGCCTATTATGCGGCGCTTGAGAACGCTCATCAGGATTTAGAGATCACGGACTGGCTCGTTTGGTTTGCTTCTAAAGCTCTGGAATCCCAACAGCGAACGCTCCGCCTCGTTGAATTTACCTTAGAAAAATCCAGACTAATGGATCGGGTTAGCAGCCAAATAAATCCGCGTCAGGAAAAAGCCATCATGCGCTTATTTGCAGCGGGTCCGGAAGGGTTCATCGGGGGCTTAAGTGCCGCAAATTACATGCGGATCACAGGTGCACCATCCGCCACCACGACCCGTGACCTTGCTGGGCTTGTCGAAATCGGCGTTTTGCTTCGGAGAGGAGAAAATAAGGCCACCCGGTATCATCTGAATTTTACGGTTGAACGCCCTTAATTTCTGGGGGGGGGGAGCTTACAGGAGCTATTCATACCAAAATTTCCCTATAATGACGTCTGATAAGCTTTCGGCGTTTCTGCTGGATCAATGGCTTAAATCTGGTATCCTAAATCCTTGACGCCTCGAAGTTTCCCCATGCCACTTCGAAAGCAGTAAAATCAAAATCAGGTTTGCGGGCCGGGTCTAAAATCAGCGCTTCGCTTGATCGCATCTTTTCGATGGCGGCCTCAAGATGAGGTAAAATGTCGGGCGGCACAACAACCGCCCCATGCCGGTCGGCGTGGACAAAATCGACCGGCTTGATTGAAAGTCCAAACACTGTAACGGGTTCATCAAAATCGACAACATGGACAAAGCCATGACTTGGTCCGATCGAGCCGGCAAGAACCTGAAAGCCCGCAGCGAGGTCGCCAAGATCGCGCATGACGCCATTGGTTAGCACCCCATCGAGACCGAAGCCTTTGTGGATTGTGGTATTAACCTCGCCCCAAAAGGCACCTATTGCCGCTTTGCCGTCCAAATCCTCAATTACGGGCAGAGCGGGTTGCGGGGCCTCTGCCATATAACGATAATAGGCCATGCGACGTTGCCGGATAATGTCGGGCGCTTCATCAGATGGCTTAAGTGCCCGAATACGAGCGGTGCACGCAAATCCGCACAGTGCCGGAAGCGTTGGCACGGCGGCAAGCAAAGTACCGCGTGTGAAGGCGTTGAACCCTCTTTTTCCTTGGGCAACCTCAATGGCGTTACAAACCGTCGGCGTATCCACCGATTTTAAAAGTTTAAGGAGCTTCGGTTCAATCGTCGTATTCATGATAATGATACATTCCTCTTCAATGGTGTGGATGCTATTCGATTGGTCGCTTAAGCAACGCGTCGAGTGCCGTATTGACTGCTTCAGGGTTCTCCATACTCGAGTAATGTCCCGAGCCCGGGACTGTCACGCGTTCGGATAGCGTGAGCAAAGTAGCCATAATGTCATGGCGCTCTGGCGGGCAGACACAATCATCTTCGCCGCACAAAACCAAGGATGGTCCCTGATAGGTTTGCAATGTATCGATTGAATCGTCTCGGTCGCGTGTGGCTATCATTTGTTCAATAAAAAGAGCGGGCCCGATGTTCAGCGCCATATCGAGAATGGTGTTCAGCAAAGGGGCTTTATCGACCAATTTGGAGCCCAAAAATTCAGGCCGGATTTCCTCTTTCAGCACGGCATGAAAATGACCCGACCGAACGTCCTGTATGAGGCGTGTTCTTGCGCTTTTCCGATCAGCGGTATCGGCCAGATGGTTGGTATCAAGCAAGGCAATCCGCCCGACCCGCTTGGCATTGTTGCGAAGCATAGCCATGGCAACGATGCCGCCTAAGGATAGCCCAACCAGATTGAACCTATCGAATGCAAGCTCCGCCATGATTAGACGTGCTATTTCGTCCATTTTCGTCGCCCCTTTCGGAACCATGACGCAACAGTCATAACGGTCTGAAAAATGGTCGAGCTGCGCAGCGAAGAGACGCTCGTCACAGCCAAGGCCCGGGATGAAAACAAGTGCCTCACGCATCAGACGGCCATACTGCGCGATGAAACGAGATCGGCACCAAGTCGCATCGTGTTGAGCTTAGCAAAGGCAATCTCCGGATCAACCGCACCAAAGCCAGCAAATGTACCAAAACCACAATCCGAACCTGCGATAACACGCTGTTTGCCGAAGACCGATGTAAACCGTTCAAGCCTTTGCGCTACCACCTCGGGGTGCTCGACAAAATTTGTTGTTGTATCAACAACACCGGGAACCAAAATGCGATCCTCGGGTATTTCTTTGGCCCGGTCTCGAAACACGGTCCACTCATGAGCGTGACGTGGGTTTGATGTCTCAAACAAAACATAGCGTGCTTTTGCCTTCATTAAGGTTGGCAATACTTTCGCCATGTCGATATCGCACACATGAGGCCCCTCATAATTGCCCCAACAGATATGGATGCGAACCTTTTCTTGGGGCACATCGCGCAGAGCATGATTGAGGACTTCGACATGGGTCTCCGCAATATTGACGAACTCTTCGTCGGTCATTGTCGAAAATAACATATGGCGGGAGAGCGCGAGATCAGGACAATCGAGCTGAAGATCGAGACCACTACTAACAATCGCCTCATATTCCGCCTTCATCGCATCGGCGAGGGCTAAGAGATAGAGTTCCCGGCTTGGGTAATGCTCATTGGGAAGGAACAGCGAAATCACACCAGGTGACGCGGCATTCATAAATCCACGTTTAACCCCGTGTTTTGTCATGGCAGTTTTGAGGTTTGTGATGTCTTTTTGTAATTCTTCTTGTCCTTTAGAGCGCACCTCACTTGTGCACATTGGCCTCGAATATTGCGGCGTACCCCCGGCGGATGCGAGACGCTTCATGAATGATGGAAAGAGCTTCAAATCAGCGGGCGCGTTGCGCGGACTATCTCCTGAAAATCCCGTATAGCGATCCTTCACATAGGTTGCGTAGGATATTTTCGATGTTTCGCCATCCGAGACGATATCAACGCCTGCCGCAACTTGGCGCGCAACCGTTGCATCAACTGCATCAGCCATAGCTGTATCGAATGCCTGTTGATCAAAGGCATCACCTCGTTCGCGCGCAAACAGGAAGTCAACGACTTCCTGGCTACGCGGCAGTGAGCCAACATGGGTTACCGGGATATGATCCATCTCATTCCTCCCTGATGTTATGTTTCTAATTTAATGAGGTTTCCACGTAGGCCCAGCCGGATCATCCGTATTCCGAACTCGGAATAGGCTTGCTTCACCCGTCATAGAGGGCACCAGGGAATGGCTCAGACCGGGTGGAACAGCACATGTATCGCCCGGAGCAAGAACCGCCTCGCCGCCATCCCATGCCAATTTCCAATGGCCACGCATGACCATCACAATCTCATGCCGTGGTGTCGTATAAGGCTCCTCAGTAATCGATCCACGCGTGATGAAATCAACATCAAAGCCGGGCTTGTCTCTCAACATCGCGTCAGGGCCAATAACTTTTGCAGGCTGCCGATCCGCTAGAGCCATCATATCCCAATAGCGTGCGACGTGATTAGGCACGACATCCAGCGTGTTGAGCTCGGGATAGGCTTTCAATTTCTCATCGCTCAGCAATGGCATCAGGCCGATCTCCGTTGGAACGGATTGGCCTTTTTTCGTATCGTAAAGCTTGCCATTTGCGCCGAGCATAAGACCGTGTGCCTTGGCATCCTCGATAACTTGTGGAGCCCATATAACGCCACCGCCTGCATCATTGCCGCCTAGCACGGCCATGATCATTCCATAGTCCGTACCGATATTTTCAAAGCCGCGAAAAATGCCGGTAGGAATGTTGATAATATCGCCTTCCTCGAGCACAACTTCGCCAGCCTTGCCCCAACGGCCCCAGAAAAAGCGCCACCGGCCGGAGAGCACGAAAAAAACTTCGGCGGTTCGATGAGAATGGAGCGAATTTCGACATTTAGGCGGCTGGCCGGCAGCGCCAATGTTAAATCCCGGAGTCTCTTTGATATGGACATGTTGGTCCGGGCTCTCGGATACGCCGCCACCAATGATGGTAAAATTTTCCTTTTGGTTTGAACCGGGCGTGTGCGCATCAATAAAAGCTGTGCGGCAAGGCTTTAATTCACCATAGCGGACGATACGCTTTTCCATTTCTTGAGGTGTCATTGGCTTCATCCTGTCTTTAATGCGATCTGTTTCCAAATCGCCGTTTCATCAATCAGCACAAATTCACGGCGCAATCCGTAAGGTCCAAACTCGGCATGCGAAATGCCTAAAATATAAACCTCAGCTCCGCTTGGAGCGCCGAATGCACCCCAACCTTCATGTTTTCCGTGGAGGTTCCAACGCAAGGCCGCGCGTGGGGCCATGCCTTTATCATTTCGTCCAATCATGTGATTGATTTCGAAACGGGCATTAGGAAAGGCTGCCCGAAGTCCCATCCAGAATTCATCCGCTGGTTTCCAACCATGCGCCGTAACGCCACCTGGAAGTTCGAGCTGGCAAGCCCGATCATAATCACGCTGGATGGTCGCCATATCGGCACCCATCATACGCTCCAGAATATCGGCGTAACGACGCCCAACTGGATGGTGATTGCCTTTGGACTGATAGTCGCCCGCAATATCAGTTTTCGGTGTTAATGGCTTTGTACAATGGTCCGGCCCGCCTTCGCGTGCAATCAGATCAACGGCATAGGTTTTTGCATCCCAGCCCATTTGCCGAACGATGGCACCTTGGTCGCGGATGAGCCACTCGTCATAAATCATGCTATCGCGCGCGGCGCAGTCGGCGATGATCCGGTAGGTCAGAGACTTACCGGTTGCTTCGCCATAGGCCCCTGAATGCGCATGGGTTGCGGTCGATAAAATGCGATGGGACGAGAGTAAATCACCAGCTTCCGGCGAGCCCGACCAAATCACATCTTCACCCAGCAATTCGCGGTCCGGGAACTCGGCGAGCGTTGCCATGGTGGCAGAAATCACGCCCTGATTGCCACGGACAACTGAAGCGGGCGAGCGGACGATGATGTCCTTCGCATAATAGTGATGAAGCGTTGAAATTCCGCGATCTTCCCAGATCTCTTTCGTGATCCCGATGATGTAATGCGGAAAATCTTTCCACTTCTTATCAAAGCCTTTCAATGACATTGTTTCTCCTAACCTGCGGTCCAACCGCCATCAATGATCAGTGACGTACCGGTGACGAGCGCGGAGGCATCGGAGGCGAGAAAAACGATGCCGCCCATAATATCTTCAATCTCGCCAATGCGGCCAAGTTTTATCTTGGCATTAATCCAAGCAACGCGTTCTGGATTGCTAAAGGTTTGTTCGGTCAAGGGTGTGCGAATGAAGGTAGGGGCCAGTGTATTGACGCGAACACGATGCGGCCCCCATTCGATTGCCATCGACTTGCTCATTCCCTCAAGCGCATGTTTCGAGGCGGCATAAACGGAGCGGTCAATGCCGCCAACATGCCCCATTTGCGAAGAAACCAGAATGATCGAACCACCGCTTTTTCGTTCAATCATCCGACGCGCAGCTTCGCGCGCAGCAAAATGGGCTGATCGCCAATTAACCGTCGCGACCGCATCAAAATCGTCGATCCGCGTTTCAAGCGCAGATGAGTGGCGGGCGAGCCCGGCGCTATAAACGAGGATATCCAATTTTCCGATGGAATCGAAGACCGTAGGCATTGCCATTAAGTCCGTCGCATCCATCGCTAGAGCCTCAGCCGAATACCCTTTAAGCTGGATGGCACCTACAGCTTCCGTGCAACGGTCTAGATCTCGCGCGGCGACGATGACATGCGCACCTGCATCAGCCAAAGCAACCGACGCCCCAAGGCCGATGCCTGAGGATCCGCCGATTACCAGAGCGCGGCGGCCATTAAGGCGGAACGAGGGGGTGTGAGGCAACTTCATGGAAGAGCCTTCCCGGTCTCAGGGTCAAAGCCCATCCGTGCTTTGTTAAATTCGCGCATACGGGCCAGCGGATCCACACCGACTTTCGCCAACGTGTCGAGCAAATCAATCAGAACCCAATTCTCCCGAATAAGGTCCCCTTCAAGCCGCCAAAAATCGAGACTGTACATTGTTAAAAAC
>Ga0007801_10000803_pt1 | contig 10285 bp, 5 predicted proteins | sample CryBogmetaGMA2M_FD_60372 | JGI IMG/M metagenome (GOLD analysis project Ga0007801, IMG submission 60372) | Freshwater microbial communities from Crystal Bog, Wisconsin, USA - MA2M | ecosystem: Environmental > Aquatic > Freshwater > Lake | place: Crystal Bog, Wisconsin, USA | collected 2009-07-06
GCAATACTTCCAAATATGTTCCAGCGCTTACTTAATCTCCAATATTCCTCGGGGATTGGTTTGTCGATTTCGAGGTCTCGTGCCATTCGAGATTGTTTAAATTGAGTAGGAATAAGGATTGCAACCCAAATAATCCCCGAAGCAATAAATAAACACCGCCCCCATGTTAGCCATTGGATATCCCATGAATTTTCATAAAATCCATAAGCCATCGAGTCACCAGCTAAGACCGTTAGTGCCGCACCAGGCGCAGTAAATACAACATCAGTTAATGTTACTTGCCGTTGGGCAAACCGAATTACGAATGGATTTTTAGATCTATCTGCCATAAATTTCCACCATGCAGTCACTATGATGTTGCCCATCAGCAATACGATGCCAAAAATGTGAATAGACTTTAATGCAAAATATGAAAGTGTCACTTCTATTAAGCCCTTGATCTGTCTTGTTTTTAGTAGTGCATTATTAAGATGAGAGTTAGAGGTTTTTCTTCAAGCAATACTTTTGACTCATCAAAATCGGGCGCTGAAAAGGGATGAGTGATGTTCTTTGAAGTTGCCCAACCTTCCTTTGGCGCACCAAATGTGGTTTTGTCTAAAATCCGATTACCATTTTCGTCATCAAGCACGGCAACAGCATACTCTTTATTCATGGGAACATCGAATTCACAAAAGGCGCTACCTGAACTCAGTTTGGCATCGAGAGTTTGAAGTGATTTTGACTCTATTAAAAAATCTTCTTTCGAATTGAAGATAGAGCAACTCAGCACACCCTTAGGTCTATCTTTGATACCTTTAATTTCAACGCGAATATGGCCCATATTTTCACTAAAAACATGGTCTGTAAATAGGATTAGCGTACAAAGTATCAGAAGCAATTTTTTCATGTTATTTTCCATAAAGTTGACAGTGTCAAGCGATTTGGGTACTGTAAAACAAATAACTTGACAGTGTCAAGCTATTTGTTATTTGTATATAAATTGAAGAAAAATTATCAATTAAATTAGTGACTTATGAGATCTAATCTTAGTAAAGAATGTTGAAATTATTGCTGAAAATGGCATCCGAGGATTGAGTTTTCAGGAGGTAGCAAGGCGAACCATTGTAAGTCATCAGGCGCCCTATCACTACTTCAAAATGATTCAGAAATTTTGAATATCGATTGCTAATACTTAAATTTGCAACCTACTGTTTATAAAAAAATTTACTCTAAAACCGATCAACCGCTAGGCATTAATCATCATCATAAATAGATCGGGGATTCATAACCCGTCTAATACCAACTTCCTTTATTGCTTGTGTCAAAGCGCTGTGTAAAAGCGATAGACTTGGGATTTCATAATGCCTTACCTGATTGTGTGACCTTAGAGCTATTACCCAAGGCACCTAATTTGGCTGTGATCAATACGATTCAATGTAGATATGCAGTGCGCCACGTTTCTCTAATAAAGCCTTGCAGTCAGCGACCATGGCCGAAGCGCCGCACACGTAAAAATCAGTAGTATCTAGATCAAAATCTAAAGTTTCAAGGACGTCCGTGACGCGACCTTGAACGCCATCCATGATATTGGTCTCTCTACTGATACATCGGATAACGTTGATTGGTAAAGGGCTCAGCGAGGTGGTGATGTCATCTTTGACCGTCTTGCAACCAAATACAAGCACAGATTGATTGAGTTGACTCTGATCAAGCGATCGAAACATAGGAAGGAATGGAGCAAGACCAGTACCGGTAGCAATGAATATCTTTCGGCTAGGTGAGTCAGTCAATGCGTATTCGCCCAATGGGAGTTCAATTTCAGTTCGAGTTCCCACAGTTGCAGACTCAATGAATTGCGAGCCATGTCCACCCGTGCGCGTACTGATCAGAAAACGCACATTTTCTCTATCCAATCCTGCGATTGAGTAATCCCTCCACTCGCTATTGCCCACATGCAAACGTGCAAATTGACCGGGTGCAAACTCTGTCAACGTGCCTTCAATTTTAAAAGTAACGTCCCAAATGTCTGAAGTCAGTTGTTGCTTGGCTTGAAGTAATGCACTGCGTTTTTCAACGGGGAGTGTTATGGCTACAGTGACATTGTGACTTGGTTGCTTTAAAGCTGCTTGAATCATTGGATACCCCCTTGAACCCAATGCATTGGAAGCAGCGCCGACCCCTCCCATCATTGCACCAAGTACCCCTAGACAAGCTGCGTCTTGACCGGAAATATACAAACCTTCAATAGGCGATTTGGGTCCAAACAAATTAGAGCGGTATCTTTCAGGCGTGGCTGGCAAACCGTAGAAGGCGCCGTTTTTGTGCGATGTATAGTGCTCAACCGTCAAAGGAGTTGAAAGCTCTGAGTACTCAACTAATTTTCCAATCCCAGGAATCGCCGTCTCGGCCAACCGTAGCAAACCATCGCTGATCACTTTCTTCAAGATTGAATATTCAGCCTCTCGATTTCCTTTTGGTTGAAGCCTCCATCGCTCAAAGACACTAGGATCTATGTTTCCAATGATTTCAGCAGTATGAAAATGCTCTTCTCCAGACTTGATAGATGGAAACGACACAAAAATGCTACGTGGGTTACCCTTCATCAAATCTTCTGTCTGACCCTTGGTGTCGTCGTGATCAAGATCAGTGTAGATCCAATAATTCTCACCTTCAACACCGATTGAACGAACGTCAGTTTTTAGACGTATGTAAAGGGTGACGGCTGAGTTGCCAACTCCAATTTCATCAATCTGTGAACGAATGGCAACCGTGGCCTTGCCTATTTCGCCGGAAGTAGGCAGTAGCGTTTTATAGGTGAGTTCAACGCCAACGTTAGAGATGACAATGGGCGCAAGGTAGGTGCGTTCTATGGGATTGGGACCACGTCGATCGATGACTTTCACACCTACTGCATGGCCATTTTCAATAAGGATTTCAGTCACCTCTTGCGCAACCCGAATTGATCCACCCTTACTTTCAATTCCTTGCTCAAAGGTACGTGCGATACGGCTAGAGCCACCTTGGGGAAACCATGCGCCATGCAGATAGTGATTGACAATCATTGCGTGAATGGCAAAGGCGCTTCGTTTTGGTGTAAGCCCATAGTCACCCCATTGACTTACTAAAAGTGCACGAAGCTGCGGTGACTGGAAATTTTCTTCTAAATATTCTTTTGTTGTTTTGGTTGTATTTTTTTTGATTAAATATCGGATATCCTTCAAAATTGGTGCGATAAATTTTGGGGTCATGGTTTCTGTAATTCCGAGAATTGCCCACTTACTAGCTAAGCGGATATCAATGAAATATTGCCTGATTGCACTCTTTTCTTCTGGGAAAAGTTCCTTCAACTTCGCTTCATATTGCTCTGGATTTGATGGAACTTTGAAATGCAGTTTTGGGTAAATAAAGTGATCAAACGAGTCCGTCATACGATTCCACTGCAGCTTCCCTCCTGAGAGGTAATCAAACAATGCCCGACCCTGAGAGCCTGGTTCAACTTCGCCAAGATAATGAACCCCAACATCCCAAGAAGCTCCGTCACGCCGAAAGACATGGGTCAGTCCACCGGGCTCGGTGTGCTTTTCTAAAACCAATACTTTCTTGTCAGCTACTCCAGCTAAAAGTCCTGCTGCTGTCAGACCTCCAATGCCCGATCCAATAACGATTGCGTCATACATAATGGGTTTATTCATGTCCGAAATTGAAAATTTTCAAGTCGACTTTACACTGTCAAGTAAAGTCTAGCATGTATTTAGACGTCGTCAAGTTTTTGAAGTTAAAATTAATCTTATGAGTAAAAAGAAACTAGGCAGACCTAAAGCAAACGTCACTCGAGACCTACGTAATGATCTGTTAAAGACAAGCCGTGATTTGTTAAATGAAGGTGGTCCAGCAGCAATTAGCATGCGAGAGGTAGCACGCCGTTCAAATTGCACACACCAGGCGCCTTATCACTACTTTGAGGACAGAGAAACAATTCTTGCAACGCTTGTTACCGAGGGATTTACAGAATTGGCGCGCCTTTTAGCCGAAGCAAATGATCTGGCTGCTACCGAAAATGTTAGATCTGCTCTGGTTGCCTCTGGCGCTGCGTACATTGAATTTGCTCTGTCACAACCCGGAGTGTTTCGGATTATGTTCAGACCAGATGTTTGCAATCCCTTACGATTCCCGGCTGTGCAGGAGGCGGGTGCTCGTGCTAGAGAGGTGCTGGAACGTCTCAACGTGATTGTTTATGGCAAGAAGGCCAGCCCCGCCTTCGCCACTATCCTTTGGTCACATGTACATGGACTGTCATGCTTAATGATAGATGGCCCCTTGGGAATGCGCTTTGAAAATACCACGGAAAAAGAATTGCTTCTGCGTGATGTCGGGGAAAAGTTTGCAGACTTGATGCTTAAGCCAATAGGTGGTCAAAGTTTAAAAATCTAAGTATGGTATTTCACCCAAGACAGAGGACAAAGGCCTAAATAACTACTGTTGAGAATTCGCCAAGACTTTCAAGTTCTGCCGGAATGCCCCTTATTGCACAGCAGTCGTTGATGAAATACAGCTCCACCGTCCGTTCTAACCAAGTAAGCGACATTGCCAAAACAACTTTTAATAATTTTTGAATTTGAAAAAGGAGTGGGGTGTACTCTTAAAAGCCATTTTTGGATTGCGGCCTAAAGGTAACTATAATTTTAGGCAATGTTATGGTTCCGATATTCATTTTCAGCAAAGATATGGTTCATACCGAAAGTGAATTTACTTAAAATTCAGGCAAATTTTGACCAAAACGGCAAAGTTATGGTTCTTTTCGCGGCACAGTTATGGTTCACATCACAGCACTTTCCAGGAAATTTTGCTAGAAAGTAGTTTAATTTCTAGTAAAGCTAACAGTCAACTCCGAGGCGATCTAACTATTGCTGTAATTTAATAATGCTAAAACTGGAAATTTCAATATACTCCGAAATCCTGCTCCGAATCCCTCAAAATTTCTTGGTTAATTTGCTCATCAATAATTTTGATCTGCCCTTTGATCCATGATCCCACTAATTTACTTCTATGTGGCAATAATAATTTCAAGGCATTCCGATCTGCCTCTAAATACGGAACCAGTGAACCAACCCAACCACGCGACCAGAAATTCGATCTAAGAGCCGCAGAAACTACCTGATTCTCTCCGTAGACCTCGAGAAGGCATATAAAAATCTCTGAAGGCACCCTATCGGACGAATCAAACTTGAATATATTGATAGATTCTGCCACGATAACGGGTGCACGATCTGGGTATTGAGCACACCAACCCATAACATCCTCAATCGGTAAAGCATTGAAAATACTCTCCAATTTCAATGCGGAATTATTTTCACTTGAAACGAGTTTTTGCAACCAATACTCTTGCAAAGCAGATGTTGGATTTGCAAGAGTATTAGATAATATGGGCCATAATTGCCGCGGGAATGCCCTAATGGAGTCCATAAATAGGGGTTTGATGTAGTGCCACAAATCCGAATGATTAAAGCCGGTTTCTGCATTTTTAATAAGTTGACGGATAATTGCATTCAAATACTCAATATCACCTGCCATCAAAAATTTCTTAGAAATTTCACTCCAGTGGTAACACTCAATCTCAACAGAAATTGATTTTGAGTCAAAAGATACTTGAGGAGTAATTTCACTGAGAACAACCTTGCATTTATCAAAATTCTCTTCCTTGCCAAAGCAAAACATAAAAATAATATCGAGTGCAATCCATCTTGCATCAGCATTAATTTTCGATAACTCTAAAGCAAACTTTGCCACTTCATCACTATCCACCTCACTTAAAGATCCACCATAAGAGAGGGCCCGCACTCTCGAGAGGGTAATTTGTGAATTTAAAATTAGTCTTAGCAAAGCATTTAATAAGGCACCACTAATTTTTCCTGTTTTAATAAAATCAGGATAAAACCCTACTAATCTCTCACTATTTTCAATTTTGCTAAGCAAATCAAGCCAATATTCTTCTGATTTTTGAAATGCCCCATCAAAAACCCCCAAGAGGAAAGAGATATTTAGCTCGGAAATCAATTCAGAAAAAGCCAAAAGATCTTTAATAAAATCTGTGTATTCGACAGAAGAGCTGATTAACTCCCGCCCAAAAATATAGCTTTGCTTTTGCGAACCAATTGACAACATGCCAAAATAGGCCCTCACATCATCTAGATTTCCACTCAAATCACGTGCCAATTGTTGCGCCTTTTCTGCAGCCACATCAACATACTCGCCCCGTTCATTCTGAGAATGCTCATAAGGCGGATCAATAATTAAGACTTGAATCTTTTCAGATAAAGCTGAATTTGATACATCAAATAATTTAACCCAACCTTCAACAAACTTAATTTGCTCATCAGTTAAAGAATTGGCGTCAAACTCGATAATATGATTTATTGAGCTAAGTGCTGAAGGCCAATAACGGCCGTAACTAGAGACTACTGTTTGTATTGCCTCATCTAGCATTTCCAATCGATTTTGATGCACAAAACCACGGATTGAATTACCCAAGATACTCAAAGCTTCTTCCCGCACGACCCCCGGGATCCTTGCTAACAACAAAAGATAGTCAAACCCTTTTTGCCAGAAATTGAAAACCTCTTGCCATATTTTGGGGCGCCATTCTTGGAGCGGCATCCTAGAGCCCTGATGCTCCGCCCCGACTGTCCGGGACCCACCATATGTTGAAACCATCTCCTTAAGCGCTTTTAAAACAAGTAAATTTGCCGCCTCATCATTTAACGCCAATGCTTTTTCAATTAAAATAAATCTTGCTTCAGGAGGAGCCTCTGTCCCAGATAGGTGAACGCGAAATAGCTGACTAAAAATCCCGGTAGCATTATTCCCCCAGGATTCATTCTCAGCCATTGCAAATTGAAATAAACTCCAAGCTGCCTCTTCAAAGATTAGCCCATGAAAACACATTCGCTCTAATGTCCAAATCAAGTTTCGACGAGCCTCGCCTTTTATCTCTCGAATATCACTGGTAGTTAATTTTTGTAAAACTTTCGCTAAAGCGAAGGATGTAACGACAGGGCTCACAATTGACAGGGAGCGGAAGAGTCTAGAGCCCCTATCAGATAGGATCACTTCCGCTTGGCCAAAAGGGCCTCGAACCCCACATAAATTGGAAGTTAAAGTCTTAACCTCGGGGAGAAAATCCAATTTTTCAATTTGCTGACAAAAGCTATCAATCATTGAATTTGGCAAAGCGCTAATCAAAGCATTCTGAAGATCAGCTGGATTTCTGCTCCACCACTGTGCCGCTAAACGAATGGCTAAAGGCTTTGGAACGACCTGAGCAAATCTCCCTCTAATATCTATCAGGCCTCTTTCCTTGAATCTGGCAACGCAATCATATAACTCAATATCAGCAACACCAATAACCTGTGAAGCGATAAATTTATACTCAATCGAGGATTCTGCTTGGAGGCCGAAATGATTAAACAAAGAGCAGCCCATCAGTATTTTTTCGTCCTGGAGATTCTCTTTGCCGCCTGGACCCCATAGCAACCTTCTAGCCAATAAGTCATCCGTCAGCCTCCCCACTTCAGGGTCTTCGTTAACTCTTGCCTTTGCAATTAAAACGGCCAGCTGCGGAAAGCCTTGTGCAAACTCAACTATTTGATCAAAGTTTTTTAATCCGCTAAATTTTTGAGAAAGCATTTTCCCAATAAATTCATTATCGAGTCTGCCCAATTCAATGCTGTGACCGTGGCTCGATCGCCCCAAATCATAATCAAGAGTTAACAAACTAATCCTGCTGCTCGCTCTAGTCACTGCTTTTGCTAGAGCATCGTGTAACTCTAAAGAGCAGTTGTCAACAACCAATATTCCAGCGTGGCCATCACCAACCCAATCGTTAACCAAGTCCACTAAATTCGATAATTCTTTAGTGGCAACATCAATATAAAGAACCTTACGACGCCATTCTGCGCTTAATCCATTGATAGACTCAAATGCAGTGCGAGTTTTCCCCAATCCGGATAAGCCTACTATTCTTGCCACTTCTTGAGGCTTAACCAAAATGGATTGCAGATCTCGAACCAAATCAATTCTTTTTAAATCGGGAAAGTACTCGGAGATGGAGTCTCTCTCAGCCCATTCTGAAAAAGTGAACGCTCCATAAGGTTTTTGTCTAGTTATACAAATCTCTTTAAGCAAAAAGTTTTTAAAAATTACAAAACTTAAATCATTGGCATTAATCGGCTTAACTACTGAACGATGATCTTTTTTTGGTACAGTTTTAATTTCATAATCATTGAAATTGCTTCGAGCCCACCCATCATTCAGCGCCTTTAGAAAACCCGTGTTTTTGCACAACTGTTTTAAATGTCTATTTCGCCAGTTGATCAATGAAGCTATCCTAGCAAGACTAGAGCCATTTTGAGGAACAGCAAAAAATATTACTTTTTTGATTTTTGTTTTTTTATTTGATATGGATTGATTGAATAAATACTGACGAATTATCAATCCACCTAAACTATGCCCAACAAGAATTACATCATTAAATTCAGTTAATAATTGATCAATATGTGTTTTTAATCCGTCAGCTAGCGAATATATATCGCCCTGTTTACCCAAAAACATTAACGAATACATCAAAAGAGAAGTCTTATATTCGTAATGATCTACAAAATAATCCTTTAATTGGTCATCAGACTCAATAAGTGACTTGAAACTTCCCCAAGTGTCCTCCGCGCCACCAAGTCCATGCACAAATAATATTGCTTTTTTCAAAATCCATTCCTCAATTATTGATGTGGCGCACTTAAACTGATATTACTAATGATTATTAATTTTACGTAGATCTAATTTACTTCATTTTCAATCATTTGATTCCAATAGATGCGATTTTGCACTAAGTTATTACATTATTCGATTTTGCAATAAACTGAAGATACAAAGAAATTATTTATATTCACAATTACGATTGCAATGAATAAAAAAATTACCTTCATACTAGGCGCCGGTGCAAGCAAACCATACGGTTTTCCAACAAGCATGGAGTTGCGCAACCTTCTCATAAGACTAGATTGTGAATACCTGCAGCATTTACATACATTTGTTATAAATTCATTTGCCACACCTCCGCACCCATTGAGGCTGCCGCCAGATGATGAATTAAGAAAAATCAAGCATGAGCTTGAGACATTGGAAAGAATTGGAAATCGCATCGGATTAACGAGATCATCAGACGGCTCAATAAATCAACAAAGTGACTTTGCTAATGTTTTTAAATTTTCTGGAATTGCTTCTATAGATACATTTTTAAGCCACAGAGATGACTATGCTGAAATTGGCAAAAAAGCAATCGCAAGCTCAATATTGGACTTTGAAAATAAAAGCGCACTGGAAGAATGGGATTGGTATGGCTTGCTTTGGTCGAAAATAAAAAGCTACATTCAGATTCAGAATGATCAGATTGCATTAATACCAATGCCAATAAATATAGTTACATTTAACTATGATCGATCCTTAGAGTATTTTTTATGGAATGCAATTCAAAGTACTTTTAGATGCCCCAAAGACCACGCGTTTGCTTTAATTTCAGAAATGAACATCATTCATTTTTATGGGTCGCTTGGTCCAATTTATGGTGAAAATGCCATTCCCTATGGAGGGGAGAATGTTAACGATGCTGCCAAAAACATCAAAGTAATACCCCATGAGAGATCTGGTCATGCTACAGCAGAGCTAAGCGAAGACCAAACTAAGTCTTTGGGATTTATTCATGAGCATGATAAGACCATTGTTTACATGGGTTTTGGTTTTGATGAGCAAAATTGCAATTTATTAAAACTTCATTCTTTACCTAAAAGTCACTCCATTTATGGAACGACTTTTGGACTCACTCCTTTTGAAAAAATTCAAGTTGGCAGGAAATATTTCAATATTGAAGGGCCTCGAATGTTTGATCAATTTACCAGCGAAAACTACGGATGCATGGAGCTTATAAGAAATAAGCCAATATTTGACTTATAAGTAGTTAATTTATATATCCTAAAAACTTGGCTATTCGCTAATGAATGTCCTGAAAAAAGAAAAATCTCAACTTAGGCTGCAGAAAATCGGAAAAGTCTCAAGTTGCGCTGCAGATTTGCTAAGTAGACTCTTTGCGAGATTTTTTGTAACTTACTGTTTTATATAGAAAAGTAGATCTCAACCTCAATTGCGGACGACACCTTTTCTATACTAGGGACAAGCGGGTAGGACGTTTCCTACACATAAATCAGCCTTAAGCCCTTACCGCTCCAATCTGTCCTGCCTAGACTGGATAGTCACCGAT
>Ga0007801_10000806_pt1 | contig 10275 bp, 8 predicted proteins | sample CryBogmetaGMA2M_FD_60372 | JGI IMG/M metagenome (GOLD analysis project Ga0007801, IMG submission 60372) | Freshwater microbial communities from Crystal Bog, Wisconsin, USA - MA2M | ecosystem: Environmental > Aquatic > Freshwater > Lake | place: Crystal Bog, Wisconsin, USA | collected 2009-07-06
ACCTACACTAATAAAGAAAGGAATCCTCCATGCATAAGCAAAGATTTCTTGCTGGGTAAAGAGCGATTCAATTATAAAAATTGTACAGGAACTCATTACTAAACCTGTTCCTACACCTGTTAAAGCTAAGGTTCCAAAGAAACCTCTCTTGCCTGCAGGTGCTGATTCGTATAAATACACGCAGGAAGCTCCAAACTCTCCCCCAAGTGCAACTCCTTGAACAACTCTCAAGCTAATTAAAATAATTGGTGCCAGAAGTCCAATTTCTTCATAGGTCGGCAGAAGTCCGATGCAGAATGTAGGAACAGACATTAGAAGCATTGTAACAGCTAACATTTTTTTTCTGCTATATCTATCGCCGATATAACCAAAAATTATCCCGCCGATGGGTCTTGCGGCTAAGCCGACAGCAAAAGTAGCGAAGGTAAGCATAATCCCTACATAACTGTTATGGGTGGGGAAGAATAATGTACTAATTACTGTAGCGAAATAAGCATATAGAGTATATTCATACCATTCTAAAATATTTCCTATTAGTGATGACATGGTTGATTTAATTGAAATGTTCATGATTTTATCCTTTTCTTTGGGTTATATTATATTAGCGCAAGGTATGCTGAATTTTTATGTTGGCCAGTTTGATCAAAGGCTTTAGAGAGAACATTTGAGGAATCCCTGCACAACAATCTTAAACGTATAATTGCTTTTTCTGCACAAGTCAAACAATTATGAAATTAATAAATATAAAAATAGATAATATTAAAGATTGCAATAAATTAATAATATTTTGAAAATTATAGTCTTGTTAACTGAAAATGTATGGTGGTAGAGCATCAAAAAATGTGGCTTTCAAAATCATCGTTTTAGCGGACTTTTCAATAATTTTTAGCGATATCTTTACAAAAGCTATAAAATATGATAAAATATGCAAAAAAAATTAACTAATTGAATTTAATTCTTAGACGAGATAGTAAAGTGGTAGCTAAAAATTATTGTGATATAGTAACAGAATATGATCAATATTTCGAAGGCGGAGAAAAATCTCTTTACAATACAAGGTTTGGTAAAAGGAAAACTACACTAAGAGAGGAGATTTTGATATCTAGGATCTTAAAAGAACGGATTAACTTAGCAATTAGAAATCAAAGAAAAAATATTGATATTTTAGATTTTGGTTGTGGAGATGGTAGATTATTTGATTTACTTTACAAGAGCATCGCCAAACAAAAATATAAAAATTTGAATTTTAAAATAGTAAGTTACGATACTAGTAGGGTTGGAATAATGCTATTCGCTCGTAATCTGTATTCAGCAAATTTCTCACTAACCTCAAATTCTTTTGATAGTACAGCAATATTTGTAAAAGAGAATGTAAACGTTGAATTAGTCCATGGAAAATCTGACAAAAGCTTCAATGAAAATGTTTCTTCCTATAATTATGACATTATTCTATGCTTGTTTGGGGTGCTCGCTCACGTACCAGAGCGTTCAAAAAGACTAGGTTTGCTTAATTCATTTAATAACTTGCTTAAGGCCAATGGTTACCTTGCTCTTAGTATTCCAACTAGAAGAATGTTCAAAAAAGAGCATAAAGAGTTCGAGCGTCTAAGAAATATTTGTAAAACCAATAAAATTTCTAATATCGAAGAAATACTTGGTCACGCAAAAGAGAGTGGAGATTTGTATTATCAGGTAACTAATTCTGAGAAAACTATTACCAATTTCTATCATCTTTTTGCACTTGATGAGTTAAAAAAAGACCTGAAGCAATCTAATTTAAGTCCTGATTATACAGGTGTTTATTGCATTCAACATATTTCTCAGATAGTTAATTCTCGAATTCATAATATTTTTGATGCGATTTTTTCTTCTCTATTATCATCAAAAATATTTCCTTCTCAGATACAAGAGAAACTCTCTAAATATATAGTACTTTTAGCAAGAAAAGAGTCAATTATTGACTGAAGCTTTTATTTTATAACCTTAGTATTGAGAAGATTTGTGATGAATTTGTTCAAGAGTTTTAAAGCTAGAAAATTAATAGATGGGCTCAGCACTTTCTACTCTGTAATCATATGTATTTGCATCTCTGCCTTTATTTGGAGTTGGATATTAGAATACAAATCCCTTTCTAAACAAAGGGGAGGTTTATTCAAAAATGAAACAGAAAAGATTTCTCTTGTTCTGAATGATTCATTTGCATCAATTACCAGTTTTTCTAAATATATTAGTGAAAGAATTATTCAGGGTGACAAAATAGATCCTGAATCAATATCAGCTATTCTTGAAGGTAATCTAAAGGACATAAGATCACAGAATGATATAATGACCTGGGTTCCATATGACTTTGTTGACCAAAATGATTATGTTGTTGCCGCGGCTGTAATAGGAGCGATCAAAAATCCTATTAAACTTGACAATTTAAAAAGGGACTGGCTTTATCATACTAGAAATTCTCCAGGAATGCTTTTTTTGGGAGATCCAGACATCGGAGTAACTAGTTCGGAATATATTATCACTTCAGGCTATGGCGTTGCTGATGCTAAGGGTAAATTTTATGGTACACTTTCAGCTGGTATCAATATTTTAAAATTAAAAAATAAAATTGAGCAATATTTAACCTCAGATGATACCAAATTTCTAATATTTAATGCTAACCATAAGCTTGTCATGCAATCTGATGCTCATGTTTATAAAGACAAGATTGAGAATGTTGTAGCTAAACTTAAAGATCCTAATTTAATGGTGAAAGAAAATATTCTAAAAACTCCTATCAAATATGAAAATAACGAATATTTTACGCTTAAAGTGCTAAAACCATATAACTATATTATTCTTGTTGGTGGCGATATAACTATAATGACTAACCAATTAGCGGTAAGATTATTTCCAGAAATTTGCAAATCTATAGCTCTTGCAATAGCTTTATTTACTGTACTGTATTTTTTTAGGAAAAAAATTATTAGGCCCATCACAGTTTTATCCGATAAGACTTTGCAGCTAGCTCGGGGGGAATATGATGTGGACATCCCAACGCAAAATATTGAGGAAGCTGATATTCTAGCGCACTCAATTAATCTAGTAAAAAAAGCTTATAAAAAAGAACACAATACTAATATTGAACTGGTGCAGACAAAGCTGCAGCTGGAGTCAATAATTATGGAATTAAATCATACTCAAGAAATGCTAGAGAAAGCTAATAATCAGTTAGAGCAGAAAGTTGTCGAACGTACTAAAGAGTTAAAGCTTGCCCTTGTTGCTAAAACTGAATTTTTAAACAATATGAGCCATGAAATAAGAACGCCAATTCAAGGTTTTATGGGGATATCAGAGGCATTAGTTGATGAGTGGAATAAATTTGAAGATGAAAAAAAATTACAACTTGCAACACAAGTAGCAGGTAATGCCAAACGACTTGCTTCTCTAGTAGGGAATTTACTCGATCTTGCCAAGTTCAATGAAGGCAAGATGTTTCTAGAGCTTGCTGAATTTAACTTTAGCACTTCTATTACTAATATAATTGAGGAATGCCAAACTCTTTATTTAAACAATAAGAAAATAGATTTTATTTTTGAAAAAGAGGAATTGCCTTATATAGTGCTCGGAGATGTTGAGAGAATATCCCAGGTTCTGCGCAATCTCTTCGTAAATTCAATAAAATTTAGCAGTGAACGCGGAAAAATATATGTTAATTTAGCATGTAGCGAGCTTACTTACGATGACGGAAATAAGGTTCCGGGAATTCATTTTTCTATAAAGGATGAAGGTATTGGTATACCTGAAGAGGAATTAGATACAATATTTGAATCTTTTACTCAAAGTTCAAGAACAAAAACTAGAGCTGGTGGTACTGGTCTAGGGTTATCCATATGCAGAGAAATTATAAATGTTCATCATGGCAAGATTTGGGCAGAGAATAATATAGAAAATCCAGGGGCAATTTTTCATTTTATTATCCCAGGAAAACAAGAAAAACAAATGGATGGGCACGAAATAACCCATGAAATCATGCTAGCAAAGAATAAAAATGCTATTAATGAAACTCCTAAAACTATAATAGTTATCGATGATGAAGAAAGCGTGTTAGCTACGATGGAAATTATTTTACTCAGCAATAATTTTAGAGTTATAAAAGCAAATGGTGGCATTAAAGGCTTAGAATTAATTAAAAAGAATAGCGATACAATAGATTTAATTTTTCTCGATCTGATGATGCCAGATATGTATGGTCTTAATGTTTTACAAGCAATTAAGAATGATGAAAAAACCAAACATATTAACGTTATAATCCAATCTGGCGCTGCTGATGCCAAAGAAAAAGAGAAATGCTTTAAATTCGGAGCAACTTCATTTATTGCCAAGCCTTATAGTAGAAAGACTATTATTAAGGAAATAGAAAAGATATTTTCTGACGAAGAGCCTAAATAGCAAAAAAACTAGTTGCGTGCCAGCATTTTATAAATTTCGTTGTCATTTCTTTTTCCTATCAAAACAACATATAAAATTTCGTCAGCAATAAAATATATTATCCGATATTCACCTATATCAGCGCGTCTATATTTAGAATATATACCTTTCAACTGAATCGAATCATGAGGCATAGGATTGATCTTTAAATCTAACAGCTTCCTAGCTATTTGTTTACTATGATTGGGCTGTGCATTTTCTGAAAACTTAGTTGCTTGCTTGGAGAGATTTATTTCAATCATCTGAGAAGTTTTTTAAGTATTTCGTTACTTTGTTCAATTCCTATAAAACCATTATTTTCAGCTTCAAGAGCATTCTTTCCCCACATGGTATTTTCTAATTCCTCAAATCTATAATATTCTTCCATGGACATTACTACAGCAACAGCTCTACCTTTTTTTTCGATTATTACAGATTCTCTTTGTGCTGTATCTAACATTTTACCAAATGAATTCTTAGCATCAGCGGCGGCAAGTGTTTTCATGTTTATTTTTCTTCATTTAAATTATTTTAGCTATAATGTCTATTATAGCTAAAATATCTGCAATGTTCAAGGCATATTTCAGTGTGTGTGATACCAAGCCCCACTTATAATCCTTCTTTGTCGTGCTTCGGAATTCAGACTCGTCACCGTATATTTTTTTGGATATTCTGAGGAGATCCTGCCTTCACAGGAATAATACATGAGAGGCAGTATGACGCCTGAACAGATACTTTATTTCATATCTAATTTTAGGCCGATAATACCTGTTAATATTAGCCCAATAAAAATAATTTTTTGGAGTGATATAGGTTCTTTTTGTACAAATATACCATAAATTACCACCCCGAGAACGCCAATCCCGGTCCATACTGCGTAAGCTATGCTAAGGGGAATAGTTTTTATTGCTAGAGATAAAAATACTAAACTTAAACACATGGAGACGACTACAAACACAAAATAATAATTTAGTCTAAAACCCCCACTATGTTCAAGACCTATTGCCCAGCATATTTCACAAATACCTGCAACTATCAAATAGATCCAAGCAATCATTAGGGGGCTTAGTTCAAAGTTTTGGAGTATGTTCATTTTGTTTATTATTAAAGACCTACTAAACTCTTAGCAAAATCGCGAGGTGAGAAGGGTTGAAGATCACCAATTTGCTCACCAACACCGATAGCATAAATTGGTAATTGATATTTATCAGCTAGCGCTACTACAACACCGGCTTTAGCAGTTCCATCTAATTTGGTGATGATAATCGAGGTTAAATTTGACACTTCCATAAATTTCTCTATTTGCGAATGAGCATTTTGCCCTGTTGTGGCATCAAGGACAAGTATGGTTTCATGTGGTGCTTTTTCATCCACTTTTTTTAGGACGCGAGATATTTTTGCTAATTCTTCCATTAAATTAAGCTTATTTTGAAGCCTACCAGCTGTATCTATCAGGACAATATCTACTTTCTTACTTTTTGCGGCTTCAAAGGCCTTATAGGCAACACTGGCAGGATCTGCATTTTCTTCTCCTATTATAATTTCTACTTCATTTCTTTGCGCCCATATTTTGAGCTGCTCAACAGCTCCAGCCCTAAAAGTATCACAAGCAGCTAAAATTACTTGTTTGCCGTTATTTTTGAAGTAATTAGTGAGTTTCCCAATAGAAGTAGTTTTTCCATTACCATTAACCCCACAAATTATTATTACATGTGGAGCCGTTTCTTCATATTTTGCGACATAAGCATTTTTTGCCAAAATCATTTCAATTTTATCAGCTAAATGCTCCTTTATCTCCTCGGAAGAAATCTCGCTTCCAAATTTGTCTTTAGATAGGGATGCAATAATTTTTTTTGAAGTTTCAACTCCAATATCAGAAGATATCAGTAGTTCCTCTAGCTCGGCAAGGGTTTCTGCATCGAGTTTACGTTTAGTAAAAATATCGGTAATACCTGTATTTAGTTTTGTGGAGCTTTTTGCGAGCCCAGTTTTAATTTTATTAAACCATTTCATTTAGATCACCACGCCAACTAACTGATTATTATCTACTGAATTTATCTTAACTCGAGCAAGGCTTCCAGGCAATAGAACTTTATCTAGAGTAACTAAGCTAAAATTCTCAGTTCTCGCTAGATAATCTTTTTCAGCAACTACGTTTTGCTCACTTCCAATCATTCTTGTCAAAAATTTGTTAAGCTCTATTTCTCCCTGCTGCCTTAGTATAGAAGCTCTTTTTTTGCGTATTGCTTTTTCTACTTGGGGCATTCTGCTGGCTGGAGTATTATTTCTCTCAGAAAAAGGAAAAACATGGAGATAGACAAGTCCAGCTTCTGCAATAAGATTCTTGGTATTTTCGAACATTTCCTCTGATTCGGTGGGAAAACCTGCAATTATATCGGCTCCAAAAGCGATATCATCTCTAAAGCTCCTGACAAAATCGCAAAAATTTATCACTTGCTGACGATTATGCCTGCGTTTCATTCTTTTTAGAATCATATCATCTCCCGCTTGGAGGCTGATATGAAGATGTGGCATTAGGCGTTTTTCAAATTTGATAAGTTCTAAAAGCTCAGAATCAATTTCTGCAACATCAATCGATGAGATCCGTAATCTTTTCAAGTTAGGTACTAAGCTAAGGAGGCGTTTTACCATTTGACCAAGGGAAGGGCTGCTTGGAAGATCAAGTCCATAATCGCTAATATCGACTCCAGTTAACACAATTTCATTATAGCCATTATCAACTAGCTGCTTAACCTGAGTTACAATTTCTCCGACTGGTACGCTTCTACTATTACCTCTGGCAAAAGGGATGGTACAGAAGGTGCAGCGATGGTTGCAGCCATTTTGTACTTGCACATAAGCACGTGACCTACCTTCAAATTCACTAACTATATGAGATGCAGTTTCCTTGATGCTCATAATGTCATTAACTTTGACCTTTTCTTCAGAAAGATTATAAAATTCTGGGCGAAGCTTCTCTTCATTACCAAGGACTTTATCTACCTGGGGCATTTGTGAAAATTTGCCAGGATTCAGCTGCACTGCGCAGCCAGTGACAATGATAGTTTTGTCTGGATGATTTTTTTTAGCCTTTCTTATGGCTTGCATAGCTTGGCGTTCAGCCTCATGAGTTACCGCGCAAGTATTAAAAATAATCGCATTTTTAATATTTGCTTGCTCAGCAGATTTTCTGATCACTTCACTTTCGTAAGTATTAAGCCTACAGCCAAATGTTATAACTTCATTAGAATTATTCATCATATCTCAATTACACCTACAAAGCTCTTTTCTATCCTACCACGCATCTCAATATTTCCATTACTATGGATGGTGACGTGTAGATCTCCGCCATCTTGCAAAACTTTAACATCCTTATCTATTAGGTTCCTATTATAAGCAGTTTGAGCAGAAGCGCAAGCACCAGTACCGCAGGCAAGAGTTAGTCCGACTCCTCGTTCGAAGGTCCTTAGTTTTATGGTGCTTCTATCTAAAACTTGGGCAAAATTGACATTGGTTTTTTTGGGAAAATAATAGTGATTTTCGATTGAACGACCGATTTCTTCAATTTCAACTTCAGCTAAATTATCAACAAAAAACACTACATGTGGATTGCCAACATTAATTGCCGAGGGATTAGCAAGATCATCGATTACAAGGTCGAGGTTGTTGGTATCCATAGCTATAATCATCGGTATGTCGCGCCAATCGCTTTTTGGTTTACCCATATTTACCGATACTTCCTCATTATCGTGAAGCTTTGCTTCTAATATTCCCGATATAGTCTGAATTTGGCTGGTTTTAGTTCCAGCTTCTTCCATGATTAACCAAGCCACACATCTGGTTCCATTTCCGCAGGCTTCAGCTTCGCTCCCATCTTTGTTAAAAATACGCATCATAGCGTCACAAGAATCGGATTTATTGATCAAAATAAATTGATCACAACCCACGCCGATTTTACGGTCAGAAATTTTAGTTATCTGCAGTTTGTCAAATTGATAATTGAAAGCACGGTTATCTATAATGACAAAATCATTACCTAGTCCGTGCATTTTTATAAATGGGATCTCTTTCATAACAAGAATTTTATAACTAATTTTGCGGCTAAAGTCAATCCTATCTTGTGCGGTTGCATGCCAGGGTGGTTTAAAAGTTTGCAATAATAGACAGGATCCACAATATCTTCCTAGTGACTAGTGAAAGGTCTGGGTTCCCGCCTAGGCGGGAATGACATGCGGAAAGGTAGGTTAATTCCTAAGTCTTGATGAAGGTTGCGGCGAGGTGTGTGTCATCCCGGAAATTAGTGGAGCCCAGTCATAGACTGGGATTGCGACACTTATTATCCGGGATCTCATGAGGGTTTCTCATGCTCTTCCTTCCTTCCTTCATGAGATCACGGACTGCAAGGTTCGTCCCCATGCTAAAGCATGGACTCACCTAGCATCCGAGATGACGACCTCTATACCCTCATGAGATCCCAAACTACTAAGGGTCGTAAACCTATGCTGGCATACTACTCCCCTAAGGTTTGGGATGACTGAGTGCGGAGAGGTTATCCATACCCTCATAAGAGTTTTTGTAATTCATACATAACATTATATACTTTTTGTAACTAACTGTTTTTAAAGCTAATATAATATATTAATTATCCCCCACATAAATTTTTCTTATCAACATTAACTAAACCTTAAGAAATTTACTGTATTTTGATTTTATGTAGTTAAAGAATAATGCGCATGTAAGCGCGGTAACCTATTAAATGAACATAAAGATTCGAAATGTATTTGTTAATCTTGTGATCATAGCTCTAGTGCTAGTCCCATCTCTATGCCTTGCCAATCCTGAAGGCGGGGTGGTCTCTGCTGGCGAAGCAACCATAACAGAATCAGCTTCTAACGTCACCATTAACCAAGCCTCAGACAAGGCAGTTATTGACTGGCGCAGTTTTGATATTGCTCCGAATGAAGCTACCAAATTTAACCAGCCTTCACCAGAATCTGTGACTCTCAATCGTATCCATAGCGATCATGCCAGCACTATTGCTGGTAAATTAACCGCTAATGGTAACATAGTTCTAGTCAACCAAAACGGATTTTTGTTCACTAAGGATGCGGTGGTTGATGTTAACTCTATTATAGCTACCACCTCAGACATTGATAATACAGACTTCATGAATGGCAAAATGGAATTTACCAAACCAGGAAATCCTGATGCCATGATCATCAATGAAGGCTCCATCACTGCCAAAGAGGCGGGGCTGGTAGGGATGGTCGCGCCGCAAGTAATCAATGATGGCCATATTGTCGCAAATGGTGGCAGGGTACAGTTATCCTCGGGTGACACTTTCACTGTTGATCTGTATGGAGACAAACTCATGGAAGTGGCGGTGTCAGATAGGCTGAGGAAGCAGCTGGTTAAAAATAAGGGACTCATTGAAGCCAAGGGTGGAAAAATTATCTTAACTGCTGCTGCCGGTAAAGAACTAGTCGATAGTCTTATCGTGGTAGAAGGCGAGCTAAGAGCTCCCGCAGTTAAAGAAAAAAATGGTGAAATATACATATATGCGGAAGGTAGTAATGCGGCACCAGGGAATGTCATCGCAAATAAGGGTAAAAAATCAGGAAAATCTGGAGCTGTAATTGCAGCTAGGATTGATGTTTCTGGTCGAAACCGCAGAGAGAAAGGAGGTAAGGTTAGCATATTAGCTGATGAAGTTCTTATAACCTGGAGAAGTGTGATTGATGCCAGTGGCAGTGATGGACTCGCTGATACCACGCAGGGTCTTGAAGTATTTGCCGAGCGGATTGGAAGCGCTGGTGGTGACATTAGAAT
>Ga0007801_10000808_pt1 | contig 10268 bp, 9 predicted proteins | sample CryBogmetaGMA2M_FD_60372 | JGI IMG/M metagenome (GOLD analysis project Ga0007801, IMG submission 60372) | Freshwater microbial communities from Crystal Bog, Wisconsin, USA - MA2M | ecosystem: Environmental > Aquatic > Freshwater > Lake | place: Crystal Bog, Wisconsin, USA | collected 2009-07-06
TGCTGGAGCCACCCGATGGGTAGCTGCCGCCTGAATAACCGCCCCCCGAAGTATAACCGTCCGATTGATAACCACTCACCGGAGAATCATCTCGGATTTGGCCTGATATCGGGACTTTATGCCCACTGGCGTACATACATTGTATGTAACTGATATCGTAACGCTCCTGGGCTTGGTAACCCGAGACTCGTGCATTGCTGCTGCCAACCAACCCGCCCGCCAACAGCCCCGTACCGGCACCAATAGCAGCCCCTTGGCCGCCTCCAATCGCCGCGCCCGCCGCCGCGCCGAGTGCCGTGCCGATGGCGGCGCTTGCCAATCCGCTGGTTGCGGAGGCTTGGTTGGGTGTCACTCCGCCAACTTGCACATAGGCATATTGGCGGCAGTTAAAATCGTCGTTGCGAAATTGATCGAAATTTTTGCCCGTGCCAGGCAGCACCAATATGCTGGGACCGGTCGGCATGCTCACACACGCTGTCAGCAATGGCATCGCCAGTAGGGGGAAGAATTTAAGTTTTCTTAACATGACTATGAACCTCATTAACGTTCGGCTGGCTGGGGTGCCACTGCTTGCCAGCCACCAGGACATTCCTTGACATAGGGATAATAACCGTTCGGGTCCCGGCAGTAGTACCAATAACCGGTTTGCTGGGCTGACTGTGGCGGGTTGTTCTGTTGGATGTACACTGGCGGTGCCGCAGGCGCGGCGGCTCCATAGCCGTAAACACCACCATAGCCGCCGTAGCCATAATAGGGAGAGTAATAAGGCCAACCGTAATAGCCTAGGCCATAACCTAGGCCCAGCCCATAAAACCCCAGACCTATGCCATAGCCATAATAGCCTCCATACCAGCCTCTAGGATAGCCCCAGCCATAATAGCCTCCGCGGCCATAGCCCCAGTTGCCGCCGTAGTGACCGCCACCATAGCCCCAGCCACCGCCATAGTGTCCTCCACCATAACCACCGCCATAATGCCCTCCACCATAGCCGCCGCCATAATGCCCCCCAGCATAACCGCCGCCACCATAGCCGCCACCGCCATAGTGTCCTCCACCGCCGCCGAATCCACCGCCGCCATGCCCTCCACCTCCACCTCCACCACCATGCCCTAATACCGGGCTGCTGGCTATGGCCCCTAGCAGGGCGACGGCCAAAAGTGCCTTTGTGAGCTGTTTCATAGCAGTACCCCTTCCCGCGTTGGCGGGATTCTTCAAAAAGTCAATCAAAGGCCGTAACTAATCGACATCAAGAGGATAAACTCCTTAATGACTAAGGTTACGCCGTAGGCCGGAATAAGCCTGTTTACGGGCGTTTCCGGCATATGTGCAAGCCGACAAGGCAATCCACTTTGCCGGAAACAACCACTGGAGTGGGCTGATTACGGCCTACTCCCAATCTTCAACAACACCGAACGTAACATCGGTTAATCAGGTGTTACCCCACGTTCATTGCTGCTTCCAGCCCTTGTCAGAACCGCCTCGATGGCCAAAGCGGAAACCTTTGTCGAAAACTTGCTGCTGCTCAGGCGTGAGAACGGCATAGAAAGTCTTCGTGGCAGCGAGGACTGTCTCCTGCTTGGCGATATGCTCTTTCGAAAATGCCAGCATTTTTTCCAAACGCTGAGGTGCTGGCAAGTTCTCCAGCGATTCAAAATCCTTGCGCTTTTCTTCCCAACCTTTACGGTCCCCCTTTATCTTGCCAGCCCATTCAGTCCAAGCAGGCTCTTGGCTCGCGGTGAGTTTGAGATCGGCTTTGAGCGTTTCCAGGCGATTTTCCTTTCCTTCCTTCCAGTGTTCGCATTTTTTCGGCTCCCCTGCGGCAGGTGCTTGTTTGCCAGGGGCAACAGACGCATCTGCCGGTTCGGCTAAAACCTGCCGACCGGCTAAAAGACTCGAAACAGAAAATACGATAATGGCGATTTTAGAGAGTTGTTTCATTGTAGTTTCCTTAAACAGTGTTGATTTGGATTTAAAACTTAGGAGGGGCGAAACCGCCCACTCATGCATATTAGGCAACGTATATGTATCGGTGATGTTTCTACGCTGTATTATATTGTATCGTTTGCAGGATAGGCGGAGGCTAAACTTGGCAGCAATAACTCCAATGTTGATTAAAATACTATCCTTGACTTAAACCGCGTATAAGGGGAAGTATCACCGATGCCCACCTCCTCTTGATCCTCCGCCACCATGGCCCATTGAGTTTCCACCGCCGTGAAATCCCTCAAACGACCCACCACCGCTGAAACCTCCGCCCATAGATCGGGGCATATTGAAAACCCGACCCTGCGCAACAGCAGGCGGGGAATAAACTCTGGGCGGGTTCGGAACATAAGCCCGCTGGTTGTACACCGGTTGGTTGAAAACCCCGCCGCCAGCGTAGGGGGCTGGCCGATATGGGTTATTGAACGCCGTCGCCTGACCATTTGTAATTGCCTGGGCATTGCCCATATGGCTGGGTTTTCCAGCAGCGGGAAACCACTGTCTTGGCGAGACACTTCGAGAAGCTGTCGCTCCGATTATAGGGCCATTGCGGTTTTGGTTGAGCGTGACAATGGCTTGTGCGCTGGTTTGTGTTTTGGATGTGGAAAACCAGCCGGGCGATGCCCTTTGGTTTTGTGACGATCCCCTGCCAATCGGGCTAAAATTTTGCCCAGTGTTGTAGGACAATGTACCGTTATGGTGGGCGACATAATATCTTTGTTGATTAAAATAAATGTTCCGATGGAAATTATTCAACACAAAATACCCTAGAATATAATAACCCGTGTACCAGAATGGATAAGGAACCCAAGAGTAGAGATAATAATACGGGTCCGGCGGTGAATAGTAGGTTACAACGGGGGGGCCTTGATCGTAGTAATAATCATCAATGTACCTAGGGTCTGGAACTGGCATGTGCTGGGTATCCGGTATTCCTGCCACAACCGCTCCTGCATCGCTTGAAGAGCTAGGTGGCACTGAATTACTAATGATTTTTACGTTTCCTCGATATTCAGTGGGTATGGAATCATACGCATCGGTGTAGTGAATTACCCCTTGTTTGTCAGTATAGCTATAAATCGTCGTATTGCCTGGCTTTTTAGTGACACCTAGCGGAACCGGAACGGTTGAATCTAAGTTAAACTGAAGCCCAAGCTTGGTTTTCACCTCGCTAACCAGCTTAAGTGCTTGATCCTTCGACATAGAAATTTTTCCCTTGTCGCAAGCCATGGAAACCCCCTTCTCAACATCGCCCAACACATTCGGAGTGACAGGGTATTCTGTAATCCATCCATTATTGGGTTCTATGCCCAAGCCGCTCAACAGTTCTTCAGCCTTTGCCTCATCCGATGCCGGACCTAACTTCAATGCATCGGCAAGCTGTATGGCAAAAACACCTTCAGGGATGAGAGCTTGCTCTATTGGTGGAACGTTGGCACCCGTAGGAATGGTGGAGGGGGTTGGCGGCGGCGCACTATTCCCCGCATCTTGGGCATAGGATGCCGAAAGCAGACAAAATATTGCCAACATTGCGCAAAACGTGCGCAAAATGTGCCATCTGAAGCCATGTGTGGACATTGTGTTCTCCCATTTTAGGGAACTATCCCTTTGACCATGCATAGGGGTTGACGTTCGCCTCTTTTCACCATTCTAGCTAAAGCGATGTGTTCTTTGGGAAAATCATGCAACACAAAACTTAAGGGAGGCTTAAGGCTAGGCCATCATGTTAGCATTAGCTAGCTAAAATTTAGAATTGCTGAGAAATCCAACATGAACCGAAGATTCCTACTGGGGTTATTATTCGCGTTTTCAACCGGGATGTCCGTCGCTAGTGCCGGGATGCCTCCTGCCAGTCTGAAACTTAACCAAGCCCGGCTTATAATGCCGGCATTGCTCGCGTATCTGGATGTGCGTGACGCTAACGGCAAACCGATGGTCGATTTCAGCACTGGGCAATTCAGTGCGAGCTTAGGTGAAAGAACACTCCCGGTCGAACAGATTCAGCCGTTTGACAAAACCGGCGAGGGGGTGGCCTATATTTTTTTGGTTGATATGTCCCACTCAGTCAAGAGTGGGCAGTTCGCTAAAATTCGCGCCGCATTGACGGCATGGGCCGACAAACTGACGGGGCAAGATCGCATGGCAGTGCTGGGTTTTGGTGAGACAGTCCGCCAAGTGTCCGACTTCACTGCCGACAAGGCTAGTCTCAAGCTGAAAATCCTCGACTTGAAACCGTTGGACCAGCACACCGCTTTGCATCAAGGTTTGATTCAGGCTATGCAAATGGGGCGGCGGGCCAATGCTGATTTGCCGGGTCGTCGGGTCATTATCGTATTGTCCAATGGCAGGGACGACCTGCCAGGCGGACCCACTCAGAACGAAGTGCTGCGGCAGATGGAGGTTGACCGGGTTCCGATCTACGCGATGGGGCTTGAGAAGCTACCTGTAAACGGCAAGCACGAGGATGCTATAGAAACATTGGGGCTATTCGCCCACATGTCCGGCGGGGAATATGTCGGAGTTGGCAAGCTCCCACTGGCCAAGGTGACTGCCGGCTTGCGCGAAAAGATCAACGCGGTGGCGATGGTCCGCCTTGATTGCAAGCTCTGCCCGACGGACGGGCTTATCCAGCGTCTGCAAATCACCTTGCAGGACGGCGGTTTGGCCCTAAGCGATGGAGTGGATATGCGGGCATTGCCGCCATTGCCCGGTAAGCCCAAACCCGAATCCAACCCTGAAGGGGAGGTTAAGCCTGTACCGCCTACCAAGGCCCAAAACTGGGCTTACATCGGTTTTGCATTGGCTGGCTTGCTGCTAGCGATTGCCCTTGTTCTCGCTTTGCGCCGCTTACCATCCGGCAAACGGCGGTTGTCGCCAACGGTTGATTGGGACGGCGGGGAATCAGGCTGGTCCGATAAACTGCCTACATTCGCAAAGGCTGGCTCTAGCCCAAGCCGTGTCGCGCAGCAACCCCATGTGCGTCTTGTGAGGTTGGGCGGGGGTGGGCATGGCAACACCTATGAGCTAACTATTTCCAGCGAGGCTGTCATCGGTCGGAAAGCCGAATGCGAAGTGGCTATCCCGGGCGATACCGAGATTTCAACCCGTCACTGTGCCTTGCTCCGCAAGGGCAAGTCGATTTTCCTGCATGACTTAGGTTCGACCAACGGCACGCGGGTTAATGGTGTGCCGATAACCTCGGACTATCGTTTGCAGGAAGGCGATATTATCGGCATCGGTCGTACTGAATTGCGCGTTTTTATATTTTAAAGACCCATGTCAGGCATCAACACCTTCACCAATCAGCATGAGTCGTTCTGGTCGAATAATGCCCAAAAATGCCTGTAGCAAGCTTTGTAGACATTAATTTACAAGTAGGGGGGATGCCGAGAGGGGGCACATTGCGTTATGCTAGTTGCAACAGGGTAACTTTCAGAGAGAATCAATGTACAGGAAATTAATGTGGCTAGTGCTCGCATTCGCGGCAGTGGTCCAAGCCAATGCACCAGAAGTTGAACGGCAGCAATTCCCGTCCTTGAGGCCGTTGCAGCAGCAAGCAGCGGCGGCACAGTTGACGGCAAAATTAATCGGGGAACATCACTACAAACCTGTTTCCCTTGACGATGCCTTATCGGCGAAAATATTCGGCAGCTATCTGAAAGCGCTCGATCCCGAGAAGATGTTCCTACTCCAGGCCGACATCGACCAATGGAAGGAAGCCCGGACCAAACTCGATGATGCCGTTCTGACGGATAATTTGGATATGCCTTTCGCCATTTTCAACCTTTACGCCAAACGTGCGGTCGAGCGCTTTACTTATGCACGGACCCTACTCAAGAAAGGGTTCGATTTCCAGCAAAACGAAAGCTACCAATATCTTCGTGAAAATGAACCTTGGGCGAAGTCCGAGGAGGAGATACAAGAATTGTGGCGTAAAAGGGTCAAAAATGACTGGCTACAGCTTAAACTTGCCGGAAAAGATGACAAGAAAATTGTCGAAACCTTGGACAAGCGCTACGAGAACTTCCTGAAGCGGATGGCCAAGCTAAAAAGCGAGGATGCCTTCCAAGTTTTCATGAACGCCTACACTATGACGGTTGACCCCCACACCAATTACATGGTCCCCAGGACATCGGAAAATTTTGACATATCCATGCGGCTCTCCCTAGTCGGCATAGGCGCTGTGCTTGAAGACAAAGACGACTACACCACAGTCAAAGAACTCGTGCCCGGCAGCCCTGCGGCACTGTCAGGAAAGCTGCAAGCGGGGGACCGCATCTTGGGCGTGGCACAAGGCGAGAAGGGGGTCATGACGGACGTGGTGGGCTGGCGTATTGACGACACTGTCGCACTCATTCGGGGGCCGGCGGACACCGTTGTCATGCTTGATGTCATCCCTTCCGATGCCAGCCCGGACTCCGAGCACAAGCTGGTTTCGCTGGTCCGCAAAAAAATAAGCTTGGAAGACCAAGCAGCCAAAAAATCCATTCTTTCCCTGTCCGACAAAGGTGTGTCTCATCGCATCGGGGTAATTTCCCTGCCCACTTTTTATGAAGATTTCGAGGCCCGGCGAAAAGGCGAATTGGATTACAAGAGTGCCTCCCGGGACGTGTCGCGCTTGTTAGGCGAATTAAAAGCTGAAAAGGTCGATGCCGTGCTGATAGATTTGCGCAACAACGGCGGGGGGTCGTTGGACGAGGCGATTGAACTAACCGGCCTCTTTGTCGGTGCAGGGCCTATCGTGCAACAGCGGGATGCGAGTGGGGAGATCACCGTAGCAAAGGACAAAGCCCTAGGCGTGATTTGGAGCGGTCCTCTTGGTGTGCTCATTAATAGGGGGTCGGCATCTGCGTCGGAAATATTTGCCGCCGCCATTCAAGATTACCATCGCGGACTAGTGATAGGGGAAACGAGTTTTGGCAAAGGCACCGTGCAAACCATGGTCAACTTGGATCAGCTTTCCCACACCCAACCCCCCCAACTCGGAGAACTAAAGCTGACTATAGCACAGTTCTTCCGCATCAACGGAGGCACGACGCAACTGCGAGGGGTGACACCGGACTTCAGTTTGCCGACAACATCGGATTCAGCGCATTTTGGCGAGTCCAGTTATGACAACGCGCTTCCTTGGATGCAAATTAAGGCTACCGATTATCACCCGTCCACCACGACTGATATGCATGACATCTTGCCTGTGCTTCAACAGCGGCATGACCAGCGTGTCGCCAATAATAAGGACTATCAGAATTTGCTTGAGGATATCGCAGAGCTTAACCAGCAACGCAAGAAAAATCAGATTTCCCTCAATGAGGCTGAACGGCGTCATGAACGTGATACCCTGGAGGCGAAGTTGAAATCGCGCCAAAAGGAAAACGGTATCGAGGCGGAAAAACCCACTTCAAACTCCAACGTGACGCCTTTGATCGATGCCAGCACGGATTTGGATAAAGATAGCGACGAGGCGCAAAAAAAGCAGGCGAAAAAATCCAAGGATGCCTTGCTATACGAGGCGGCCTATACTCTGGCTGACCAAATTGACCTTCTAAATACGCATCCCGACACCGTTTCACGGACGCTCGGCAAACCTTCCCGGGCGGGAAAGGCTCATTGACGGGCAGTGTGCTTGCGCGATTGCCCGTGGTTCCGGCATGGACCGCCGGAACCCCTTATACGGCAAAGCCCAGAGGCATTCAAACAATCTGGAAATGGATATTTTTAGAGTAACATGGGAATGGATATAGAAAACGCTTTACGACGATGAATAGCCACGAACCAATTTTAAAGTTAACTATTTTATTAGTTATAATATTGACTGTTTCAGCCTGCGCCCATAAAAAAGTCCGTCCAAAATCGCCTCAAGTGCCCATACTTGAATCATACGATATAGATCAACTCCTTATATACCATGAAGGTTTAAAATTAAAACCCTACATGGACGGCAGAAACAAATTGACTATAGGGGCAGGTAGAAACCTTGAAGATTTAGGGATAAGCAAAGAGGAAGCCTTACTCCTTCTGCACAACGACATTGACAGGGTTAGAAGAGAACTTGACAAAAGCCTGCCATGGTGGCGGAATCTCTCTGATGTACGGCAGAAAGTGCTCATTTCAATGGCATTTAATCTTGGGATGGGGAGGCTACTCCAATTCAATCGAATGTTATCGGCTTTGCAAGACGGCGACTATACTGCTGCGGCAGAAGAAATGCTTTCCAGCGTATGGGCCAAACAAGTTGGCACTAGAGCTATAGAATTGGCCGATATGATGGAAAACGGATAAAGGCATCTTTACTTGGATAACGTCTTCGAACTGGGGCAAGGCTCCGTTCGGCCATCGGTGCGCTTTGAGATCAAGGTAAGCTGCGGTACAGTGGAGGTTTTGATTCGTGAATCACGTCTGCACTCCGGGCAGGAATAGGCTTGTGTTTCCTGGCTGGCTTTGTAGGAATAGGATATCCACCAGGTAATTTCAACGCGGAACACACAACCGCAAAATCCGCAGGTTTGTTGAAAATCGCATGGAGTAAGGCAAGGGTCACGGGGCATAAACTTTGTGGATGGCATTTGAACCTCTGATAAAATAACGGCATGAACAAAACATCGCCAATAATGACACAAGATGCCCATAAAAATCGGACTTACATCAAAGCAACTTGGTTCAACGCCCTTTGCATATTTTACCAAGCCCTCGGTTTTATTGGTGTTGGTGAACATTGCCGGTTGCGCGTCTCAAACCGAAATGATCCGCATGCAAGGGCAAGTGCTGGAATTGCAGAAGCAATTGGAATACGAGAAGCAACGGCTAAAGCAAGCCACTGAAAAAGCCGGTCCGGGCGCGGATCAAAATGCGGGACAGCCACCGCCATAAACCAAGTGCTATTATAACATAGCTTGCAAGCCAGGGTTTGCCATGCTGGAGTTCTCGCCGCTACACATAAGCTTTGGGAACCCGTCATTTCGGCAGGGATGCCGAATCCAGGCCATGGAGGGCAAGCTGGAATAGGCCGAAAACATCCCATTAACCACGAACCAAATCCTCCCACAAATCCCGCCATTCAGGATTACCCCTTTCAATCAACGTAATCTTGGCATGGCGTTGCCATTTCTTGACCTCCTTTTCCCGAAGAATGGCACTTTCCATGTTTTCGTGCTGCTGTATTGTTTTCGTGGATCAGCTATTCTCGATGCAAATCTTCAGGCATAAAATGCCGCCGCTTGTGAATTACGCCGTGTATGTATATGACCTCACCTATCAGTTCGTACATGATGCGGTAAGAATAAATACTAATCTCCCGGACATTTTCTTCGCCTATTTCTGCCACCATCTTACCAATATGCGGCAACTCTAAAAGCACTTCCACCTTATTAGTGATGTCCCGAATTACATGCTTGGCATAGAGTTTGGAGTCGTGGGCAATATACTGATGAATCAATTGGAGGTCATTACGCGCCGGGATTGACCAAATAATCACCACTGTTCTATCTCACGCTGCAAATCTTCGTGCGCGACAACTTGACCTTGCTCAATCGCTTTGCGGCTCTTGCGCAGTTTATTGATAACATGCAGGCGGTACATGATTTCATCAATGTCGGCATCATCTGGCAGATGTTTTATGGATTCCAAGGCTTCTTGTTTCAGGGTTTGGGTCTGCATGTCAGGCTCCTTAATATGAGGTATTTATAGGATTGTCCGAGTCAAAAACTGGACTGACGGGTCTTCATCACTTGTGCATAGCAAGGTGACATGGGGTTTGCTTGTTCCGAAGCTCCAACTCTCATCGTTAGACACAAGTCCAGCCAAGCCGAAATGACGAGCTTAGGTCTACTTGTATATAACGGTGTGGGTAGGCGCTTGGAGACTATTGCGCCCACGGTAACAATTAATTTTCTAATTTTTTAAGCCTATCGTTCAATTCGCTTAGTGCGAGGATTACAAAACCAAAGATAATAGTTAAATTAAAATCAAGAAGAGCATAAAAATCATATTGTTTGTCACTGTGAACGATATTTATATATATACTGAAAAGTGTTAGAATCTCAAAAGTAAATACCAATGGATAAGATAATTTATGCCACTTTTCAGACCCATGAAAACAGTAGTGTATTCCCATAAAAAAGAGCCAAAGGAATGAAATTATAGGTTTATACAAATCCCATCCTAGTCCTATTAAATCACCACGATATACAGCATTTTCAACCTCAAAGAGTTACTTGGTAGTGGGTATGATAGCACAGGTTATTCGGTTAACCTGAAGGTTTAACGGAATGTCTGTTTTAGGTATATTT
>Ga0007801_10000809_pt1 | contig 10265 bp, 10 predicted proteins | sample CryBogmetaGMA2M_FD_60372 | JGI IMG/M metagenome (GOLD analysis project Ga0007801, IMG submission 60372) | Freshwater microbial communities from Crystal Bog, Wisconsin, USA - MA2M | ecosystem: Environmental > Aquatic > Freshwater > Lake | place: Crystal Bog, Wisconsin, USA | collected 2009-07-06
TCTTCACCCTCATCAGAAAACCGTTGCGCAAATTTATTTACGACAATGCCAAATGACACACAGTCAATGCGAGTACAAATGCCACCATCATATAAAGGCGCTCTCGCATCAACCGCAACCATATGCGCTTGCAGGGCATCGCTCACTGAATCTGCACCCAACTCAATCAACTGCTTTAACAGCACTCCGTTGTTGTACCTAGTGCCGCGTATTAAAAAATTATCTGCAGGGGCCTCGCCATAATCATTGATACCCCATGCTTCTTTTAGCCACTCACGATTCGACTCAAAGCCACCTGACGCCATCACGCAAGTTTTTGCTTCAATACGCTCTTCACCAACATAAGCAGCCAAAAACTTACCATCTTGAATCTCAATCGAATCCACTGGAGAGTTATAGCGAATCTCGATACCGAGTTTTTCTGCACTTCTAAAATAAGCATTGATCAACGCTTTACCGCCGCCCATAAAAAATGCATTAGTGCGGGATAAATTAAGAGTCCCTGATAGTGGCGCCTGAAAGCGTACGCCATGTCTTTGCATCCAGCCTCGACAATTAGAGCTAGCGCGAATCACAAATCTTGCTAAACGCTCATCAGTCAGGCCGCCAGTAACTTTTAAAACATCTTGCCAGTACTCTTCCTCAGGGTAAGACTCCATCAGGACATCTTCTGGCGCATCATGCATAGAGCGAATGTTGCGAGTGTGCGAGGAATTGCCACCGCGCCACTCTTTGGGAGCGGCTTCTAAAAGTAACACCGTGGCGCCTGCTTCACGCGCCATCAGCGCTGCACACAAGGCCGCATTGCCTCCCCCGATTACCAACACATCAGGTTTATTTTGTTTTGAATTAATAGCCATATAAGGGAGTATCAAGCATGTGATTTATATTGATAAATGAAATATTAGTCAATATTATTTCATTTATCGCAATAATTTGCACAAACCCAACCCATAAAGCCAAATGCCCCGCTAACCCTCGTGAATCAATTTAAAGAAGGCTTGGGCGGCCGGGGATAGACTGGCATTCTTATGGCGCAATAACATCACCTTGCGATTTACAAGGGGATTCTTCAAGGGAATCTTCAAAATATGCTGACGCTCACCATCATTCAGTGTCGAGGAAGGCAAGATTGCACAGCCAACGCCAGCTGCTACCAAATTAATAGCAGTTGCATGATGTTGCACTTCATAACTTCCATTTAAGTAAATGTCATGCTGAGCGAGTTGATAGTCCATAAGAACGCGAGTAGCTGTGAAGTTGCTGACCACAATTAATCCTGCATCACGCATATCTGACCAAGAAACTGATTTTCGATCTTTGAGGGGATGAGTGTCTCGACAAATAAAAACGAGCGGATCTTCAAATAAGGGCTCCTCAATCAAGTCAGGATGTTTTTCGCCATGCAAGGCAATGCCAATCTCCGCACGATGATTAAGGACTGCTTTACGCACTTCACTCGATATCGCATCTAAGATACGAATTCGATTATCGGGATAGACATTGGCATATTGACGAATCAGCTGAGGCACCATGCTGACTGTTAGGCTAGGTATACAGGAGAGAGTAAAACTGCCTTTGGCATTTTCAGACATATCTTTGAGATGCCCTACGGCAGATGTCATTTCATTTACGATCGCTCGAGCCTGCGGTAAAAACTCGCGCCCCACTACAGTAAGCTCAACATGGCGCGTTGTCCTGTCAATCAACTTCAAGCCCAAATAAGACTCTAGCTTTTGTATTCGGCGCGTCAGGGCTGTTTGGGTAATATGCAGCCGATCAGCAGCCTTATTAAACCCTCCAAGCTCGGCAATCACAACAAATGCCTGAATGCCATCAAAATCAATTTTCATATTCTTACCCCAAGGGAATCACTACCTCAAAATGTCCTATACCGAAAAGATATTCGTTTTCAACATCCTAAGCAAAATTCTGATCTATACACAATAATGATAAACAAGACCTTGAATCGATCAGGTCGCCAAACCTATTTAGGCGTAAGTGATTAGAATGAACTTCAAACAATTTACTCGAGGATGCCACATTGCGTGAAATTATCGGAATCATGGCCTGTAATCAGGATTATGTAATTTCAAGCCATGGTGAACTTCCTTGGAAGTGCCCAGATGAAGTAGACTTCTATAGAAAGATGGTGCGAAATCAAATCGTCATCATGGGCTATAAAACTTATATTCAAATGCCGCAATCCTTTTTTGAGGAGCATACGGTGATTGTATTTTCAAGAACACATCACCAGGACAATAACCCTCTAGCAACATTTGTTTCATCTCTTGAAGAATTTGATGATCTGAAAAATTTGCCTGCAGATAAGGAATGTTTCATGATCGGGGGCGCAGAAATTGCCTCCCTATTCTTAAAAGGAAAAGCGCTCGATCGCTTCTATCTATCCATCATTAATGGACATCATGCGGGCGACACTTACTTTCCAATCGATCTGCTTGATGCACACCCAAGAACGCTTTACCTTTCCAATCCCGCATTTAACGTCTTTCTCTATAGCAATCTGAAGGAATAGGATGATTAATATTTTTTCGGTTGTCAATTTATCTGAGGAATCCCCGCAAAAGGACTCTTTGGCAAAAACCCCAGAAGAAGCCATTCAAAAGATGATTGAATTGCAAAAGCTTGGGGCTGATTATGTCGATGTTGGGGCTCGCTCATCTTTCTCAAAAAGTGATGAGCTTGATGAAGCTGTTGAAGGAGAAAGGTTAAGTCAATTCTTTGCAACGCCACGACCTAGCAACCTACTACCGCTATCTCTAGATACCTGGTCAGTTGTCAACGCAAGAAAATATCTTGGTCAGCTTGGTGCGCTGAACTACACGAGCACTTATTTCCCTGATGAATTGATCGATGACTTAGCCAGCACTGGTTGTCCATTAGTAATGAACTATCTGGCTGCTGACAATCCTTACGCACTCAGAAAAATTCCTTATACCCCCCCTTCCACTGAGGCAATGATGGAATACTTCCGCGTCACTGTTCCCCATTTAGAGAAACGGGGAGTAAAGATTTTAGCAATTGATCCCAATTTAGGTATGTGGCATCCGGAGACGCCTAACGAACTTAAACCAATACTTCAGAGAAGCATCATTGAAGCCATTCCTGAAATTAAAAAAATTGCCCCTGTATTTATTGTGGCTCCACGCACCAATGGTGTACTAAACCAGGACTTGGTAGAGCTATTGCTATCCAAGGGAGTTGACTTTATCAGGACGCATGACTTAACGACCCTCTTAGATTTAATGTCCCGCAAAGGCTACATAAAATAAAACCTATGGAATGTAATGCAAGCCTAGTATTGGCGCAGTTTCGGCTCTAACCTTATTACATAAAGCAGCATTGGTAATTAATGAGTCGCCGTAAGACTCAATAATGCTTTGCATTTTTGCTTTCCAATCACTTGGCAATAAGCCAGTAGGCTCCATCTTATTGATGACATTGATCATAATGAAAACAGCGGTAGATGCGCCTGGTGAGGCACCCAATAAAGCAACAATAGATGAATCAGCTGACTCTACAATTTCAGTACCAAACTCGAGTATACCTATCTTAGCTTTATCTTTTTTAATGATTTGTACGCGTTGCCCTGCCGCCTCTAGCATCCAATCTTTTGGGTTCACATCGGGATAAAACTCCCTCAGAATATCGAAGCGATCCTTCTTTGTTAGCATGACCTGCTGCACGAGATACTTAACCAGCGAAAAGTTGCTTATTCCCACGGCCATTAAAGGCAAGATATTTGCAAGGCGAATAGATTTAAATAAATCAAGCCATGAACCATTTTTTAGGAACTTTGTTGAGAAGCCTGCATATGGGCCAAAAAGAATGGAGCGTTTGCCATCAATAACGCGCGTATCCAAATGTGGAACGGACATTGGCGGAGATCCTACAGATGCCATGCCATAGACCTTGGCCTCATGCTGACTCACAATTGCTTGATCATCACAGCGCAACCAAATGCCACTAACTGGGAAGCCTGCATAACCAACTGATTCTGGAATTCCTGATGCTTGCAATAGGGTTAACGCTGCGCCACCCGCACCAAGAAATACAAACTTCGCTTTAACAAAGCGTGTATTACCCGTCTGAAGATTAACAATAGTCAGCCGCCAACGTCCATCAGGTTCACGCTTTAAATGAGTCACCTTCTCCAGGTATGAAGCCCTAAATCCGCTTAAAGACTTTAAGTAATTTATTAAATGTTTCGTCAAAGAACCATAACTAACATCAGCACCGCTAATGATTCGAGTAGCAGCAATTTTTTCTTTTGGATCCCTTCCTTTCATTATCAAGGGCACCCACTTAGCAATTTGCTCGGAATCCTCGGAATATTCCATGCCATAGAAGCAATGGTGAGCGCTCATCGCCGCATGCCGTTTCTTTAAAAAGTTAACATGCTCATCACCCTGCACAAAACTCATATGGGGGACTGGATTAATAAAGGAGGATGGATCTTTAATAGCCCCTTTTTTAATTAGGTAGGACCAAAATTGTCTGGATAGATCAAATTCCACGTTTACCTCTAAAGCCTTAGAGATATTAATGGTGCCATCTGCTTCTAGAGGCGTGTAATTGAGTTCACAGTTTGCCGCATGTCCTGTCCCGGCATTATTCCAGCTACCGGAACTTTCTAGTGCTTCGCTAGCCAGAGCCTCTACCAGATCAATGGATAGATTCGGATTAATCTCTTTTAATAATACGCCTAGAGTTGCGCTCATCATGCCAGCACCAACTAATACGCAATCTACCTCGGTGAGATTTACCTGATTATTCAAGCGAGGTCTCTTTATCTAATTTTTGATGAAAGCTAAGTCGCCATCGGTTTCTAAAATGACGTACGCGCGGCGCCAAGGATCATCTCCAATTAACTTCCAAGAGTGTCCAGCACCACTAACATCTTCGGCCAATAGGATATCTCCCGGAGTAATCACAATGTGCTCATCCAACTTATTCCAAAAATCGAGAGTGCCGCGAAGAGTAATAACAAATTGTTTTGCTGGTGCATTGTGCCAATCCAAAGACTCACCTGCTTTTGTCTCAGCAAATGAAATGCTCTTGGCTGGAAATTTGTCTGAAAGAAAATTGACAGTAGCATTATCTTTTAGGGCAACACGCCCCTCTTCAAAGCGTGAGATACCTTCCGCATCTGTCCATAAGCGAATACAACGCATTATTTATCTCCTAAGATTTAATGAATATGATTTAAAAAATGAACTTTTGACGTTAACTGACTCTTGAGTTGTTGCTTGAATATTATCACCCCCACATAGAGCCAATAAATATGCCAACCTTTTGGTTGGCATATTAGTTTTAGCGACGCCTTTAGCAAACCAAATAGCGTAAATTACTTGCCCGTAAAGACGGCTGGGCGTTTTTGAAGAAATGCCTCAATACCCTCTATGTAATCCTTACTTTCATACACTCTGCGACGCATATCTTGAATCTGCTCAACAATCTGAGCAGCAACTGGCTGATAGTCGGTCAGAATACGCAACTGTTCTTTTGCAACTGCAATAGCAAGAGGCGCCTTTTGCGTGATCTTGGTAGCAAAAACGGTGGTAAATTCTTCAAGCTCAGCACTAGGTACCAGATGATTCACAACTCCCCACTTGTAAGCGTCATCGCCCTTAATGGGTGCTGCCGTGAAAAACAACTCCTTAACCAAGTTGACTGGAAGGCGACCTAAGAAATGCATTAAGCCTGTAGTGTTGTAAGGCAAACCAAGATTTGCAGGCGTAATAGCGAAACTACAGGTTTCATCGGCGATGACAATGTCACAACTCGCTACCAAATCGAATGCCCCACCCCAGACTGAGCCATGAATCATAGCAATTACGGGCGCAGGAAAAGCGCGAATCGCCCTCAATGTTCGTTCAAGTGGATCAGAGTAACCCAATGGATCTTCATTGGTTTGAGGCAATTCCTTAATATCATGCCCTGCAGACCAAACCGTTGCACCCTCAAAGGCACGCAATATCACAACTCGCACTTCTTTGGCTTTAAAGTCGTCTAGAGCACTTATCACCTGATCTAACAAGACTTCACTAAGCGCATTGCGTCGTGTGGAATTATTGAGGGTAATCGTACCAATATTATTAGCAATAGTCGCAATCACCAAAGGGGCTGAAGCTGGCACACCAGCAGGTGCAGTTGGGCTCATTTAGCTGCTCCAACAAATTCAGCCAAAATAGCTGCACGGTTAGCATCTAACTCTGGTGACGGTCTCAGCGTTACCTCATCTACTGCACCTACAACCTTCACCGGATTGCCCGCAATTTTTACTTTTCCAATAACGGGATCATCAACCTCAATCACCATGTTGCGCGCAGCAACTTGTGGATCCGCTATGACATGTGGGACATCATTAATTGGCCCACAAGGAACACCTACTGCATTTAATGCAAGCAGCCACTCTGCCACCGTCTTGTTCGCAAGAGTAGTTTCCATTTCTTTTTGAAGCACATCGATATTCTCATGACGCAATTCGTTCGTCTTAAAGCGCGCATCAGTGAGCAAGTCAGGACGAGCTAATGCTTGTGTCATGAGATCAAACAAATGATCATTCCCAGCAGCAATCACGATGCTGGCATCTTTTGCAGCAAAGGTTTGAAATGGCGCAATAGATGGATGACGGGTTCCCAAGGGACCAGGAATCTCACCGGTTTTATCATAGGCAGGAATCGCATCTTCCAAGATAGCCACCTGGCAATCAAGCATTGCAATATCAATCTTAGAACCCACTTTAGTGATCGTGCGATTGTATAAGGCGGCATTTAAACCGATCGTTAAATAGAGACCTGCCGTGATATCTCCGATTGAAATACCAACACGTGCTGGCGGTTGATTCGGGTAGCCAGTCATACTTAAAACACCACCCATTCCCTGCACCACCATATCGTAAGCGGCACGCTTGGAGTAAGGTCCGGTATCGCCAAATCCAGATGCTGCACCATAAATAAGCTTGGGATACTTAGCATGCAATGCATCCCAACCATAACCCAACTTCTCCATTGTCCCTGGTCGATAGTTTTCAACTAAGATATCGGCTTTTTCAAGCAACTTCTCAAAAATAGCACGATCATCCGGATTTTTGAGATTTAATGCAATGCTTTCTTTATTGCAATTAATAGATGCGAAATATAGTGACTTGCCATTATGAAATGGCCCAAATGCACGTGAGTCATCTCCAGTGCCTGGAATCTCCACCTTAATCACTCGGGCACCTAAATTTGCCAGCGTCATGGTAGAAAAAGGTCCAGCAAGTACCCTTGATAAATCAATAACCGTAACGCCAGAAAGTAAGGAGGAGCTAGACATAATGAAATTTCGCCTTTGATATATTTAGTTTGAAATGAGTCTTATTAAACCATTAATTTATTGGCCTAGTATTTAATTACTATTAAAAAGCCACTCGAAGATGGCTACTTCATTAATTCGGTAAATTGAGCCTATTAAAGCTAAATTTATTTATTTAATAACCTTATTTCTGCACCAGTTGGGGGCGTCCATATTTCGATAAGCAGATGCTAATTTAATCTCGTTATTTTTGGCGAATTGCATGCAAAGTATGGGTCTGAAAGCAGAAGGCTTAAACTGGGCGAATATCCTTGCCCTCATTCTTTAGAAATTGTTAATGGCACTACTTCCAAATTCTTTCCGCGCCCTAGTCATTGGCTCATCAGGCACCATCGGCATGGCTTTTATGGAACTCCTTGAAAATAACCCTTCATGCTCGGAAGCAATAGGTGTTCATCGCCATTCGGAGTGTCCAATTGATTATCAAAACTTCGAAACTATAGAAAACTGCGCAAATGCACTCGCTCCCTTAGGGCCCTTCCAGCTCATTATTAATACAGTTGGGGTATTGCATACAAATAGCTGGATGCCTGAAAAGAGACTTGATGATCTCAATGCCGAACAGCTAATGGAGCTAATGAAAATTAATGCGATTGGGCCGGCACTGACTTTTCGCCACTTTTCAAAGCTGCTTGATCCTCAAAGAAGCATCATGGTTACCCTTTCGGCCAAAGTTGGCAGTATTGAGGACAACCGACTAGGGGGGTGGTACAGCTATCGAAGCTCTAAGGCGGCCCTCAACATGCTGATAAAAACAACCTCTATTGAATGGGCTCGTACAAAACCCAATACCGCCTTGATCGCTATGCATCCTGGCACAGTCAACTCGAGGCTCTCAAAACCATTTCGTGGCGAACAAATTGGAAGACCCGCAAACCAAGCAGCATCGGAAATGTTCACGGTAATTGAAAGTCTTACAAGAGAAGATTCGGGCAGCTTTATTGCCTATTCAGGTGAAAGGCTGCCCTGGTAAACCAAGCGGGGTTTTTACTTCCACCGAGAGATTAATGCCCTTTTACGGAAATTGCTCTGGCTGTTATAGAGGCTGTAATGTCATACATAACCTGAGCTCTATGTTGCTTATCACAGTAATCACAATCACTTGTTCGCCAGTATAGGTAATCATCAACTACTTTACCGCTGGAATCTCTAATGATGGCTGAAATTTTAGCGTAGTTTACTTTAGCAAAATCGGCGACACCATCACTTGCGCTTGCAAGAATAATTGATCCAATAGTATCTACTAAATTAGCATCCACAACAGTTAACTCAAGCGTTAATCCACTACTGCTTGATTCATTCAAAAGACCCAATTGAATTAACTTTGCCTTAATGGTTGAGGCAAAAATATCTTGTGAAAACCCTTGCTGAGTAAGTTCAGGTAATTGACTTTGAACATCTGAAGAGAGTACAAAGGTCATGGAGGACAACTGATTATCTTTTGAAATCAGTTGGTCTTGCTGATGAACCCGAATCGTGAGATTCATCATGGGGCTATCACCGGTATATGAATGCGTTGCATTTAATAAAACGCTATTTGCACAACCTCCTAATAGGATGGACAGCATTACCAAAATATATAGGGGAAATCTCACTTAGACCTCATGTATTGAGCTTGCTTTGATGTATTGAGAGATCTTACCCCCAGTTTTTTAAAAAAACAAAAACCCTCACCATTTCTAATGAGGGTTTACTTTTCTTGCATAAAAAGGGGGTCGATTCATGTACGGATAAGTAACTGATCTATTATGTATTCAATTAATATTTAGTTCCTATCATGATCTTACTACCACGGGCGATACCCATTGTGCGAGTCTTGTGCACTCTAGTTGCAGGATATGTAGCAGCTTTGGTATGTGTAGCGCTCCGCACACCCATTCCTTGGATGATTGGCCCGCTATTGATTACTGCTGGCCTCTCCATTTTTGGTGTCAAGACCTTAAGCTGGAATCCATTACGAAATGGAGCGCAATGGGCAATCGGAGCTGCGCTAGGTCTGTATTTCACCCCACATGTCACTACACTGGTCATTAGCCTATGGTGGCTTGTCATTCTTAGTATTGCTTGGTCCCTAGCGATGGGCTATTGCTATGGACTATGGCTATATTGGTATAACGCCCCTCGATTTCCAAAGCTCGATCGCACGACAGCATACTTTGCTAGCGTCGTTGGTGGGGCATCAGAAATGACGCTCTTAGCAGAACGTGAACATGCTCGTACAGATTTGGTGGCATCTGCGCATACTTTGCGAGTACTTATTGTCACTGTCACCGTACCGTTTGCGGTGAAGTGGATTGGATGGCATGGTCTAGATATCACCCCACCCCACAATTATCAATTTAGCGTAATGGGATTTTTTACGCTGGCTCTTTTAACGGGTTTTGGTGCTGTAGCAATGAAAATTCTAGGCCGATCAAATGCCTGGTTCATTGGATCCCTCATTGTTTCAATTGCCCTAGCAATTAATGAAGTTGAACTTTCTAGCGTCCCGTCATGGTTAACCAATGCCGCTCAAATAGTAATTGGCATTAGCCTTGGAGTTCGCTTCAGACCTGAATTTATTCATTCAGCGCCGCGCTGGTTATTTAGTGTTGCAATTGGCACCTTTGCAATGATGGCGATGTGTGCTTTAGCGAGCTTCGGTCTTAGCAACCTCATCTCGCTGCCAGTAGCTACCATTATTTTGGCATCTGCCCCAGGCGGAATTGCAGAGATGGCAATTACCGCAAAAGTGATGCAACTAGGCGTAGCCATTGTGACCGCATTACAGGCCTGTCGAATTATTGCTGTTCTATTCTTGGCTGAGCCACTTTATCGTTACTTAAAACAATTTGGCTTAATGAAAGAGAATAGATAAGTCGTTAGCCAGATCTTGAGACTAGGAC
>Ga0007801_10000810_pt1 | contig 10256 bp, 11 predicted proteins | sample CryBogmetaGMA2M_FD_60372 | JGI IMG/M metagenome (GOLD analysis project Ga0007801, IMG submission 60372) | Freshwater microbial communities from Crystal Bog, Wisconsin, USA - MA2M | ecosystem: Environmental > Aquatic > Freshwater > Lake | place: Crystal Bog, Wisconsin, USA | collected 2009-07-06
TGCCGCTTCTGGCCGCCATTTTCACAAGCGCCGGCATTTGCGGGGCGTGGATCATCGGCGTGAAACTGATTGGCATTGACGATGGCGCTTTTTGGTCACAGATGCAGGCCAATGTGGATGTTCGAATCGATGTTCTAAACGGCTTATTAAAGAGTATTGTGTTTGGAACCGCCGTCGGTTTGATCTCGGTCTTTGAAGGCTATTTCGCGGTGCCAACTTCTGAGGGTATCGCAAGCGCCACCACTCGTACGGTGGTGATTTCCTCGCTTTCGGTGCTACTGCTCGATCTTGTTTTGACGGTGATGATGTTTCGGGGGCTTAGCTGATGAACCGGTCCAGGTTTGATTTCGTCGTTGGGCTCTTTGTGGCGATTGGTCTTTTGGCCATGGTGTTCATGGCGCTCAAAGTCGGCAATCTCGCAAGCTTTGACAGCGGATCTGGCTATGCGCTTGAAGCCCGTTTCGACAATATTGGTGGCTTGAAAGTTCGGGCGCCGGTCAAGAGCGCTGGCGTCGTCGTGGGTCGGGTAGAATCCGTTGGCCTCGATAAGGAGACCTTTGAAGCCGTGGTTCGTTTGCGGATTGTCTCGGACTACCGATTCTCAAAAGATACAATCGCTTCCATTCTCACCTCAGGCCTACTGGGTGAACAATATGTAGGGCTGGAGTCGGGCGGGGATCCTGTCTATCTTGCCCAAGGAGATCGGGTTGGAAAAACCCAATCTGCTATGATTTTAGAAAAATTGATCAGTCAGTTCCTCTTTAGCAAGGCGGCGGAAACGCCGGCAAAAGCGCCATGAAACGTTTAGCACTCTCTGTTTTGTTGCTGGCCGCCCTTGGCTCAGGGTTGGCGATTGCTGCGCCTACTAAGAAGGTAAAGGCTATCGCCCCGCCGCCTCCCATCAGTGAGGAACAGGAACCCGCCCCACCCAATGACGTGCTAGAGCCGCTCAACCGTGCGACCTTCGCGTTAAATGACGGCATTGATATTGCCATCGTCAATCCGCTCGTGGCCGTTTGGAATGGCATCATGCCGTCCTTTGTTCGCGCGGGCGTCGGAAATTTCTTTAATAATTTGGATGATGTCTATGTCGGTATCAACCATATGCTCCAAGGCAATCCAAGCGCAGCGGGTGCGGATTTCCAGCGCGTTGCCGTCAACACAACGGTTGGTATTGGTGGCCTTTTCGATGTTGGCGCGAAAATGGGACTGCATAAAGTGGATGGCGATTTTGGCCAAACGCTTGGTGCGTGGGGTCTACCCACGGGTCCCTATCTGATTTTACCGCTGATCGGGCCATCAACCTTCCGCGAAACAACGGGACGCTTCGCGCGCATCGCCACAGATCCTCGAACTTATCTCGATCCGGTTCCTTCCTATTCGCTGATGGCCCTCGAATATCTGCAAACCCGTGCCGACGGCAAAGTGAATGAAGGCCTTATTGCTGCCTCAAGTTTGGATCGTTATGTGTTTGTGCGGAATCTATACCTCCAAAAGCGAGCCTTGATGGTGAAAGCCGCGCGGGAGAAAACGTCTTCGGCAGCATCCTTAAACTGATTTGAGTTCAGGAATCGCATCACAATGCAGCGTTTTATCGGTCAATTGACACGTGGATTAGCCCTAGCAGGTTTCGTCGCCGCGCTCACTGTCATGCTTGGTTTTTCGCAGGCACAGGCCGAACCAGTGGCGCCCGACGAAATGGTTCGCAAGCTTGCGGCTGAAATGACAGCAGCGGTGCGTGCTGATCCGGAGCTGCAAACACCCGGTTCGCTCAAAATTTCAGATTTTGTCCAGAAAAACATTGTTCCACGGTTTGATTTCGAGCGCGTGACCCAAATTGCGATGGGCCGAAATTGGGCAAAGGCTAATCCATCCGAGCAAAAGCAAATCATTGCAGAGTTTGGCCGCTTGCTGACTCGGACCTATTCGAATGCCATCGCATCGTTAAAGGATCTTGAGGTCGAGGTGAAATCGACGCGGATCACAACCGCAAATGTCGATGTTACCGTGAAGACTCAAATGATCGGGCGGCCTCAACCGGTGGCAATTGATTACGGACTGATCAACGGGCCGGGCGGGTGGAAGGTGTATGACGTAACCGTCGAGGGTATCAGCCTCGTTGCCGCTTATCGCGACGAGTTTGGGGGCCTTGTTTCCTCCTCTGGTGTTCCGGGATTGATAGAGGCCCTCAAAAAGAAAAATGGTGGCTGACGTATGGCCAAGCATCGTATTGCGCCAAAAGGCTCGCTCCTCATGGCCCAAACCGGGCAGGCCTTTCGCGATTTTGAAAAAATACCCGCAGACAGCAGCATCCGGATCGATTTGTCTGGTGTCGACCGCGTCGATTCAAGTGCTGTAGCATGGTTGGTTACGGTTGTACGAACAGCGCGGGGCAGAGGCCAAATCGTTCAAATGGATTCAATTCCGCCACATATTATGCAATTTGCGGAAATTTACGGTCTAGACGACGCCATAAAATCTCTTGCATCCGCAACCCAATAATCTGGTTTAAGCCGCGTCATTCAAGAGCGGCGTCGAAGAAAGCATAAATTTGTCAAAGAAGGGCAGACAGGCGCCGCCTATCGCACGCGCCTGATTACCAACCGTACCTTCAATGATGTGGGGGGCTACGATACCTTGCATATTCAGGCGCTCCAGCGATTGGCGGATCGCCTCGACAATCCTTGAACGCACATGGTCGGGGAAACCGCCATCAATAATGACGGCCGAGAAATCGATCACCGCGCATGAGCCAACAATTGCATTGGCCAAATGCGGCGCGATATCGTCAATCCAGTCATCGATAAATTCGGAAAATCCGGACCACCCATCAGCCATCTGCCAAATCGGCGAAGGATCAAGCCCGGCAGCCCTTATCCGTGCCTCTAAATTGGCGGCTGAGGCCACGTCGATGAGCTGTACTTTCTTGCCATCAACGCCGGTTACTGGAAACGAACCGATGGCACCGGCATTTCCTGTTGGTCCCGTAAATACACCGCCATTGAGCACAATACCGCCGCCGATAAAGAAGCCGACAAACAAATAGAGATAATTCGGAAACTCGTGGCCCCTGCCAAACACAAATTCAGCACCGCAGGCGGCTGTTGCATCATTTTGCAGATAAACGGGAAACGGCATGTGTTGGTCAATCGCGGTTACCAAATCGGTTGAACGCCAGATTTCCATCGCGCCTTTGGGAGCGCCTACGCCATCGTCCCACTGCCAGAGATCGAAGGGCGACGCGATGCCAAGCCCCGCCACCCGCGCCCGCTCGAGAGGGGAAAGGTCCGCCATGATGGAAGCAACGCCGCGTAGGGTGAAGTCAATGATCGCGTCCGGCATCGGCCAAGCATAGGCTTCCCTGAGCGACTGACGAACATGACCCACAAAATCGATCAGAACCAATTCGGCGCTACGCCTTCCAATCTTCACACCAAGTGAGAAAGCGCCCTCATCCGCAAGCGCCATGGGCGTCGACGGTTGGCCAATTTTACCCCGCAAGAGATCGCCACGCTGCAACAATCCATCTTCTTCAAGCCGTCGTGTGATCACGGAAATCGATTGGGCAGAAAGACCGGTCAAACGAGAGGTTTCAGCCTTAGTAAGGCTGCCATGGCGGCGAATGAGTGACAATAAAAGCCTTTCATTATAGGCGCGCACATCCGCCTGCTTCGTTCCCCGACCCGAAGCACTCGCCCGAAACGACGATCCTATTAATCCTTCTGCGGACACTGACACAGCACTTCCCCCAACCGCCGGTTGAAAATAACGGCGATGATTATTCTGAACCCTCAGCGAAACAAATCTGAATTAATAAATCAAGTTAATTTAATTATTGACAGCATCGTTTTTTCGATGTTGGCTAAGGCTTGAGAACGGGCGTTGGCGAAGGTCGCGACCCGGAATTCTCGTGAATTCGAGACCGGCAATCACCTGGCTCGTTTGGCTTTTAGGGAGGCTCACTTGAACAAGACTCTTGTAACAACTTTGCTCGGCGCAATCGCAATGGGCGCCGTTTTCGCAGCACCAGCCTATGCTGAAACCGGTGCTTGCTTGATCACCAAGAACAACACGAATCCTTTCTTCGTTAAGATGAAGGAAGGGGCTACGAAGGCTGCAACCGATTCTGGCATTAAGCTTTCGGCTTATGCAGGCGTGAAGGACGGCGATGCCGCACCACAGATCACCGCTATCGAGAACTGCGTTGCATCGGGCGCCAAGGGTATCCTGATCACCGCTTCGAACGATTCGGTTATCCCATCGCTGAAGAAGGCCCGCGCTGCTGGCGTTCTCGTTATCGCGCTCGACACGCCGATCGGCGACAAGGACGCGGCTGACATGACGTTCGCGACCGACAACTTCGAAGCCGGTATCCTCATCGGCAAGTGGGCAAAGGCTACGCTCGGCGACAAGGCCAAGGATGCCAAGATCGGCATGCTCGACATCAACAAGGATAACATCTCGGTTGACGTTGCACGTGACACGGGCTTCCTCGTCGGCTTCGGCATCGACGTTCCAAACAAGAAAGTGTTGGGTTCTGAGAAGGATGCACGCGTTATTGGCCATCAGTCGTCGGACGCCAATCCTGAAGGCGGCGTGAAGAGCGTTGAAAATCTGCTCGCCAAAGAGCCAAACATGAACGTGGTTTACACGATCAACGAGCCAGCCGCTGAAGGCGCGTTCCAAGCGCTCAAAAAGGCTGGCAAGGAAAAGGGCGTTTTGATTGTCTCCGTTGACGGTGGCTGCCCAGGCGTGAAGAGCGTTGCATCGGGCGTTATCGGCGCAACCTCGCAGCAATATCCGCTGTTGATGGCCTCGAAGGGCATCGAAGCGATTGCAGCGTTCGCGAAGGATGGCACGAAGCCTAAGGCTTCTGATGGCCTCGATTTCTTCAACACCGGCGTGAACCTCATCACCGACAAGCCAGCAGCAGGCGTTCCTTCGATCGACACGAAGGAAGGCACCGCGAAGTGCTGGGGTTGATTTTTCAGCCTTTAATTTAGCTTGACACTTTTGGGGGGTGATCGTCAGATCGCCCCCCAGATTATATGCACCACAAAAGCTTGAAACCGTAACACCTATGGTCTCAAAGCGGTCAGAAACTGACTGACACAGGGAAGAACCGGGAAGACGCCCATGAGCACAAATTCTGAGCCTCAGAAAACCTCCTCAGATTTTGAAACCGTGCTCGAAAAAGCCGACACGTCGGTTGCGGCTTTTGAGCAGGACAGAAATGGCCCGCTCGACCACATCCGTGATTTTCTACGAACCTATCCAACGGCAATCCCCGCAGGTGTGCTGATCATCAGCATCCTTGGCTTCGGTATGGTCGCCAATAATTTTCTAAAGCTCAGCACTCTTTCTCTGGTGCTGCAACAGGTAACCGTCACCGGCATTATCGCGATTGCACAGACGGCAATCATTCTGACAGCCGGTATCGATCTGGCCGTTGGTCAGGTCATGGTGCTTTGCTCGCTCATTATGGGTAAATTGGCGGTCGAATTAGGACTTCCCGTCTGGTTTGCAATTGTGGTCGGTTTCATCGCCGGGGCCGCGATGGGTTGGCTCAACGGTGTCTTTGTTGCCTATTGGCGGCTTCCTCCCTTCATCGTTACCCTCGGCACGCTTGGTATCTTTAAGACATTGAAGCTCTGGTATTCGGGCTCTGAATCGATCCGCGCCGCCGATATTGAGGAAAAAGCTCCCTTTCTTGGCTTCTTCGGCCAGACCGTAAAGCTTGGAGCGGGGGCTGAAGTCACGTTTGGTGGCTTGGCGCTTGTGTTGTTGGCTATTGGTGCTTGGTATGTGCTGAACCGTACGCCTTGGGGTCGCCATGTCCATGCCGTTGGCGATGATCCAGATTCCGCGTTGCTGGCAGGTATCCAAACCAAACGCGTTCTCTTATCCGTTTACATGGTTGCCGGGCTCGTATGTGCTTTTGGCGCGTGGGTTTCCATCGGGCGCGTCGGGACGATTAATCCCGAGAGCTTCGACCAGATCAACCTCGATTCCATCACCGCAACCGTCATCGGTGGCACCTCGCTCTTTGGTGGCAGAGGTTCACTGTTTGGCTCGGTATTAGGGGCCTTGATCGTCGGCGTTTTCTCAACCGGTCTGTCCTTGGCGGGCGTTGATTCCTACTGGCAATATCTGACCATCGGTTTCCTGATCATCATCGCAGTGGCCATCGACCAATGGCTCAGGAGGGCCTCGCAATGAGCAAACCACAACCTGTTCTTGAGGCTCGCGGCCTTTCTAAGCGTTATGGCCATGTGGTCGCGCTCAATAATGCTGATTTCGACCTGTATCCGGGCGAGATCCTTGCGGTTATTGGCGACAATGGCGCAGGTAAATCGACCCTGATCAAGGCCTTGAGCGGCGCGATCACGCCTGATCATGGCGAAATTCGCTTAAACGGTGAAGTCGTTCATTTCCGCTCGCCGCAAGACGCACGCGCGGTGGGCATTGAAACCGTTTACCAAAACCTCGCACTTTCGCCTGCGCTGTCCATTGCAGAGAATATGTTTTTAGGCCGCGAAAGGTTGAAACCCGGCCTCTTGGGTAAATTGCTCTGGACGTTGGACCGCTCGGGCATGAATAAATTCGCGCGCGAAAAGCTGAGCGAGCTCGGACTGTTGACCATCCAGAACATCGAACAACCGGTTGAATCGCTCTCGGGCGGGCAACGCCAAGGCGTAGCTGTTGCTCGCGCTGCGGCCTTCGGCTCGCGCGTCATCATCATGGATGAGCCAACTGCTGCTTTAGGCGTTAAAGAATCCCGCCGCGTTCTTGAACTCATTCTCGACGTGAAAAAGCGCGGCATGCCGATTGTACTCATTTCGCACAACATGCCGCATGTGTTCGAAGTGGCCGACCGAATCCACATCAACCGGTTAGGTCGCCGCCTCTGCGTAATCAATCCGAAGGATTACACCATGTCGGACGCCGTTGCCTTTATGACGGGCGCTAAAGAACCACCGCCTGAATCGATGGCAGCCTGATGCATCGTGGCTGATCTATCTCAGACGGTTGAGCATCTCTGCGGCATCATTCTGGGCCGCGACGATGGTGAAAGCCGCCTGATGATCGGCATTGCAGGGCCGCCGGGCGCAGGCAAAAGCACGCTTGCCGAAGCCCTTGTCGACGCTTTGAACGCCCGTCTACCAAACCATCCTGCTGAGGCCGTTCCGATGGACGGGTTTCATTATGACAACGCAATCTTGGATGCGCGCGACATGCGGGCACGCAAAGGGTCACCCGAAACCTTCGATGCGGATGGTTTTCTGGCACTCATGCGCCGACTTCGCTCCGAGCGAGGCGATATCGCGATACCCGTTTTTGACCGAAAAGATGATCTAGCGCGTGGCTCCGCCCGAATTGTCGGTGCCAAGCAGCGCCTCTTGATCATCGAGGGCAATTATCTCTTGTTGAACCGCCCTGTTTGGCAGGAATTACCGTCATTGTTTGATCTCACCGTTTTCTTGCATCCTAGCCTCGCCACCATTGAGGCGCGCCTTATCCAACGGTGGCTGGACAATGGATGTGATGCAGCAACCGCCGCCCTTCGCGCACGTGGTAATGATCTCACGAATGCTCAGACCGTACTGGCGCACAGCACCCTTGCGGATATAGTGCTTCAGGATTGACGCGACACGGCTATGTCATCGCCGTGTAATCATCTACATAGACGTCAACAATAGATTATCTCTAAACAGGAGAGCGGCGATGGAACAGCGAATGCTGGGACAACAGGGCTTGCGCGTCTCTGCCCTCGGGCTCGGTTGCATGGGCATGTCGGAATTTTACGGCGCGCATGATGATGCGACCTCCACCGCCACCATCCATCGCGCCATTGACCTTGGCGTTACCTTTATCGACACCGCCGATATGTATGGCGTGGGTCATAACGAGATCCTGCTCGGCAAGGCCATCAAAGGCAAACGCGATGGCCTGATCATCGCCACAAAGTTTGGCAATGTCCGGGGGCCCAATGGCGAGCGCCTGGGGATTTCTGGGAAGCCGGATTATGTCAAAAGCGCATGCGAAGCGAGCCTCAAGCGCTTGGGTGTGGATGTCATTGATCTGTACTACCAGCACCGCGTCGACCCCACGACACCGATTGAGGATACGGTCGGTGCCATGGCCGATCTCGTAAAAGCGGGCAAAGTGCGGTATCTCGGGCTCTCGGAAGCAGCCCCAAAAACCATCCGCCGTGCCCATGCGGTTCATCCGATTGCTGCACTTCAAACCGAATATTCCCTCTGGAGCCGCGAGCCGGAAGCGGAGATTTTCCGCACCATCCGCGAACTTGGCATCGGTTTCGTGCCCTATTCGCCGCTTGGACGAGGATTTTTAACCGGCCGTTTTGCTGCAAACAGTGACTTGCCCGATGGTGATTTCCGCAAAATATCACCGCGATTTTCGGACGATAACATCGAGGTAAACCGCGCTCTGGTCCGCGCCGTCGAAGAAATGGCCAAAGCCAAGCATGCGACACCTGCCCAAATCGCGCTGGCTTGGGTATTGGCGCAAGGGGATGACATTGTTCCCATTCCCGGCACCAAGCGGATCAGCTATTTGGAAGACAATCTCGGGGCGATGGGTGTCACGCTGTCAACGTCTGATCTTGCGATATTGAATGCCGCCTTCCCAGCGGGTGTCGCAAAAGGCGAGAGATATCCAGCAGCAGCCATGGGTGCGCTTAACCTCTAACCCGATACACTCTTCGATCCAGATAAGGCCTTTCCACGATGAAACGTATTCTCTGCTACGGCGATTCGAACACGCACGGCACCAAGCCGATGCACGATCAGAACGATGTCGCACGCTTTTCTGAAACCGAGCGCTGGCCGTGCGTGACGTCGGCCTCACTCGGGGCGGGCTTCGAAATCATCGAGGAAGGCCTGCCCGGTCGCACCACCGTGCATGATGATGCCATTGAGGGTGCACATAAGAACGGCAAATCCTATTTGCTGCCTTGCTTAGAAAGCCATTGGCCGCTTGATGCCGTCGTTATTGCACTGGGTGTCAACGACCTCAAAGCCCGACACGGCGTGCAACCATCCGATATCGCCGCGAGCGTTGGCGTGTTGGTCGATGTGATCAAGATGGCACCATGCTTTGGCGACAAGCCACCGAAAATTCTCGTTTTGGCTTCGCCGTCGATTATCGAGACCGGCTGGTTGGCCGATATGTTTTCAGGTGGCGCAGAAAAATCTCTCCGTCTTTCTCGGTCGCTCGCAACCATGGCCGCAGCCCGCGGCGTTGCCTTTTTTGATGCGGGCACGGTGGCGAAAGTTTCCCCTCTTGATGGCATTCATTTCGATGCCACCAACCATGAAGCGATCGGCCAAGCCGTCGCTCTTCAATTGAAAGACATCCTCGCGTGACCCTTCGAAACGGTACGGTCGAATTCATCCTTCTCGTCGCGCTTCTGCAAGCGCTTGTCGCCATGTCGATTGATACGATGTTGCCGGCTATCGGCGTCATAGCGCAGGATCTCGGCGCGGCCGACCCGAATGACCGGCAATTCATCATCACCGCATTTTTTGCAGGCATGACATTAGGCACGCTGATTTACGGCCCGGCATCGGATTCGATTGGCCGAAAGCCCGCCATTTTTATTGGCCTCGTCATTTTTGCGGCAGGCGCGTTGATTTGCTTTTTTGCGACGGACTTTAATGCCATTCTGATCGGCCGCTTGATCCAAGGCTTAGGCGCCGCCTCTCCTCGGTTTGTTTCAACCGCCATGGTGCGCGATGGGCTTGCCGGATCGGCGATGGCCCGCGTGATGTCATTCGTGATGACGGTGTTCATGCTCGTCCCGATTCTTGCACCTTCCATCGGGCAATTGGTTCTGTTCGCGTTTCACTGGCGTGTGATTTTTGGCGGGTTCTTTGTCATGGCCATCGTTGCAGGCCTATGGCTGTGGTTAAGGCAGCCGGAAACCTTACCTCCCGAGCGGAGATTGCCCTTTTCGACCAAAGCCATGCTCGCATCCGGCCTTGAGGCGCTGCGTCACCCCGTAACGCTCGGCTACACGCTTGCCATGGGCTGCGTATTTAGCGGGCTCATTGCCTATCTCGGCACCTCGCAGCAGATCTTTGCCGAGCTTTACGGGCAGGGCCCATGGTTTGCCGTCTGGTTTGCAGGCTTTGCGGTGGCCTTGGCCTTATCCACCATTGCCAATGGCCGCTTTGTCATGCGGCTTGGCATGCGGTTTATCACCAAATGGGCGCTCAGAGGCACCATCCTTC
>Ga0007801_10000817_pt1 | contig 10219 bp, 10 predicted proteins | sample CryBogmetaGMA2M_FD_60372 | JGI IMG/M metagenome (GOLD analysis project Ga0007801, IMG submission 60372) | Freshwater microbial communities from Crystal Bog, Wisconsin, USA - MA2M | ecosystem: Environmental > Aquatic > Freshwater > Lake | place: Crystal Bog, Wisconsin, USA | collected 2009-07-06
ATCAAAGGCCTTTCGGGCAGATGCAATAGCTAACTCGGCATCAGCTACTCCACCTTCTGGGTAATTTCCAACAATGGCATTGTGGCCAGGGCTCTGACGCTCAAAGCGCTTGCCGGAAATTGCATCGACAGAATTTCCGTCAATCAACATCTTGTATTGAATATTTTCGATTGTGGACATTTCTATCTCCCTGTGAACTTGGCTGGTCGTTTTTCTTTAAAAGCTGTGACACCTTCTTTAAAATCCTCAGTAACATTGCTGAGTGCGCCAGCAAATGCTTCTAAGACTTCAGCATTGTTTGTATTTTCGAAGGTGGACATTAATTGCTTCGAAATTTGTTGGGCCATTGGACTAACATGCGAAAGATCCTCAAGAAAAGAGGCAATGCAATTTCCGATGCTCTCTTTCGGTGCAATTTCGTTGACTAATCCCCACTCACGCGCTTGCGAAGCGGAAATTGATTTTCCGGTAAGAATCATGAACTTTGCACGATTAAGACCAATGAGATCCACAGCACGAGTTGTACCTGCCCATCCAGGGATAGTGCCAATTTTTCCTTCCGGAAAACCAAGTGAGATTGAGTCAATTGCAATTCGGAAATCACATGCGAGTGCGAGTTCAAGCCCGCCTCCGAAAACATCTCCGTTGAGTAGTGCAATTGATACTTGTGGGAGACGGGCAATTCGCCTAAAAATTCGATGACCCTCTGGGACCCAATTCTTACGAACACCATCAAATCCAAGTGAGGAAAATGCAGCGAGGTCGGCGCCAGTGCTAAATGCCTTCTCCCCCGCTCCTGTAATGACGACAAATCTAATGTCTTGGATCGATCCAACTTTTGCAACTACGCTTTCGAGTTCTTCGAGCATCTCTGGTGTGAGACTGTTGCGCTTCTCTGGACGATTCAAAGTAATAGTTGCCACATCTTGATCAACGATAAGTGTTACAAAATCGCTCATTTTCTTACCGCCACTTCCTTGTAAATTTCGTGATCTGTGAGCTTTAAATTTGGAGAGACGAGAAGTGGAAATTCAGATCTCTTCAAAATGTCTTCCTCAAGATTTACTCCTGGCGCAATCTCGATGACCATAAGTCCATCTTTTGTAAGTTGAATGACGCATCGTTCAGTTATATAAAATACTTTTTGGCCATTTTTGATGGCTCGTGAGCCACTGAAGGTAATTTGAGAGACATTCTCAACGAATTTGGAAATCTTTCCGTCTTCCTTAATATTTAATCCGTTAGGAGAAATTTCTACATTCTTCTTGCCCGCAGTGAAATACCCACTAAATACAATGATCGGAGCGCTCGAAGTAATATCCGCAAATCCACCTACTCCGGCTGTTACATGGGAGCGACCTGGAAGATCTGAGACATTTACATTTCCAAATTGATCTACTTCAAGGAATGAGAGCATCGCTGCGTTGAAACCTGCACCCTGAAGCAAGGTGAATTGATCAACGCTCTGCATAATCGCATCAGGATTCATCGCACATCCAAAGGCAAAACCTGTGAGTGGTACTCCACCAACCGCACCTTGCTCAATCACCCAAGAGACGCCTGAATCTGAATCCTTCTCGGCTAAAGCTCGTGGAACTGCTGCTGAGATTCCAAAACCAAGGTTAACAATCCATCCATTTGATAATTCGCGAGCAGCGCGGCGCGCGATCAGAGTTTCCAATGAATACTCGAGCGGATCTACATCGCTTGGGGCTTCAACTTTCTCACCAGAGAGAGCGGGATCATATGGAGTCATCGTTGTCTGCATTTGATCAGGATCTATCACGACATAATCAACAAGAATTCCTGGAACGCGAACTACCTTGGGATCAAGTTCACCTGCTTTCACAATTCGCTTTACTTGAGCGATAACAATTCCGCCGCGATTGTGAGCAGCAAATGCCTGATCAAGTGCACCCAATGGCGAACCCTCATGTTCATAGGTGAGGTTTCCGTGCTCATCCGCGGTGGTTGCACGGATAATTGCAACATCGGGTTTGATTGCAGGGTAGAAGAGCCACTCATCGTTCTTGAAATCTTCTACGGAAACTAAATTCTTGGGTGTGCGTTGATTGAGTGCTCCACCAGAAATACGTGGATCAATGAAAGTATCTAATCCGACTTTTGTGAGCACACCAGGTTGGCGGGCAGCTCCGGCACGATGCATTTGGAAAATAACTCCACTTGGCAAGTTGTATGCATCAATATCTTCGCTGGCAATGAGTTGACGGATAAGTGGAGGTTCAAAGCTAGATGGGCCACTGGGATATGAGCCACCTATGATTTTAGAAATCAACCCCTTTTTCGACACATGATCAATTCCTTTTACGCCATACATATCACCGGCAGCGATGGGACTCACAAAAGTGATATTTGTTGGTTGAGATTCTTTGTCAAAGCGTTCACCAATTCCCTTGAGTACCAGGTCTGGGCAACCTAATGCAGATGAAGAGGAAATGGTTACAACAGAATTGCTCGGAATAAGCTTTGCGGCTTCTTCGCGAGAAATTACTGGAACGCTCTTATTGCTCACTTATGAGACCTCTGAGATCTGTACTGTCCGCTTTTCCTTCGCAGATTTCAAAGCAGCAATTGCTCCTTGCATCGAGGCAAATCCATCTTCACCAGTCGCTAAAGGCTCACCCTTGCCAGCAATTGCATTCTGGAATTGCTTAATGGTTTTTACATAGAGATTTTCGCGATCTGAAACTTCGATGGTTTTACTGCCTGCGGCATTGGTGAGCACAATTTCACCAGTTGGATCCTGAGTCATTACTCCTGTCGCAACAAGTGACCCTTTGGATCCGTGAATTTCAAAAGTGGTTGTATTAAACGGAACCAGGAAGCACTCTGAAGTGTTTGCAATAACTCCATTAGCAAAGCGAAATGTGCAATTGGAAGTATCTTCAATTCCATCTTTCGCTAGACCATTTGTTGCAGCAAGTGCGGTAACTTCAACAATGTCGCTACCGAGCGCCGCACGAAGTGTGTCTATATTGTGGACAGTAATATCGAGAATTACTCCGGCTCCCTTGTTGCCGCCCGTTAGGCGCCATCCCTGAAGGCGCTCAGGAAGAGCTACAGCATGATTGATTCGCACAAGGTATAGATCGCCAAGTTGACCGGATTGAACAATTTCGCGAATCTTCTGGTGGACTCCGGAAGTTCGAATGTGGTGATTTGTTGCAAAAACTACCCCATTTTCTCTTGCTGCTTGAAGCATCGCCTTGCCATCGGAAACATTGATGGCGATTGGCTTCTCGCACAAAATATGTTTCCCAGCTTTTGCTGCTGCGATTGCTTGCTGAGCGTGTAGTTCATTAGTGGTCGATATGTAAACAGCATCAACTGGCCAGGCGAGAAGTTCATCGAGGCTAGTAGTCGAGTGATCAATTCCGTTTGCGCTTGCATATGAGGCAGCACGATCAGCGCTAGAACTCATAACACCATAGACTTCATCTCCCGCCTCTTGAATTGCTGGAATTACTCGAGTCGCTGCAATATCACTTGCGCCAATCAAAGCCCATCTCATTTTATTTTCCCCTTATTGATATTGCAGCCGCAGCTTTGTCGAATAATTAAATGGCCTTCCAAAATAATTTCTCGTTTAGCCTTCTGCTCGCCAGATGCCAACTTTAGAATGGTTTCTGCCGCAAGTTCGCCCATGAGAGCAGGCTCAAGATGCACAGAAGTGAGCGCCGGATATTCGTACTTTGCTGCTACAACATCATCAAAACCAATGATGGAGATATCTTTCCCAATTTCAATATTGGCATCTCGAAGCGCGGCCATCGCCCCGAATGCAACAATGTCGTTATATGCGAGAATTCCCAATCCTTTGTGTCCTTTGGAAATTAGCTCTTTCGTAAGTTTGTATCCACCTTCACGGGTCGAATTTAGACCTGCAACTTCAACTTCTTGTGCTGCGAATCCATGATTTGCTGCAGACTTAATTACGCCCTTCAATCGCTCATCGTGAACTTGAGAATCAACTTGACCGCCAATAAATGCAATTCGATTACGCTTATGTTCGAAGAGGTGATCGGTTGCTTTTTCAGCCAGCTCAATGTTGTTAGGACCAACATAAAATGCTTTAGAGCCTTTGATGCGACGAGTAATCAAGACTGTAGGTATTTCCCAACGATTAAGTAAATTGAATATAGATTTTGAAGTATCTCTCGTTGCAACCAAAAGTAGGCCATCAACGCGAGCTTCGAGCATCGTCTTAATCATTCTTTCTTGACTTTGGCCATCTTCTGAATGTTGACCAAGCAAAACAGTTCGTTCACTCTGGCCTAGGACTTTCTCGATACCTAAAATCATTTCGCCGAAGAATGGGTTGGAGACATTGGAGACAACAAGACCAAAAATTCCAGATTGCTTACTGCGCAAGCTCGCTGCTGCGCGGTTGTAAACATAACCCAATTCTTCTGCAGTTTGCTGAACTGCAATTCGAGTATCCTCTGCAACAACTGGATTGTTCTGCATAACTAAGGAAACGGTCGAGCGAGAGTAGCCGGACTTAGAAGCGATATCTTTCAATGTAATTCTTGAACTCATAACTCCAACCATGCCTTTCTACTCGAACCTTGAATTGTGACGTCTAGAATTCTTAATTAATACATACTTGGGTAGGCATGGCTACTATTTCACCGAACCTGCTGTGAGTCCTTGAATGTAGTATCGTCCAAGAAGTAAGTAGATTATTGCGGTAGGGAGTGCGGCAATGAGCGATCCTGCCATCAACACATTCCAGTCAACTGTCTGAGTACCCGACAGATTATTCAGAGCTGCGGTTACAGGTTGATTCACAGGATTTGGAATTGTCACAATACCGAAAAGGAAATCATTCCAAATGTTGGTAAATTGATAAATTCCAGCAACAACAAAACCTGGTATGGAAAGTGGCAAAATAATTCGGAAGAATGTTTTTAGAAGTCCCGCGCCGTCAATAGAAGCTGCTTCGACGAGTGCCTTCGGTACTGAGACATAGAAATTTCGGAACATAAGTGTGGTAATGGGAATTCCATAAATAATGTGAACCAAGGCCAAGCCGGGAAGAGTTCCATAGAGATGGACTAATTGAAGGAACCTCACCATTGGAATAAGAATGGTTTGATACGGAATAAACATTCCAACCAGCATTAAAGTAAAAATCGTATTGCTAAATTTGAACTTGTACTTAGAGAGAATAAACCCATTAAACGATCCGATGAGTGAGGAGATCGCTACGGCGGGAATAACCATGAATAAGGAATTCTTAAAATTACCGCTTAACGCTTCCCAGGCTTTAGAAATGCCAGAGGTAGTCCATTCGGCAGGCAATTTCCACATAGTAGTGACATCTGCGCCTTGGCTCGTCTTGAATGATGCGCTTAATACAACATAGAAGGGGATGGTAAAAAGAGGTATGAAAAGGCAGAGGAGGAAAAATTGCACTCTTTTGGAGCGCTTACTGGATCCAACGATGCTTGGAATTGTTGATGTGTTCATTCTTCATTCGCCTTACTGAACTTAAGTAGGTATGGCAGGACAACGATGCAAACGCCGATCAACATAAAGACTGAAGCGGCAGCACCAAGAGGATATCGAAGGGCTTTATACATCGTTTCGTAGACATAGATTCCCGGCATATCGGTCGAGAAGCCCACGCCACTACCGGACATTGCATAAATCAAGTCGAAAATTTTAAGTGAGGTTGAGGTCAGAATTACAACAGTTGTGATTCCCATTGGAATCAGTGATGGAAGAGCAATAGATCGGTAGTAGCGGAATCCACTTGCACGATCAATTGCAGCGGCTTCGCGTAATTCATGAGGAATTGAAGTCAGACCCGCAAGAAACATAGCCATGGCGAAACCGCACAGCTGCCAAGCAGCTGCAAAGATGACAGGGAGTAGTGCGAGTGGGATACCCATCTGCACCTGGAGGAATGTTCCGCCAGGAATGAGGTGTTCCAGTAAACCATTCATATTTCCAACTACATCGGCTGAGCCCATCCAGTCGGGGTGTAGCTCGGCTCCAAAAGTGGTCTTGTATAGTGAATTAATTCCGGAATATTGAAAAAGTAAATTGACGCCCGAAACTGGGTTGAAGATCCATCTCCAAATTACACCGGTAACGATGAATGAGACCGCATACGGCATAATGAAAAGATTTCGGAAGAAAACCTTACTTCGACCCATATTTGAGACTGCGATTGCCAAGAGCAATCCAGCAATAACGGCGATCAATAAAAAGAGCGCTGTGAAAACTATTGTGTTTCGGATATCTGCCTGAAAGCGCCCAGCGCTTACTAAGGTGTGGTAGTTCTCATACCAAGGATCAGTGGTTTTGAAATCCTGAAGGCCAGGCATCCAATTCTTTGAGATTGAAATGCGAATTGTGTATGCAATGAAAACATAAACAAAGATGAAAACAAGAATAAAACTTGGCATGAGAGCAATCGCAGCAGGAGAGAAATTAAATCTCCGCTTTAAGTTCTTGACTGCCAATTTTCTCTCCTATGCTGATTAATTTTATTGAGTAGAGGTGTTGCGGGCCCCTCAAATGAAACCCGCAACACCTTTGTTACTTACTGATTAGCCCTTTACAGCTGCATCCATTGCCTTACCAAATGCTGCAGCATCCTGATTGCCTTCAAGGAGTGTTACACCATCTGAGAATGCTTGACCTGTTGCTGCAGGAACAAGCTGCTGGCCATGAACGAGAGACGCAACCAATGTGCCGGTCGCAAGTGTCTTCGCCGCACCTTGCTGATACTTACCGAGTGTTGCAGTGCTTACATCGGTACGGAATGGGGATGAACCCTTTGCCTTAGCGAATGCAATCTGAACCTTTGGATCCATGATTGCCTTGAGGAATGCCTCTGCAGCAGCTGGATTCTTTGACTTTGCACCGATAACGAATGAATCGCCAACAGTGATGAATGTATTTGGATTTGATCCAACAATTGTGTAACCAAAGTCAACTCCGTCAACCTTCTTCTGCTTTACAAGAAGTTCGCCGTATGCCCAGTCACCCATGAAGTTCATCGCACAAGTTCCGTTGGCAAGTGCAGCAACTGCACCTGTCCAGTCGAGTGACTTGTGATCGGTGTTAGCCCATGAAACGAATGTGTTGAAGTGATCAACAACTGCTGCAACCTTTGGATCTGACCATGATGCCTTACCAGCAGCAAGGTTGTTGTATTCAGTTGCGCCTAATTCGCCAACCAAAAGGTTTTCGAGAATCATTGCAGCAGTCCAAATATCCTTGTCGCCAAGACATACTGGGGCAATTCCTGCAGCCTTGATCTTTGGAGCAGCTGCGGCAATGTCTGCCCATGTTGATGATGCACCAAGTGTTACACCAGCCTTAGCAAGCGCAGCCTTGTTTGTCCATAGAACGTTTGCACGGTGTACACCTGTAAGGACTGAATAGGTCTTGCCGTTGTATGACATTGAATCAACAAGAGCCTTAGGAGTGACCTTGCCCCAAGCTTGTGACTTGTAAAGAGCGGTGATGTCCTTTACAGACTTCTGGTCAACATAACCCTTGAGATCTCCTCCTGGGTGCGTCTGCCATGTCTCTGGTGTATCTCCAGCTGCCAAACGAGTAGCAAGAACCTGCTTTGCATTTGTACCAGCTCCACCTGCAACAGCAGCGTTTACGATCTTGAGACCTGGGTTTGACTTCTGAAGTGAGTTGAGGATGGTGTTGAGAGCTGCACTCTCAGAACCTGAAGTCCACCAAGAGAACACTTCGATCTTTCCTGTTACAGCCGCATTCGCAACCTGCACCTGTGATGTTCCAAGGGCGATCGCAGACAAGACAGCAGCTACAGCTAGCTTCTTTTTTCCGAGCATCTATTTCTCCTTATATCGAGGGTTGCTTGTTTAGATCGATCCAAACAAGCGCTGCATATGGACTTCCCCAAAAGTACTACTTTTTTAGATCGATCCAAATCTCCAGTGGCGAGAGTCAATCATAGAAAAATGGGCTTTGGGAGGGGTTGGCCAATTCTTTACCGAATTGTTATAGAGAGGCTTATTGGGCCAGGCGAAACCTGGCGGAGACGAGGAGATTTGAACTCCTGAAGGGTTTAACCCCTTACCTCGTTAGCAGTGAGGCGCACTCGACCGGGCTATGCGACGTCTCCGAGTTGCAGGGGAAGTCTACCGCGATTAGAAGGTTGCTCGAATAGCACCGATTACGCGGTCACCACCGAGCACATTTTCGGCCTCGTAAGGGCTATCAATACCCAAGCGCTTCAAACCTGCATGAACAAGGACGCGGAATGGACGAAGTGAGCCATCTGAAACTTTAAATACCAACGTGCGGCCATCGGGCATCGATGCAATTTCGACAGCCTCTGCACCATCTTTCATATATAGACCAGGAACAGCCTCAATCATCTGTGTTGTCAGGCGACCTTTACCTGCAACCATTTCGGGGAAGGTACGCGATGCATCGAGAACAGATTGGTGAATTGGATCTGTAGAAATTGTGATTGCACGAATTGCGCGAGCTAAGCCAAGAACTGAAATTAAGAAAAGTGGCGCACCGCAACCATCAGTTGATGTCAGCGTAATAGTTTCGCCAGCAATTGTTTCCAATTCCTTCTTAATCGCAACCTGCAATGGATGCCCTGGATCTAAGTAATTCTCAATCGGCCAACCATTGGTAACGCAGGTCAGCAACATCGCCGCATGCTTTCCGCTGCAATTCATTGAGATACGAGTTGCACGTTTATCGCCCCATGCACGTCGTTCTGGTTCGCCCAGTGGCTTATCAAGCATGCATTGCAGCGCGCTCTCGTCTAGCTTTGCTAACGCCAAGATTTCGCGGACTGCTGATAGATGCTCTTCAGATCCAGAATGACTGGAGCATCCAAGTGCTAATAAACGCGGCTCTAACTTCAAGCCTGCTCGCACCATTGCGGCACCTTGAATAGATTTAATTGTCGAACGCGGAAAAATCTTCTGCTCTGAAGTACCTAACGCTAAATTCACTGAGCCATCTGAATTTAGCGCTACGAGATATCCGCGGTGTACTGATTCAACAACGCCATCGCGAACGTACTCAGCTAATACTCCGTCGTTCATTATTCGGTCTGACGCTCGAGAGTTGACCAGATATGTGCCTGAAGTTCTTGTCCTTCAGCTGCCATGTCATATGCATAGAACAGCTCGCCTTCAACAAGACCATAAAGACGTACACCAGCAGTGACAATCTTTGCTGTTGGTGCTGAATACCCTTGATCCATTACCAATTGAATCTTCGGACCATCAAACTGTCCGACCCAGCCTTCAGTAATTCCAGTGCTATGTGAAATAACAACTTCTAAAACTTTATTCTCTTTCACACGCCAGAAACCTGCTTCTGATGCAGCGGGACGAATGATTTCACCTTCTTCATCGATGATCCACGAACGTGAGTAGTAATTCATAAATGGTCGACCATCGTGATTAAAGACAACCTCGTGCGCATATTCAAAGGTTTCAATCGTTGGATATTCACCACGGCCCTTACCGCGCCATGTTCCGATCATCCATGCAAGTGGATTGAGATCAGGATGAAGTCCTTCAGGGATTGTGAAGGCCATTAGAGCCTGCCTCTCTTATATGTACGACCATCGCGTGCTTGAGATTCGCGCCGTCCTTTAACGCCATAAACCACGAGCCCCACACCGACTATAAGTGCGACAAGTGCCAGCATCGCAGTTGTGAAGAGCTCCATGGGTTAAGAGTAACTGTTAAAGCTTGCGAACAGCCCACATGATTGCAAGGCCGGCAACACAAACAACAAATACTTGACCGAGGAAATGCATTTACGCCTCCACGATGATCTCTTGTGAAGCGGCAACTCCATCAACGGTCAGATGTGCATCCACTGGTGTATTGCGCTTTACCAGCGCCAAAGCAATCGGACCTAATTCGTGATGACGAGCAACGGTGCCCAAGAAACCAACCTGCACATCGCCATTCATTACTGGAGTGCCTGATGGTGGCATTACAACTGCATGACCATCAAGATGCAACATCACTAAACGACGCGGTGGCTTTCCTAAGTTATAAACCTTTGCCACAGTTTCCTGTCCGCGGTAGCAACCCTTATTCATATGCACCGCGTTATTAAGAAGCCCTAATTCATTAGGAATCGCCTTGTTATCGGTATCAATTCCGTGACGTGGACGCCCTGCTGCAACGCGTTCTGCATCCAGTACCCATGTGCCAAC
>Ga0007801_10000821_pt1 | contig 10194 bp, 8 predicted proteins | sample CryBogmetaGMA2M_FD_60372 | JGI IMG/M metagenome (GOLD analysis project Ga0007801, IMG submission 60372) | Freshwater microbial communities from Crystal Bog, Wisconsin, USA - MA2M | ecosystem: Environmental > Aquatic > Freshwater > Lake | place: Crystal Bog, Wisconsin, USA | collected 2009-07-06
AAAAAAGATAGATCACCATAATAAGGCAGCAGAGCATCATGAAAAAGCTTCTCATCATCATAAAGAAGCAGCTAAGCATCATCACGCAGGCCATCATGAAAAAGCAGCTCATCATGCTCACGTTGCTCATGCACATCATCACCATGCTGAGCAACACGCTAAGCATGCTGCTGGTTTACATGCAGATCACCACGGCCATCATTGATAAAAAATACATTAGTTAATTAAGTACAATAGCCAGCAGCGTCTTGCAGCTGGCTATTATTTTTTACGATATCAGCCCCGTTATAGGCTAAAAATTCCTTAAATTCGTCTCTGCAATGAAGAAAATATTACATCTCCTTATTACATTAGCAGCGGTTTGTTTAACTGGAACTGTAATTCTAGGCGTTTTTTCTGTTTATAGAGTTTATTCAACTGCAAGCCTTATAAGCGCTTCCGAAGCTAAAACTCGCGTTAATAGTGATATCTATAAATCTATTATTCAGGCAAAGGATGTTTTGGCTGATGTTCTACCGCCTCCTGCCTATGTAATTGAGCCGTTTCTAGTAGCATTACAGCTTACTGAGGCCAATGATAAAGTAGAAATTGACCATTTAAAATCTCAGATGGCTCAATTACGCAATGACTACAATGCTTCCATTGCTCATTGGAAATTAGATTTACCTGAAGGGAAACTTCGAACCGCTTTTCTTAAGTCAGTTGAGCCAGCTGATCGATTTTTCTCTATATTGGACAATGAGTTTATGCCTACTCTTGCTGCTGGTAAATTGTTAAAGGCCAAAGAGATTGTTCATGGTGCTTTATTGCTTGAATATAGGAATCAACGTTCTGAGATCGATAAAGTAGTCATAATTGCTACGGATATGGGTAAGGATCAAAATATTCAGCTTATGAATTTATTAGATAAATCAAAAACTGATATTGATTCAGAGATAGCTTCATCAACTAAGCAAATTATTTTAGTAGTATTTATAGTAGGTATTATTAGTTCACTAATAGCTGCTTTTATTTCAAAAAATATAACAAAAGTACTTAAAGAAATTTCATTTAAATTAAGTCATGGTGCAGATCAAGTCGTTGATGTCTCAAATAACGTTTCAGCTGCCGGCAAAATTCTTTTAGGCAGTTCGAGTGAACAGGCTGATGGGGTGCAAGAAACACTAACGGTAATATCACAACTTAGCGCAATAACGTTAAAAAATGTTAACTATACTAAGGAGGCAAAAAGTTTATCTGCGCTAACAAGAATTGCTGCTGACAGTGTATCTCTTCGAGACGAACAGGTTAGAGCAGTTGGTTAAGAGGATAGGCGAGATGAAACATCTATGAAGAAACGATTAATTGATAAGCTGATCAACATGAGTTAATATAAAATAGTTATATAGAGGATTTATATTTCAAAGCAGCATGGAGTCAGTTAAGATAGCATTAAAGTAAAATATTAAATTAAAAAAATATCGCAAAAACACCCCATTCATTTGGGACTAAACAAACTACTCACAACAGCTGTTTTAGAAGGACCACGCGTAGTGAAAGACGCTCATGGGTAAGTTTTAGCAGAAGGTGTTACGGTTGCCTTAATTAAAGACCTAAAGTTAAGAGGTTCCTCACAGGTAATTAAGCAGGGTACTAAGGCTAAGAATATACGACTGGTTGATGGTGATCATGAGATCGATTGTAAAATCGATGGGTCATCAATCGCCCTCAAGGCGTGCTTTGTTAAAAAAGCGTAGATTTTTTCCAATACTTAAATTCAAAATTAAGTGCATGCGGTATCAACCCGTATAAGCTACTTAAATAGCTAAGTAGAGGCCACAGTAAGCTAACTGCCGATTTATCTGTGCTTTTTATATATAGTAAATTTACACTACTAAAAAAAATTGGAATCAGTAAGATAATTACAGTTAAAAAGCATAAAATTCTTACCGTTTCAGACTTTTTACATGGTGCTATATAGTTTGTAGATGAAATGAATGTTAGTACTCCATAGTATCCAGAAAATATTCCGCACACGAAAACAAAAATTCCATTTATCTGATCAAATGATAAATATGAGGCTCCTCTTGGTGGATGTATCCAGCTGTATATGTAAATAGATCCGAAAGCTAATAAGTATACGCATCCTGTTGCAATTAATGCTCCAGGTATCAATACAATCCATCGCAAAACATTTGATAGTTTCAAAAGCATAATAATTGAAATTTAGTTATCTTTTAGCTTACTAAGTTTAGCTTTATCGTCTGTTACTGTGTAATAGTTTATTAATCGTTTTTTCGCGTCATTATATTCGTTGATGTTATACCACGCTAAATTTTTAGCGTATGCTTTGAATAGTTCATAACCGAGTTCTAAATGCTTCTTTGCTTCAGGTAATTTATTTAAATTAAGCATTGCTGCTCCAAATATACTCTCAGCGTTACCAGTACGCCATTTAGGCCACTCTGGTATATCTTTTGATGATAGAGTGTTAATTGTTTCGGTTAATAAATTTACAACTTCAGTATTTTTATTATCTGCTAAATATATAGTAGCTAAGGTGATTTTAAAACGAATAGTATCTTTGTTGAATGGCCCGTACTTGCTTGTTGAATTTTTTACCAACTCAGTAGCTATTGATTCTGACTCACTATATTTTTTTTGATGTCTGTATATTTCAGCAAGAATGCAATCATCTAGCATGGTAATTCTGCTCTTAACTCCCATGAGTTTAAGCCTTTGATCTCTGGCTTCTTTCATGTTTTTTTCGGCAAGATCGTAATTATCTACTATAATGTAATAGTAGGCTAAATTTTCCAATGCTAGTAAAGTATCTGAATGACTATTGCCTGATACTTTGCGTCTAACTTTGACTAATTCTTCTCCTATTTCGATGGCTTTATTAAATTTCCCTAAGGCAGAATACACGCCTGCATAGTTATTTAAATAGAGGAGTCTTATAGGGTGTTCACCAGGAAAGTATTTTTCAACAGCCGGTTTAATTTCTTCAAGTACGTTGTATGCTTCAGCTGATTTACCATATGAGAATAGGGTACTTTGATAAATTAAATATCCATAGATTACGTTTTGGTTACTTAAACCTAGAGTTGTTTTTCCTTCTTGTATTATATTAAGAGCTAATTCCTGGGAATCTTTTTGCCTGCCTTCTTGGTAGTATAAATAGGCGAGCTCTGCCATTAAGTGTAATTTCTCGTCTAATGGACCTTTAATTGAATTCCTGAGGCTTAAGGCCTTTTCAAAATTCGATTCAGCTAATTTAGTCTCACCCAAATGTTGGTAGGTGTCACCTAATGTTTCTCTTATCGAAGCTTCAACCAGAGGTTGGTTTATAAATTTGGTCTTTATATTCTTAGCTGCTTCATCAACTACTTCACGTAATTTGATATCTTTGTTTGGTTGGTTATCAGGAGAAGCTTTCGCCAAGAAATCATTACGTATGAAATCAACCGCTGCTTTTAATGAGTTTATAGCTTGTATTGCTTCATTTCGACTTTGTGTCATGTGATAGGCTACAATCGGCCCAGCAATAGCAAGTCCAACGACTATTAATAAACTGAGTGCAGTAGTCGTTGCTTTCCATGGATAGCGAGAACACCAGCGTTTAATATTCCCAAGAACTCCTATTGGCCTTGCTAATGTAGGTACACCATTCGAATAGCGTTTTAAATCATCACGTAAATCAGCTGCGGTTTTATAGCGAAGTGCAGGATTTTTTTCTAAACACTTCATGCATATAGAGTCCAAGTCTCGTTTTATGGCATTATTTAATAATAATGGCCTTGGAGGTTCGTTTTCTAAAAGTAACTTAAGTGAATAAGGTTCAGAATTATTTAATATGGGTCTCCCTGTAATACAAAAATATAGTAAACAGCCTAATGAATAAATATCAGATGTGACCGTAGCTTCAGCTGTCCCGCTTAATCGTTCTGGCGCTATGTAAGCGGGTGTTCCTGTGAGGTGGCCGTCTTGTGTGATATCACCTGTTTCATTAAGGGCAGCTGCGATTCCGAAATCAGCAACTATAGGCTTATTATCTGAATCGATAAGAATATTTGATGGCTTGATATCACGATGAATAATGCCGGCTTTGTGGGCGTGTTCTATAGCATCGGATACTTGAATGAGTAGATTTACAGCAAAAGCTGTATCTAGAGGTTTAAACCCAATTTTATCGGCTAAATTACCCCCGGGTATGAAATCCATAACAAGATAAGCTGGATTTCCCGAACTAACGGCGTGAACTTTAACAATATTAGGGTGATTTAGTTTTGCCTCAGCCCGAGCTTCTCTAAGTAAACGTTTCTTTAGGTGTTCGCTACCTTGTGTGTTTATTATTTTGATAGCGACTAAGCGGTCTAGTGATTTTTCCCTAGCTAACCAAACGCTGCCCATCGAGCCTTTGCCTAATTCATATAGTATTTCATATGCCGTTAGGTTGTTTACTGTTTCAGCAGCTAAACCGATCTCTAGCGCTCGTTTGAAAGAGCATCTGGGGCAAATATTTGATTCAGTTCCAAAGGGAAATTCCCATTCGCAATTTGAACATTTCATGCTGCTTAAATTATGTTTATTTGCTCAGTTCTTTATCGCAAGGCGTCTTTTGTGGCTTAGTATGATCTGATATACTCTTAAAATAGGTAAAAAAGTTCATTATAATTACCATTCTTGACCAATTAATTTAATATAAACTAATCTAAGCATAGATTATGACTGATAAGTTGGTTAACTGTGAGTCTAATATTTCTTCACAATTTGGAACTACAAGTTGGACCTTAATTATTGAGGCTAGAAATAATGAGGACTCCGGGTTGGCTTTAGAGCAACTTTGTAAACGCTATTGGAAGCCTGTTTATGCCTATTGTAGGAAGTATGGACTATACCAACAGGATGCAGAAGATGTTACTCAAGAATTTTTTACATATTTTTTTGAAAAAGCTTGGTTGAAACAAGCGGATAAAGAAATGGGCTCGTTTAGGGGTTTTATCCTAACACTGCTAAAATATTTCTTATCAAATCGTAGGCGCGTAGCTAATGCACAAAAACGTGGTGCAAAGCTTCAGATATCCTTAGACGGTTTTGATTTCGCAGAAGCTATTGTAACAACTGATATTGATGCATCTAGGGCTTATGACAAAGTATGGGCACTGTGTGTAGCGGATATAGCCCTTGGTCGTTTGTTTTCTGAGCAAAAGACCGTACAACAAAAGAAGAGATTCGAGTATCTAAAGAATTACCTTACGCATGTTCCAACGACTTCAGATTATGATGTTTTAGTAAAAGTGTTAGATGAACCGAGGAATACAATAGCAGTAGCACTTCATAGACTCATACGTCGCTATGGTGAGTTAATAAGATTGGAAGTAGCTGATAAAGCGAAGGATACGTTTCAAGTAGACGAGGAATTAAGGTATTTGATTAAGATGATTTCCGCTTAATTTGAAGGTAATTTCTTAGCACCTGAGTTGATCAGATATTTTATTCTACTTCTGTGTAATCCCAGAAGTATTTTTTACCATTACCTATATATGACCAATTTATGGGTAATAGGAAGAAACGTGTAAGTTATTTAAAATACACCATCCCGTGTCCTTACATAGTTATCATAAAGAATAAAAAATATTCTAATCCAAAATGAGTAATCTATTAAAAGATACCTTAAGAATTAAAAGATTATCTCACGATGTTCTATTTCTTGGGGTTAGCACTGTAGTAAGTATTTTGGCGGCTGCTGTTACTTTGCTTTACATAGACCATTTGAGAATGGAGGAAACGGTAATTCAAGAGTTTAAAAGAAGTGAAGAAAAGAGGGATAGCGATTTGCAACAAGCCATGTTTCGTTTCGATGTTTTTTATTCTACTGATAGAATACTCGAAACTCAGATAAGTAATCAGCAGGTTGATAAGGATATTAGATCTTTAATTGCTCGTACTGTGTTTCTAGATCGTAGGATGCCGTTTAACTTAATGTTGCAGACAGTTGCGGTATCAAAAAAAGCATATGATCAAGTATTGAAAGAATATGATATGCTTACTGAGAAAGCGCGTAACCATGATGCTACTGCATATAGTGAACTACTACAACTTGAATCCAAAGTGTACATGTCTGCTCAACATGAGATAGATCGTATTCGGTTAGCTCATAAAGAATCTCAAGAAAAAATAGCTCATCTAGAATCTAGGCGTTCATCTGCAGTTGTTGTTGGTTTTACACTTCAACAGTTGGGTGCTGTTTGTGCAGTAGTTGCAGTACTTCTTGGGCGTAAAGCACATGGTGTGCATATTCATCAATCGCATGAACTGCATGATATTTCTTAAATTACATGAATAAAATATATCTTAAATATACCGTAGTATTAGTAGCCTTATTTAATTTTGTAGCATTATCTCTAGCACAAAATAGCAAGGAAGGTTTGGGATGGATAACTCCGGGAACTCAACTTTCGTACTATGCTATGGTTGCTACTATTAATTCTAATGATTTACTAACTCTTGATAACACAACAAGTGGTTCAGATAATGGTAATCAAGAAGTGTGGCAGGATGCTGAGGGTAATACTTACACCGTTGAGAATAGTAATGCTGCTCATGCCTATTCCTTAGTCACAGTATCACACATTGATGGTGATAAAGCAGCACTATCTATTAAAACATACCAAATAAATACGCTCTTTAATCAAATCATCTCACCTGAGGTTGAAGGTATGGTTGTTCAAAAAAGCAAAGTGGATGATTACTGGGTTAGTCCACGTATTTTAGAAAATTTACCTGATAAAGCGACGAAAGATTTATTCGTAAAACGAATTAATTATTCGTTGGCTGGACATACATACAGGGCTATAATCTTAGCAACCGCTAGTAGTTCAGGATATGTTAAATATACTTATGATTTAGCAAGTGGTGTAGTATTGCATACATCACAATTTACGCGAAGCTCCAAATATCTTTTAACTAAACCTGATTCAAATGGATTATCTACGTATAAGCAGGGCGACGGGCAATTAATTGAGAGTTGGTTTAAAGGTTCTCGTAAAATTGGTATGCCATGGGCTGGCCAATTACCGCCAGAATGGGTGCGTAGTACACATGAATTAGATTATCAAGGTACCCAGTATGTTGTAATGTCAGGATTGCCAGGTGCAGGTATTCCTGCTTCTGCTCAAGTTAATTTCACTAACCATGCAAATGGTTGGTCAAATGTATCTATTGTTAATCAGCTCAGAACTGGCTATGGTATGCCAGCAAAACAAGAGCAAACCACTCGGGTTGTTGGAACTAGCGAATACGGATCTTACTGGATACCCGTAAATTATTTAAAAAGTCTAACTCAAAATCAGGTTTTAGATAACGATGTCCTAACTAAAAATAAAATTTATGTTTTGGGTATTCAAAATGGGCAAGTAGGTATTGCTGAAGTTGGATCTGGTTTTGAAAACCACTGGTATTATTCGATGAGTGACGGAGTGTTGACTGGATATGAGATTATCATCCGTCTGGGTAATTCGATCACCAATTTACACTTAGAATTATCAAATCGTAGATAGTTAGAGGACTTTTGATTTTATGAAATTGCTAATACGTTTACTGGCACTGATTAGTCTTTTAATGGCTATTATAGCCATTTATGCGTATATTAATAAATATGGAGAAGTTAATGCTCACCTTGCTTGGGAGCCTCCAGAGGTTAGGCCTTCAATTATGAGTGTGGGTTATAAAATTTATGGTAACCCCAAAATAGATAACGGCCATTTTTATCTTTCTAAAATTCAATTTAAAAATACTGGTGATCATCCTGTTACTGATTTTCAAATAAGTTATAAGGTAGATGATTATACTGCTGATTGGTCAGAGCCAGAAATTCATAAGGAAGTTCCACCTGGGTTGTCTTTTAATGAATTATATTATCCTAGGTTTCAGGATAAAATTGCCAAATTAAGAAATAATGTAACATCAACTTTTAGAGCGCGTGTAAGGTGGAAGGAGGAGGGTAAAGATCATGAAGAAATTTTTACTCGAGATCTCTTAATACACTCTATCAACACGCTTGTGTATACTGACATTCCGCAAAAGGAACGTGTTATATTTCAGGATTATTTCAATAGTGCTGCATTTGCTATGACAATGGTTACTCCCAACGATCCAGTTGTTACTGCTTATGCCTCAGAGATTACAAAACTAGCTGGTGGTACTACAGCAGGAATAAATGGAGGACGCGAAGAAATTGTTCGAATTTGTAGATATATATATAATTACATGATTCTAACCAAATTGCGTTATGTTGGTGATGCTGGGACATCAAATACTTTTGGTGATGTGCAAACATTGACGCAGAGTGTACGTCTTCCTCGCGAAGTAATTATAGATAATCAGGGTTTATGTATTGAATTATCTTTATTGTGGGCCTCTATATTAGAGCACATAGGTGTACGTTGTACGGTACTTTTTGTACCAGGACATGCTTTTATTTTAGCTTATGCACCTAATGATGGTGTGCCTTATGATCGTGGTATAACTATTGAGACAACTGCAATAACACCGATGGCGGTCGGTGAAAAAGAATTGGTGCCTTTTGAGAAGGCTACTGTTTTTGCAGCTAAAGCTTACGACAAATATTCAGCTAGTGGCGATATGATTAAACTAGATGTACAAACATATCAAAATTATGGTTTCACGCCACCAGAGTTGCCTGATTATGATGTATCAAAACTGGTTCCAATATTAGCATCACGTTTTCCCCATGAAGAACAAACAGTTGTTAACAATACTCCATTAAAGTCTCAAGCAAATGACAATAGTGGATCACAACAAACTCAGCAGGATCAACCTCCATTTAATCCTAATATTCAAACTCCTGTTAGTACAAATGAACAGCAACCAGTTGCTCCGATAAATCCAGATCCTAAAAACAATACAGACGATGAGCTTGTAGTTTTCACTAGTCAGGATAATCAAATTTCAATAGCTCACTATAAGGAATGGGAGGCTCAGCCGCTTGGTAGCGATGGAGTTAAGCTATATCATGATCAAGCATACATTCTGATCAGCAAAATGAGTGGTGCAACGTCAGGTAGTCAAATTCTCCAACTTTTAAGTAAACAATTTTATCAAAATTATCAAAATTTAAAACTAATAGATCAGGGTCGACTCAATTTTCCTACAAATCGTATAGGTTATAATTCACGATTTACGGGAAATAATAAATCGGGGCAGTTAGTTCATTTATCTCTTGCTGGTGTAGATGGAATTAACTCTGACGGCTATGGAATCATTATTTCAGCACCTGATAATGATTATATAAATATTCGAGAAGATATGAATGAAATGCTTAGCACATTAATATTTAAATAAAAAAGTATGAAAAAGATTACATTTTTATTCATCACGATAGTATTCTGTTCGTGTAAATTGAATGCACAGTTTGCAGCGAACCAGATTGATATTGCTGTGCAGATCGACACAACTGGTGAGGCACGTGCGAATTACACCTTAACATTTGATGCAGAGGCTTGGCGTCAGTGGAAGAATTCGATAGGTAGTGATGCTGACCGCGTACGCGCAAATGTTCGCTATATTGGAGGAGCTCATACTCAAATTGATGAATTTAAGTATGAGCGTGATGACTTAAATCGTGCAGCAAAGATGATGATACATAGTAAAGTAGCATCTCTTTATCGTGATGGAAGATATCACTTTGATATTGATGAAGGTTATAGGCTTATAGATACAAACGGACCGGTTTGGTTTTTTAGTGGTAAAACAGGAATTGTACCAGGTACAATTAAAATTACACTACCTGTAGGTGCAATTGATGCAAAACTCGATGACGCTGGAAATAATCAAAAAGAAATATCTTATATTATTCCTCCAAAGCCTGGTTCCGCGATGCGATTTAGGAATTTCGCCATTGGTTTTATTGTTTTGGCTATTGTTTTATTTGCTCTTGAGCGCGCTTTGTATGGCTTTAAGATTAATTCATTAGCTTCATCATCTGTAAAGTAAATCCGGATTAGAAATTAATTTTTAATATTTTATGAATATTAATACATCTAGTCAGTCTAACTCAGTTACGAATAAAATAACCAGTAATCTTGGTTTAGCGCCTATTGAGGCATTTACTTTAAGGGGATTTTTTTCAAAAGTATTTAGTAAACATAACTCTGATGAAATAGAGGAGGTTTTTACGGTTGGTAGTATCCA
>Ga0007801_10000822_pt1 | contig 10192 bp, 11 predicted proteins | sample CryBogmetaGMA2M_FD_60372 | JGI IMG/M metagenome (GOLD analysis project Ga0007801, IMG submission 60372) | Freshwater microbial communities from Crystal Bog, Wisconsin, USA - MA2M | ecosystem: Environmental > Aquatic > Freshwater > Lake | place: Crystal Bog, Wisconsin, USA | collected 2009-07-06
AGCTTATTTGGTGTATCGAATAAATTACGTACCCCAGAACAACGCGCTGAATCATTACCTGCGTTTAAAGAAAAAATCTTGCCACTAGTAGAGGCGGGGCGTGTAACCCCGATGGTTTACAAAACTATTCCATTTGAAAATCTCCTGGAAGCTAAGGTGATGATGGATGGCAATCAGCATTTAGGAAAAATAGTATTAGCCGGAACACCTTAAGTAATAGTACAAATAAAAAAGTAGTTAGGAGACAACGATGATGAAGTTCAGATTATGTGTTCCGATATTATTGGCCGTGATGATGGGCGGCGTGCAAGCTCAGTCATATCCCAATAAGCCTATTAAGTTAGTTGTTGGCTTTACCCCAGGTGGTGCTGCAGATTATGTGGCGCGTAACCTCAGTGTTCCTTTGGGTCAGGCACTAGGGCAGTCAATCGTAGTGGAAAACAAGCCCGGAGCAGGTTCCAGTATTGCTGCTGACCAGGTCGCCAAATCAGCGCCAGACGGCTACACAATTTTGCTGGCAAGTCCAAGCAGCATTTCTGTGAATCCCGCACTGAATCCAAAATTAACCTATAAAGCGAGTGACCTATTACCAGTGACAAAGGTGACCAGCTCCCCAATCGTGATTGCTGCATATCCTGGCACCGGAATTAACAATGTAAAAGAGTTGATTGCAAAAGCCAAGCAGGATCCGGGCGGCTTGAACTATAGCTCTTCTGGTAATGGCTCTGCTCCCCACTTGGCTGGGGCACTGTTTGGGCAGGTTGCCGATGTCAAGATGACGCATATTCCATTTCGCGGGGGATCACTTGCAGTGCAATCTGTGATTGCAGGTGATACTCAACTGACCTTTGGAACTCCACCTTCGGTGTTGCCCATGGTTCAGGCGGGACGTTTAAAAGGTCTGGCAATTTCTTCGCGTGAGCGTTCTCCCTTGGCGCCAAGCCTACCTGGAATGCGCGAGGCAGGGCTGCCAGATTATTCGATCGAGTTTTGGTATGGCTTATTTGTACCAGCAGGAACACCACCCGATGTTGTTCAAAAGATTTTTGATGCAGCTCAAGTTGCCCTCAAAAATCCTAACCTCAAGGCTGCCTTAGCTCGCGAGGGAACAGATGTATCTACATCAGCCTCTCCAGCAGCATTTGCAAAGTTCCTGACAGAGGATGAAAAATTTTGGGTGAAGCTTGTTAAAACAACTGAAGTGACCGTTGATTAATTGGGTACATAAAGCACTCCAGAAATAAATGCAAGATGAAATCTAAAGAAGGGGGATTAATACCCCCTCTTTTATTTGGCTTCCAGGGCTTTGCGTAAGTATCCAGAAACGTTATCCTGGCGCAGCAACCACTGCTTGTAATCGCTAGGCATTTGACTAATCAATTCTCCCTTGTGCTTTCCGTAGGGCATTATCGATGGAACTCTGGCCTTTTCAGACATCTCCCATAAGGCATCCAAGGAAAGTGGATGCAGTTTCTCAATAATTTGGGCAACAATTTTTGAGCAAATCCAAACATCGGCTAAGGCACTGTGCGCATTGCGTAATTGTTCTCGAGCTGTTGCTCTTTCAAAGTGATAGAGGAGAGCGCTTTGAGTATGGCTATCTAAGTTAGGCCAAAGACTACGAGCAAGCGCTAGAGTGCAGATGCGTTTAACTTCTGGACTTCCAATTGCAACCCAATCAAAGTCAATATTGTGACCAATCAGATATTTGGTGCCAGCAGGTAATTTAAAAGAGCTACTTGCAGGACAATTTACTAACTCCTCATCCATGATGTGATGAGTGGCTAAAGCGCCAAGGCTAATCGGCTTGCCTGGATTGTATCGTTGCACCCACGGATTGCCCACTTCAAAAGGATTGAGGGAGGTAACATCGAGTGAAGCTGCTTCAATAATGATGGCATCGTTCTTATCAGTTGCTTCTACATCGAAAATAATGGCTTGGGTCATAAGGGCTATAGTGGATTGAAAAGGATTGCAGATATTGAATACTGAAGCAAATTTCTGTTTTAAGCCAATTTTATTTTGGAAGAGGCTAATAGCGATGAGATTTTGACTGAGTCAGGCAGCTTGCTAGGGAAATTGTATATGCCAGCTGTCCTGGCTTTAGAGTCTGAGGCAATGGATCATTGGGAAGCAAAAACATGAGGTGCCAGTGTTCTCGGAAAAGTGTTAACCTAATTCTTTTATCATCCTTTCGGAGCGAAAAATGAGGCTTATTTCTAAAGCCCATAAGTCCCTATTGCAGATGGGGGTCGGCAGTGTTGTGAATACACTCAAGACACAAATGAATAAGGTACTAAGGGATCGTGGCATAGAAGTGGATGGTGCATAGTGTTCATCATTCTTTCTAAATTGCGAAATACTTTTTCATTTGGATGTATTTCGATTGTTTGGTCGATATGTGCTGTAACTAGTTCACATGCCGAACCGTATCCCGATAGACCTATTAAATTAATTGTGGGTTATGCCCCAGGCGGTGGAACGGATTTGGTTGCGAGAATAGTAGGACCATCTCTTGGCCGCGCTCTTGGACAATCTATCGTGATTGAGAACAAGCCAGGCGCAGGAGGGTCTGCCGCCGCGTCTTATGTTGCTAAATCTAAGCCTGATGGCTACACATTATTAATTTCTAGCGCAAGCAGCGTTTCTATTTACCCCGCTTTAAATACCAAGGCAGATTACCGTCAAAGTCAATTTGCCCCCATATCTCAGCTAACTATCGCCCCATTGGTATTGGTAGTCAATAAAGACTTAGGGGTTCGATCAGTTCCGGAACTCATTAAGCTTGCTAAAGCCTCTCCTGGAAAGCTCAATTATTCAAGCTCAGGCATTGGATCGGGGCCTCATTTTGCAGGCGTACTGTTTAATGAAGTAGCTAATGTGCAAATGACCCATGTGCCATTTAAGAGTGGATCGCCTGCTGTGATTTCAGTTGTCGGTGGCGAGTCGCAACTCACATTTGCAACGACGCCAACTGTCATGCAATTAATGCGTTCAGGTCAACTTACTGGTTTGGCTGTAACCAGTAAAGATTCTTCTCCACTGGTGGAGGGGCTTCCTGGTATGAAGGCTGCAGGTCTAGCGGGCTATGAGATGTATCAGTGGAACGCTATTTTTGCACCAGCTGGCACACCCCCAGAGATTATTAATAAGTTATATGCTGCAATTAAAACGGCAATGAATAATCCCGCCGTTAAGCAATCGCTCGAGTCTGAGGGAACCGAAGTATTTGTCTCCAGTTCGCCAGAAGCGTTCGGGGTTTTTCTAAAAAGCGATACTAAGTTTTGGGAGCGATTGATTGCTTCGGGTGGTATCAAAGCTTTTGAGTGATTTCATAGATTGAATCTATTGTTGAGGGTTGTTTTTAGTTCTAAGAAAGATAGTGTATGCAGGCTTTTAGTGGAATAAGAGTGCTCGATATCACGCGAGTGTTGGCAGGACCATATGCTTCATATCAATTGTCCCTTTTGGGTGCTGAGGTGATCAAGATTGAGCCAGTCAACAAAGGGGAATCTACACGCTGGCGATCAGAAGGGGATGCAAAATTGGGGGATATTGGAATGTCCCCATCCTTCTTAACTCAAGGCGCCAACAAGCAATCTTTAACGCTGAATTTAGATAGCAAAGAGGGGCAAGCAATCTTTCTCAAGCTCGCTGCTACAGCAGATGTCATTGTTGAAAACTTGCGTACCGGTTCTATGGCTAAACGAAATATTGGTTATGAGCAGGTATGCAAAGTAAAGCCCGACATCATTTATTGTTCGATGACTGGCTATGGACAAACTGGTCCTAAAGCCCGGTATCCTGCATATGACAGCGTCATACAAGCAGCTGCTGGATTTATGAGTATCACCGGTACTCCAGAGAGCGGCCCCTTAAAGTCTGGACCGCCAGTGGTGGATTATGCAATGGGGATGTCTGGGGCTTATGCCATATCAGCAGCTTTGTTTCAGAGATCTCGGACTGGTACCGGCCAGCATATTGATATCTCAATGCTAGATAGTTGTATGGCGTTAATGTCGAGTATTTTGACTGCTTACGTTAATACCGGTAATCCTCCTGGTTTACGTGGCAATGAGGCCCCAAGTCGCTCTCCTGCTTCAACGACTTTTAAAACTGCCGACGGCTTACTGGCTATCGCAATTAACGAGCAGCACCAGTTTGTTAATTTATTGAAGGCAATTGGTCTGGCTGACATGCTTTTGGATGAGCGCTTTAAAGATGCCGCCAGCAGAAGAAGCCATACGCAAATTTTGCGCGATGCAATTCAAGAAGCTTTATTGCAAGACTCTGCTAGCAATTGGGAGCCCATCATTAATGAGGCTGGAGTGCCTGCTGCTAAAGTGCTCAGTGTTCCTGAGGTGATGCAATCAGAGCAGGTGTTGGATCGTGAATTTTTTGGAAAATTCTCGCAGGCTCAATGCGACCTAGATCGAGATATTCGGTTGCCTAAAGCAGCATTTCAGTTTAAAACTGACGGGCCTGCATTGCGTACACCTCCTCCGCGTATAGGCGCAGATACGAAATTGATTTTAAGTGAACTGGGCTATTTGCCCGAAGCTATAGAAGCCTTTGAAAAATCTGGCATTGTTTAATCTATCCCTACATCAAACGGAGTGGCTAATGAAATTTAAATTACCTCAATATTTAGTATCTGCATGCTTTTTGTTGTGTGCGCTAGCAAATCCAGCATCGGCAGCAGATATTAAAGTGATGATCTCTGCAGGTTTTTATGGTGTGTATGAACAGCTCGCCCCAGAGTTTGAGAGGGCTACGGGTAATAAATTGCTTACGACACGCGGACCATCAATAGGAGATTCTCCAGAGGCAATACCGACTCGTCTTGCTGGCGGACAAAAAGCCGACATCATTATTCTAGATGGTGAGTCTGCTGAAAATTTAGCTAAGCGTGGATTTGTCATTCCTGATTCAGTCACTATTTTGGCTTACTCCCAAATAGGCGCTGCCGTAAAGTTAGGCGCACCTAAGCCGGACATTAGCACTGTCGATGCCTTCCGAAAAACACTATTAGCTGCTAGCTCTATCGCTTACTCAGATAGTGGCAGTGGTACTTATATTGCCAACACGATGTTTAACAAGCTTGGCATCTTAGATCAAGTCAAAGGCAAAAGTATTAAAGTCCGTGGGCCACCCTCTGGTGAGGCTGTAGCTTCAGTAGTTGCACGTGGGGAAGCGGAGATTGGTTTTCAGCAGGTGAGCGAGATCATTCATACACCAGGCATTACTTACCTAGGCCCCATTCCGAAAGAAATGCAACCTGGATTTAGTTTTGCCGGTGCCATCACTACTGATGCTTCAAATCCCCAAGGCGCTGCGCAATTAATCAAATTCTTAAGTGCCCCCAATGTTACTCAAGTAATTTCAAAGGCAGGCCTGATCCCAGTGACAAAAGCCCGCTAAGTCGGGCTTGTTCTTGCAGTGCAATAGTCATGTATTGGCTGACTTATGCGGACATTTAATTGCTCGAATACTCGTTGCGAGCTGCAAAATTTCTAGAAATTAGAGAGTATTGATTTGAGCTATTGACAGGGGGACCTTTCGCTGATAATTTAAACAAGTGTTTAATAAAAATTTAAATAAGGCAACGGAGACCATGAAAAAAATTACTCGCGCGGATTTGACTGCTGCATCAGAAAAATACAAGAATTGGGGTAAGTGGGGTGCGGATGATGAAATTGGTACCCTGAATTTCACTAGCCCAGACGATATTGTTGCGGCCGCTCAATTGGTGCGCAAAGGTAAAGTTATTTCACTGGCTCTCAATTTTGATAGCAGCGGCCCTCAAGGCGCCAAAACAAAATACCCATCCATGGGGCGCATTAATCCAGTGCACACCATGCTTCGTACTGGAACAGATGCTTATGCTGGAGTATTAGATAAACGAGGTATACGAGCTGCAGATGATATGGTTGTGATGCCTTTGCAGTGTGGTACTCAGTGGGATGGCTTAGGACATGTGTTTTATGAAAACTACATGTACAACGGCTACGATTGCCGTGAGGTGTCCTCAGCTGGAGCAGCTAAATGCGGTATTGAGAAAACTAAAGCAAAAATGGTTGGTCGCGGTATCTTGCTAGATGTAGCCAGAGCAAAAGGCATGGACTGCCTGCCTGATGGATATGGCATTACCTGTAAGGACCTCGATGACACTGCGAAGAAGCAGGGGATTGAAATTAAGCGCGGTGACTACATCATCGTTCGTACTGGCCAGATGGAGGAAAAAATTAAATCTGGTAGCTGGGATGGGTATCCAGGCGGTGATGCCCCAGGATTTGCATTTGAAACTCTTGAATGGATTCAGCGAACTGAGTTAGCTGCATTAGCCAGTGATACCTGGGGATGCGAGGTTCGTCCAAATGAATCTGAAGCTGGAATTAACCAGCCATGGCATTGGATCACTATTCCAATCATGGGTATGACGATGGGTGAAATTTTTTATCTTAAGGATATTGCTGACGACTGTGCAGCAGATGGTATTTACGAGTTTATGTTCGTTGCCCCTGCTATTCCGATCACTGGAGCAGTGGGGTCACCTACAAACCCGTTGGCAATTAAATAAGAAGCATTGAATAAAAAAACTAAATTCCATACATGCGAATTGGAGACAAAATGCGCTTACATGCTCGTTATTTAAAAAGTTTCTTGAATAAGGTATTGCAGCTTAGTTTGGTAGGCGGTCTTGGGCTTGCGACCACTGCGGCTTGGGCTGCTTATCCTGACAAAGCAATTAAATTGATTGTTGGCTTTCCTCCTGGAGGCCCAACTGATATGACCGCTCGCATTATTGCGCCAAAATTGGGTGAGCTGCTTAAGCAATCCGTGTTTGTCGAAAATAAAGCAGGGGCTGGCGGTAATGTAGCTGCGCAAGTGGTTGCCAATTCTGCTCCTGATGGATATACCTTTCTATTCAATTCAGCGGCTTTTGCGGTAAATCCTGCTTTGTATGGCGCAGCAGCTGGTTATATTCCTGATAAGAATTTTATTCCTGTCATCTTTGCTTCTACTCAAGCCAACGTCATCAGTGTTAACGAAGCTATTCCAGTAAAAACATTGGCTGAACTCAAAGAGTACGCAGCTAAAAATAAAATGTCTTATTCCAGTCCTGGCTATGGAACAACACCTCACTTAACTTGTGAAAATCTGTTCAAAGTCCAATGGAAATCAGATATTAGCCATATTCCCTATAAGGGGGCAGGCCCAGCCTCAATGGCCGTGCTGAGTGGTGAAACTCCGATTGCTTGTACTGCGGTAGCAGGTGTGTATCAATTTTCTAAGCAAGGCAAAGTGCGTATTTTGGCAATCTCTAGCGAAAAGCGTTCGCCAAATTTACCAGAAGTGCCAACTTTGGTTGAGTTGGGATATCCGCAGATCAAAGATTACACCTGGTCAGCAATGATGGCTCCCATCAAAACGCCGAATGACATTGTGCTGAAGATGAATCAAGCTGTGAATGTGGTCTTGCAAATGCCAGATGTGAAGGAGCAGATGGATAAGGCTGGCTTAGTGGTCATGGGTGGCAACCTTCAACAAACGCATGAGTATATGACCGAGGAAGTTAACCGCTGGGCACAAATTGTGAAAGCAGTTGGAGCTAAGGTTGAGTAGGTGGAGCTAGGAAGCCTTGTTCGCAAAAATCCAAAATTTCAGGGATAGCTTGCGCAAGGTTTCCACCTTTACAGCGACCCCTTGAGATCACTTCAATGCGACCAGTGTTCGACGCTACATACAAATACAAGCCCATGACAAAAATCAAGCGCCAGGAAATGGACTCTTCACTTAATTTTGGAAGTGTGACTTTGAGCTCTTCCATAAAACGCAAGCTAGTTTTGTCATATAGCTTAGAGCGTAGTGCGTTTTCTATGCTTTTGGGTTCATTATGAAGTCGAGCTTGCAGCTTAACGAAGCTTTTACCGCCTTTGTCCTCGCTCGCCATGCGCAATGGGGGATAAATAAATGCATATATCAATTCACGCAAAGGAATGGGTTTATTTTTCGCTCTTGCTTTAGCTTCGCTCAAAAGATGATTTCGTTCTTCAAGAATGATGCTGGCGCGTCGCTCAAAGACTGCGTTAAACAAGCCTTTTTTATTCTGAAAATGATAGTTAATCAGGGCTGGATTTACTTTGGCTCGAGTTGCAATGTCTCTTACTGTAGTGATGGCATAGCCATGCTCAGAAAACAACGCTTCTGCAATATCCAGCAGGCGCGAAGCAGTGGTATTGCTCGCATGAGGGCGTACTTTTTTAACCATTATTTTTTATATTAATTTCAAATCACTTTAACAAAAGGAAATGCGATGAGCAAAACAATTTTGACATGTGCGGTTACCGGTAATTTAACAAAACCAGAGATGACCCCCTATCTTCCTATCACGCCACAGCAAATTGCCGATTCTTGTCTAGGCGCTGCAGATGCAGGTGCAGCAGTGGTTCATATCCATGTGCGTCACCCAGATACTGGCAAACCATCCATGGAAGTGGATCATTATGCCGAGGTAATGCAGTTAATCAAAAAACACAATAAAGAACTCATCATTAATTTAACAACAGGCCCTGGCGGTCGATATGTTCCAACTGAGGGAGATCCCAAATTATTTGCTCCTGGCACAACCTTATGCGATCCGTTAAAGCGAGTCGAGCATGTAGCAAAACTACGCCCTGATATCTGTTCTTTAGACTTAAACACAATGAATTCTGGGCCAGACGTGGTAATGAATACACCTACCAATGTCCGTAAGATGGCAAAAGTAATCCGTGATGCCGGCGTGATGCCAGAGTTAGAGATCTTTGATACTGGAGATTTGAATTTAGCTAAAGATTTAATTAAAGACGGAACACTTGAGGGTCCCGGTCTATACACCTTTGTAATGGGTGTGAAGTACGGCCTCAATACTGATCCAGCTACTTTGCTCTACATGCGTGATCAATTACCACTAGGTGCTAAGTGGGCTGCATTTGGCATTAGTCGTGCTGAGTTTCCGATTGTTGCGCAAGCATGGCTGTATGGCGGACACATTAGGGTCGGTATGGAAGACAATATTTACCTTGAAAAGGGTGTGCTCTGCGAAAGCAATGCTCAGCTAGTAGAGCGTGCACATCGCATTATTAAAGATATGGGTGGTGAATTGGCATCATCCAATGAGACTCGCGAGATGCTTGGCCTCAAGAAAACTAACGCATAAAGGCAATAATGGAGCACCCAAAAGGCTACGTCAGGCGCATTGTCACAGGTCATGATGCCGAAGGAAAGGCCATCGTTACGCACGATGGCCCAGCTCCCTCAGTCCATACCAACCCCTTGAGGGTTGGATTTTATTTGACCGACTTGTGGCATACCGACTCAATGCCCGTCCCAGTTGACAATGCTCCGGATACGACTTCACGGCCACTGCAACTGGAGCCGCCTAAAAACGGCACCGTTGTCAGAATTATTGAGTTTGGTCCTGAGGGGGAGTGGCTCCATAAGCTAGCTCAAGATGATGCAAAAAATGTCTTTGGATCGATGGGTACCAACAAGGCCTCGACCTATCAAGCGGGTACGCATCCCCTCATGCATCGCACCGAAACGGTGGATTATGCAGTGGTTCTGGAGGGGGAGATTTATCTGGTACTAGACAAAGAGGAACGCTTAATGAAGCAGGGCGACTTTTTGGTGGAAAGAGGTACAAATCATGCTTGGAGTAATCGCTCGGGCAAGCCATGCAAAATGCTTTTTGTATTGATTGACGGCAAGTTTGATCCTGAAATTCAAAAACACTTTTAAGGTAAACCGTGAAACTATTTCTGCGCCCAGTCTTTAGTTTTCTTGCCATTCTTTTTCTGGGGTCGCTACAACTGGTGAGCGCTCAAGGCTATCCTGAAAAATCGATTCGCTTGATGGTGGGTTATGCGCCTGGAGGATTGACAGATGGGGTTGCACGCACTTTGGCACCTCAATTATCAGAAATATTGGGTAAGCAAGTAGTTGTTGAAAACCGAGGCGGTGCAGGGAGTTCAATTGCAACGGATGTGGTTGCCAAAGCCCCAGCCGATGGTTATACATTGCTGATGGCTGACCAGGCGCTCATTAGTAATCCTAGTCTGTTTCCAGCCTTGCCATATGACACCTTGAAAGATCTTCAGCCTGTAGCCCTTGTTGGTACGGCAGCTTCAGTCATTGTTGTGAACTCATC
>Ga0007801_10000825_pt1 | contig 10183 bp, 8 predicted proteins | sample CryBogmetaGMA2M_FD_60372 | JGI IMG/M metagenome (GOLD analysis project Ga0007801, IMG submission 60372) | Freshwater microbial communities from Crystal Bog, Wisconsin, USA - MA2M | ecosystem: Environmental > Aquatic > Freshwater > Lake | place: Crystal Bog, Wisconsin, USA | collected 2009-07-06
CGCGTCATGATCGCCATGGCGCTGGCCTGCAATCCGAAGCTGCTGATTGCCGATGAGCCGACAACGGCGTTGGATGTGACCATCCAGGCGCAGATTCTCGATCTGATGCGCGATCTGAAAACGCGCCTCGGCTCTGCCATCATGCTGATCACTCACGACCTGGGCGTTGTCGCGGAAATGGCCGAGCGAGTGGTGGTGATGTATGCGGGCCGTAAGGTCGAGGAAGCGCCGGTGAACGAAATTTTCGCGCGCCCGCTGCACCCTTATACCCGTGGCCTGATGGGCGCGGTGCCGGTGTTGGGTTCCTCGCTGGTCGATGGGCCGCGCGGCCGTTTGGCGGAAATCCCGGGTCTGGTGCCCAGCCTGCGCAAGCCGATAGTTGGCTGCGCCTTCGCCGGCCGCTGCGGGTCCGCTACCGACCTCTGCCGCACGGTCGCCCCTGCGATTGAAATCAAGGCCCCCGAACACTCGGTCGCCTGCCACTTCGCCGAACGCCGGATGGCCGCATGACACCGAATCGCCCTTTGCTCGAGGTTAAAAACCTCAAGAAGCACTTCCCCATTCATGGCGGCCTGCTTGGGCGCGCCACCGCTAAGGTTTACGCTGTCGACGGTGTCAGCTTCGACATCGCGAAAGGGGAGACGCTGTCGCTCGTCGGCGAATCCGGCTGCGGTAAGTCTACGGTCGGCAAGGCGCTGCTGCGACTTTATCCCATCACCGATGGCGAAGTGCATCTGGACGGCAAACGCATCGACAATATGGCGGCTAGCAAACTACGCCCCATCCGCCAGCGCATGCAGGTCGTGTTTCAGGACCCGTTCAGCAGCCTGAATCCACGGATGAAGATTGTCGATATCCTCGGCGAACCGCTGACCAATTTCGGCATGGCGAAAAACCGCGCCGATCTGCGGGAGAAAGTCGCGCTGCTGATGGACAAGGTGCGGCTGCCGCGCGACGCGATCGACCGGTTCCCGCACGAATTCTCCGGCGGGCAGCGTCAGCGCATCGGCATCGCCCGCGCTTTGGCACCTGGGTCCGATCTGATCATCTGCGACGAAGCGGTGTCGGCGTTGGACGTGTCGGTGAAGGCGCAGATCATCAACTTGCTTGTCGATCTGCAAGACGAGTTGGGGCTTGCACTGCTGTTCATCAGCCACGATCTGGCCACCGTCGAACACCTGACGCACCGGGTCGCGGTGATGTATCTGGGCAAAATCGTGGAACTGACCGATCGGCGCACGCTGTTCGCCAAGCCGCACCATCCCTATACTAAAGCGCTGCTATCGGCGGTGCCGGTGCCCGATCCGACGGCGCCGCGCAATCGCGTCATTCTGACCGGCGACGTGCCAAGCCCGATCAACCCGCCCCCCGGCTGCCGCTTTCACACACGCTGCCCGCTGGTACACGATCGCTGCCGGACCGAGGAGCCCGTTCTTCGCACCGTTGGCGAAGGCCACAGCTCGGCCTGTCACCTGACGCACGCGCCGGGTGGATTATCGATGTCCTGACGATCGGGGCGGCAGCAATGCCGCCCGAACATCGCGCCAACTGACGCAGGTGCCGCCGATTTCGGTCGTGAAGAAGGCGTAGAATTCTTCTAGCCAACGTAGGAATGCCGCCAGATCTTCCTGTGTGCGCACGTAAGGCGTGTTGCCGGGTTCTAGCGACGGACTGTGGTAGGTCAGCACGAATACCCGATGGCCCGCCGCTTTCATGTGGCGAACGAGGCGTTTGGCTTCCTCGATCCGGATGCCTTCGGGCGTCAACTTGATACGCTCCAGCAATCCCAAGCGCGACGCGATGGACGGTAAATGCATCCGCTCGCTGGTTCGTCCGAACACATGCGAGGCCAAAGCGGGGTTCAGTCCGGCTGCCCGCCCGACCAAGGACGCCGATAGCGGCAGTTCCAGCAAGGTCCGTTCAGGATCGAACCAGTAGGGGCGGGAGGTAAACTGGCGGAAATCGGGGCCGCCTTGATCGGTGAAATTCCACAACGGGACCACGCTAGTATCCGCTTGGTAGCCGAAATGGCGCAGAATACTGCCTGTATTCGGGCCCACGCCATAGCGTCCCGCTCGGAAAATGCGCGGCGCCACGCCGAAGGCGCTTTCCAGTTCCCCAGTCAGGGCCTGAATCTTCGCGAATTCCAGGGCCACCGGGAGGTTGCCTTGATAGCTGTTGCGTGGCGACACGTGCTCGATAAACGGCGGCGTGACCCATGGGTGCAACTGCGAGCCGATCTCGCAATGACCGCCTTGCACCAACTCTTTCAGCGGCGCCCGTCCTTCGTCCTGGGATGCGACGGGGTGATCGACCATGTAGACCGGCACGACGCCGTACCGCTCGAACACGCGATGGGCCAAATGCTGCGATCGCATCGACGTGACATCGGTAGACGCCAGCGAGAACGGCCGGGTCCAGTCGAAATCCTCTTCCGCGTCGATGGTCGTGACCAGCATCGGCTGCCGCAGGCGTGTTTCGTCGGCCGCGCGGTGCAAGCTGCGGTCGACGATCGATGCCCGCGGGCCGGACTGCCAGGGTTCTTCGGCGGGCTGTTCGGCGCCCTGCGTTTCCTCGGCTTCCTGTGCGTCATTGGAACGTGCCAGCAGGCGCGCAGCATTGCGCCGTAGATGCAGGATGGGTTCGGGCATGGCGGAAATCGTCAGATGCAACCCGTTGCGTACCGATGGCGCTTCGACGAAGGCTTGCCAGAACAGCCGCCGGGCGGTGGGCATCTCGCGTTCGAACAGGGCCTTACGGCCGAAATCGAAGACGATCTGGTTGCGTTTGCGGTGAATGGTCTGCGCTGGCAAACCGAGCGTGCGGCCCAAATCCTCGACATTGAACAACGAGGCTTTCATGAACCGCTCGGAATTCGACGAGATGCCGATACCGCGCGTGTAATGCACCAGGATTTGCTGGCAGGTCAGGATGCGCCAGGGCGATGCCGCGACCCGAATCCACAGATTGTAGTCCTCGACGCTGATGAGTGCCCGGGCTTCATTGAACCCGCCCAACGATTCGAAGGCTTCGCGGCGGATCAGAACAGAGGAGTTGATGATCCAGTTTTGGTCCCACATCATCGCGAAGGTCAGCTCGTCCGGCACGACGGCGCTGCGGTGATCGGGCAAGCAATGGATCAGGCCGACCGATGGGTCGGCGCCGAGCCGGAGTTGGGCGGCCAGTTTCTCGGGCTGCCAGAGGTCGTCGGCGTCCAGTAGCGCCAGCCAAGTGCCCTTTGCCTCCCGCGCGCCGAGGTTGCGGGCGGATGCGGGGCCGCCGTTTTCCTTGCGGATCAGGCGCACCGGTGCCGGCATGGCGGCGACGATGTCGGCGGTGCGATCTTTCGACCCATCGTCGACGACCAGGATTTCCAGCGGCATATGCGTCTGCGCGAGCGCGCTGCCGACCGTGCGGGCGATATAAGCGGCGGCGTTGTAGGCGGGGATAATGACAGTGACGGTATCGGTCACGGTGTTAGCTCTCCGTCATTATGCGAAACACGCGCGCCATTTCAGCCGTTGCGGGTGCCAGCGCGCTATCCCAGTCGGTCGGCAGATTGGGTTGCCCGGCCTGTGGACGCCCGGTTCGGGCCATGGCAACGGCTTGGGTCAAAGCTGCGGTGAAACCTTCGATGGTGGGTTTCGATGCCAGGATATTCTCCGAGATTGCCGTCAGCCGGGCTGCGGTTTTGCTGGCATAGGTGTTGGTGACGGCCAAACCGCCGCACGCTGCCATTTCGAGCACTGGGTAGCTGGTATGGGGCGAGAGCATCGGACACAGCAGAATATCGGAGTCCCGCAGTTGTTGCGCGTAACCGTTGTAATCCTGCCAAGGCGCCGGCCGCAGCGTGTAACCGCCGCCGAGGTCGAGGTCGGGCAAGCTGCCGCGCCCACCGATCGCCAAAAACTCCCACCGATCGCCCGCGAATGCGCCATCGGCGATGGCTTGTCGCAAGGCTGCCAACCCGAGGCCCAGCAAGTTCCGCGCATTGGTGGGGCGGGCGTAGAACAACAGGCGGTGTGGTCGAGTCGCGGCCGGACCCGAGGGCGGATGGAACACCCGCGCGTCGATCGCCGGTTCGAACACCAAAGCCCGTTGGCAGAAATCCGGCTCGGCGAACCGGCCGATGGCTTGGCCGGCCAGGAAATCGAACAGCAGGCTTTCGTTGATGACCGGAACGAAATCGAGGTCGTAGGTCTCCAACGCCAGGGCGTAGTTGCTCGACCATGCGTGGAAGCCCGGCTCGAAATCTTGGATTAGATAAAAGAACCGCCCGATGTCCATTTTGGGGAGCAGCGGTTTAATTTGTTGCGCGGTGGTCCAATGGGTGGCGAGGAACACATCGCGCGGCCCGATCGGCAGCGGGAATACGGACATTGCGCCGCACCATCGCCAGCACGCGGCAGGCGAACAGGGTTTCCGGCGCCGTGCCCAGAACAACGACAACCCGAGCGTCCAATCGACGGGTAAGCCCCAGGAGGGCGCGGGTTTGGACGATAAAACGTCGGACGCTGATGCCGCCGGGCGGCAGAACTGCGATATCGATTGTGCTATATCGAAACGATCCGACATCGCCGAGCAGGTCGTGGACCGCAGCGCGGTGTAGGGGATGTGCGGCGAACACGACCGGTTCGCCTTTGGCCGCGAGCAGGATCGCCCGCAGTTTCCCGGCGTTGCCCGGCGCATGATGGGCGTTGGGGAAGATGGGTTCGACGACGAGTATCATCGCCGCATCATGCCCGGAATTCTCAATTTAGGCGCTAGCTTTCCGGCGATACGCAGCAAATATCGCTCCGCTCCATCTGGGCGACCGGCGAGGTGCCACAGCCCGGCGGCGGCGGCGGCATAGGCCGCTGCACCGATGCCGCAACGGCCGAATAAATCGGCCGCGATCGCCAACGATCCGCTCGCGGTTGCCGGCATCCAGGCCATATTCATCGCGTATAGGCAGCCCACCATCGCGAGGCAGGCACCGCAGGCCCGCCATAACCGCCCGGATAGCTCTCCTACGCCGATTCCCATGCGCGGGAGTGTAGCAGCGAGATAAAGGATCTGATCGATCGCGGATGCGATCCCGAGCGCAATCGCGGTGCCGGTGAGTCCGTACCAGTCCACCAGCAGCCACAGCAGAGGCACCCGCACGGCCGTCGAAATCGCTACCATGGCGAATGTCAGTTTCAGGTTGCCGGCCGCACTGTAGAATGCGTCGCTGACCAAGCGGAAAACCGCGATGGTGCTGACTGCGGCCATGATTTGGACGATGGGGATCGCGGCCAGCCAACGCTCGCCCAGCATCAGCTTGACCAATGGATCGGCGACCAGCGAGATGCCGACACCGGCCGGCAGCACGATCAAAAAAGCTGCCTCCATGGTGTCGAGGTAGAGCTTGCGCGGTTTCTCGCTGGCGTTGTGCAGCAGAACGAAGGCCGAGAACAGCGCGCGGTGCAGGGGTTCGATGACCTCGGTGACCGGTAACGTGCCGATCTCTTGCCCGACCGAGAACACGGCCACATCGGTCGTGGTTAAGACCCGGCCAATGACGAAACTCTCCGCTCGGTCCCGTATTTGGGACAGCACCGTTACTGCCCAGTTCCAGAGCGAAAAGCCGATCAGATCCCGCCAGGCGCCGAGGGCGAAGCGCGGACGGTAGAGCGACATGATGTAGCTCTGCGCCAGTCGCGCAATCCGGGTGACCAGAGTGCCGCCGATGAGCGCCCAGTAATTGTGCCAAACGACGGCGATGGCGATGGTCAGTACGACGCCGATGACACGAGACAGGACTTGAAGGTGGAATTCCTTCCGGAAAGTCATGTGACGGCGGAAATCGACCGTGCCGATGTTCTCGAACGCGGTAACGATGGTGCCGAACGCGAGGGCCAGCAGGACGTAGACCAATCTGGGTTCGTTGAAGAACGCTGCTGTCGGCCAAGCGCCGCCGACGATGATGAGGGCGGTCAGGAAGCCGCGCAAAATGCCCAGTCCGAAGGCTGTGTCATACGCATTTCGGGTGGGGGACGACAGGCGCATCAATGCATCCTGCACCCCGACGGCCGACAGCGCATCGACTGTCGCGGCGAAGGCAGTACCCAGGGCGACCAGCCCGAAATCTTCGGGGTCGAGCAGCCGGACAAGAATCAATGTGCTCAGCAATCCCAAATTGCGGGTCGCGAAACGCCATGCGACGATCCAGCCGGTGCTCGATGCGATGCGGCCGGTCAGCGATGCGGGATCGGGGGCCGATTCTGTCATGCGGCCCGCGTTAATTCGCCGTCATGCCCTCGCGTTCCCGCGATTCAGTCAGCATCTGCCGGAAATAGGCGGTCGCTTTTGTCAGCCCATCGTCCAACGCCACTTTCGGTTCCCAACCGAGCACCGAACGCGCCATGGCGATGTCCGGGCAGCGCTGCATGGGGTCGTCTTGCGGCAGGGGGCGGAATACGATCTTCGACGGTGCACCGGTCAGCCGGATTACCCGTTCGGCGAGTTCACGCACCGGGATTTCGTGCGGGTTGCCGACATTGACAGGGCCTGTGATCTCGGAGCCGGTGGCCATCAGACGGATCATGCCGTCGATCAAATCGTCCACGTAGCAGAACGCTCGGGTCTGCATGCCGTCGCCGTACAGGGTGATATCCTCGCCGCGCAGGGCCTGCACGATGAAGTTCGACACCACCCGTCCGTCGTTCGGGTGCATACGCGGGCCATAAGTGTTGAAGATGCGGATCACCTTGATCTGCACCTTGTGCTGCCGCCAGTAGTCGAAAAACAGCGTCTCGGCGCAGCGCTTGCCCTCGTCGTAACAAGCGCGCGGGCCCAAAGTATTGACGTTGCCACGGTAATCTTCGGTCTGCGGATGCACGGTGGGGTCGCCGTACACCTCGCTGGTGGATGCTTGCAGGATTTTCGCGCCGACCCGTTTGGCCAGAACCAGCATGTTGATCGCGCCGATGACGCTGGTCTTGGTCGTCTGCACCGGATCGAACTGGTAATGCACCGGGGAGGCCGGGCAGGCCAAATTGTAGATCTCGTCGACTTCGACATAGAGCGGGAAGGTCACGTCGTGGCGCATCGCCTCGAAGTTCGGCTTGCCCAGTAGGTGGGCGATATTGTCCTTGCGGCCGGTAAAATAGTTATCGACGCACAGCACATCGGCGCCTTCGCGCACCAGACGCTCGCACAAATGGGAGCCGAGGAACCCAGCCCCCCCGGTTACCAGAACACGCTTGCGGGTCAACGCCATCGGAAAAGCCTTCGGGGAATATCGGTTTGCAACCTGTCAAATGCCGGTTGCGGAGGCAAGCGATAAGCGCGCCGCCAGCAAGGGAATGCCGATCGGGGTACCGCAGACGGTTTTGCCGCCTTTCGCGATGGTGCTCATGCCGCTAGTTAGCGTGAATCCGACCAAGCATCCAACAGGAGACGACACCATGACCGACCGGCCCTTCACCCAGGCGGACCTCGATGTATTGGCGCAGTGGGACACGCCCACCATCTGCAACGGCCTGGAGATCACCAACCCCGAGCGTCGGGCGTTCGGTTATACGGTGGAGCCGATGGTGTGCATCGACCCGAAAGCCAAGCCGATCGTGGGCGTGGCGCGCGTGGGTATGATCCGGTCCACCGAACAACCGCGCGGCAAAGTGACCCAACGCGAAGATTGGTACGACTATGTTGCTCGGCAAGATTTTCCCACGATCGCGGTGTTGCAGGACATCGACGGTCGGGTCGGTTACGGCGCATATTGGGGCGAAGTGCAGTCCACGATTCACAAAGCGCTGGGCTCTATCGGCTGTGTAACCAACGGGTCGTTCCGCGATCTGGATATGTGGGCGCCGGGCTATCAGATGGTCGGCGGCCGCATCGGGCCGAGCCATGCGTGGGTGCATATGGTGGATTTTGGCAAGCCGGTGAATATTTTCGGCATGCAGGTCGGGCACGACGACGTGATCCACGCCGACTTCCACGGCGCGGTCGTCATTCCAGCCGAGTCGGTGAAGAAGCTGCCAGCCGCAATCGATCTGATTTCTCGCCGGGAAGCCGTGATCCTCGACGTATGCAAATCCCCCGACTTCACTCCCGCCAAGCTGCGGGAGGCGTTGAAGCGGTCGGGGGAGATTCACTGAATTCTTCGACGGCGCGCGCCGGGCGACCGGCGCGTGCTGTTACACCTTGCCGGTAAGTGCCTTCACTTCTTCCATCGCCTCGGCGAAGCGGGCGTTCAGCAGGCCGACGGCTTCGGCGTTCGAGCGTTGGATCAAGTCGCCCAATTCCTTGATATTGCCGACGGCCTGTTCGTAAGCCTGCTTCAGCAGCTCGGCTTGTTTCGCCGCCTTGGCCTGCGGGTCCTCGGGCAGTGCCATCGTTTGCATGGCCGCCGTCATCTCCGCCATGCCTTGCTGCATGATTTCCATGTGGCGCTTGGCCACGGCCTGCGCGCCTTCCATGGCGATACGATTGGCCGCCGCGATCGTCTCCATATTCTTGCGGCTGGCCGCCACGAACGCGTCCATGCTGGGCGCGGCGGGCATCTTCATGCTGGCGAACAGCTTCGTGAACTCGCTGAAGTCGGGCATCTTGGGGAAGTCGGCCATCGGTAGGCTCCTGTTATTGTGCAGTGCAGCATATGGCGCGTGGGGATGGGAAACTCAAGCAGTTCCGGTCAGGATACGCCAAAAGCAGGAGAACGTCATGAATCGTCCACATCTTTCCCCGCCCACGCCTCGCCCCGCCGGCGCACCTTTGGCGCTGGCCGGCATTCGCGTCGCCGATTTCAGCCATTTCATCGCCGGCCCGCTGTGCAGCATGATCCTGGCCGACATGGGCGCCGAAGTCATCAAGATCGAAAAAGCCGACGGTGGCGACGATTTTCGTAACCTGCGTCCCAAGGTCGGCGCCAACCAAAGCGCCCCGTTTCTCGCCATGAACCGCAACAAGCGATCCATCGCGATCGATCTGCGACAGGAGTCCGGGGCGGCCGTCGCGCGCGATATCGTCGCGAAGTCCGACATTTTGTTGGAGAATTTTTCCGGCGGCGTGATGGACAAATTCGGCCTCGGTTACGCCGCATTGGCTGCCACCAACCCCCGCCTGATCTACTGCTCGGTGTCGGCTTATGGGCGCACCGGGGCGCAAAGCGACCGGCTAGGCTTCGATCCCATCACCCAGGCGGAAAGCGGGTTCATGTCGTTGAACGGGGAACCCGATCGTCCGGGATTGCGCGCCGGCCCGTCGATCATGGACATGAGCACCGCGACGATGACCTGCAACGCCATCCTCGGCGCCCTTTTTGCGCGCGAGCGTTTGGGCAAAGGCCAATATATCGAGAACGCGCTGTTCGATACCGCCGTGACCATGGTCGGTTTTCACGGGATGAATTATCTGGTGAGCGGTAACGAACCGACCCGCTTCGGCAACGCCAGTACCGATACCGTACCGACAGCGGCGTTCGAAACGGCGGACCGCCCGATTTTCGTTTGCTGTGCCAACGACCGCACCTGGAACCGGCTGGCGGGCCGCGTCCTCGACCGTCCCGATCTGGCCGATAATCCGGTCTACGCGACTACATCCGGTCGTATTCAGCACCGGGACGAAATCCTCGCCATCGTCGGTCGTATTCTGTCCACTCAAAACCGCGCCCACTGGCTCGGGCGCATGCGCGAAGCCGGGGTGCCGGGCGGGGCCATCGCGTCGGTGGCCGAGGCGTTCGGTTCCCAGGTGATGGCAGATCGTCGGATGCTTAGCGAAATCCCTCACCCCACCGAGGGCGTGGTACCGAACATACGCCTACCGTTCCGCATGGCTGGCACGCCGCTCGCGGACCCCGTCGCCGCCCCTCTATTGGGCCAACATTCCGAGACCGTACTGCGCGGCGTGCTGGGCTACGACGACGCGGCGGTCGAGGGATTGCGCGCCAGCGGAGCTGTGAAGCTGGGTTAGTTTCCGCTGCGCCCATGCATCGGTGCCACGAACAAATCGGTCCAAGCGGCCGGCGCGACCTTGATCGTGCCGGTATGGAGCAGGAATTGTGCGTACTGCATCGCGCCGGTGGGCGTGGTGCCGTAGCCAGCCTCGGGATCGTTTAGAACCGCCAGCAAATCGTCGAGCGGCGTTTTTGCGTTCATGACCCGGATATAACTCTCCGCCGCTTCGCGCTTATGCGCGGCGATGAACGCAACGGCTT
>Ga0007801_10000827_pt1 | contig 10176 bp, 9 predicted proteins | sample CryBogmetaGMA2M_FD_60372 | JGI IMG/M metagenome (GOLD analysis project Ga0007801, IMG submission 60372) | Freshwater microbial communities from Crystal Bog, Wisconsin, USA - MA2M | ecosystem: Environmental > Aquatic > Freshwater > Lake | place: Crystal Bog, Wisconsin, USA | collected 2009-07-06
TAAAATGGGTCGGATAAAGACGGTCGGCTCGAGTCCGCGTTGGCCCCGGCTGAAGAGTTTAACACCTAGTTCCGCCTCAATCGATTGAAGGCCTTGCGTTAACGCGGGTTGAGATAGCCCTAACGCGTTTGCCGCAGCACTGACAGAGCCAAGCTTGGCAACTGCCTCAACCATCTCCATTTTTTTGAATGTTAGTGCTGATTTTACCATTAAATTAACAAAATCGACCAGCCGATCTGCAAATGATTTGATCCGCGGATCAGTCTATAGCGATTTTTTAACAATACTATCCTTTATCAACGATTGTTATTCTTAGTCCGAAGCTACGCGATGAAAAAGTTTTGTTGACGAAAGATGACGGACCGAAGGTGTTTGATGAAGGTGAACATATCGGGATTCGTTTCACTGTTTTTATGGAAGGCAATCGCGACCGGTAATTCAGGGAGCTGACAGAAGCGATCATTCTTGAGAATTTCTAGCCCTTCCTTTTGTCTACTCTCGAAAAGTTGCTCGGGCATGAAGCCTATTGCATCACTGGTTTTGACGATTGAGAGAATGGTATCCAAATTGGATTCAGGGATCGCTCCGATTAACCCTCCCGTTTGCTCATTACGGACGGCAAATTTTCCAAAACCATCTCGAAATTTTGCCTCAAGATTCTTCGGAACCACCTCTTCCACAAGAGGGTAGGCTTTCAGGTCGCTAAAAGACGGACCAATAAGAGAGGTGAGCGGATGGCCTTCTCGAACAATAATTCTGTTTTGGATCACTGCGAATGGCCTGAATACCAGCGATGAATGTTTTGGAAAAACGCCGGCGGGTGCAATCGCCAAATCGACGTGTTGCCCGATTAGGTTTTCATACATCGAGCTAACGGCATCACTTTTATGAATGATAAGAGAATTGTCGTCGGCGATCATGGTTTCAATAGCGGGATCGAGCCATAATTCTGCGGCGCGTGGACCGCTTTGGACGCGCAGACGACGGGATGGTTGGTTAGCTTTACCGGCCAGCTCATCCTTTGCTGCCTGAATCTCATTTCGTATCGCAGCGATATGGCGCAGAAAGGGTTCGACATAAACCGTTGGCTCGAGCCCCCTAGCGCCGCGAATAAACAGCGTAAGCCCAAGCTCTCTTTCAACTGATTTAAGGGCTTGCGTAAGGGCAGGCTGTGTTAAAGATAAATATTCGGCGGCAATCGTAACCGATTGGGTTTTTGCAACCGTCTCAATCATTTCCATTTTTCGAAAAGTAAGATTATATTTCATCACTGAATCATACTGAATAGATTACAAAAAAATAGAAAACCTACGCCTGATAATAGAAAATGGATATTGCAAATACGACTGAATATTATTTCGATAAAATTTTCTGTCCTTGTTAAGGGAAACGAAGATTTTTTGATCCTGAACGCGGGCCGTGCGATGGTGTGACTCAAAGTTCCATCGTAAGGTATTCCATGCTCAATAAACCGGTTAAACAAGGCGATCATGTCTTTTTGGTGGACGGCTCGGGTTATATTTTCCGGGCGTTTCATGCATTGCCGCCTTTGACGCGGAAATCCGACGGCTTGCCGATTGGGGCGGTAGCGGGCTTTTGCAACATGTTGTTCAAGCTCTTGCGCGATTCGGTGGCGGGCGAGCGACCTACCCATTTGGCGGTCATTTTCGATCATTCGTCCGAGACCTTCCGCAACCGGCTTTATTCCGAGTACAAAGCCAACCGCACCGAGCCGCCGGAAGATTTGCGCCCGCAGTTCAAACTGATCCGCGATGCCGTGCGCGCCTTCGACATCCCCTCGATTGAGCAGAAGGATTACGAGGCGGATGATTTGATCGCTACCTATGCGCGATTGGCGTCCGAGGCGGGGGCCACCACCACCATCGTTTCCTCCGACAAGGATTTGATGCAACTCGTCGGCAATGGCGTGTCGCTTTACGACACGATGAAGGACAAGCGCATCGGGCGCGAGGAAGTGGTCGAGAAGTTCGGCGTTAGCCCCGAGCGTGTGGTCGATGTGCAGTCTTTGGCAGGCGATAGCGTGGACAATGTGCCCGGTGTGCCGGGTATCGGGATCAAGACAGCAGCGCAGTTGATTGAAGAATATGGCGACCTTGACACGCTGTTGGCGCGTGCTGGCGAAATTAAGCAGCCTAAGCGCCGCGAAGCGCTCTTGGAGAACGCCGACAAAGCGCGGCTGTCGCGCGATCTCGTCCGGCTCGAAACCCATGTGCCGCTGGATGTGCCGCTGGAAGATCTCGGCGTGCATGATCCCGACCCTCGTTTGTTGATCGCCTTTTTGAAGGCGATGGAGTTTAATTCCGTTACGCGTCGGGTGATGGAAGCCTATGATGCGGACGCCTCGCTGATTGAGGCCGACCCAGAACTCGCCAAACCCGGTGCAGGCACATCTTGGCAGGGTGGCGTGACAAAGCCTGTCATGGGGCAGGATAAGCCACGCGCTGACCAATTTTCAGAAGGCAAGACCGCAAGCGAGTTGTCGGCTGGTGCTGGCGAACATGCCGCTGGAGATAGCGACTGGACACCGCAAGCCCATGCGTCGCATCGGGCCGCCGAGGCGGTGGCGCAGAAAATCGATCGATCAGGCTATGTGACGGTTACCGATCTTGCAACGCTCGACGCCTTTATAGCCGAGGCGCGCGAGGCGGGCCTTGTTGCGGTTGATACCGAGACCAGCGCCTTGGATGCGATGGCGGCGGATTTAGTGGGCGTATCGCTCGCCGTTCGCGCAGGCCGCGCCTGTTATATCCCCCTCGCTCATCGCAGCGAGGGGGCCGCGGATTTGTTTGGCGGCAACGAGCTTTTAGCCGGGCAAATTCCGGTACGCGAGGCGATTGCTCGGTTAAAGCCGCTGTTGGAAGACCGCTCGATCCTGAAAATCGGCCAGAACATGAAATATGACTGGAACGTGCTGAAGCGCCACGGCATCGAGGTGTCGCCGTTTGATGACACGATGCTTTTGTCTTACGTGCTCGACGCGGGTCGTGGAAGCCATGGCATGGATGAACTGTCCAAGCGCCATTTGGGCCATGAGACGATTCCTTTTGGGGAAGTAGCCGGAACAGGCAAGAACTTCATCGGTTTCGCCCGCGTGCCGCTTGATAAAGCGACAGCCTATGCCGCTGAAGATGCGGACGTCACCTTAAGGCTCTGGCAGATGTTAAAGCCCCGCATCGTCGCCGAGCGCATGACCAACGCCTATGAAACGCTAGAGCGTCCTTTGGTGGACGTCCTCGCCCGCATGGAACGGCGCGGCATTTCGATTGACCGGCAAATCCTCTCTCGTCTATCCGGCGAATTCGCGCAAACCATGGCTCGTCTGGAGAGCGAAATTCATCAGCTCGCGGGCGAGAATTTTAATTTGGGCTCGCCGAAACAGCTTGGCGATATTTTGTTCGGTAAAATGGGCCTGCCCGGAGCGAAGAAAACCGCAACAGGGGCGTGGGCCACCGGCGCGCAAATTTTAGAAGAATTGGCCGATCAGGGCTATGAGTTGCCCAAGCAGATTTTGAACTGGCGGCAGCTTTCAAAACTCAAATCCACCTATACCGACGCTTTGCCCACTTTCGTGAACAAGGAAACGGGGCGGGTGCACACCTCGTTTTCGCTGGCGGCGACGACGACGGGTCGGCTGGCTTCATCCGAGCCCAATATCCAGAATATCCCCGTACGCACCGAGGAAGGCCGCAAAATCCGCGCGGCATTTATCGCTATTCCCGGCCATAAACTCATTTCCGCCGACTACTCGCAGATTGAACTGCGCGTGCTGGCGCATATGGCGCATATTCCGCAACTGACCAAAGCTTTCGCCGATGGGATTGATATTCATGCCATGACGGCCTCCGAGATGTTCGGCGTGCCAGTCGAAGGCATGGACCCGATGATCCGCCGTCGGGCCAAGGCGATCAATTTTGGTATTATTTACGGTATTTCGGCGTTTGGTTTAGCCAATCAACTGGGCATCGGGCGCGAAGAGGCGGGTGCCTATATCAAGAAATATTTCGAGCGCTTCCCCGGTATCCGCGATTACATGGAATCGACCAAGAAATTCGCGCGTGAACATGGTTATGTCGAAACCATTTTTGGGCGACGCTGCCATTACCCGCAGATTGCCTCATCGAACCCGTCTGAGCGCACGTTTAATGAACGGGCGGCGATTAACGCACCGATTCAAGGGACAGCGGCCGATATCATCCGCCGCGCCATGATCCGTATGGAGGATGCGCTAGATGCTGCGCGGCTAAAGGCGAGCATGTTGTTACAGGTGCACGACGAATTGATTTTCGAGGTACCTGACGACGAGGTGGATGCAACGATTAAGGTCGTGAAACGCATCATGATTGATGCTCCGCATCCGGCTGTTCAACTTGCCGTTCCGTTACAGGTGGACGCTCGCGCCGCACTCAATTGGGATGAGGCGCATTGATGAGCACCCTCCCTACCCTTTCGCCGCAAGAACTCGAACGCTATGCGCGGCATATTGTGTTGCGGGATATTGGCGGGCCGGGACAACAGAAACTGAAAGCGGCGCGCGTGCTGGTGATCGGCGCGGGCGGGCTGGGTGCGCCGCTATTGCAATATCTCGCGGCGGCGGGTGTGGGCACCATCGGGCTGGTAGACGATGATACGGTATCGCTTTCCAATCTTCAGCGCCAAATTATTCACGGCACGCCTGATGTGGGCCGGACAAAGACGGATAGTGCGGTTGATGCCATTGCCCGTATCAATCCGCATGTGGTGGTCGAAGCCCATGCCGTGCGCATCACATCGGAAAACGCGGCTACCTTGATCCGTGATTATGATGTTGTGGCCGATGGTTCCGACAATTTTTCGACCCGGTATCTTGTATCCGATACCTGTTTTTATGAACGCAAACCGCTGATTACCGCAGCGCTAGGCGCGATGGATGCGACGCTCACCACGCTGCGCCCGCATGAGATAGGTCGCCATGGCGAGCCTAACCCCACCTATCGCTGCCTCTTCCCTGAACCGCCTCCCGCGGGCATGATCCCGGCCTGTGCAGAAGCAGGCGTATTGGGTGCGCTTGCTGGTATGGTCGGCAGTATGATGGCGTTAGAGGTCATTCGCGCCATTGTCGGCTTCGGGGAGCCATTGGTCGGCAAGCTCTTGATGATGGATACAAGCGCGATGCGGTTTGAAACGATTGGTTATGATCGCGACCCGGACAATCCGCTGAACGGCGATCATGTGTCGAGCTAATCAGTTAACCGAAGCGGTCGCGTATTTCGAATTCCGGACAATCACGCGCGCGCCAATTTTCACCCGCTCATAGAGGTCATAAACATCCTCGTTCAGCATGCGGATACAGCCGCTGGAAACCTGCTCGCCAATCGTCCAAGGCTCATTGGTGCCGTGGATGCGAAACAGAATATCTTGACCATTTTGGTAGAGATACAATGCGCGGGCGCCGAGCGGGCTATCAACGCCGCCCGCCATGCCCGTCGGTAAATCGGGGATCAGCTTGCGCATGGTGGCCGTTGGTGTCCAATCCGGCCAGACCGCTTTGCGGCCAATATCGGCATTGCCATGCCAAGAAAAGCCCAAACGGCCAACGCCCACGCCATACCGAATGGCCTGATCCGAGCCATCAAAATAATAGAGAAAGCGGTTATCAATATCGACCAAAATGGTATTCGCCGGAAGGTTTTCAGGGGCAACAACCGCTTGGCGGAGCAATTCCGGCTTCATATGCGAGTGCGCAACAAGCGGAATATCGTAGGGATCATCCGGGATCGAACCGGAATACCAAGTCTCGTAATCCACTGGCGGTTCAACCGGCGTAAAATCTTCAACGTCAGCGGCGGCGGTTACATCCGCTTTGGCCGGCTTGCCATTGAGTGCCTTGGTCGCCGGAACCGCAGCGGAAGGTGGCTCGACCGGCTGGCAGCCAGCTAAGACCAGAACAGCCACGCCAAAGATAAAGACGTGTGACCATCCGGCCATCGTGCCACCATTCTTGTTCAACGTTAAAACTCTCTCAGGCTCACCCGCGCAGGGTTGCGCCGGTCTTTTTCGATACCTCAGCAATGATGCGGGCGGATATGGCGTCAATTTCCGTATCCGTTAGCGTCTTATCTACAGGCTGTAACGACACGGCAATGGCAATCGACACCTTGCCGTCCGGAACACCTGTTCCCTCATAAACATCAAATACTGAAATATCTGTTATCAACGCGCGTTCAGCCGTTTGGGTTGCCTTCACAATATCGGCAGCAGGTATTTTCTTATCCACAATGAAGGCGAAGTCACGGCTGATCGGCTGGAATTCCGGCAACACCAGCTTCGGCTTCATCCGTGTTGGCCGTGCTTTAGGCGGCGGCAGCAGATCAAGATTAATCTCGCAGGCAATGACCGGGCCTTTGACGTCTAACGCCTCGAGAATACGGGGATGGATTTCGCCAAACGCGCCGACCACCATTTTCGGGCCAAATTGCAGCGTGCCGGAACGGCCGGGGTGGAACCAGGCCGGGCCCGTTTGGGCAATTTGAAGTCCCGCGACCGGAATGCCAAGCGCTTCAAGCATCGCAAAGGCGTCGGCCTTTGCGTCAAAGGCATCGATTGATCCAGCGCCCTGCCAATGACGGCCTAAGCCATCGGCACCTGCGAGCCCGCGGCGGATGGTGGTGGCAGCAATCGACTGATCCTCTGGTTTATCACCCTTGAAAATCTGGCCTACTTCAAACAACGCCACGTCCTGAATGCCGCGAGCAACATTCCGGCCCACGGCTTTGAGCAAGCCCGGCAACAGGCTTGGCCGCATATCGGAAAGATCGGACGCGATGGGATTGGCCAGTGACAGTTCGGGCTTGCCGCCGCCAAACGCTTCTGCCTCCACTTTACCAATAAAGGACCAAGTTACAGCTTCCACCAAACCGCGCGCCGCAAGCGCCCGTTTGGCGAGACGTGTGCGCTTCTGGATCAATGTCAGCACTGGCTTGATGACGGTCGCCACTTCGCGTGGGAAGGGAATCATCTCCACCTGATCAAGGCCTGCAATGCGGATGATCTCTTCAACAATATCGGCCTTTTGCTCGACATCCGGACGCCATGATGGCACCGCGACTTTTACCTCTTTGTCGTTACCGGACACCCAGAATCCAAGCTCCGTTAAAATCGCCTTCATTTCTGGCACCGGCATCGAAACGCCCGTAAGCCGCTTCACTTCAGACCATGGGAAGGTGATGATTTTTTCAGGTTGCGGCACTTCGCCTGCGATAAAGGCCTCGCTTGGTATACCGCCGCACAGCTCCGTTACCATATGGGTTGCTAGATCAAGACCGGGCACGCAGAAGGCTGGATCCACACCGCGCTCGAAGCGATACCGCGCATCGGTGTTGATGCCGAGCTTTCGGCCCGATTGGGCGATGTTGAACGCATCCCAAAGGGCTGACTCGATCAACACATCTGTCGTGTTCTCATCGCAACCGGAGTGCTCGCCACCCATAATGCCCGCAATGGACTCAACGCCATTGTCGTCGCAGATCACGACGGTTGTCGGATCAGGACGATAGGTTTTGCCATCAAGTGCCAAAATCTCGTCGCCCTCTTCACCGTGACGCACAACCAGATTTCCCGCCACCTTTTTCGCATCGAACACATGCAAAGGACGGCCACGATCAAAGGTGACGTAATTGGTAATATCGACCAGCGTGTTGATAGGGCGCAAACCAATGGCCTTTAAACGGCTTTGCATCCAATCGGGGCTTGGTCCGTTCTTGACGCTACGCACGAGACGAAGCGCGAAGGCGGGTGCAAGATGTTTATCTTCGGTCGCAAAATTCAGTTTAACCGAGACAGGGCATGCGCCCTCGCCTTTCACCGGCTTCAAATCGTGGCGCTTGAGCGAGCCTAAGCCAGCGGCAGCGAGATCACGCGCCACGCCATAAACGCCCAGCGCATCGGAGCGGTTCGGCGTTACCGCAATATCGATGATCGGATCATCAATCTTGGCATAATCGACAAAGCGCACGCCCACAGGCGCATCGGCAGGCAAATCGATAATGCCATCATGGTCTTCGGAGAGCCCAAGCTCGAAGCCCGAGCACAACATGCCCGCGCTTTCCACGCCACGCACCATGCCGACCGAGATCGTGATGTTCTTGCCCGGAATATAGGTGCCCGGTGGCGAGAATACGCTCTTCATACCCGTACGCGCATTCGGCGCGCCACAGACAACCTGCACGGGCTTGTCGTCGCCAATATCGACCATGCAAACGCGCAAACGATCCGCATTCGGGTGCTGCTCGGCGGAGATGACATAGGCGGTGACATAGGGCGCCAGTGCTTTGGCGGGATCTTCCACGCCTTCAACCTCGAGGCCAACTTTCGTCAGACCGTCGACAATGGCGTCGAGCGAGGCTGTGGTATCGAGATGCTCTTTGAGCCAGGAGAGGGTGAATTTCATGGTAATCCGGCTATTTTTTGAAACCCCTTTCGAGGGCTTTGTAAATCTCGTCGTCGTTGCGTTTGCCAATTACCCTGACTTGAAGGATTTGGCCATCGACAACGTAAATAATTCGGTATTCGCCCGCACGCAGGCGACGCATCGATGAATAGCCTTTCAGGGCTTCCGTAGGCAAGGCCTGAGGGGCAATGGTTAGGGATTGGAGCTTTTCCGCAATCTGACGCGCCTGTTTGGCGGGCAGGGATTCGAGAAAGCCCGCCGCATGTCTGGAAAGATCAATCGCGAGCATTCAGAAGTTTATCCATGAGCGCACGGCTTGCTTCTTCACCGATATAGCCCTCAGCATGCGCCTTTCTGGCTTCTTCGCCCCAAATCGTGTTCTCAATGTCCTGAATGGACATGAAAACGCCAACCGGGCGGTTTTGCTTCGTAATGAGCACAGGTTCGCGTTGGGCCGCTTCAATCATCTGGCCGAACGCGTTTTTGGCTTTGGCAGCCGTCATTGTTTTGATGGAAGCCTCTTAGTTATTTTAGCTATAATAGCTAATTTGGCTGAAATGAACAATTTCTTTTATGCGGTCAGTCTGGGCTCTACGGCTCCCTGCGCTTTTTGGCCACGCAGAATGGATGCAATTGAGATATCCTCGTCCACCTGCGGCCAGTGCAAGCCCATAGGCATAAACTCGATGACATTGCGGACCGCCGTGTCGGCCTTTATCAGGCGGGGATACCACCAAAGAGGGGCAGACAGCGAACGACCGTCCGCCAGCGTCACATGCAGATGCGTGATATCGCAATGGGCACTTACCGGGCGGCTATCCTCTATCTCGATCTGCAACACCGTCATTTTACGCTCCGAAATGGTTCCGCCAAACAGCCAAGAAGGCATCGCGCTCCTCCCGCGTTTTGCGGATGATTTCGTTCAATTCTTTGGCAGAATATCCCAAATTAACAGCTATCGTAAGATCAATAAGCCAAATTTTCGCTTCGTTACCGTCTTTGGCGATATGAATATGGGCGGGCTCGAACCCATCGGCTGAATAAAAGAAGAAGCGATATCCCTTCCATCTCAGCAGAGTAGGCATATCATACGCTCAAACCACCCGTCAGCGTCGGCATATCCAACGGCCTAAACCCGTAATGCGATAACCAGCGGACATCCGCCTCAAAAAACGGCCGCAGATCAGGCATGCCATATTTCAGCATCGCAATACGGTCGATGCCCATGCCCCATGCGAAGCCTTGATATTCATCGGGATCAAGTCCGCAATGGCGGATGACATTGGGGTGCACCATGCCGCAGCCTAAAATCTCGAGCCAATCCTCGCCCTCTCCGAAGCGGATTTCGCCGCCTTTGCGCGAGCATTGGATATCGACTTCCACCGACGGTTCCGTGAACGGGAAGAAGCTCGGACGGAAGCGCATTTTGACGTCATCGACTTCAAAGAAAGTTTTGCAGAATTCGGCCAAAATCCATTTCAAATGGCCCATATGCGAGCCCTTATCGATCACCAGCCCTTCGACCTGATGGAACATCGGCGTGTGCGTCTGATCCGAGTCACAGCGATAGGTGCGGCCCGGAATAATCACGCGGATCGGCGGCTTCTGCGTCATCATGGTACGGATTTGCACGGGGCTGGTATGGGTCCGCAGCAGCTTGCGCTCGCCGTTCTCATCGGGGTTGAAAAAGAACGTATCGTGCATCTCCCGCGCCGGATGCCCGAGCGGGA
>Ga0007801_10000829_pt1 | contig 10171 bp, 10 predicted proteins | sample CryBogmetaGMA2M_FD_60372 | JGI IMG/M metagenome (GOLD analysis project Ga0007801, IMG submission 60372) | Freshwater microbial communities from Crystal Bog, Wisconsin, USA - MA2M | ecosystem: Environmental > Aquatic > Freshwater > Lake | place: Crystal Bog, Wisconsin, USA | collected 2009-07-06
TCACTTTCTTGATTAGTTTCGCCACTCATATATAGATATATTCCTGATATTGTCCCCACAGTCGCAGTAAAAATAGCATCAATCGGAACTAGTAAATACTTATTTTCTTTAGCAGGAATTATCTTTTCCAATAATTCAATTTCTCCAGCTATCCTTTGAAATGGACGAATTGGAGCCTCCATTGATTGTAGACTTTCAATCTTTAAATTAATCTCTTCCAATATATTTTCAAAATACGTCACTTTAGGATTGGACAGTTTTAGTAAACCCTGTATTGATAGTTGTGTTGTTGCTTTACTTTTTTCATTAATTAGTGAAGTTATCTTACTTAAGTTTTCTTGATGCTTCAGCGAATAGGTCAAGCACTTTAGGTGATCTTCAACAGTATTTTTAGCTCGATCAATGGCTGCATCGCCGTGCCTAACTTGGATTGCTTCCAAGTATTTAGTTAAAGATTCATCATATCGTTTTAGTCTTTGCTTACCACATACGTAGTTATCATAAAATTCATAAAATTTGTGCAGCTATAACCCACTGCAAATACAGTGCCTAATTGAATCACAGTTATAAGTGAGCTTTTGTCATTTTTATTCGTTTGTTTATCTTTATTCACCATTTCTCACTTAAATTTACTTATTGTTACAAATATAACAACAATTACAAAGTGCCGCTAGATTTGTCAAGTAGCCACGTTAATTACGCTAAAATATAGATGTTATAACTTTATTTGAACGCCTGCCCGGAATTTGAAACCAGAGGTGGATTGTATAATCTAAGATAATGGTAGAGGCTCAGCTATGCCCTGACTTGTGGCAAATATCTTCCCCTAATAACTTCTTGCTATAACGAAGTCGGCAATTGCAATGAGATTGTTATAGTCTCTATCACCTAGAGCTAAAAGATGTGACTTAGCTTCTTGTGAAAGTTTATGGGCTTTCATTTTTGCATAATCTATGCCGAATTTACTTACCAAAGTTGCCTTACCCGCTAGCTCATCTTTGCCAAGTTTCTTACCAGCATGTTTTTCAGTTCCTTCGACATCAATTACATCATCAATAATTTGAAAAGCTAGGCCAAGCTTGAGCCCGTAATTCCTAATTGCCAAGCGCTCAATATCGTTTGATTTTGCCAAGATACTGGCTATTTCGGCAGAAACTGAAAATAAATAAGCGGTTTTCATTTTTTGCATGGTAAGAATTTCTTCTTCACTAACCTCGAGCTGTTCATATTGCAAATCAAACATTTGTCCACCAGCCATGCCATTCATACCAATAGATTTGGCTAGCAAGTTTATTACCTTACAGCGAATTTCAGCATCTTTATTAAAATTTTCCGACGAAAGAATTTCAAAAGCAAAAGTATGTAGAGCATCGCCTGCCAAAATTGCCGTTGCCTCATCAAAAGCCTTGTGGCAACTGGGTTTGCCACGTCTTAGATCATCATTATCCATAGAGGGGAGATCATCATGAATTAGTGAATAGCAATGAATAATTTCAATAGAAGCAGCAGCAACGATTACATCTTGAATAGAGAGGTCAAAAATTTTCCCCACATTGTAAGTTATAAAAGGACGTAAATACTTACCACCCGAAATAGCAGAATACTTCATAGCTTCCAGCAATTTGCTTGCCTGGTTTCCAGCCAGTAATCTAGCTATTTCATCTCTCACAGTTTCTGATAAATCAGCCAGCTGCGCTTCAATATTTATGGTGATACTCAATCTCTATTCCTAAACAACATTTTTTGGCGTGTTTCTGAATTTTTGATACGTACATAGCTTACCACTTTTACAACCCCAGGAATAGTCGAGGCGATATTTGTTACGGCATCGAGCTCATCCTCATTACGTGATATTCCAATCAAATATACGACCTGATTTATAGTTTCAACACTGTAATTGATCGATCTTATATCTTTATTGACCAATATCTTGCTTTTAAACTGCGTTGTTATCCAGCTATCCTTAGCCATGTCGAGTATTCCAGGTTTATTGTCACTACTATGAATAGCAATTTCATTTATAACTTCTTTAACCCCTTCTTGAGCCCAAACAATGCGTAATATCTTTACTCTATCTTCAGGATTTTCTACACTACCAGTAAGTAATACTCGCCCCTCGATAACTTTTACGCCAACTTTGAGAAAAACCTTTTTTGCTTCTTCATCAGTAAAAATGGCATTTTTCACTCTTGTCCAAGTTGTTGCATCATCAATCGCATTACCAACAGAACGTTCCTGAGCTACTGAAGTACCAACAGCGGCTCCTCCCCCAATAATAAGGGCTGGCACACATGACTGCGTGGTTAATAAGGTAATTAGCAAAATTGTAGTTTTGAATTTTTTTCCCATTTCAATGTTCCTTTTTTTTAAGCTCTAGCAACAAATCTCGTGCTTCTGTTAGTTTCTTTGCATATTCAGAAGAACCTCCAAGATCTGGATGATATTTTTTCATTTTTTCCTTATAGGAAAATTTAATATCTACCTCTGAAGCATAGACATCCACACCCAAAATATCAAGAGCTTCCTCTTTCGTCAAAGAGGAATTGCCATTTGAATTTGGGGAAGAATTTTTCCAAAATTTAGGCTTCCTAAATATTGGCATCGAAGCTAGTGAAATAAGTTTTAATATCCTATTAAAAAACGGAATTAACGCTAAAATCACACTCGTTATAGCTGCAAAAACTATTGGTGTTATTCTAATCAAAATTACAAATACTATGATACCGAGGAGAATAAATAGAATTCTCTTAATATTCAAAGACCGCTCTTCCTTGGTTTTAGAACCTGTAATAATCAGAGTTATAGTTAGAATTAGAAATATTATAATTAATGGCATATATACTCCATGTGTTAAATAAGTCAAGCGAAGAGAGAAGTATATAGGGTTAATGGCTGTCTCCCTAGTGTCATCCCAGTTCTTAGGTGAGTAGCTTTGCTATAAGCAAAGCGTCATGAACCTTAGAAACTGGAACCTCAGGAGGGGTTCTCACGCAAATTATTCTTTTCTAATTTCACGAGATTCCAGACTACTAAGCTTCGTAAACGAATGCTCCGCATTCTACTTCGCTAAGGTCTGGAATGACCATGCTGGGAGATAGTAGAGTCATCCAGTTACTAGCCGCGTAGCTTTGCGCATGCAAAGCGTCACAAGGCTTGGCGACTGGAATCTCAGGAGGATTTCTCACACCATCTCCTCGCTCTTCACTCTCTTCTTCTCATCTTTTTTTTCTTCTATCGCCTGATCAATAATATCTATCTTAAGTTCACCTAGGAATTTCTTAAGTTCTGCTTTGGCGGCAAGATGCGAAAGTGTCATTTTTATATCAAAAATTTCTGAGCCTAGATCAAGCAGGGTAAGCCCATAAAGAAATAATTCCTTAAAAATCACCCTTTCACTAAAACCTTCAGCTACTCTAAATCCTACTTTATTAGCCAAATTATGCATGGCAGTTCCGACATTACGTTTATTTTTAGCGTCGATATTACTAAGCCTATTTCTCACCACAATCCAATTAATTTCGCCCTTATCCCTACGCGCACGCTCAATTTTTTGCTTCCAAATTGCTTCGCTATATACAGAAGGTTTAATAACCGCATAAGTGTCAGGGTCGAATTGCGCTAAAACATCAATATCAAGAAAACTATCATTAACCGGAGTAACCACTGTATCTGCATAAGAATGGGCAAGCCGCGAGAAATAAGTATTACTTCCCGGAGTATCAATTACGATAAAATCATTTTTAGCAGAAATATCATTAAAATATTCGAGAAAAACCTCCCTCTCCTCTTGCTCCTTAAGATCTATATTAAGTGCATTACTTTCAGAAAGCACATAATGGTCAGGCACATCTAAATTTTGCTTGCGGTTGGTATTATAGTTATTTCTATTTTCTATATAACGTGTGAGGGATCTTTGCCGTGAATCAAGATCAAAACTGGCAACTTTTAAACCAAGTCTTAGTAAATATGCGATCAGATGGATAGTGGTGGTGGTTTTACCTGCCCCACCCTTTTCATTACCAACTACTATTACGTGAGCTTTATTTTCGGTCATTTTTTAGTGCTTTTTCCTCATTATGGCATTTTATGCAAACAACACGTTTGTAAGCAGAAGTATCTCTTACATCGTCAGTTGACATGTTCGCATCGCAAATAGAACAAACTAGATCATCAGCCGGAGCTAAAGCATCATTAAGCGCTACCCTATCATCAAAAACGAAACAATTTCCCTGCCAAAATTTATGTTTATTCTCAGTTTCTTCCAGATATTTGATGATCCCACCTTGCAAGTGATAAACTTCATTATAGCCTTGTCTTTTTAAAAAAGCTGTAGATTTTTCACACCTCACTCCTCCAGTGCAAAACATAGCAATTTTCTTATCTTTCAGTAATTCACGATTATTATCAACCCAATCAGGAAATTCCCTAAAAGTTTTAGTGTCAGGATTTACTGCATCTTTAAAACTTCCAAGTTTTACTTCATATCTATTGCGGGTATCAATAACCACTACATCTTCTCGCTCAAGCAATTCATCCCATGAAGCGCTAGTTACATATTCGCCGCGATATTTATCACTATCGAGATCATACACTCCCATAGCTACTATTTCCCTCTTAAGCCTTACTTTCATTTTAAGAAAGGGCTGAAAATCAGCAAAACTCTCTTTAAAATTATTAACTGCAATGTCCAGATCATTCAGTAGATAGGAATAGAATTGATCCATACTGGCACGAGAACCTGCTATTGTGGCATTTATACCTTCACTTGCGAGAAGTATAGTACCCTTTAGGTCAAGTGACTTACATAATTTTAGCAAATTTTCTTTGGTTTCTTCAATGTAAGGAAGATTTTTGAAATGATAGAATGAGGTTATTACTACTTCGTTTGTATTATTCATTTTTATTCTCAACAAATAGCTTCATGAGTTAGAAATGGATGGCTGCGTCCGCATCTGTCATCCCGTTAGTCAGCAATTCCCGTAATGTCGTATTTGCAGCAAATGAGGGCGTCATCCAGAGGAGTGGAGCGTAAGCGGAACTCCGTGGGATCCAGGAAAACAAGTGGAGCATCGCGACTCACCATTATGACATTCCTTCGGAATGTTTTATAACGCTGGATCACCACAAATTTCATTTATTCCCGCTAAAGCTAGGCAATAAATGAAATTTTCGTGATGACGCCCTCACTCATACTGCTATTTCAAATAATTCTAGGTTAACCAACACAAACTATCTCGAGTAAAACTCTACTACTAATTGTGGCTCCATCACTGAAGCATATGGCACTTCCGCAATTTTAGGAACACGAATGAATTTAGCTTTTTTATGTACAGGATCTAGCTCCAGATATTCTGGCACTGGTCTTTCCATCACTTCAATTGCAGCTTGGATTATATCAAAAGCTTTAGCTTTATCAGAAAGTTCAATAATATCGCCTTCTTTAACATAATAGCTTGCAATATTGGTAACTTTTCCATTTACCTTAATATGTTTATGGCTAACTAGCTGTCTTGCAGCAAATATAGTTGAGGCAAAGTTAAGTCTGTAAACTACTGAATCAAGTCTGCTCTCTAGGAATCCTACTAGATTTTCACCAGTATCGCCTTTACTTCTAACCGCTTCACTAAATATCTTTCTAAATTGCTTCTCACGAATTCTTCCATAAAAGCCTTTCAGCAATTGTTTTGCATTAAGCTGACGACCATAATCAGATACTTTACGCATGAAAGTTGGGCCATGTTGGCCTGGTCTATAATTCTTTTTAGTTGCTGGGTCCTTATCACGTCCCCAAACACTAACGCCAAGACGTCTACTTATCTTATATTTTGACTTAACAATTTTTGTCACTTAAAACCTCTTCTATATCCGTACTGCTATGTTGAATTTAAAATGAACCTCCTGCCAGTACTTTCCAGGATGCTTCATGCAAGGAGTGAATATAGTAAATAAACAGGCGTTTGTCAAAGGTAATTCAAATTAACAAATGATTCTCATCATACTCGGTGCCTGCTTGGGGGCTTCGCCATCTACGAAATTATCATCTGACCATAAAAAAATATGAGTTCTGCTATTGTGATGATTGACATAAATAGCTTCAAAATTGCTAAGATCCATTTGCTCACTGTTAGTATGTAATTCAAACTCAGCTAGCAAACCAGGAATGGTAATGTCAGTTTGGGTATTTTTTAAATCTTTAACCTTAATTTTTTTTACGAAAACATTTATAATACCAAGTGGTAATAAATCCTCATTTATTTCTAATATATAAACCATATCTTGGTATTTTGCTGAGCCAGTAATTCTGTTAGTTGCTGGCGTAGTGAAATATAAATACTCACATTGCTGAGCTTCAGCTTTGATATCTAGCTTGCACATTGTGCGTATGTTACTGCCAAATGGATCGCCTTCTTCAGGAAATAAATATAAATAATTATTATCATAAAATGCACCTTCTATGCCTTTATTTTCATAGAGATGTGATACAAATTCATGGGGAATATAGCTTGAATTTTGCTTTGTAAATTTCTTGCCACCATCATTTTTATATGATTCTATCATCCCCAGATCCTCTCTTATAAGGGCAAAATGATTATTTTCAGTAAAAACAATCTCCTCGTAATCAACCCTAGACTCCTTTTTCAATTCAATTTGCTCCCCCTTATAGCAAACATCTCTATCTAAATCATAGGGTACCTTAAATTTAAAGAGATCCCCCAAATCAGAGATAGCATATAAATCCTTTCCATCATTACTAGCTACGCCAGAAATTGAATGAAGAATATTTGGAATTGATTCAATTTGATAAATTTTCGCGTTGCAAGCTTGATCTAAATAATTATGGGGAGACGTCATATATGCGTCAGTTTTATCTTGATAGAAAAGCTGAAAGTCGCTGCGCAGATCATATATATCCGAATGATTATCATACATTGCGTTTCATGTCCTTCATATTCTTAACTTCGAATATAGACAAAGTTTTAAATTAAATCATTATATTAGTAAAGAATTCATATATGTCATTTCTTCCTAACTTTCGAGAGCGCCCTTTGGCTATAGTAGAATGAAATAATTCCGGCAAAGATGGCTTGGTCTTCGCCGGTCCAGATAATTTCTATTTTTTGGATGAAGTTGGAATTGGCGATAATTTGATATTGCATAAATTTGGTAAAGGCATAGATAGCAAAAAAAGCATAAGCCAGCACTGGCCTTACGCTACCATTAAGCCCATCTACCCAAGTTATACCAGTTTTGTAAGTGCTATATAGAGCCTTAGCCGCAGAAATATCATTCACCGCTAGAATTTCCTGTAAACGGTTATCAATGCCCTTTTCTTGCATTTGGATTTGATATTTTAAAATCTCGAGCTCGTGCTTTTTATCGCCTTTATCAAGAAGATATTTTAGTAAATCAGGAATTAGTGAACTGATAAATCCTGCAATTGAAGCAAGTAATGTGATCATAAATGGTCTCCTTATGTTATTTGGTTGGTAGGGGTAGTGTCACCCCTGCGTAGGCAGGGATCCAGACTTACATTACTTCAAGAAGACTTAGTTCCTGCCTTCGCAAGTATGACACACGAGAGGCAGAGATGCCCCCTCAAAAGATCTCACCAAAACAAAAAGGGCGCCGCATTGGCGCCCTTTCAGGTAAATTTATTTTAGAAAAAACTGTTTAAGCAGCGTCCTCTACAGGGGCTTCTATCAAACCAGCAGGCTTGGCAGAAGCAATATCATGATTACCGACTCCTGGAAGAGATAAGGTTTGCGAAGTCTTGCCACCAAGAACATCAGTAAAACTAGTATCCTCAGAACCAGGTAGAGCAAGTGTATTTAACGATGCACTATCTAATACCCCAACATGCACTCCAGCTGCAATATAATTAATATTGCCTGATGCACCAATCACTACTTCTAACTGAAGAGTCTTGGTTAACTGTTCTTGTAACATGTCATCATAAACCGTTCCCATTGGGAAAATATCAGCACAATTAGTACGCGCAATCTTCGATATTTGATCGATTACTGCAAAATATTCCTTAAACTCAACATTTGCCGGGTTAAAAGTTTGTGCAGTGGCATTTTGAAAAAGCGCGACCTGGTTAAAGCAGTAACTTTTCGCTTCAATTATATAATTCTCACGTCTAACTTGGAACTCGACATGAATTGTTTTAGCATAAGAAGGATCCTGGATATTTATGCGCGGAGCAGTGTTAAAATCTACAACAACATCTCCAGAATTAGAAATTTCGCCTTCTGCTTTGAACTCAAAGTTACCCGTTTGCGCATCATCCCAAACTTTTTTCACTTTTTCTGCCAAATCAAGCTTCCTTTCCTTAATCATTCCCTCATAACTTTTAGTAAAATCTTCTTTACTTAATGCCTGTATTGTCCTTACATTCTCTTCTGTAAGAGTAATCGGAAAGAACATTTCATAAACAGTGGCACCCAAAGACTTAGTTGCACTAACAAAACTATCAAAGTAGCTTGCTTTGTTAATATCTGGCTGACTAACTTGCGCTGTACCTAAAGCTTCTTCAACATCTTTTTCAAACTCTGAAGGAGTCATAGCTTCTAAATCCATAACCAAAGAGTGGAAATTACCTAATTTTTGTTCGTTTTCCTTAACTATTTTGATCAAGTCCTTGACTGATAACAAATCTTGGCTCTCATCTACCTTGTTAAATTTATTGACGATTTTTTGAACTGCATGAACTTTATCCAATAATTTTACAACAGACTCATCTACTTTTTCATAAGCATTGTCAAGTTTGTCTTGTAAAAATTTAGCAAATCTTGGAAAAGTGTTTCCTGAGTAAAAAGCCTTCGCATCGCTTTCACGATAATTAACTAGCTTTGCTTCTTGTGCAAACTCTCTAAATAATTCTTTTTGATTACCAAGATTTTCACTCTCCATTTTTTTCAATAATTTCTCAAGAGCAGTCTCAAGGTCTCTATAATTGACAGAATAATCACTCGTTAAATCATTATTACGCACATATCGTTCAAAACTTGAATAAACTCTTTCATGTGATCTTAAAAAGTAACATCTCAATTCATTATTCGCTTGATCTCTAAAAGATTCTATTACTTCTAAATCATTTTTTATTTCAGTTATTGGAAGAGTAAAAAGATTTTTGTTAATCATTGGAACAACGTCTTCTTTAATTGCTGCTCCCAGCTTATCAATCAAATCTTCATATTTATATTTTGCTTCATTTGCTTCAGCATTTTTTTTAGCAATATCGTTAAGTTTATTAACGTCTACTCCACTTTTACGCTTGAATTCTCTTTTGGTTTTTTCTTGACTCATAGTATTGTCTCCATAACAGTGTTAAAGTTTCCTTAACTTAATGTTTGTTTACTAAGATGTCAATAAATTCTTAAGGTTGAAAAAAGGCTTTATTTACAACCTTTTGGTTAGAGTCGTCACTCCAGTTCTGAGGTGAGTAGCTTTGCAAAGAAAAGCGTCACGAACCTTAGGGTACTTACATCTCAGCAGGATTTTTCATGCAAATTATTCTTTTCTAACTTCACGAGATTCCAGACCGACTAAGCAAAGTATACGGATGCTGTGCATCCTACTTTGCTAAGGTCTGGAATGACTTTTCCTTGGGTATGAACGGATATAAAAAGCTATATTTTACAACCTCTAACCCTCCAATACTTACCGCTCTAAATTCTAGCTCTTTACCTAAATATGAATCAGAACGCGCAAAAGTTCCCAGGCTCTTATCAAGTATAATAAATCTTTCTACTCCGAGATGCTCCTCCTGATTTGTACCGAATAAGCCTCTCTTTAATTCTGAAATCTCATAAATATGGGTAGAAATAAGTTTAGCTTTCGTAAATTTGATAATCTCTTCTCCAATTAAGGCTAAGTTTTTCGTGCCATATTCGTCGGATTCTAGTGAAAATAATTCGCCTCTTACTATCGAGACAATCAATGAATCTGGCTGCTTGCCTGCAAAAACCTTCCCGGTAATACTTCCCCTTATCCGCATAATTTGTCCATCAGGGCAAGTGACCAGGGCGCCTCGCCAATTTTCCTCCTCACCACTCGCTACTATTAAAAGCCTTGGACCAATATGGGACTCAAACGGGAGTTTGGGTAAGTTCAAGACATGTAAAATCGTCGCTCCGGGGTTTTTATAAATTTCCTGATTATTTTGCAT
>Ga0007801_10000833_pt1 | contig 10139 bp, 9 predicted proteins | sample CryBogmetaGMA2M_FD_60372 | JGI IMG/M metagenome (GOLD analysis project Ga0007801, IMG submission 60372) | Freshwater microbial communities from Crystal Bog, Wisconsin, USA - MA2M | ecosystem: Environmental > Aquatic > Freshwater > Lake | place: Crystal Bog, Wisconsin, USA | collected 2009-07-06
CGTTAGTGTTGAGCGCACCGCAGAGCCCCTTGTCGGAGGTGACGAGAAGAACAAGGCTCTTTTTCACCGGACGGGCCTCAAGAAGCGGATGAGCCGTCTCGGAAACAAGGTCACGGAGCGAAACTAGCACTCTGTTCAGAACCTCGGAATAGGGATGACCCGCCAGGGCCGCCTGCTGCGCCTTGCGCATCTTGGAAGCGGCGACCATCTGCATCGCCTTGGTGATCTGGGCGGTGTTCTTGACCGACTTGATGCGTCGGCGGATGTCGCGGGTATTGGCCATGGGTGAGTCGGTTTCCCGTTCTTCTCCTCGGTTCCTGGTGACTTAGCGGAAGATGACCTTGAACTCGTCCAGGGCGGCGGTGAGTTCCTTCTCGATCTCAGCGTCGATCGCACCCTTCGTGCGGATGCTGGTGAGGACGGCCTCCTTGCGAGTGTTCATGAACTGGGCGAACTGGTTCTGGAAATCCTTCACGCGGTCGACGGCGATCGCATCGAAGTACCCCTTCTGCATCGCCCAGAGGACGGCAACCTGAAGCTCGACGGCCTGGGGATTGTACTGCTGCTGCTTGAAGAGCTCGACGATGCGCTGACCGCGATCCAACTGGGCCTTGGTGCGGGCATCGAGATCGCTGCCAAACTGGGCGAAGGCGGCGAGTTCGCGAAACTGGGCGAGATCGCCCTTGAGTTTTCCGGCCACCTGCTTGGTCGCCTTGATCTGCGCGGCTGAACCCACGCGGGAAACCGAGAGACCCACCGAGATGGCGGGACGGATGCCCTGGTAGAAGAGATCAGTCTCGAGATAGATCTGTCCGTCGGTGATCGAGATGACATTCGTCGGGATGTAGGCCGAGACGTCCCCCGCCTGGGTCTCGATGATCGGAAGGGCGGTCAGCGACCCGTTGCCGGCCTTGGTGCTCAGACGCGCGGAACGCTCGAGAAGGCGGCTGTGGAGATAGAAGACATCGCCGGGATACGCCTCGCGGCCGGAGGGACGCTTGAGGAGGAGGGAAACCTGACGGTAGGCCACCGCGTGCTTGGAGAGATCGTCGAAGACGATCAGGGCGTCCATGCCATTGTCCATGAACCACTCGCCCATCGCCGCACCGGAGAAGGGGGCGAGGTACTGGTTGGTGGCGCTGTCGGAAGCGGGCGCGGAGACGATGATGGTGTCGCGGAGAGCGTCGTTGGCGGAAAGGATGTCGACGACGCGGGCGATGTTGGCGTTCTTCTGACCAACGGCGACGTAGATGCTGTAGACGGGGCGGAACTTGGGATCCCCGGATGCCTCGCCGACCCGGTTGATCTTCGCCTGGTTGATGATCGTGTCGATGGCGATCGTGGTCTTGCCGGTCGCGCGGTCACCGATGATGAGCTCGCGCTGGCCGCGACCGATGGGAATCATCGCGTCGACGGACATGATGCCGGTCGAGAGAGGCTGGCTGACGCTCTGGCGCTTGATGATGCCGGGGGCGATCTTCTCGACAGGATAGAACTTCTTGGACTGGATCGGTCCTTTGCCATCGATTGGCTGGCCTAGGGAATCCACCACGCGGCCGAGGAGTTCCTTGCCCACAGGAACCTCGAGGAGGCGGCCCGTGGTCTTCACCTCATCACCCTCCGAAATGGAGGTGTAATCACCGAGAATAATGGCACCGACCTCGGTCTCCTCAAGGTTCAGCGCGAGACCGTAGATGCCACCGGGAAACTCAAGCATCTCGTTGAGCATGACTCCGGCGAGCCCCTCGATACGGGCGACACCGTCACCGATCTCGCGAACGGTTCCGACATTCGATTTGGTGACGGTCGAGTTGGCGAGTCCGTCGATCTTCGCTTCAAGTTCTTGCAGGAGGTTGCTCATGGTGTGTGGGTGTTAAGAGGAAGGTGGAGTGGGTGATGGTGAATGTGGTGCGGGATCAGGAAACAAGGGCGTTCAGGCGGGAGGCCACGGTGGCGTCCCAGACCTCGCTGCCAAGACGGATGAGTGATCCGCCGATGAGCGAAGGATCGACCTTCGTCTCGAGGGTCACGGATCCCCCGTCGCGTTTTTCAAGCGACTTGAGGATGGCGGCGCGGGTCGAGTCCTCGACGGGAGCGGCGCTCTCGATGACGGCATGGTGCTTGGCCATCTCCAGACGGATCAGGCGGGTATATTCCTTCAGGATCTGAAGGGTGTGACGGGGAGCTGACTTGACCAGCAGATCGGCAACCTTGAGAGACTTCGCGGCATCGGGACGGCCCGACGCATCGAGCGATGCGTCGAAGAGTTCGCGTGCCATCCGGCGTGCTTCCTTGGGGATCTGCATGGTGTGGAGGTGTCTGAGAAATTAGGTGGCTAGATCCTTGGCGGCCTCTTCGCTGAGGCGCTTCTGATCTTCGGGAGAGAGAACCTTGCCGGCGACCTTGGCGGTGGTCTTAACAACCAGGGAAACCATCTCGTGCTTCACCTCGTCGACCATGCGGTTGCGCTCGGAAGTGATCTCATGACGGGCACGTTCCACGATGGCGGCGGATTCCTTGACGGCTTTCTCCATCTCGCGCTGGGAGAAGGCCTCGTTGTTCTTGCGGGATTCCTCCAGCAGGAGTTGGGCATCATCATTGGCCTTGCGAAGGACCTCCTGATAGCGGAGTTCGGCCTCGGCCAACTGCTTCTTGATCTTCTCGGCGTTGAGTTGCCCCTCCTCAATCCGCTTGCGGCGCTCCTCGAGAATCTTGAGCAAGGGACCGAAGGCAAAGCGGTTCAGGACGAAATAGACGATAAGAAAGAGAACCAACTGGGCGATGAAGTGCGGCCAATCGACTCCGAACTGGGCTAGGATTCCTGATTTTTCTGGTGTCATCTGCAGTGTGGTTCTCTGGGTAAAGGAAAGGAAAAGCCTGCTTCGGGGCGCCTCTCTTTAAAGAAAGGCACCCCTTGGCAAGGAATTGTTCTTAGCGGCCCTGGAAGGCGAAGATCAGACCGAAGATCGCGATGGCCTCGGCCAGAGCGATCGTCAGAATGCCGATCATGAGCACCTTGGGAAGGGTGCCGGGGTTGCGTCCGATCGCCTCGACCATGCGGGCTCCAATGAGACCGATGCCGATGGCGGATCCTGCGCCGGCGACGCCGAGGGTGAAACTTCCGGTCACTCCAGCCGCGACGGCTTCAGCGATGATGGTAGGTAGCATGTGCGTGTGTTGTTTGGGTTGGTGTTGTTTTTCGGCCGGCGTCCACGTCTCGCATGGTCCCGACGGTCAAAAGTGGTGAAATGTTCTTTTAGTGTTCCTCGTGGGAGGTAGAGAGCTGGAGATAGACGAGAACCAGAAGCGTGAAGACCATCGCCTGGAGGAATCCGATAAGCAGTTCGAGGAAGTAGAAGGGCACCGGAACAATGCAGCTCAGCACGTTGGTCAGCCACTGCGGACAGTTGAAGAGATGACCGATGCTGATCATCGTCGCGAGCATGTTCTCGCCGGCGAAGATGTTGCCGTAGAGTCGCAGAGAGAGGGAGACGGGGCGGACCAGGATGGAGACCACCTCGAGAACACCCACGAAGAGAAAAAGCGGAACCAACAGGAAGAGGATCGGTCCTGTCATCCCGCCCTTCACGCCGAAGAGTTCCTTGATGAATGCAACGGGACCGGTGACCTGCATGGTCCAGTAAAACCAGAGCACCATCGAGACCACCGACATGGCGATGGTCATGTTCATGTCCGCGGTTCCGGGACGAAGAAGCGGGACAAACTTGTCCCCTTCATGCCAACCGATCGATCCGACTCCGGGAAGCAGACCGAACCAGTTTGAGATCAGGATGAAGATGAAAAGCGTTCCGAGGAGGCCGAAGGACTTCTTCGCCATCTTATCGCCAAGGATTCCCTCGACCGCGCCGTAAAAGCCCTCGACCACCGCCTCGAGAAAATTCTGACCGGAACCCGGGATGACCTCGATCTTGCGGGTGCAGGATCGGACGATCCAGACGATCACCCCAAGCACGATCGCGGTGACCAGGATCGAGTTGGTAAACCATGCCAGAAAGGATTTGCTGAGGAACTCCGGCGTCTCGGCCGCGAGTTCCGCGCTGGCGATGAAGGAAGGAAAAAGAACCATGGGAGTCGTCTGAAAAACTGGAAAATTAGAACAGTGAAAATGAAAATCAATCGGGTGCGTGGTGGCAAGCGCTTTTTGCCCGCTTGTGAAATTTTTCACAAAGTCGGCTGACACCCGCCGAGATTCTTCGTATAAAGACTTTTCCTCTTTGCCGGACACCGCCGGTGCAGTTAAAGATTCAGGATCCATCACACCAAAAATCACCCTGATTGCAGGGGAAAACACCAACACCTCACACCCTCTCCATCATGAGCTCCATCCCCAAAGTCTTTGTCGCTGATCCCGTCTCCACCCGCGGAGTCGAGGCCCTCTCGGAGGGAGGTGTCGTCGAGGTGGTCGTGAAGACCGGCCTCAAGGAGGACGAGTTGATCAAGATCATCCCCGAGTTCCACGGACTCGTCGTCCGTAGCCAGACCAAGGTTACCCCGGCCGTCTTCGCTGCAGCCAAGAACCTCAAGGTCGTCGGCCGCGCCGGCGTGGGTATCGACAACGTCGATGTCGAGGCCGCCACGAAGCACGGCGTCATCGTGATGAACGCCCCGGGAGGCAACACCATCTCCACCGCCGAGCATGCCTTCTCCCTCATGCTCGCCACCGCCCGCTACATCCCCCAAGCCGACGCCAGCATGAAGGCCGGCAAATGGGATCGCAAGAAGTTCGAGGGTGTCGAGCTCCACGGCAAGACCATCGCCATCCTCGGCATGGGCCGCATCGGCACCGAGGTCGCCCGCCGCGCCATCGCCTTCGGCATGAAGGTCCTCGCCTACGATCCCTACATCTCCGCCAGCAAGGCCAAGTCCCTTCAAGTCGAGGTCGTGGAAAAGGTCGACGATATCCTTCCCCAGGCCGACTTCATCACCGTTCACATGCCCCTCACCGAGGAGACGCGCCACATGATCGGCCGCAAGCAGCTTCCCCTGCTCAAGAAAGGCGTCCGCATCGTCAACTGCGCCCGCGGCGGTCTCATCGACGAGGAAGTGCTCGCCGAGGGACTCAAGAGTGGCCAGATCGGCGGCGCGGCCCTCGACGTCTTCGAGGTTGAGCCGCTCCCCGCCGAGTGGCCCTTCCGCGACGTCCCGAATCTCGTGCTCACCCCTCACCTCGGCGCCTCGACCGCCGAGGCCCAGGAACTCGTCGGCATCGAGATCGCCGAGGCCGTGCGCGCCACCCTCCTGCAGGGGGAGATCCGCAACTCGGTCAACATGCCCAACATCGACGCCAAGACCATCGCCACTCTCGGTCCCTGGATCGAACTCGGCTCCAAGCTCGGCCTCTTCCTTGCCCAGATCGCCCCGAAGCGCGCCGAGAAACTCTCGATCCGCTACAGCGGACGCATCGTGGAGCATGATCTCACCGCCGTGACCCGCTCCTTGGTCACTGGCTTCCTCCGCCACACCCACGGCGGCGATGTCAATCCGGTCAACGCCCCCGCCATCCTCGCCAACCTCGGCCTTGAAGTTGTCGAGACTCGTCAGAGCGAGGCGGGAGAATTCACCGACCTCATCGAGGTCTCGATCACTCAGGATGGGGTCACTGCCTCCGTCGGAGGAACCCTCTACGGATCCAAGCCCCGCATCGTGACGGTAAACGGACGCTTCGTCGAGGGAGCCCCCTCCGGAACCATCCTCCTGCTCGAGAACAAGGATCGCCCCGGCATCGTGGGCCATCTCGGCACCATCCTCGGTCAGAACAAAGTCAACATCGCCAGCATGTCGCTAAGCCGCAACGAGGTCGGGGGCCAGGCCCTCACCCTCCTCAATCTCGACTCCGCGCCTGATGAGGCCCTGCTTGCAAAAGTGACCTCCGACCCGGACATCTCCTCGGCAAAGGTCATCAAGCTCTAAACCCCGCGCCACACTCATGGCAGACGCCCCCTTGATCCTTGCCGGCGATCTGGGGGGCACCAACTTCCGCGTCGCCCTCTTCCGTGGTGACGAGGGGATGTCGCGGGTGGAGTTTGTAAAATTCCGGAGCTCCGACCACGACTCCCTGGAGGAGATGGTGCGGCTCTTTCTTGCAAAGATCGGCTCCACTCCCTCCCCTATCCAGTCGGCTTGCTTTGGTGTCCCCGGCCCGAACGTCGCGGGAATCGTGAAGGCCAGCAACCTCGGCTGGAACATCGAGATCAACGCCCTCCCCAAGCTGATCGGCATCCCGCGCGTGGCTGTTCTCAATGATCTGGAGTCGACCGCCTACGGTCTCGCCGCGCTCCGCCAGACGGACCTTGCGACGCTTCAGGCCGGATCCGGCTCCCAAGCAGGAAACCAGTGCGTGGTCGCCCCCGGCACCGGCCTCGGCGAGGCGGGCCTTTTCTGGGACGGCACACGACACACCCCCTGGGCCTGCGAGGGGGGGCATGCCGACTTTGCGCCCACCGACGACCTCCAGCACGAACTCCTTGGCTTCCTGAGACGGGAATATGGCAGCGTCAGCGTCGAGCGTGTCGTCTCCGGAATGGGAATCGCCAACATCTACCGTTTCCTCAGGGACTCGGGTCATGGGATCGAAAAGGAGGAGGTCTCTAGGGAAATACTCTCCGGCGACGCGGCGGCGACCGTCGCCAGTCATGCCGCCGCCGGATCATGCCCCCTCTGCATGTCCGCCATGGATCTCTTCCTAAGAACGCTTGGATCCGAGGCCTCCAACATGGCACTCAAGACCATGGCCACCGGCGGCATTTTTCTCGGAGGGGGAATTCCCCCCAAGCTCCTCCCCCTGCTCCGCCGTCCGATCTTCCTCGAAAGTTTCCTGAACAAGGGAAGACTCCGCCCCCTGCTGGAGACCATGCCGCTTCACGTCGTCCTCAACGACGAGACCGCCCTGCTTGGCTCCGCGCGCTACGCGCTGAGGATGCTGGAAACGCGTTAATTCCGGAGAACGGGGAGCAGAGCCACCGCCACCTCCCCGATCAGCCCGGCACACACGCTGTCAGGAGCGGAGACAACCAACGGACAACCCGAATCCGAGGCCATCCGCAAAGCCGGATCGAGAGGCAAGGAGCCAAGAAAGGGAACCCCCTGGCGCACGGCCTCCTTCTCCCCTCCGCCGCTTCCGAAAATATCATGACGGCGGCCCTCCTGATCGACAAATCCCGCCATGTTCTCAACGATGCCAAGGATCGGAACGTTCGTCTTCCGGAACATCGCGGCCGCCTTCCGGGCATCGATGAGAGCGACCTCCTGAGGCGTGGACACGATCACCGCGCCCGTCAACGGGACCGTCTGGACGATCGTTAACTGGATGTCGCCCGTTCCCGGCGGTAAATCCAGCAGGAGCACATCCAGGTTGCCCCAAAAGACATTCCTCAGGAACTGCTGGGTGTAACGGGTCACCATGGGACCGCGCAGCACAGCCGGGGAATCCTCCTCAAGGAGCAACCCCATCGACATCAACCGCAAACCATGGGCTTCAGCTGGCAGAATCCTTCCCTCCTCATCAGCGGAGGGCCGATCGGAGAGACCGCACATCAGTGCGACACTCGGCCCGTAAAGATCGCAGTCGCAGAGCCCAACCTTCATTCCCTTGGCCGCGAGAGCGGCTGCTAGATTGACCGCCACGGTTGATTTTCCCACCCCTCCCTTACCGCTTGCCACCGCGACAACATGGCGTACTCCCGGAATCGGAACCGGCCCCTGCCCCGCGGACTGAACGGGTGCCTGAACATCCACCAAAACTTTCACGGAAGGCATCCCCTCTTCGGCGGAAAGCGCCTTCATCACACGGTCGCGCAGCTCCGAAGCCACACCGGTGTCATTGGTCGCGATGACCAACTGCACGGTGACCTCCGAACCGATGTGGATCTCGCGGACGATCCCGAAGGAGACGATGTCACGGGTGAATCCGGGGTAAGGAACCTTGGATAGGAGTTCCCGGACAAGGTTTGCATCGAGTGGCTTGCTCATCGGCGAAGTTTAGCAGGTTTTTCTCAAATGACTCGGCAGAATCCCGAGCTGCTCGCGGTACTTGGCAATCGTCCTTCGGGCGACCTTGAGCCCCCTGTCCTGAAGGGCCTCAACGATCTCCTGATCGCTCATCGGGGACCTCGCGGATTCCCCCGCGACCATTTCGCGGATCGCAGCCTTCACCGTCTCGTTACTGACGGAGGAGCCATCGTTATTCTGGTACCCCGGCGTAAAGAAGAACCTCAACTCGAACAGCCCCCGAGGGGTCTCCATGTACTTGCCGGAGACCGCGCGACTCACCGTGGTGACATGGACGCCGACCGCGTCGGCCACCTGCGCCATGATCAGCGGCTTGAGCGCCGAGGGGCCGTGGCGGAAAAACTCCTCCTGCCTGGAGACGATCTGGTTTCCGATGGCGAGCAGCGTCTGCTGCCTCTGCTCCAGGCTCCGCATGAAGAACCGGGCTCCACGGACCTTTTCCCGAAGGTAGAGCAGCAACTCCTCGTTCTCGCCCCGCCCGGCCAGCAACTCCTTGTACTCCTGATTAATTTTCAGGCGCGGCAGTTCCTCCTCGTTGAGACGCACGACAAAATCCCCCTCCCCGTCACTCCCTTGGGTTTTTGCAACCACGATCAGGTCGGGGATCACCCCCTGCTCGTCCGCCTCGGCGAAGGGCCGGCCAGGATTTGGTTCCAGCGTCGAGATCAGGCGGGCCGCCGCCGTGACATCCGCAGCGGAGACGCGCAATGCCTTCGCAATCTCCTCGTAACGGTGACGGGCCAACTGCTGCAGGTGATGACGCAGAATCCTTGCCGCCAGACCATTCCCCTCACCCCGGCGGGAGAGTTGAAGGAGGAGGCAATCGGTGAGATCACGCGCGGCCACCCCGGCAGGATCGAAGCCTCTCACCTTCTCCAAAACCTTCTCGACCATCACCTCCCGCACGCCCGCCGCGGAGGCAAGATCGGAAACGGAAACCCTCAGATATCCGTCCTCATCGAGACTTCCCGCGATCAACTCCACGATGGGAATCTCCTCATCGGGAAGCCCGGCCGCCTGACCGATCACCAACTCCCTCAAGGTCGGCCGCGACACGCGCGACTCGAAGAGAAATCTCCTCTTTTCCTCATCGGCGGCTGACCAGGATGTGCTGGGAGCACTCTGGGGAAGATAGTCGCGCCATTCGTCCTGAAGAGAAACCCCTTCGCCGACGCCGCGATCCGAAGGGGAGTCGGCATCAGGCTCCTCGGGATCGCTGGCACGGAGATCGGAAGCCTCCTCCTCAAGGACCGGATTGGCGGCCAGTTCCGTGGCCACCAGTTGACGCAACTCGGCGACGGGAGCCTGCAACAACTGCAGGCTCTGCTGCATCTGGGGCGAGAGAACCTGCTGTTGGGCGACTCCCGCGATGAGTTCCATTCCGGCCATCACTCCAGAGGAGATCCGGAATCAACTTACTGCAAGCAACTTTTAGGCCATTTATTAATAATGGATAAAAATAATCCTTAAAAAATCCATGCTGCCGGAAACCAGGCTCCAGACTTACTGCGTCGTGAAGCTCCAGACATCCCCTTTGATCACGGACTTGTCGGGCATCACGGCATCGACGCGCCAGAAGTAGGTTTGACCGGCGGCAAGAGCCGGCAAGTCAAAGACATTCTCTTCCCCTTGGAAGGTCTTCTGCACCGTGGGGGCAGTGGTCTGATTCAAACCAGCTTCCGAGGTCGAGAATGTCACCGTGTGGACGGTCGCCCCGTAAGCCGGACGCCACATGAGCGCATCACGATTAACAGGCACCCCCTGCGCCTTGTCCTGCACGATGGGGCAACTGGCCTTAGCCAGCCTCTGGCCGGGGATCCAATAGGTGGCCTCCCCGCGCTGATAGGCACCAAGATCGGGTGCATTGGTTCCGACCATCGGGGAGAGCCCCTCGATGGCGGTGCCGCAGTTGAGAATCGTCGAGGCCCCGGCTATGGGACGGAAGTCGCACCAGTTGGTGCTGACAAGTTCCTGTGCCGGATCGAAGGCGATCGCGTTGTTTGTGACGAGTTTTATTTGCCCGAGCGGGCGCCCCCCCCACCATCCGCAGATGGGTTCCGCCAGATTGTTCGCGACCGTGCTCTCGCCGTTCATCTTCCCCTTGATGGAAC
>Ga0007801_10000834_pt1 | contig 10137 bp, 7 predicted proteins | sample CryBogmetaGMA2M_FD_60372 | JGI IMG/M metagenome (GOLD analysis project Ga0007801, IMG submission 60372) | Freshwater microbial communities from Crystal Bog, Wisconsin, USA - MA2M | ecosystem: Environmental > Aquatic > Freshwater > Lake | place: Crystal Bog, Wisconsin, USA | collected 2009-07-06
CTGGCGGCGGGCCCGCGTGCAGCAGCTCGCCGAACGGCTGTTCGTGGTGCCGCACTGCGAGCTGCTTCCCGATCTGCTCGGCCAGGTTCACTACGTCTGGCAATCGGGCACGACGGCCTGCGGGGGCGTGATCCTCGACGCGATGGCGCGGGGCGTGCCGGCGGTGGCGGTGGCGAGCGACCCGGCCCGGCAGCTCGTGGTCAGCGGCGAGACGGGCTGGATCGTGCCGCCGCTCCCCGAGAGCGAGCTGCCGCGGCGGGCCTTCCATCTCCTCGAGAAGCCCGACGAGGCGGCGCGATTCGGCGGCGCGGCCCGCGTGCGAGCCGCCGAGGTGTTTCCCGCCGACAGAATGGTGAGCGGCTTCGCGGCGGCGCTCGACGGGCTCGCCTGATCAGGTGGCGGCGAGCGTGGCGCCCGCCGGCGTGGCCCGGAGGTGGCCGTCCTCGGCGACGAGCCTGCCCGCCTTGTAGACCCGCGCCGGCATCGAAAACATCCGGGCCAGATCGCGGTCGGGCCGGTAGAGCGTGAGGTCGGCGTCGGCCCCCGGGCCGAGATGGCCCTTGTGCGCGAGGCCGGCGATCCGCGCGGGGGCGGCCCGCGTCACGATGCACAGCTCCTGCAGCGAATACTCGCGATCGAGGTCCTTGAGCGGGCTCCGCTTCCGCACCGCCGGATGGATGCGGTCGAACGCGGCACGGCGGAACGCGGCGTCGCCGAGCAGCGCCATGAGGTGCGGGTAGGCGGTGAAGTGGGCGCCGTTGGGATGGTCGGTGGTGAGGGCCACCCGCCAGGGATCGCGCGCGGTGAGAAACCACTCCAGGCCGATCGCCCACTGCCAGGCGTGGATCAGGCTCTTCTCCTTGTAGGCGATCGGCAGGATGCCGCAGCCGCCCGACACGTGGAGGTCGTGCGACACCCAGGGCATGCCGGTGGCGTGGGCGAGGTGCTCCGCGGCGGCCGAGTCGCCCGTCATCGCCACCGTGTCGCCGAACAGGATCTGGCCGACGTCGAGCGTGAGGGAGTCGTGGGCGTTGAAGAACTCGACGAGCGGGGCCACGCCCGAGCCGAACGAGCCCTCGTCGAGATCGCCGCCGGTGTAGCTGTGGAACTGCACGTGGGCGAGGTGGGCCCGGCGGCCCTCGAGCGACCGCATCGTCTCCAGGAGCGTCCGCCAGTTGCCGGGGAGACCGAGGTTCGCCGTGTGCACGTGCAGCGGATGCGGCAGCTGGATCGCCTGCACGGCGTCGGCGAGCCGTTCGAGCAGCCGCCGGGGCGTGAGCTCGTGGCCGGGAATCGCCGCGTCGAGATCGTGGTGGTCGCCGCGGCCCTTCCGCCAGAAGGCCGCGCCGCCGGGATTGGCCACCTTCACCGCCCAGCCGCGGCCGGCGGTCACGGCTGCGGCGACGAGCCGGGCGGTCTCGCGGGCGTCGCCGCGGGCGAGCGCCGCGAGCACGGCCGCGTCGTCGGCGGCGAGCAGGTAAATCCCCTTGTCGAGGATCGGCAGCTCGGCGAGTTCGAGGTGGGCGATCGCGGCGGCGGACGTGGCGATGGCGGCGTCGAACACGGTGGTGTAGCCGAGGGCCGCATACGCCGCGCCGGTCGCGTGGATCGTGGGCACCGCCGCGGGCATGCCCACGCGGCGAGCGAGCTGCGGCGCGATCCGCCGTCCAAAGCCCACCTTCGGCCCGGCGACGTGGCTGTGGAGATCGACGCCCCCGGGCATGACCACGAGGCCGGTGCAATCGACTCGCTGGAAGCCATGCGGATCGGCGGGCCGCGGCACGATCGTGCCCCCGTCGATCCAGAGATCATCGATCGCGCCGTCGCGGCCCGTGGCCGGATCGTGGATCGTGCCCTGCGCGAGCAGGAGTTTGTCGGACGAGGCCGCGGTCATGGGGCCGCTCCCGCGCTGGCCATGCGCGACACGAGCGCCCGCAGCGCCGCCTCGTCGGCCGGAATCCGCACGACCGCCAAGCCCACGGTCCGCTCGAGGGCGGCGGCGACGTCGGCCGTGGGCTCGCCCACGACCACGACGCAGTCCACCTCGCCGCGGTCGATGAGCCGCACGGCATCCCCCTCGGCGGCGCTGAGCCGGCCGCCGTCGCGATCGGCCCGCTCGATGGCACCGGCCGCGCCATACCGCCAAGTGCAGACGGCGACGGCGGCGTCGTCGCGGTCGCCGAGCGGCACCTCGAAGGCCGGCCTCGCATGGGCCAGTGCCCGCACGAGCCCCGCCGTGCTCCAGGCGGCGAGCCCGATCGGGTCGGCCGACCAGTCGGTCACGATCCCCACGCACGTCGCGGCCGCAATCGCCGCCGCGAGTTCATCCGCCGCGGAAGCGACCGCGGGGTCGGCGGCATCACCGCGCGGCAGGCCGCGGATGAGCGCCTCGACGAGCCGCGCCGTGTCGATGGCCGCGGCGGCCGGCAGGTCGAGGTGACGGGCCGGGGCCGGCGGTGGCTCGGCGCGCGGTCCGACGACGATCGTGTGCCGCGGCGCGGCCAGCGCGGCCAGCGTGGAAGGAGCGAGAAACCCCGCGGTGAAGCCCGGCATAGCTTGCTCCGGATCGCAGAACCAGACGAGCACGAGATCGGCGCGGTCGCGGAGTTCCGCCGGGGCCGCCGTCACGCTGCCGATCCGGGCGAGCATCGGCCCCGCGACGCGGGCGGTCTCGGGCGAGCCCGGATCGACCGCCGCGCCGGCGGCCTCGGCGAGGTCGCAGGCGGCCACGGCCACGTTCGCATCGGCGTTCACCAGGCCGGTGACGAGCGGCCGCCGCGCCGCCACGAGCGCCGCCGCGGCGCGGGCGAGGTCGTCGGCGGGTGGCGGGGAAGCGGGCATGCCCCGGGCAGCATGATGGCTGCCCGCCGGTCAGGCAAGGCCCGTCAGCGGCCCCTCACCGCAGTGGTCGGGGTTGCCGAACCGCACGAGGCCCGTGTGGCCCAGCGCGTGCGCGAGCGTGAGCAGGAAGCGATTGTGGGGCACGCCCGGAAACTCGACCGCCCGCCCCGCGGTGAACCCGAGGCCGCCGCCGAGGAGCACCCAGGGGATGTCGTCGCGGGAATGCGAGTTGCCCTCGCCGAGTTCGTTGGTCCAGAGGATCGTGGTGTGATCGAGGAGCGACCCGGAGCCGTCCGGTTCGGGCGTCTCGGCGAGCCGCCGCGCGAGCCAGGCGATCTCCCCCGCATACCAGGTGTTGATCTTCGTGAGCTTCTCCTGGGCCGCCTCGTTGGAGTTGGGCTCGTGGGAGAGTTCGTGCTGCCCCTCGTCGATGCCCAGCCACGTCATGTGGGGCTGGCCGACGGAGTTGGTGTATTGCAGCGTGGCGACCCGGGTGAAGTCGGCGGCGAGCGCCGAGACGACGAGCTCGATCTGCATCCGGCTGAGTCGCGGCATCTGGTCGTTCTGCTCGATCACGCCCTGCTCGAGCACGGGCACGGCGTGCGTGAGCGGGGGCCGTCGGGCGGCGAGGTCGCGCTCCAGGCCGCGGACGAGCGTGGCATGCTCCTCGAGGATCCGCCGGTCCTCGGCGGGCACCGCCGCAGCGACGCGGGCGAGGTCTTCGCGAACCTCGTCGAGCACGCTCTGCAGGCTCTCGCGATCCTTGGTCTCACCATAGAGCTTGGCGAACATCTGGTAGGGATCGTCGATCGGCGTCACGGGCTTGTTGGGGCCCGCGTAGACCATCCGCGTCCAGGTGTCGGCTCTGTTGGGCACGAGCACGCCGAACTCGAGCGAGCCGAACCGCGTGGCGGTGGCGGGATCGGCCTGGAGATGATGGCGGATCTCCTGGTCGATCGACAGGCCGCTCGCCCAGCCGGCGGGCGTGTCGCTTCCCCCCTGCACGTTGCCGGGAAAGAGCTCGATGCCGGTGAGCAGGCAGCCCATGCCCCGCATGTGGCCGTCGCCGTCGCCGGTGACCACGTTGTTGACGCCCTTGACCGTCAGCAGCCGGTCGGTGAACGGCGCGAAGGGGGCGAGGATCCGCGGCAGTTCCGTGGCGACGAGCGGACCCGCCGCAGCGGGCCAGAAGTGCTTCTTCACCACGCCGTCCGGGCTGAACACGATCACGAGCCGCCGCTTCGGCCCCGCCGCCTCGACGGCCAGACTCGGCAGGTTGCCGAGGAAGGGGAGCACGCCCGCGCCGACGCCGAGCCGACGCAGCAGGTCGCGGCGAGCCATCGGGCCGGAGAGGGTCACGGGGAGGACTCCGGGACGGGGGCGGAGGCGACGCGCTGCCGCGGCGGCACCGCCGCCACCATCATGATATCGACCAGCAGGCGGGGAATGTCGAACCCCGAGGCCGCGAACGACTCGGTCAGCCGCGGGAGCGTGTCGTCGCCCCAGGCCCGCACCGGCTGCTTCACCAGGGCATGGAAGGCGGCCTGCACGAAGGCTTCGTGGGCGTCGCGACTGCCGGCGACGTAGGCGGCGAGCTCGCGGCCGCCGCGGAAGGTGGCGGGCGAACCGGAGCGGGGCTGGTAGGAGCCCGAGGCGTCGATCGGCCGCGATCCGCCCGCGCCGGGCTCGGCCGCGCGATACCGGCCGATCTCGTCGAATTCCTCGAGCGCGAAGCCGAGCGGGTTGATCAGCGTGTGGCAGGTCTGGCAGGCGACGGCGCTCGTCTGGAGCGCCACCCGCTCGCGGGTCGTGAGGTCGGGATGCTGCTCCGCGGGGAGCGGCGCGATCGCTTCCTGCGGCGGCCGCAGCGTGTTGCCGAGCACGCCGCGGGCCAGAAACACCCCGCGATGGATCGGCGACGTGGAGGAGGGATACGAGAGCACGCTCATCAGATACGGATGCGAGAGCAGGCCGCCGCGCCGGCCGTCGTCGAGCCGCACGCGGGTGAAGTCGGCGTCGGCGGGCAGGGGGGCGCCGTAGAGCGGCGCGAGCCGGCCGTTGACGGGCAGCTCGTCGGCCGTGAACAGGCCGCGAAAGTCACGGCCGCTCCAGACCGCCTCGGCGAGGAACAGCTCGAGGCTCGTCCGCAGGTCGGCCGCCACCTCGGGCGTGAACTCCGGATGCCGCGCCGGGTCCTTGGCCAGCTCCGGGCCGAGATCGACCCGCAGCCACGAGAACAGGAAGTCGCGGACCTTGGCCCGCGTCCGCCGATCCTGCACCATCCGTTCGGCGTGGCCGCGGAGCTGCTCGGCGGTCGCGAGCTCGTCCCGGGCCGCGGCCTCGCGGAGCGGCTCGTCGGGGATCGAGTCCCAGAGCCCGAACGACAGCCGGGCGGCGGTGGCGAAGGCGTCGTCGTCGGCGGCTTCGACGAACAGGAACCGCGGCGAGCCGAGCACCGCCAGGATCGACCGGCGGAGGCCCGTGTCGGGATCGGGCGCATCGGCGAACGGCCGCTCCACGACCAGCGCCCGCTGCTCGGGGGTGAGGGGCCGACGAAACGCCCGCTCGGCGAACGTGGTGGCGAACTCCCGCAGCCGTGCCGCGCGGTCGGGGGCATCGGCCACGACGCCGGAGAGCTTCTCGAGGTCGTCGAGCACGTGGTCGGCGGTGGCGATCGCGGCGGCGGCCGTGGCGGCGAGCCACTCCTCCGACACGTCGGTGCCCCGCTCGTAGCCGATCGAGCGGTCGTCGGGCGGGAACGGCGTCGCCGCCGCGAACACCCGCGGCGCCGCATGGGGAATGAGCACGCGGGCGGGCACCGTCTCGAGCGCGCCGTGTGGCTGCTTCCAGAGCAGCCGGATCGACGTCGGCTCGGCCTTCTCCGCCTCGTCGTTGTCCACCCCCTGGAGTGACTTCCAGACTTCGAGCGTGAGCGGATGCGCGCGGCCGCCAAGCAGGAACATGCTCGCCCGATGCTCGGTGTCACTGCCCGACTTCACGGTGGCGTCGATCAGGGCCGGCCCGCGCGGGCCGCCGTTCACCGTGAGCCGCGCGGCCTGCTCGGTGCGGATCACGAACTCGTGCAGCCCCGTTTCCACAGGCACGATCGCCCCCGTCCAGCGGATTGCGAACCGCTTCGGCTCGATCGTGCCCGGCGCCGGTCCGGCGGTGCCGAAGTCGAAGGCGATCGTCGGATCGGTCCGTTCGAGGACGAGTCCCTTGTCGCGGTTGAACGTGCGGGTCTTGAAGTATTCCCCCGCGAGCCCCCGGTCTGCATCGATCGCGGGGGGCGGGCCGCGGAAGCTGCCGACCAGGTCGGCGAGGGCCTGGCGATGCTGCCGCACGGTGAGTCGCGCGAGGGCGACCCGGGCCGGCCGGTGCCGGTCGCGGGCGACCGGCGAATAGAAGGCCTCGTGGATGTAGGCGGCCACCTGCCGGGCGGCCTCCCCGGTGACCTTCGTGGGATCGTCTTCCGGCATCGTCTCGTCGATCACCACGGCGAGCTGGTGGACCGACCGCTCGCCGACGAGCGGGTCGGGGAAGGCGGCCGTGCCGACGCCCTCGGCGCCGTGGCAGCGCTGGCAATGCTCGCGGTAGATCGCGAGGCCCGGGTGGTCGTCGGCCGGTGCGGAGCCGCTCCAGGCCCACATCCAGACAGCCGCCACGGCGAGGCTGGTCGCGCGACGGCTCGAGGTCGGGAAGGGCATGGTCGGGGGAGGCGGCGGCCGCGCTCGCTGGCCCCGCGGCGGATTACGCCGGACGGGCGAACACGAGCCGGCCGGCCGAGGTCTGGAGGGTGCTGGTGACACTGGCGCGGACGGTGCGGCCGATCTGGTCGCGGCCATTCTCGACCACCACCATCGTGCCATCCTCGAGATAGCCGACGGCCTGATCGGGCTCCTCCCCCTGCTTCACGAGCCGCACGCTCAGGGCATCGCCCGGCACGAACGACGGCTTGAGGGCGGCGGCCACGTCGTTGACGTTGATCGCCGGCACGGTGCGGACGCCGGCGAGCTTCGCGGCGCTCGGCTCGACGGTGATCACGCGGCCGCCGAGTTCGCGGGCGAGATCGACGACGCGGGTTTCGGTCGAGAGCTCCTCGTACGACTGCTGCCGCGGGGAGATGACGTCGATGTCGATCGTGTCGTTTTCCCGGAGGCGGGCCAGGACGTCGAGGCCGCGGCGGCCGCGGGTCCGCTTCTGCCGGTCGTTCGATTCCGCCGCCGCCTGGAGGTCGTCGAGCACGAACGACGGCACGACGAACCGGCTCTCGAACACGCCTGCCTCGGCGAGGTCGGCGATCCGGCCGTCCACGATCGCCGAGATGTCGAGCACGTTGGGCCGCAGGCCGCGCACGTCGCGGGCGAACTCGACGTAGGGAATCAGGAACCGGAAGTCGTCGCGGGTCTGCATGAGCAGGCTCGTGCAGATGTAACAGAGCACCGAGCCGACGATCAGCGGCAGCCAGGAGTGGAGCGGATCGTTCTGGCTCAGGGGGAGGATCGGCTGGAGCGCGAGCATCGTCACGTAGGTGAGGAACACGCCGATCAAGAGCCCGAAGTAGATCGCCGTGATCGTGGTCAACTCCTTGCGGCGGATCATGCCGTCGAAGCCGATCACGGTGAGCGGCAGGGCCACCATGCCGGCGAGGATCGCCCACGGCACCCAGGTGGGCGAGGCCTGCACCGCAGGCGAGTTGAAGATGAGCACGGCGATGCCCACCGACACCATCACGAAGATCGCGCGGAGGACAATCAGGGCCATGGTCGAAGCCGTCGGGGCGAGACGAGATCAGCCGGAGCTGACGATACCGAAAGAGTCTACCAACGACTTCCCGGAGGAGGCGACAGCCGGCGGCGGTGGTCGAACTCCAGGAACCGGTCGGTCATGCCGGCGATGTAGTCGGCCACGCTGCGGCGGAGGCCAAGGGTGTCGGCCCGGAGGCGGTAGTTCGTGGGCAGGTCGTCGGGATGGGCGACGTACCAGTCGAAGAGTTCGGTGAGCTTCTGCTGGGCCGGCACCCGCACGGCGAGCACCCGGCCGCAGCGGTAGACCCGTTCGAAGAGGAACCGTTCCAGCTGCCGCTTGCCGGTCGCGAGTTCGGGGGCGTGGGCGACGATCCGGCGGCCGGCCACCCCTTCGCCGCTGCGAAACGCCTGCCGCACGCGGGCCACCGAGTCCACGCCGAGGGCGTCGATCGTGGAGCGGGTCTCGCGGATCAGCTCCGCCACCTGGTGGTCCACGAGCTCGTGGAGGATCGCCCGGCGGGCGTCGGTGCCCCGGAGCGCGCCGTGCCGCTGGGCCACGCGGGCGGCGGCGTCGGCCACCAGCGGCAGGTCGCAGAGTTCCTCGAGCGTCACCAGGCCGAGCTCCACGGCATCGTCGGCATCGTGCGTGTCGTAGGCGATCGAGTCGGCGGCATCGACCACCTGCGTTTCCAGGAGCGGCGGCGGCGCGGTGCCGTCCTTCTTCCGCGTGGCCTGGGCGTCGAGCACCTCGCGGGAGAGGTTGAGGCCCGGAAACTCCGGATACCGTGTCTCCAGGAACTCCATGATCCGCAGCGCCTGGGCGTTGTGGTTGAAGCCGCCCTCGTCGCGGAGCAACTCCGCGAGCGTGTCTTCGCCGGCGTGGCCGAGTGGCGGGTGGCCGATGTCGTGGGCGAGCGCGAGCGTCTCGACGAGGTCCTCGTTGAGGGCCAGGGCGCGGGCCAGGGTGCGGGCGATGCTCGTGACTTCGAGCGTGTGCGTGAGCCGGCTGCGGTGGTAGTCGCCGTGGTAGCCGGTGAACACCTGCGTCTTGTGGGCCAGGCGGCGGAAGGCCGCCGAGTGGACGATCCGGTCGCGATCCCGCTGGTAGGGGCTGCGGAACTGGTGGGGCGGCTCGGGATGCACGCGGCCCGCGGAGTCCACGGCGTGCATCGCCCACGGCGCGAGCAGGAGGCGCTCGCGGGTCCGCCAGTCGGGCTGGCTCCAGCCGCCGGGCCGCTCGCTCACGGGGCCTCCTCGGCGGCGGCCTGCGTGAGCTGCTCCCAGAGGGCATCGAGCGACTGCGGCAGCACCCGCACGCCGGCCAGCGCCGGCATGAAGTTGACGTCCCCCGGCCACCGCGGCACGACGTGCCAGTGGAGGTGGCCGGGCACGCCGGCGCCCGCGACGGCGCCGACGTTGAGGCCCACGTTGAAGCCTTGGGCCTGCATCGTCCGCGTCATCCGCCGGCACCAGCCGGCGATCCGCCGCTGCAGATCGAGGAGCACGTCGTCGGTGAGGTCGCCGAGCGTCGCCCGATGGTCGAGCGGGGCGACGAGGAGGTGGCCGTTGGAGTAGGGGAAGCGGTTGGTGATCACGAGCGACCAGGGTGTCCGCTCCACCACGCCGAGCACGCGGTCGTGCGCTTGGGCGACGGCGGCCGCCCGGCAGAGGAAGCAGCCATGGTCGGCCCCGGGCCGCCAGGCGGGCGTCCCGACGTCGGGTTCGGCGGCGCCGGCCCCCTGCACGTAGCCGAGTCGCCAGGGCGCCCAGAGGCGGTCGTTGTCCATGCGGCGAGTGTACCGCCGATTCCGGCGTTCAGCGGAGGGGCGGGCTTCCCTATGATTGGGCTCGGACGTGCGCGGCATGGCTTCCGGTCGAGCGGCGAGGTGGTCGTGGAATTCAAGGTAGACCTCGACGTGTTTTCCGGGCCGATGGACCTTCTCCTCTATCTCGTCAAGAAGCACGAGGTGGACGTGACGGAGGTGCCGATCACGGCGATCGCGGCCGAGTTCGTCGCCTACCTCGACGTGCTCGAGGGCCTCGCGATCGAGCAGGTGGGGGAGTTCGTCGACCTGGCGAGCGTGCTCCTCGAGATCAAGGCCCGGGCCCTGGTGCCGCGGCCCGAGGAGACGGAGGAGCCGGTCGCGCTCGTCCGCGAAGACCTCGTGCAGCGGCTCCTCGAATACAAGCAGTATCGCGACGCGGCCACGATGCTCGAAGACCGGGCCCGGCACTGGGAGCTGCGGTTCGCGCGGCAGGCGGCGGACGACACCGTGGGCCGGGCGGCCCCCGCCGAGGTGGCGATCGCCGACGCCCACGTCTGGGACCTCGTCGGCGCCATGACGCGGGTGATGGCCAAGCGGGAAAAGCGTCGGCCGCGGCAGATCGTCCACGACGACACCCCGATCGAGACGCACGCCGCCCGGATCGAGGCGCTCGTGGCCGAGCGGGGGAGGGTGGCGTTCACGGAGCTCTTCGACGACGATATGCCCCGCTCGCGGGTCGTCGGCATCTTCCTCGCCGCCCTCGAGTTGGTGCGACGCGGGGC
>Ga0007801_10000835_pt1 | contig 10129 bp, 9 predicted proteins | sample CryBogmetaGMA2M_FD_60372 | JGI IMG/M metagenome (GOLD analysis project Ga0007801, IMG submission 60372) | Freshwater microbial communities from Crystal Bog, Wisconsin, USA - MA2M | ecosystem: Environmental > Aquatic > Freshwater > Lake | place: Crystal Bog, Wisconsin, USA | collected 2009-07-06
GTGACGAAGAGTAGTGGCTGAATAGCACTGCGGCCCGAACTCATACGACGCTTATCAATGACCTGACCGGCATCGATCCTGAGGAACTCGCCAAAACGCCCTACCCACTCATGATAAGCAGGCAAACCCAAGCGCCCATCAGCAAAATGCGCTGGGGGAGATTTCACCAGGGTACTTAAATTAAGTAAGGGTGAACTTATTAATCTTTGCGGATTACTCCAAGTGAACCCTTCATCATCAGAGGTGATGGCTGAAATTGAACTACCAGCCCAACCACCAATAGAAACCGTGACAAAGAAGAGTTGTATGCGACCATCGGGTAGCCTGCTGGGCACTGGGTTGCCTAATTTAGCAATATATCTCCTCAAGCCTTTTTCAGCACTTACCCGATCCATTACCACCGTGGGAGCACTCCAAAGATTTGCTTTAGGATCAAACACAGAACTGTAAATTGAGACATCTAGAGCACCCTCGTAACTACCGGCAAACCAAAAGGCCCTGATAGTGCCGTCATTGAGAACAATGAGTGAGGCGGCATGCGCTGATGCCGCCCCAGTATCAGGCAACCAAGTTGCTAACGGAGTTGCAATACTAGGCCTAGCAAGGGGCTTTATTTTGGATGATGACTGAACTTCTGCCTGTGGCTCTTCCTCAACCTGAACCACAGTTGGTGTTGCAAACGGAGCCCATACGGGACGGCTATCGATATGCAAAAAGCCAATGACTCCGGCAAGCAATAAAAAACATAAAGCTAAGACACGGCTCATCTACAAACATCCTTCACACTTAAAAGCTCTGAATTCATGACTGGCGTAGCAACGAGGTATTCGGTTACCAATAAATACTTTCCTATTTGGCCTTTTAACATCGCTACTATCTCTTCATTAGAGTGACGCGAGCGCATTTCCATTCGTTGGCCAATAATTTCACAGCCTTCACATAATTCAGGGGCCTCTCCCAAAGGAGCGTGCACCGCTACTAATGGGTAACTTGCTGTAAGGTCCTGAATATGATTCGCATCCTTTGCCAGATATCCATGAAGTTTTACGCCTGGGAGCAGCAATCTGTACTCTTCATCCTTAGCGCGATAGTCGCATGGAATCCAAACATCTTTTGCTTGCAACTGTGAAATGGTTGTTAAAGAATAGCGGCCTAACTGACCCTCGAGGGGGGCCAAGCTACTGCTCAAACCGCAGTAGACCAAGAAGCAGCCAGCCAAAGCGCTAGTTTTTGTGAAACCACTACGACACAAGCCCGCTATAACCAGAATCAGTCCTGCAGCCATGAGCACCCAATGCCAGTAAGCATAGTTCCAAATGCCTGCGCCTCCTATCAATGAAGAAGTCTGCAAATGGCTACCGATCCAGAGCAGTAAAGAGAAGACTAATAACTGCAACAATAAGGCCATACGAAAGCCCCACAAAGGCAAACTCTCCCAACGCAAGGCAATCAGAGCGGCCAATGCTGGCATGACTGGCAACAGATAGCGACCAGAACGCTGACTTGGCAAACTAAATATCAACAGAAATGCGCCCACCAATAAGAGCAAGAGCACTTCTTCAAAAGACAAGAAACGACGACTACGCCAGCACTGAACTAAAGTAGATATCAATACAAAGCTAAATAAGCCTGCATTAGCTATGGTGGTGATCATCAGCAACCAAATACTGTCGCCTCCACGAAAAAGATCTAATAGGTAATTAGATTGGCGAGCAGCAAACTTACCCGCATTCTCTCCTAAGATGAACTCATTCCAAATAGCCTCTGGATAAGGATCCAAGGCAAACCAAAGAGCAAAAACCCCCAAGGCCAAAACGGCAGCCAAGACAACTTTGTGCAGATCTTTGATTAAAACCTGAGGAATACTCCACCCTCGCCAGCGCCAGTAATATAGACCTAAAGCGAATGAAGCGGGAACAATATAAGCAAAGGACTTTGCCAATAAGGCCATACCAAAACAAATACCCGCCATCAGAGGAAACAAGAGCTTTGAATCAAATGCACGCTTCCCCCAATATAAAAGCGCAAAGAATGGCAAGGTAATCCAAAACACTTCAGGAGGATCGGTTAAGAAGGGTCGACCGTAACGATAAGTTGCGAAGAATGAAAGCCAAATGAGAGCCGATAGCAAACCAGTTTTAGCATTTCCACTAAACCGATGCACCGCCAAGAATAAGAAAAAAGCGGTTAAGCCCGTGTAAATGATGCTGGGCCAACGTAAGTTTTCTAAGGTCCAAGCACTTGCCCAATTTGTGCTTGCAATACCCTGCCAGAAGATCAACGGTGGCTTGGTATTTTTTATGCCATCCATCTCAGACTGAAGCGGCAACCAATTCCCTGAATCAGCAGTCATCCGAACAATGTGCATGTAGGGATACTCATCCCCATTCTTGGGGGCAAATCGACTATCCAAAGCATAAAGATAGGTAAATACACCTAAAAGCAGTATGAAAAAGGCCGATCGATAAGAAAATGAAGCTCGCATGCCTATAGTTTATAGGGCTTGTAAAAAGCCTCCATAAAACTGAGAAAGCCTGTATTTTCTAATTAGCTTATGAAAAATGAATCTGAGGCAAATACCACTTTTTTTGAGCTTCTTGTTTAAGATACTAAAACAGAAAAAATGTAATTGATTTCAGAGAAATAGCATAAAACGGAGATAGACCATATGCGAGCAAAGTATTTAAAACCCGCAATCCTCGTATCGATTTATATCGGCATCAGCCTATCGAGTGGGAATGCCCTTGCGCAAAATGCTGACGCCAGCCAACTGTATAAACGGGGTCTTGCGGCAACTTGTGCAAACTGCCATGGAACAAATGGCAAAGGTGTAGTTGATGGTGGAATGCCCTTAATTAATTACCTTACTAGCGAACAAATGCTCGCTCAACTCAAGGCATTTAAATCCGGTGCGCGCGAAGGGACAATCATGCCCCAATTAGCCAAAGGCTATTCTGACGAGCAACTCGAAATCATCGCCAACCAACTCGGCAAAAAATAATAAGGAATCACATCATGGATCGTCGACACTTTATTGGAAACAGCGCTGCTGCCCTTGGCTTACTAGCTGGGTTTTCTGGACCAGCGCGAGCAAATTTACAAAAAGCTGAAATTCTGGTTATCGGAGGTGGCTATGGTGGCGCTACTGCAGCCAAGTATCTCCGCTTGTTCTCCGATAACACAGCGAGAGTTACGCTCATTGAGCCAAATGCCTCTTTTGTTTCATGCCCACTATCCAACTTAGTAGTTGGTGGATCCCGCACTCTAGCTGAACTCACTAGCAGCTATGACAGTCTCAGTAAGCGCCATGGCATTAAGATGATTCAAGATAGTGTGACCAGCATCGATCCAGATAAGAAAACTGTCAAATTAGCATCAGGCAAAACTTTACGCTATGACAAGGCAATTGTTTCGCCAGGCGTTGCCTTGATGATGAATAGCATTGAAGGTCTAGCACAAGCCAATAAAGCAGGCGTGACTCTTCAGGCGTGGAAAGCAGGTCCCGAGACTGTTGCCCTACATAAGCAATTAGCTGCCATGCGTGACGGTGGCACCTTTGCCATCAGCATTCCGGAAGCGCCTTACCGCTGCCCTCCCGGACCTTATGAGCGTGCCTGCCAAGTTGCAAACTATTTAAAACAAAACAAGCCAAAGTCAAAGGTATTGATTTTGGATGCTAATCAAGATGTCACATCAAAAGGCGCTTTGTTTAAAAAGGTATGGGCTGAGCAATACCCCGGAATGGTTGAGTACCTGCCAAAATACAACGTGACGGCGGTTGATGCAAAAACTAAAACTATTAAATTTGAAGTGCAAGATGACATTAAGGCAGATGTGTTGAACCTTCTACCCGCAATGAGTGCAGGTGAAATTGCCGTGAAGACAGGTCTAGCCAATTCAAATGGTCGCTGGGTTAATGTGAACTACCTTAACTTTGAATCGACCGCGCAAAAGGATATTCATGTTCTAGGGGACTCCATTCAGGTAGCTCCAGCAATGCCAAAATCTGGGCATATGGCAAATCAACACGCCAAAGTTGCTGCCGCGGCTATTGTTGCAGAGCTCAGTGGCTGGGAAGTGAATCCTGCCCCAGTCCTTACCAATACTTGCTATAGCTTTGTGAATAACAAGGAAGTAATTCATGTGGCTAGCGTGCATCAATACAACGCTGCAGAGAAGACCTTTAAGGCCGTTCCCGGATCCGGTGGACTTTCCCCGGCACCCTCCACCCTTGAAGGCATCTATGCCTGGGGCTGGGCGCACAACATCTGGGCAGACAGTTTGGGCTAATTGAAGTCAACACTACAAAAAAGAGGCCTCAACGCCTCTTTTTTTATTTACTTTTGTTTAATTTAGCCAAGAGGGAAATATACTGAACAGGACATCAATATAAAGATTCTGGAGGCTTTATGACTATGACCCCTACCACACCAAAAGATGCGTCCAAGCTAGAAAAAAGCATTGAAAAATGGACGGTGCCTATCGGTAATTTATTCGTCTCCTTATTTCATAGAATCGCCCTCTTCGGAATTGGTGCTGCCACCGTTTGGTCTGCGGGAGTCGCTTTCTTGGGAATGGTAAGCAAGGGGTCTGCTTCGATTGAAGACTTATTGTTACTTTTTATTTATCTCGAAATCGGCGCAATGGTTGGAATCTATTTCAAAACCAACCACATGCCAGTTCGTTTCTTAATCTACGTCGCGATCACCGCAGTGACGCGCCTCATCATTGATCTCGTCAATACCAAGCATGAGGCTGATCTACCGATCTTATATATGGGCCTAACGATCTTGATTCTGGCTATAGCGAATGCCATGGTACGTTATGCCTCTTTCAAGTTCCCCAGCCGAACTGGGGATGGTGAATAAGCTATAACGCTCCATCCGCCTTTCCAGGCATAGCCCTCGCCAGATCGGTAGAAATGTCATTCATTTGATAAGGCTGAACACCTCGGTTTAGGCAGTTACGCACATAGTCGATGCTGGCTCGCAAGGAATAACAGTCGCTTGCTAAACGCTTGGATACTTCGATCGTCAAAGCTCGATACTCCAGCACATCCAATCTTTTTAAGTAATCATCCCGAAGACTCAAGTCAAAATTGGTGAGTAACTCTTGTTCAAAACTTTTTAAGTCGGAATACACCCGATTAATTTTGTTTTGCATGCGCCTAGTTCTATATCCAGGTAATGCCTGCAGCAACGGGTAAGACACTACCAAGAATGGCAGTAGAATAAAAATCAAGCGATTCACTAATTCAGCGAGCCAAAATGGTAAGTACGCCACCAAGAATGGGTAGCTATTCTTTTCAAAATGAAGTGCAACCGGGCTTTCTGGAAACATCGTATTCTTAAATGAGGGAAACTCCCCGCGTTGAGCAAAGAATGTTCCCTGACCATGAATCTCTCTAGCAGCCTCTAGAAATAAATATTGGATGGCTGGATGCATGCGATCATCAATCAAAAGATTGGTTGTTGTAGAAAGCAACTTCATGTCAGCACTAGGAAAATTACGCTTTAAATCAAAAGCGCCTTCTGGCACCTCCAGTATTTTTAGGTATGGGATCAGCTTGGCATAGGCTTCGTCCCGACCAAATGTAGCAATATTGAGATTGGGATCTTTCAGCAAAGCCTGTACATTCGGAGCAAAGATGGCATCCACAATAAAAATACCATCAATCTCACCATTCTGAATCGCTTTTACAGCCTGATCAGATGGAAGATTATCAAACTGCGGCCCAGGTTCGTATCCAGAAAGATTCAATAGTTTCATGGCCTGAGCATGGGTACCACTTCCTTCAACTCCAATCGAGATTTTTTTGCTCAAGAAATACTTGAATCGACCATCAATACCATTAAAGTCCGAGCGCTTCAGCTCAGGACCTCGATAGAAAAACCAAATTGGATCGTAGGCAATAACGCCTAAAGACTGGATGCCAGTCACATCTAATGTGCTAACCACTCCCGCCTGCACAAAAGCGGCCTGCAATTTATCTGCCCGATCGGATAAACGATTAATATTTTCTTGTGCACCTGCGGTTGGAACAAGCTCTAGGGTGATCCCTTTTTTTGCAAAAAATTCAGCATATCGTTTGCCGAGAAGCTCATTGGAGCTACCAGCTGCTCCAGTGGCAATCTGTACCTGTCGAGGTGGCGGCGGATCTGCATACCACCAGATTCCCATGAGGATAGTTAAGAGCAGTATCAGAACAGGCCAGGTCTCTCTCGTGAATTGAGTAAAGTCACTCCACCACTCCTGAATACTTTCAGAGAGACCTAGAAAGGTTTCCTTAGCGTTTCCCTTAAAACTTCCCATAGATCACCCATCTGCAAACAATACAAAAGCTAATGATAATGTGCTTATGACCATCATCTCAACACTCATTTGAACGAGCCTCAAACATGATATTTCTTAGAAAATCCCAAGAACGTGGCTATGCAGATCATGGCTGGCTCAAAAGCTTTCATTCCTTCTCTTTTGCGGGCTACCATGACCCGAAATTTATGGGTTGGGGCAACCTCAGGGTCATCAATGAAGATCGAGTAGCAGCTGGCATGGGCTTTGGAAAGCACGGCCACAAGAATATGGAAATCATTAGTTATGTCCTCTCAGGCGAATTAGCTCACCAAGACAGTATGGGTAACGTCAAAGGCATTCCACCGGGGGATATACAACGTATGAGTGCAGGTTCGGGGGTGACTCATAGCGAATTCAATCACGCCAAAGATCAAACAACCCACTTCTTACAAATCTGGATAGAGCCAAATATTCTGGAGATTCCTCCTGACTACGAACAGAAAACCATATCACCGAGCGAAAAAAGAGGAAAGTTACGGATCATCGCTTCGCCAGAAGGCAGGGATGGATCAGTAAAAATTCATGCAGATGCCAACATATATGCCGGCTTATTTGATGACTCCGAGACAGCGACCTTGATCTTAGATCCTCATCGCAAGCATTATGTTCATTTAATTAGCGGCACTATCGACATAAATGATCAGCAAATGAGCGCAGGAGATGCCTTGTTTATTGCAGAGGAAAGTAAACTAGAAATTCAAAATGGAAAAGGCGCTGAAGTCTTGGTGTTTGACCTCAGCGCCTAGGAATTGTGAATCCAATTAATCTAATTTAATTTTTGCTTTTTCGATAACGACTTTCCATCTGGCAATATCGGAATTGTATAAATCAGTAAATTGTTGGGTATTCATTGGGGCAATTTGAACGCCCGCCTTCTGAAAACGCTCTTTCATTTCTGGAGTATCTAAGATTTTCAATACGGCAGTATTGAGTGTTTGGACGATGCCAGCCGGCGTGCCTGCTGGAACAAACATTCCCTGCCACAGAGCCATCTCATAACCCTTAACACCAGCTTCTTGCATGGTGACTAATTCAGGGGCGCCACTAAAGCGCGTCTTGCTAGTCACTGCCAAAGCCCTGACCTTGTCACCTTTATACAGAGGAAGACCTACCGGCATGCCAGCAAAATAGAAATCTATTTGACCGCCAACTAAATCGGTAGCTGCTGGTGAACCACCTTTGTATGGAATATGAATGGCTTGTGTACCAGTAGTAGCTAAAAACAATTCGCCAGCCATGTGATCGGAATTTCCAATTCCAGAAGAACCAAAGCTCAATTTACCTGGGTCCGTCTTTAACATGGTAATCAAGTCAGCAACATTTTTTGCATTGGAATTATTATTCACAATCAAAATATGGGGAGTAGCAGCAACGCCTACAACTGGCAACAAGTCCTTTTGACCATTGAATGGTAATTTTGGATTTGCAGCCACATTAATTGCTAGGCCATTTTGTGCAAACAAGACGGTGTATCCATCAGGAGCACTTTTTGCTACAGCATCGGCAGCTAAGCTACCAGCTGCTCCGCCGCGGTTCTCCACTATGATTGGTTGCTTTAAAGCAATGCTCAAATCGTTAGCTACTATTCTGCCAACAATATCAGTTGAACTGCCAGGCGCATAACCAATCAACATCTTGATGGGTTTATCTGGATACGCTGCCAGAGCTGAGCCTGCTAACACTGGAACCACTACCGCACTTATTGCTATGTTTTTTATTAATTTTTTAAACATATTGTCTCCTCCAGTAATTTTATAAATTCAATGGTGTTATGCCGCATTCCTTGGCGCAAGCATTTAAAGCCTCCAACAGTTCGGGTGCGACTGGTATACCTGAACGCATTCTTTCTGCCATGACTTTGGCAGCACCATCGCCAGGCACCCGAATTTCATTTACCCCAGGCAATGTTGAAGAGCTCTTTAGATCATCAACCAAAGCAATAACACGCCCAATAAAGGCTTCTTTATCACCGAATGCAGCTGGATCAACAGCAATAATAGTTTGACCAGTATTGGTAATTAAATCGTGGTGAGCATTAAAGTCAACCGTGCTCTTACCTACAGCCGCATTATTTAAGGCTCCGGCTAATAAACCAATCATCACCGCTAGGCCATAGCCCTTATATCCACCGATTGGCAATAGCGATCCTTCGGAAGATTTTTGCGGATCAGTTATGGGCATGCCTTGACGATCAATCATCCAGCCCTCAGGAATGGACTCACCTTTTTGAGCTGCTACTTTGACTTTCCCATATGCAGCAACGGTAGTGGCAATATCCAATAGCACAACCGGATGATCTCCCGCGGGAACCGCAATCGCAATTGGATTAGTGGAGAGAAGCAAGTCAATCCCTCCCCAAGGCGCCATGTGATTGGCATTACCAACTGCCATATAGATGCCGATATAGCCCTGCTCAGCCAATTTACGGACATAGACAGAGGCTGCACCAGAATGATTGCCATGGTGACTACCGATCCAACATACACTATGTTGCTTTACCTTTTCGATAGCTAGATCAACAGCCTTATTCATGACCAAATGGCCTAATGCGTTATCACCATTAATCAGAGCGGTAGCACCCTGCTCGCATTCTACGTGAATATTAGGCGCAAGATTAATGCCTCCCGCACGTATTCTCTTCAAATATGCTGGCAGACGAAAAATGCCGTGACCATCAGCGCCCGCCAAATCTGATTTCACCATTAATGCGGCCACTAAATTAGCATCAGCCAGCGGAACTTGAACAGATTGAAACGCCTTGGAAATAAATTCCTGAGCATGTGCGATAGGGAGATACTTTTTACTTGGCATATTTATTTAGACTTCAGAGCTGGCTTTAAATTCCATGCTGTAAACGTATTTGTTTTCTGCATGATGAGTCACTGTAACTTCAAACAACTTATCTTGATCATCAAAATAGCGCCTAATAATCACTAGACACGGATCATGTTCTTGTAAATTCAGTTTTTTAGCAATATCAACAGACGCTGGGGCTGCATAGACATCCACCTCAGCACGCTCTATCCGAGCGCCATACTTTTGCTCAATTTGCTCGTAGACCATCACCTGAGCATGATCGGGATCTGAGCTTAATGAGGCAAATTGAGGCAGGATATAAATATCAGTGCAAGCAATCACCTCTTCTGACTGCTGGCGTTTGCGTATCCCTCCAATGTGATACCAGGATGATCCCAAGGGCGCGCCCACTACTTGACTCAAGGTTTTATCAAGCTCAATAAACTCCTCAACCAGATTAACGCGATAAGTGTTGCGCGAATAACTCAAGATATCAGTCGGTGAGTTATAGCTTTGTGTAAAGCGACGCAATCTTTGCCTAGAGATCACTTGCGTAGGAGCGCCTTGACGGCGATAAATTAAGCCGTTGGTTTCAAGAATTTGCAGTGCATGCCTGAGTGTGTGCCTACTAGAGTCAAATTCTTTACAAAGATCAGCCTCGGCCGGCAGTATGGAACCTACCGGCCAGTCTCCCTTGTAAATATGCTGCTCTAGCTTATTTGCCAAGGATTTATATAAAGGCAAGTGTTCAGTCAATTAAGAGAGTCCAAACATTTTTTTGCCGGCTACTGGAAGCCTTGCCTTCAGGATATCCCCTGATAAAGACTCGGTGATATACAAATCCTTATTGTCAGGACCACCAAAACACATATTCGCCAAATGATGGTGATGTGAATTTTCTGAGTAAATTAAATGCGTAGGCAACATATTGTTGTCAAATCTCCAGATGCCAATCCCTAGATGGCATACGAGCAAGCCA
>Ga0007801_10000844_pt1 | contig 10074 bp, 8 predicted proteins | sample CryBogmetaGMA2M_FD_60372 | JGI IMG/M metagenome (GOLD analysis project Ga0007801, IMG submission 60372) | Freshwater microbial communities from Crystal Bog, Wisconsin, USA - MA2M | ecosystem: Environmental > Aquatic > Freshwater > Lake | place: Crystal Bog, Wisconsin, USA | collected 2009-07-06
AGGAGAAAATTTTTTACGTCGACTTTTATTCATATGATCACTCTTCTTTTTGTTTTGAATACCTCATATTATTAGTCTCGATTAATCATTAATACAAGCCGGGTTCCCTATACGCATACATAGGTACTACAGTATTCTGGGTATATAATTCAGTTTGATGATTTGCTGGTATGCCTTGATAGAATGTAATTATCATTCTTTTGTTAAGTTGGTAGAAAGTGGAAGATTCATCATCTGCACTCACATATTTTAAAATTGGACTTATTCCATAAACACTTAATGCAAGCCCTGCACTAGCTAACCCAAAATTTAATAATACATTAGCAGTCTCTGTTGTATAATAATTATCTTTGTTATTCATAATGATCCTCTTTCTATTAGTTATGACTATTTTACAAATAGTCATTATTAAAATTTAAAACATTTATCTCACTTTTAAATATAAATGTTTGCTGCATAATATTGAAAAATAACGCATTTGTCTATAAATAAACTTATAACGCGAATTGGGGATTAGAAACCAGTAATAAAGTGTGGGGCATCTCGGACGCTGGTGCACCTTCACGCTACCAAGCACTGAACAGATATAGTTAGATTAAATAATTTGAAAAAATTAACTCAGAAATTGAAAAAATAATATTCTTTGTTATTGTAATCATCAGTTAACTTACCCAAAGGAATAAAACATTATGCGGATCAAAGAAAAATTTATTACAAGCCAAAAACCCAATGAATTAATTCTTGATTATGAGTATTTATATGGTCAAAACAAATTCCCTATCTATATTGCAGATGCTACTGGGGTTGTTACCCCGAGCAAAGAATATCTTAAGCAAATAGATGTACTGATCGGAAGATTAACCGCAAAAGGTTTTCCTAAATTCAGTGAAATTCGTAAATATTTCCAGGAGGATCTTAGTAATTTTGATGAACTAGTTGGGATAGACGCAATAAGCGATGTAATCAAAGCCCAATTTACGATTGATGATATCAAAAAAACCGTAGAATTAATATATTTTCAGTTTGTTGAAATGGAAACACGTGGTGTAAATATTTTGATATTTGGCAATTTTGTTAATAATATGCAATTTGCTTGTGAAGTTGGAGGGCTTGAAAATTTACGAGAATTGCTTGGAAAAATCACAGGAGATAGCTTTGAGGAAGTTCTATATCAGACAAAAATAGATTTTATTACTCAAATAGCCTCTTCAGTTTTAGCGAAAACTTCAAGCAATAACCAAAATGATAATGATGTAAATTTTGGTAGGCATTATCATAATGGCATGATGCTTGCCGCTGCTGAGAAATATAATTTGCAACTTGATATTAATGATCCTCTTGCGAGTTCTAGCAATGAACGAAGTCAGGTTTTTTTGGAAGATTTAGATGATTTGGTATCTACTGAAGAAGGCACTGATCTGTTAGTAGATCTATTTACCAACTGTTTATTGCGTCGCTTCCCACCGAATTTTAATGGTAATCTAGCTAAAAGGCAAAATATTCTCAAGGTAATAAAGGATCAGCTTGAAAAGATTCCTCTAACAGAAACTAATTACTTACTTGACCAAATTTTGAATTACGGAAAAGACTCTTTACCCAAAGCTTATAAAACAAATTATATCGATGTGGTTAAGTTAGCAGTCAGAGTTTCATTAGATAAGCAAGATTATATTAATGGGGGAGTGATATGTAATGGAAATAATATAATAGCGTTAAATGGTAAAGATATCTTTTTCTATCGTAATCATGCTTTTTCTAAATTTAATTTTTCTCAATATCATAACTTCAAGTTTTTGATCGATAATTTGTTGCAATCAGAAAATAGGGATAGTGATATTCTAAAGAAAATTTTTTCATATCAAGAAGATGGCAAAACTCTCTTATCTTATATTATTAAACATTGTGATAATGAGGTAATAAAATCAACCCTAGAAATTATATCCGAAGCAGGTCTTAATGATGAAATTATCTATTCAAGATATGATTTGGAGGATAATTCAACTCCTCTTCATCTAATTGTTACCAGAAATAATCCTGAACTTGTAGCTATGATAATTAATTGTGGCGCATCTCTATATCTTCTCGATGATTTTGGCAATACTGTATTACATGTAGCGCTTATAAAAGGTCTTAGCGATGTTATTGAAATTCTCATAGAGGAGGGAGCAGACCCAACCTTTAGAAATGATCAAAATAAATCTCCTCTTGAACTAGGCTACGCAGAATTTTCGAAAGCTAGATTAAAGATGATTTTTAATACTGCTTTGCAAAACAAGAATATGAATGTCTTAATAAATTTATTGAAATATCAAAATTATATCGAAAAACTAAAGCTTAATAATGGCGATTCAGATAATAGCCAAAATCTAATCAAATTAATTAGCGAAAATCCAGAGCTACTCGAGGTAGCTAACCGTGCGGGCGATTATTTACGCGATATTGCTGATGAAAGAAATTTATTTCATATTTATGAAGTGATTGATCAGATTTTTGCTGATCAAGCAGAGGCGCAGCAGATTGTTCAGCAAGATGAATATAATTCGCTAAATTCTCAAGAAGAGTCAAATAAAAAGGCGCGCATGGATGATCAAACAGTTTATTCGTTTTTTCAGGGACGTTATGAAAATCCTTTTTTAAACAATCAGGAATTGGTGGATTATCTGATGGAGAATCGTAAATTATATCCTTCTTTATTCAGTAAACTTCTTGATTTCGCTAATGATAACAAAGAAATAGCAGAGGGGCTGAATGAGCTCTCGCCGCAAGAAATCATCGATTTTTATAATTTCTGGCAGGGGCACCAAGAAAAACCAGCTAATCAGGAGATATTGCTATTAATAAGTGATTTTTTTGCAAGCGCGCATAATTATTTCTTTTACCCATCAAGACATCCCGATTATTTGGGCCCAGATGACGGACCGGGAGGTAGCGGAGGTGGTGGTGTTTCATATGAAGGGAATCCTAATGTAACTCGGCAAAGTGAAATAGTTGGAACAATAAATTTTTTCGCTCATTCTGTAAATGATACCCTGAAGGAGATTTAGGGTGGGGGATGTTATGGAGGTTGTTATCTCCGACGCCAGTTTTCGTAACCAAGCCAAGCCTTGCTCACCTATTTTCTAGGAATAGACGGAGAGTGTTGATGACTGGACCTCATTAAAAAGCTTGATTAAATTGCTAGCTACAACTAGAATTTTCTTTTCTAAAGTAGTAGCTTAAACCTAAAATAATTATGCAGCGTTTTTTTATAATAATTCTCGTTCTCATTTCTGTTACCCTGCAAGCAGAAGAGGGGGAGAGGATTATCCCGATGGAAGCAGATCAAATTGAATATGAGGGCATGGATGAGGCCATAGTTAAAGCTTTGGGCAAAGTTAAAATAATCCATGGCAAACAAATGCTTTTCGCTGATAAAGTTACCTATTATGTTAAGCTCGACAAAGTAATAGCTGAGGGTAACGTCATCATGATTGACCAGGAGGGAAACACGGTCAATGCTACTAAACTCGAATTAACCGACAAAATGAAGCTTGGTATAATCTATGCCTTCAAGCTTAGATTTCCTGATAATTCTTTGCTTCAGGGAGATACAGCCCAGCAAGTGAGTGAAAATATCACCACCTTAAATAATGCCTTCTATACACCGTGCGAGTTTATTTGCGGTGAAACTAAGCCTGTCTGGAGCGTGAGATCTGGGACTGCTACTATGGACCATAATGATGAAGCCATAACGTATCGCAATGTATTTTTTGATGTTTACGGACTGCCCGTTTTATATTCCCCATTTTTTTACTTACCTTCACCAAATGCTAAAAGAAAATCAGGATTTTTAGTACCGAGCTATGTTTCTAATACCTATCTTAAGCAAGTTTTCGTGCTGCCTTACTATTATAATATAGCGCCGAACAAAGATCTTACCGTAAGCGAAATGTATTCAAGTGAAAGAGGTTCTATCCTACTTGGCAATTATCGGCACTTATTAGAAAATGGCTCTTATACGATTAAATCAAGTATAACTAAGAGAAGTAATAAGAAAGACGATCAAGGTGAAAATGGCAAGAAATTAAATTCTCTGCGCGGTCACATTTTTACCAAAGGAAAATTCCAGCTTCCCTCAGAATATGAAACAGGTTTTGACATTAATCTTGCTACTGACCGAACCTATCTCGATAACTATAAATTTAAAGAGCAGGTTAATACCCAGTTAAATACTTTGACCTCAAACATATACGTGAATAAGTTCTCAGAGCGCAGTGTTTTTAAAGTAGATGCATTATATTTTCAAAGTCTACAATCTGATCATGCTTTTACACAAACACCTTATGCACTTCCGCTAGCTAAATTTTATCATGAAACTGAAAGTTTTAGTAATGGTTCAAAATTTATTTTTGATTCAAATTTATTATCTCTACATCAAAAAAATACCGTAGCTAAAGAGAAAACTTCAGGAATTAATCGAATTTCACTGAGCGGTATTTGGCAAATGCCGCTGGCGACGGAAAGCGGACATATGTTCAATTTATCTTCTCAGCTAAGGTCTGATATCTATCATTATAATCATTTTTTAAAAACATCTAGGATTTATAATGGAGCAACTGGCACTTATAATGCGACAAGATATAATGGCACAAGATCACGGATAATTCCTAGTTTATCACTCGATTGGCGTTATCCACTAATTAACAAAAATAAAAATTATTCTGTGCTGTTAGAGCCAATTTCAACCATTATTCTAAATCCTCGGACTAATTATAACAAAAAGATCTATAACGAAGATAGTCAATTTGTGGAAATCAATGATAGTAATTTGTTTGCCCCTAATCTTTCAAGTGGTATTGACTTGGTTGAATTTGGTCCGAGGATAAGTTATGGGCTCAAGTCTGGCATCTATGATAAATATTCTAACAAACTCGATTTCATAATTGGCCAGAGCTATCTAAAAGATAAATCTTTGATTGATAGGAGTTTATATAGAAAAGCAGATTCTTATCCATATTCCGAAACCCATTTTTCCGATTATGTCGGGAGAGTATCATTTAATTATCAAGCCACAACGCAAATTATATATCGTTTTATTCTTGCTAAAGATAATCTAAAACTCAAAAGAAGCGAGATAGGGTTGCAACAGAGTTTTCAGAATTTTAATGTAAAACTAGACTACATAGATTATAATGACGATGTTATTTTATATCGGGGCAAAGTCAAAAATCCTAAACAATTATATGCAGAAGCCAATATGAATTATAATGACTGGACATATTCAGTAAATATGCGTAGAAATATGACTAAAAAGTTTAATGATCCAGATAAAATCTTTGGAAAGAGAATTATCTCCACAGGCGCTTCGATAAAAAGATCTGGCCAATGTGTAGATCATTTAATAAGCTATAAAAGAGAATTTAGCACTTCGGTAGGAGTTAAGCCATCAAGTACTTGGATGTATGAAATTGGCTTAAAAAATTTAGGTAATATACAACAGAATTTTTAGATAGGCACTTGAGTATTAACAAAGCAAAAACAAGGACTAAAATGAATAAATTAATATATATTTTTACTTTATTAGTTATCACCATCTCACAGCAAGCCAGCGCAGCAAAAATGCTTGCTACTGTTGGAGGGGAGGTAATTACTTCTTCAGATCTCGACAATAGAATGAATCTGCTGCTTAAGCTAAATCAAGGCAGAATGCCTGATAATGCTGAATCAAGAAAAAGGGTTTTGCAAACACTGGTGGAAGAAAAACTCTATATGCAGCAAGCTGCAAAAGAGAAAATCACGGTTTCTCAAAGTGAAATAAGCGATAGATTAAAATATATCGCTGAAACCACGCCTAATCTTCCCATTAAGGAAACTAGTATACTTAACCAGATAAAGGCACAACTTCTATGGGCAAAAGTGGTCAATGCCAATTTTAGAAGTAGTATTACTATTTCAGATAAGGAAATCAACGAGGCTTCTAAAATTATTGTACCAACTAAACCCGAGGCTAAAATTTCCTTTAGGCAAATGGCATTAGAGGAATCGGTTTATGATGCATACAAAACCATTATCGAAGAAAAGCGAGCGAGTTTATCAAGCTGTGCTTCTTTAGATGCATTCGCTAAAGAATTTGGGGCAGAAAAACCAATAAATTATTCTGCTAGAACCAGTGAGCTCAATGAAACTATTTCCCCGATAGTGCAGGGCCTTTCGGTAGGAAAAGCTTCGGACTTTATAGCTATTGAAGGTTTTAAATATTTGTTTATAGTTTGTTCAAAACAGCAAGAAAAAGCTCCTGAGATTACCAAAGGACAAATAAAAGACATACTCACCGAAAAAAAGCTAGTTATTGCTGCCAAAAATTTTCTTGATTCGATAAAGAAGAAGACCTTTATTGAATATTATTAATGAAAACTCCTATCAAAAAGCTAATCAGAGATCATCAAATAAAAGCCAAAAAATCACTTGGTCAGAATTTCCTGGTCTCTGAAGAAATATTTTCCAATATTGCTAATGCCATTAAATTAGTTGAGGGGAGGTACGTTCTTGAAATAGGCCCCGGGCTTGGAAGCCTTACGAGGATTATCCTTGAAATGGGAGCAAGTAAAGTCATAGCTATTGAAAAGGATGAAAGTTTTCTTCCAATTTTATCAAAACTAGAAACTCATTATGGAGCAAGGCTTAAAGTTATCAATGATGATGCGCTGCTCATTGACGAAAAGCTATTATTTGATGATAAATTCATTATTGTTGCCAATTTACCCTATAACATAGCAACTGAACTTCTGTTTAAATGGTTTGATAATTTGGCAAATATCGATGCGATGTTCCTAATGTTTCAGAAGGAGGTTGCCGAGCGCATAGTTGGTAAACCAAGAACTAAAGCTTATGGTAAAATATCTATTATCACCGAGCTTCTAACTAATTCCAAAATCTTATTTGATATAGAGCCAGAAGCCTTTATTCCGCCGCCAAAAATTACTTCGTCCTTTGTTAAATTAGATGTGAGGAGTGAACAGTTATTTAAGGTTGATATCAAAAAACTAAATAACTTGCTGCAGAATCTGTTTAATATGCGCAGAAAAATGTTGCGAAAATCCCTGCGCATGTTCACACCTGACCCTGATTTATTGCTAAGTCACACCAATATATTCCCCACTCAGCGCCCAGAAGAATTATCATTAGAGCAGTTTTGCATTTTGGCTAATAGGGTTTAGGTGAGGCGGTATTGGGGAGATAAGGGACTTAGCGGAGAGGTAGGGTCATTCCAGATCTTAGATGAGTAGCTTTGCGCATGCAAAGCGTTACGATTCTTAGTCGTCTGGAATCATGAGTATTTTCGTGTAATTATTCCTACCTGTCCTCATGAGATCCCAAACAGCTAAGCTCCGTAAATGTATGCTAAGCATACTACTTCGCTTAGGTTTGGGATGACATTACTGAGACAGCCATTCCCCTCACGTTAAACTTCCCTACCAAGATTATATTTTATGAGCCTTAATAAATTAACGCTTTATTCATTTTTCTAGTTTACAATCTATATAGTAAAGCCTGTAATAGATATATCTGGAGAAAGAAATGCAAAATAATCTTCTATATGGATTTAAAGAACTTAGTGAAACTGGTTTGTTTCCCCTTAGAGCTTCGATAAATTTATTAAAAGAATTAAATAGTAGTGAATTAAACCCATTGTTACGATCTCCGTACACAAAACAAGTTGATGCATCCTGCGTATTATTTGAAAGGATTACAAGGCAATTCCCAAAACCTGAATTTAAAATTAAAGAGACTATTATTGGCAAAACCAACGTCAAAGTTCAGGAGAAAGTAGTATTAAATAAGACATTTTGCAATTTAGTGAATTTTCAAAAATCATCATCTAAGAAATTACCCAAGATTTTAATTGTCGCTCCAATGTCTGGGCACTATGCAACCCTTTGTAGAAAAACTGTTGAAGGATTACTGCCGCATTTTGATGTCTATATAACTTGTTGGAAAAATGCCAGAGATATTCCCCTGACTGAGGGATCATTTGATATGGATGATTTTATCAATTACTGCATAGAATTTTTCACCGAACTAAAGAGTGATCTTCATGTAATGGCAGTGTGTCAACCATCTGCGCCGGTTGCTGCTGCGGTAGCTCTGATGTCGTCAGAAAATCATAAATCTACACCTAAATCAATGATATTGATTGGTGGGCCAATTGATACTAGGAAAAACCCAACTGAAGTAAATGCTTATGCTGCAAAAAAGCCTATGTCATGGTTTGAGAAAAATGTAATTACCACTGTTCCAGTTAATTATAAAGGCTATATGAGAAAAGTTTATCCAGGATTTGTTCAATTATCTGGCTTTGTCTCTATGAATCTTCCGCGTCACTTTGGCGAACATTTGAAATTATATAATAATATAGTCGATTCTAATGAGCAAGATATTGACCTTCATACCAAATTCTATGATGAATATTTTGCTGTAATGGACCTTCCTGCAGAATTCTACTTACAAACCATAGATGCTGTCTTTAAAAGCCACCAGTTACCTAATGGAACCATGGTTTCAAGGGGTAGAAAAGTGATGTTATCTGATGTTAAGAAAACTTCAATTTTAGTATTAGAAGGTGAGCTCGATGACATAACAGGTGTAGGGCAAACTAAAGTTATCCTCGATTTATGCAATAATTTACCAAAATCTATGAAAAAATATTCACTTCAAAAGGATGTTGGGCATTTTGGTTTATTTAGCGGTTCAAAATTTTTGAAAAATATTCTCCCAGAAATAATAGATTTTGTTCGTAAAAGCAAATAGCCTTGACTATATAGGGTAATTAAAGATATATTGAAGATCTGTTAACAATAATAAAGTATTCTGTAATGTCAAAATTATTAAAATCCTATATCATAGCTTTTGCTATATTAATTTCTGCAATAGAACCGGTTTTTGCTTGTGGAGATTCTTATAATTCCCCTGATGATCCAGTTAAATATATCACTCATTTTAAGAAATTCTATTTTGTCAGACATGGTGAGACTGACTATAATAAACAACATAAGATTTCTGGTAGCACTGAAATTCCTCTTAATGATGAAGGAAAAAGACAGGCACAAAAAACTGCAGAATTATTAAAAAATCAAAAAATTGATATTATTGTTGCAAGTCCTATGATTAGAACAAAGCAGACAGCAGAAATAATCGCTAAAACAATTAACGTACCTATCGTATATGAGAAGGAAATTAGGGAGGTGAGTTGGGGTAGCTATGAGGGTAAAGATGCTAATTCAAGCGACGCTAAAGAGAAATTTGCCTTATGGGTTAAGGGCGAAGATATGAGTATAACTGGCGCAGAAAACAAGCATGATTTTCAAAAGAGAATTGCTTGTGCGCTTGACGCAATTTTAGCCAAGCATGATAATGTTTTGATCGTGAGTCATGGTGGAGTATTTGGCAATCTAACAGATATTTTAGGACTTGGTTATATCAAAACTGGAAATGTGGTTCCTTATGAATTTATTCCTGCAAATGGGCAAAAGATAAAATATAAAATTCTGAACCTCGAAGAAGAAAAGCAAAGCTCCTAAAAATGGAGCCTTGCTTAGGTGAAATTAGTTATTTTCTTCTATAGCATTATTATTTTGCCCTACCATCATATTTTCCGGCGCTTCTTTGCTGGGTAGGGTGGATTCATGGTTTGGAGGTTTTGTAGAATATTCGATTAATTTATCAATAGCTCTAATAGTATGAGCACTAGTTACGAACCCTGCATCTATAATTGAATTGTAAACTAGTACGGCAATTAACTTTACCATACTATTAGCTACTGAGCTTTTCGTTGCAAAGTCACTTTCACCAAAACGTACGTTACGATAAAATATAAATTTAGGTATATCATATAACATTATTTTGCTCCCTATTTAGGTTTAGGTGATTAGTTTGAAAATAATTTTCATACTAATCACCTTATCTAACTATAACATGACGATAGTTAATAATAAGTTAAAATATTATATTTATATTAATATATTATAAATTTATACTCGTGTTTTTTTTTTTTAACCAACTATATTTTCTAGATGGGGTTATTTCACTACTTAAAAA
>Ga0007801_10000845_pt1 | contig 10072 bp, 7 predicted proteins | sample CryBogmetaGMA2M_FD_60372 | JGI IMG/M metagenome (GOLD analysis project Ga0007801, IMG submission 60372) | Freshwater microbial communities from Crystal Bog, Wisconsin, USA - MA2M | ecosystem: Environmental > Aquatic > Freshwater > Lake | place: Crystal Bog, Wisconsin, USA | collected 2009-07-06
GGCCTGGGGCCCGCAAGGGGCGGATGGGGTGCGGTTTTTGATCGCCACCAATCCGGGTCAGGCGCCGGGGCCGTTGGCGAAGGTGGCATCGGGCGGCGAATTGTCGCGCTTGATGCTGGCGTTGAAGGTGGTGCTGGCCGGTGGGTCCACGGTGCCGACTTTGGTGTTTGATGAGGTGGATAGCGGCATTGGCGGCGCGACGGCGGCGGCGGTGGGCGAGCGGTTGGCGCGCGTGGCGGAGCAGGTGCAAGTGCTGCTGGTGACGCATTCGCCGCAGGTGGCGGCGCGCGGGGCGGCGCATTTGCGGGTGAGCAAGCAGAGCGGCGAAGGCCGGGCGGAGACCCGGGTTGATATGCTGCGCGATGATGAGCGGCAGGAGGAGATTGCCCGCATGTTGGCCGGTGAGACGGTGACGGAGCAGGCGCGTGCGGCGGCGGCCAGCCTGATGGCGCAGCCATGATCCCGGTTGAGGCGCTGAGCGAGGCAGCGGCGGCGGCGGAGTTGGCGGTGCTGGCGGCTGAGGTTGCCCGGCATGATCGGGCGTATCATGAGCTGGATGCGCCAGAGATTACCGACGCCGCTTATGACGCGCTGCGCCGGCGCAATGCGGCGATCGAGGCGCGGTTTCCCGCTCTCGTGCGCGCTGATTCGCCCACCCGCTCGGTCGGGGCGCGGGCGGCGACAGGCTTCGCCAAGATTGTGCATCGGGTGCCGATGCTGTCGTTGGATAATGCGTTCGACGTGGCGGATTTCAACGAGTTTTGCGATCGTATTCGTCGGTTTCTCGGCCTGTCCGAGGCGGCTTTGGCGATGGTGGGCGAGCCGAAGATTGATGGGCTGTCGATCTCGTTGACCTATGAGCACGGCCGGTTTGTGCGCGGGGCGACCCGGGGGGATGGCGCGGAGGGCGAGGATGTGACGCGCAACCTGCTGACCATGGCGGCGGTGCCGCGCGTGTTGGCGGGGGCGGCACCGGCACTCATAGAAATTCGCGGTGAGGTCTTCATGACCAAGGCGGATTTTCTGGCGCTGAATGCGGCGCAGGCGGCGGCGGGGCAGAAGCTGTTTGCCAATCCGCGCAATGCGGCGGCCGGCAGCTTGCGGCAACTGGACCCTGCGGTGACGGCGACACGGCCATTGTCGCTGTTCGCCTATGCGATGGGGGAGGCCAGCGAGCCGGTGGCCGAGACCCATGCCGGCTGGTTGGACCGGCTGCGGGGCTGGGGGTTCACGGTCAATCCACTGTCGCGCCGATTGTCGGGTGCGGATGCCGCGGCGGCGTTTCAGGTGGAGATTGGTGCCAGCCGGGCCGGGTTGCCGTATGATATCGATGGTGTGGTCTACAAGATCGACGATCTGGCCTGGCAGGCACGGTTGGGCTTTGTTGGTCGGGCGCCGCGTTGGGCGATTGCCTGGAAATTTCCGGCCGAACAGGCGACGACGGTGCTGGAGGATATTCTGATCCAGGTTGGCCGCACCGGTGCGCTGACCCCGGTGGCGGCGTTGATGCCGGTGAATGTGGGCGGAGTGCTGGTGTCGCGCGCCAGCCTGCACAACCAGGATGAGATTGCCCGGCTGGATGCGCGGATTGGCGATACGGTGGTGTTGCAACGCGCCGGCGATGTGATCCCGCAGATTGTGGCGGTGCGGCTGGAGCGGCGGCCGGAGGGGGCGCAGCCTTATGCCTTTCCGGCGGTGTGCCCGGTATGCGGCAGCGCGGCTTTGCGACCGCCGGGCGAGGTGGTGGCGCGCTGCACCGGCGGGCTGACCTGCCCGGCGCAGACCGAGGAGCGGCTGATCCATTTCGTCTCGCGCCTGGCGTTCGACATCGAGGGGTTGGGCGATAAGACGATCCGCGAATTTCATGCCGACGGGCTGATCAAGGGGCCGGCGGATATTTTCCGGCTGCCGGCGCATGAGGCGGAGATTGCCAAGCGCGAAGGTTGGGGAGAGCAGTCGGCGCGCAATCTCAGCCTGGCGATCCAGGCGCGGCGGACCATCGGGCTGGCGCGGTTTATCTACAGCCTCGGCATTCGCCGCATCGGGGAAGCCAACGCCAAACTGCTGGCGCGGCATTACGGTAATTTTGCCAGCTGGCGGGCGCAGATGGGGCTGGCGGTGCAGATCGGATCTGAGGCCCGCAGCGATTTGGGTAGTATTCTGGGTATTGGCGGGGCGATTGCCGAGGAGTTGGTGGAGTTCTTCGCCGAGCCACGCAATCTGGCGACGTTGGATGAGCTGGCCGGGCTGTTGACGGTGGAGGATGCGGTGGCGCCGCAGGCGGCCGATAGCGCGTTGGCGGGCAAGATTGTGGTTTTTACCGGGGCGCTGCAAACGATGACCCGGCAGGAAGCCAAGGCGATGGCAGAGAAATTGGGCGCGCGGGTGACGGATAGCGTGTCGAAAAAGACCGATCTGGTGGTGCTGGGCGAGGATGCCGGGTCGAAGGCGCGCAAAGCGGCGGAGTTGGGCGTGCGGACGATGACGGAGACCGAGTGGCGTGAATTGGTTGGCTGATCGCCGTTTGGTCTGGTGGCTTGATGCTTTAGAGTGCTGCGGTTTCGGTTGGTAGGAATGTAAAGAATGGCTATCGCAGTGCGGCCGCCCGGGTCGATTGACGTAATCATTGGCATAAATCCGGCGCTGTTCAATCCTGGGCTCCACCGTATTTTGCTGCGGGCCGGCGCCTACCAGATGGTGATGCCGGCGGTGCGGCTGTTGCCGGCTGGGATTGCCATTGTGGACAATGATTTCCTGTTCACCCGGGTGAGCGTGCTGGTGGGGATGAACAAGGTTTCCCTGCTGATCCAAACCGCCAATGGCGCGCAGACCGTGCATGAGGAGGAACTCCTGTTCCATCCCTCGGTTTACGTGCCGTTTGTGGACATGAACCGGAATATCTACGAAGTTCATGGGGTGCTGCCGGAGTATCGGAGGCCGGAAAATCTGGCGATCTTTACCCATATTTATAACGAAGACGATATGCTGTGCGTGTGGGAGCGGTACTACTCCCAGTTCGTGGACCACCAGCATCTTTATGTGATCGACCACGGATCCGAGCGGCCGTTCGCGCATCTGCTCCATCCGCGCACCAACGTGGTGCGCATTCCGCATGGCGAGGTGGACCATCGCAATATCACCTCGTTCTGCGGCAATTTTCAGCGCTTCCTGCTGTCACAATACCAGTGGGTGATGCATGTGGACGCGGATGAGATTGTGGTGCATCGGCACGGGCCACTGGCGTTTTTGCAATCGCTGGTCAATCCGGCCGGGCCGGTGACACGGCGGGCGATGCATGCGTTTGATGTGGTGCAGGACCCACGGGTGGAGGCGCAGATCGACTTTGCCGCGCCGATCAGTTTGCAGCGCAACTGCCTGGTGCCGGCGCCGATTTATACCAAGCCGATTCTCTCGACCGCGCCGACCACCTGGGCGCTGGGATTTCATTACGCGATGGAGGAGGGCATTCTGTTCGCGGACGATGATTTGTGGCTGTTCCATCTGGCGCATGTCGATGTGCAGCACACGCTCGGGCGGTCGCGGAACTGGAACCAGACGGCGGCGAGCGCGGCGGAGGCCAATTTGTGGCCGCAGAACCGGCGGGTGGCAACGGCGGAGGGGGTGGCGGCCTCGCTGGTCGGCAAGTTGGGCGAGGGGTTGCAGCCGATGCCGGATTGGGTGCGCGGGCTGTTTTAGCGCGGGTAGAAGCCGAGGGCCTGGACGGTTTCCTTAACGCCTTGCACGGTTTGCAAATAGGCTAGCGGGGCGGTGAAAATATCGGTTTTCGCCCCGGGCGGCACGGGGCGGCCGGTCAGGGTGTAGTGGTCGGCGTATTGGGTGCGGAAAGCCACCGTGCGGTCCGGCGTGATGGTGAAGGCGAAGCGGTGGTGGCAGACGGTGCGGTAGAAGATGCGGTCGCAGATCGGGCCGAGCGGTTTGGGCATCAACCAGGCGCGTAGCAGCGAAAACGCGGGCCGGAAGATCAGCCAGCAACTGGTATCGACGTGCAGATTGGTTTCGTCGGCGGTGTCCTCGACGGCCATAAAATCCCCATCGAGGCCATAAAATCTGCGACGGCTGGCGATGACGTCGCCACCGGCGGCCTGCCGGGCGCGCAGCAGATTGGCGATGTGGTCCGGTTCGTACCAGTTATCGGCATCGAGATAGGCGACCGCGTCGAAGCCGTACTGGTCGGCTAAAATGCCGCCAATCGCCCTGGGGGTGTTGCCGTTATCGCCGTTGGCGGCTGGCAGGACGATGTGGACCGTGTTGAGATCGTTGGCGAACAGCGGGTTGGGATGGCCGTCGGCGATCAGGAAATGCGTGCAGGGATGGGTCTGCCGGCGCACGCTGGTGTGGCACTGGAGCAGGACGGCGTCGGTTTCTTGATAATACGGTGTGATGACAGCGACCCGCATGATCGGCGACCGCTCAGGCGAGCGCGGCTTCGGGGGCAGAGGATTTGGTTAGCAGGGCGTCGAAATAGGCGATGGTTTTCGCCAGGCCGTCTTGCAGGCGTACGCTGGGGTGCCAGCCGAGGGCGGAGCGGGCCAGGGTAATGTCTGGCTGGCGCTTGCGCGGGTCGTCTTGCGGCAAGGGCATGTAGCGGAGTTCGGAGCGGGCGCCGGTTTGGGCGATGATCTGCTCGGCAAGCTCGCGGACGGTACATTCCTGCGGGTTGCCGATGTTGACCGGGCCGGTGAAGTCCGCCGGTGAAGCCATCATGCGCAAGGCGCCGTCGATGAGGTCGTCGACATAGCAGAAGGACCGGGTCTGGCTGCCGTCGCCGTAGATGGTGATCGGCTCGCCGCGCAGGGCCTGGACGATGAAATTGGAAACCACGCGGCCATCATTGGGCAGCATGCGCGGGCCGCAGGTGTTGAAGATGCGTATGACCTTGATCGGCAATGCGTGCTGGCGGCGGTAGTCGAAGAACAGAGTTTCTGCGCAGCGCTTGCCTTCGTCGTAGCAGGCGCGCGGGCCGATCGGGTTGACGTGGCCCCAGTAGTTTTCCCGCTGCGGGTGCATTTCCGGGTCGCCGTAGACCTCGCTGGTTGAGGCTTGCAGGATGGGGACGCGCAGGCGCTTGGCGAGGCCGAGCATGTTGATGGCGCCGTGCACCGAGACCTTGGTGGTGGCCACCGGGTCGTGCTGGTAGTGCACCGGGGAGGCGGGGCAGGCGAAGTTGAAGATTGCATCGACCTCGACAAACAGCGGCACGGTGACATCGTGGCGCATCGCCTCAAAGCGCGGGTTGCTCAGCAGATGGCCGATATTGCTGCGGCGGCCGGTGAAGTAATTGTCCACCGACAAAACTTCCGCGCCGCGGGCGAGCAGGGCTTCGCAAAGATGCGACCCGAGAAAGCCGGCGCCGCCGGTAACCAGGCATCGTTTGTTCTGAAACATCCGGGGAACCCCATGCTGTGCGCGCTGCTGGCAGCGATCAAATAAAACACATTCTATTTGGGGTTATAAATGGTTTTTATTGGGTATTGGAGATGGGTTTGGTATTAAAATGTCATTTATGGTAATTAAAAATCAATTTAGGTCAATACAAATTGGTTTTTAGATCATAATTTTTGTTTGAAAGTAGAGAAACAACAAACGTCGGGCATCCCGGCCGTCGGCGTGCTTTGTGCGGTGGGGCGGCTGAAATGCAAAACGGGCGGCACGCTTGCGCGGGCCGCCCGTGCTGATGGGTTTGTGCGGTGCCGTTACTTCGGCGACAGCACCATCACCATCTGGCGATTTTCCATGCGCGGCATCTGCTCGACCTTGGTGCCGTAATCCATGTCGCCACGGATGCGTTCCAGCACCTTCACGCCCAGTTCCTGATGCGCCATTTCTCGACCGCGGAAGCGGAGGGTCACTTTGACCTTATCGCCCTCTTCCACGAACGACTTCATCGCGCGCAGTTTAACCTGGTAGTCGTTCTCGTCGATGTTCGGGCGGACCTTGATCTCTTTGATCTCGACCACCTTCTGCTTTTTGCGCGCCTCGTTTTTCTTTTTCTGGATTTCGTACTTGTACTTGCCGAAATCGAGAATCTTACAAACTGGCGGATCAGCGTTCGGGCTGATCTCAAGCAGGTCGAGGCCAACGGCGTAGGCGCGCAAAATGGCATCGCGCGTGCTCAAAACGCCTTGCATTTCCCCGTCCTGGTCGATCAGGCGGACTTGGGGAACGCGGATTTCCTCGTTAACGCGTGGCCCGTCGCGGGTGGGCGGTGCCGGCATGGGTCCTCGGGATATGGTGGTCTCCTATGGAAGTTTCTGGGTCAGTTTCTCGGTTTGGGCGTGGGTTGTCCCACGCCCGCTAGTCTTGCGCGCGAAAGCGGCGGATTTCAAGCTTTCTCGCTCATGCGGTACGCAGATCAGGGGCGGTGGCTTCGGCCTTCAGCCGGGCGATGGCTTCATCGAGCGGCAGCAACTCCTGCGCATCCCCGCCCAGGCGCCGCAGAGCGACCATGCGTTGCTCGGCTTCCTTGCGGCCAACCACGGCGATTACCGGTACGTGTTGCAGGCTGTGCTCACGGATTTTGGCGTTGATCTTCTGGTTGGTCAGATCGAGCTTCACGGTGATGCCGGCGGCTTGCAGGGCGGCGGCGACTTCCTGCGCGTAGCTATCGGCGTCCGAGACGATGGTGGCCACCGCGACCTGCACCGGCGAGAGCCAGAGCGGGAAGCGGCCGGCATATTGTTCGATCACGATGCCGAGGAAGCGCTCGAAGCTGCCCAGGATGGCACGATGCAGCATCACCGGGCGCTTGCGGGCGCCATCGGCATCGACATATTCCGCGTCAAGCCGTTCCGGCAGCACGAAATCCACTTGCAGCGTGCCGCATTGCCAGTCTCGACCGATGGCGTCCCGCAGCACGAATTCCAGCTTCGGGCCGTAGAAGGCGCCTTCGCCAGGGTTGAGCGTGTAGTCCACCTTGGCGATGGCGCAGGCGTCCCGCAGGGCGCCCTCGGCGCGGTCCCACACCGCATCGGTGCCGGCGCGGGTCGCCGGGCGGTCGGAGAATTTCACCCGGAATTCGGCGAAACCGAAATCGGCATAGATCGAGGATAGCAGTTCGACGAAGCGAACGGTTTCCGCCGCGATCTGGTCTTCGGTGCAGAAAATATGCGCATCGTCCTGCTGGAAGGCCCGCACGCGCATGATGCCGTGCAGGGCGCCCGACGGCTCATAGCGATGGCATTGGCCCATTTCCGCCAGCCGCAGCGGCAATTCGCGGTAGCTACGCAGGCCCTGGTTGAAGATCATCACTGCGCCGGGGCAGTTCATCGGCTTGAGGGCGAGGGTTTTTTCCTCCTCCTCCACCCGGGCGAGGAACATGTGTTCGCGGAATTTTTCCCAGTGGCCGGACTTTTCCCACAGCACGCGATCGACGAGCTGCGGGGTTTTTACCTCCTGGTAGCCGCCGGCATCGAGGCGGCGGCGCATGTACTCTTCTGCCGTGCGGTACAGCTTCCAGCCCTTGGGGTGCCAGAACACGCTGCCGGTGGCTTCCTCCTGGATGTGGAACAAGCCCATATCTTTGCCGATGCGGCGATGGTCGCGCTTTTCGGCTTCGGCGAGCATGTGCAGATGCGCATCCAGTTCCTTCTGGTCGCGCCAGGCGGTGCCGTAGATGCGGCTGAGCATGCGGTTGCGGTGGTCGCCGCGCCAGTAGGCGCCGGCGGTGCGCATCAGCTTGAAGGCGGTGCCGATATCGCCGGTGCCGCGCATATGCGGGCCGCGGCAAAGGTCGATCCATTCACCCTGGCGGTAGAGGGTGATGGTTTCGCTGGCCGGCAGGTCGCGGATCAGCTCGGCTTTGTAGGTTTCGCCCTTGTCCTGGAAGAAGGCGATGGCGTCTTCACGCGGCAGCACGCTGCGTTCGAAGGCGGCGTTGCCGGCGATGATCTCGCGCATCTTGGCCTCGATGGCCGGGAAGTCATCGGTGGTGAACGGTACTTCGGTGGCGAAATCGTAGTAGAAGCCGTTTTCGATCGACGGGCCGATAGTGACCTGGGTGCCGGGGAACAGTGCCTGCACGGCTTCAGCCAGCACATGGGCGCAGTCATGGCGGATCATTTCCAGCGCCAGCGCGTCTTTGCGGGTGACGAAGGTGACGGTCGAGTCGACGCTGATTTCGCGCGACAGATCGACCAGAACATCGTTGACCTTCATCGCGAGAGCGGCGCGGGCGAGGCCGGGGCCGATATCGGCGGCAACGGTTGCCCCGGTCACTGGCCCGTCAAAGCGGCGGATGGAACCGTCGGGCAGGGTGATTGCGGGCATGGGTCGGCCTCCTGAGGGATAACAGCCGGGTTCTATGGCCTTAGCCCAGCACGGCTGCAACCCTGTTCACGCTCAAATCCGCCAGAACGGGCGCGCGCAGCACATCCGGCCAGCGCCCATCCGGGCCGCGCGGGGCGGTGAGCGCCGGATCTGAGGCGGCGGAGAACAGCACGATGCAGCGGCAGCCGGCGGCGGCGGCAATGTGCATCGGGCCGGTATCGTTGCCGATCGCAAGCTGGGCGCGGGCCGCGATGGCGAACAGGTCTAGCAAGGCGGTGCGGCCGGTGAGGTCTTGCGCGCCGGGGCAAAGGGCGCGGATGCGGGCGGCAAGCGGGGTATCGGCGGCGGCACCGATAATGACCGGGGTGAGGCCACGGGCCTGGAGGATTTGCCCAAGCTGGCCGTAATGCTCGGCCGGCCAGCGCTTTTCCGGCCGGTGCGGCGCGGCGCCGGGCACTAGCAGGGCGAAATGGTCCGGCAGCGCCGGGGTGGGGCGGGCGGTGAGGAAGCGCAGGTCTGGTGTGGGGAAATGGGTGATGCCGGCGCGCAGCAATTGGTCGCGCTGGCGTTCGATGCTGTGCATCGTCTCCCGGGCCGGGCCGGGCTGCGGGTGCGAGCAGCCACGGGCGATGCCGGACCAGGGCGGGCGGCCGGCCAGGCTGAAGTAGCGGCTGGAGCGGCCGGAGGTTTGCAGGTCGTAGACAAAATCAAAGCCGGCGAGTTGGCGGCGCAGGCGCAGCAGGCCCGCGAGGTGCCACCAATCCGGCTTGGCATCGACCACGATCCGATCGAACCACGGCGCGGCCTGTGCCAGACTGACGAAGGGCTGGGTTGTGAGCAGGGTGATTTCGGCGCTGGGGTGGTGGGCGCGGATGGCGGCGAAGGGCCCGAAGGACAGCACGAAATCCCCTAGCGCGCCGTGTCGGATGACCAGGATGCGGTTTACCCGCAAGGGTCTTGTCCCAACACGTCCTCGTAGACGGCGAGGGTAGCATCCTGCATGGCACGGGTGGTGTAGCGACGGGCGACCTCCGCCCGGGCGGCGGCGCCGAGTTCGGCCCGGGCCTCCTGTGTCAGGTTCAGCACATAATCCAGCGCGGCGGCCAGGGCATCGACGTCCCCAGGGGGGACCAGCCAGCCGGTGATGTCATGGGCGACGGTTTCGGCGGCACCGCCGTGATTGGTGGCTATGACGGGGCGCGCCATCGACTGCGCTTCGATCACCACCCGGCCGAAGGCTTCCGGATCGGTAGAGGCGTTGACCACGACATCCGATAATTTGAAGGCGGCCGGCATATCATCGCATTGGCCGACCATGCGCACGCGATCGGCGACGCCGAGGCTTTCGGCCAGGGTGGCCATTTCGCGGCTGAACTTGTCGCGGCCCTGGTCGGCGCCGACCAGCAACACGACGGCATCCTTACGTTGCATTTTGGCCAAGGCGGCGATCAGCACGCCCTGGCCTTTCCAGCGGGTGAGCCGGCCGGGCAGCATGATGGTGGGGCGGCCATCGGGCAGGCGCCATTTGCGGGCGAGGCCGATGATGCGTTCGGAGGTGACAGCATCGGGATCGAAGATCGCCGGGTCTACGCCGCGTGGGATGATGCGAATGCGCTCCGGGGGGACGCCGTGGCGGTCTTGGATGAGCCTGGCGATGAACTGGCTGATGGCGATGACGATTTTGCCCTGCGCCATGACCGCGTTGTAGCGGCGCTTGAGGGGGAAATTCTCGTTATAGGCGCCGTGATAGGTGGTGACGAACGGGGTGCCGGTGCGTTGGCAGGCG
>Ga0007801_10000847_pt1 | contig 10062 bp, 10 predicted proteins | sample CryBogmetaGMA2M_FD_60372 | JGI IMG/M metagenome (GOLD analysis project Ga0007801, IMG submission 60372) | Freshwater microbial communities from Crystal Bog, Wisconsin, USA - MA2M | ecosystem: Environmental > Aquatic > Freshwater > Lake | place: Crystal Bog, Wisconsin, USA | collected 2009-07-06
GCTAGAGTACCTGGTAAGGCAGCACCCAAGAGTAAAGCGGTTTGTCCTGCTGCTTGGGTGGTGGCGGTGTCTAGGGCGAGTTTGGAGTTATCGCCATATTGGATGCGTTGCACGGCGCTGATCTGCACTAGTGGATTTTTTGGTACGCTAGATTGATATATTAGGTAACCATTTAGACTACTTTGCTGAGTATTGTTATCCCAAACGAATTTACTAGCTTGCACAGCATAAGCATTTGCCGCTAAAGGTAATACGACAGTATTAATTCCACCCGTACCTCCAACCACTACATCAGAATTTGTACCAGGAGTGTGGTAATCATAATAAGTCACCGCTCCTGCATATCCATAAATTGCATCTGAACCACTAGCATTATTATTATGAGAACTGTAATACGTTTGTAGCCCGGTAAAGACTTGACCAAAATTGGCTACAGTAGCCCCGCCAATAAACCCATTCATTTGCATCCACGTTTGGATGCTTATTCCCGCGCTATATGATTCAGTTTCTTCTAACACCGTTCCATTTTTGTAAACAGTTGCAGCGGTAAAGGTAGATGCACTAAAACCTGGAAGTGCCAGCAGCATAACTAGATTTGTCATGGCGCTGGTATAGCCAGATAAATTAAAACTGCCAGTTAAGTTCAGCGTATAAGTATCACTACCAAAAGTAATTGCAAAATGGAGAGAGCTTGCACTTGGTGTGCCAACTACTGAAAATTGTGATGGGTTTTGCGAGCCATTACTATAAGTAGAATTTCCGAAATTATTAGTATCATACATCGATATTATTATGGTCATAATTCGGTCTTTTTAATTTTTAGAATCAATTGCGTAATTGCCAATTGTATCAATAGCAATCAATTATTATCGCAATCGCAGCAGCGCAAAAGCACCGGCTCAGTGCCGAGAGTAAGATACTACTGGCGGCTTAATGGGCGCTTCAGCACCATGACCCAATAATTCTCGCAAGGCATTGGCATAACTAATCCGTGCGGTTTGTGCAATCGCCAAATCACGCTGCAACTCCCCGATTTTTTGATCGGTCTGCTGCAAGGAGGTCAGTTGAGCCTTGACCTCTTCCGTTAAGAGATCTAACTCATAGTCAATATCGTCAATTCGAACCGTAGACATCTTAATAAAGCCAATCGCAAGATTAAAATCAAATCGCCTACTTTTACGCTCTTGATCCTTAAGGGCAGTGGGCTTACCTAATTCCAATTATAGTGATTTTTTCCCAAAAAGGATCTAAAAAAACCGCTCAAAAATCGGCTTTTAAGCCCCTCCAGGTAAGGCTTTGCCAGCGATAAACCAAAAAATATTACAATAGACGTTTTCGGTAATCGGTGCCACCATCAAGGGTTCTCCCTTTTGGCAACCCTCACCGATGATTTTTAAACCCTATGACCATTCAAAGGATTGCTGTTTATGACTACCATTACGATCGATAACAAAGAGTATGAATTTGATAGCCTGTCTGATAAGGCCAAAGCGCAACTTTCTAGCATGCAATTTGTCGACGGCGAATTAGCCCGCCTGCAAGCCAAAGCCTCTGTTTTACAGACGGCTCGCATGGCCTACTCTAAGGCTTTGCAAGAAGAGCTCAACCCATTGGGCTCAGGCGATACTATTCAGTTTTAATCGCCTGCACTCTCTTAGCCCACCACTTAGGAGAGTGCATCACTGCCCCATTGTTTCAAGGGTAGCTACTCGTAGGTGAGTGAATCCATGGCACTTGCGTTACTCCATCGTGATCAAACAATCGATTGAAAATTATCACTGTATTTTTTGCAAGGAATCTTAGTATTGTAATAAATGTTTTTTGTTGCCTAGCACTTGCAAGCTTTTTTACAAAAAACATCTGCCTCTCTTAAAATATTTTGGTGGAATACTAACGTGCACATTATCAGCTATCACTATCGCTACTAATTGATACTTTGTTATGTTCAGTGATATCCCTTGATCCCTACTGATACGCAATGACTTACTATGCTATGTCGTTAGGGTTCATGTTTATTTTCTATAGACTGTTTGCCTAGAGCCAGCGGCTATCCTAATAACTTAAATAGTACTAGCACGATATTTAGCGCTGCTAAAGTTATCAAACTTAGAAAAGTCAACTGCATTCCCAAGATGCGCGCTCGCATACTAGGCGGTGTGGCAATCAAACCTTTGGCATGAAACAAGCGACTGCTAATAAATGCCGCACCGAGGATCGCAACGGCTTGCCAAGGGGCGCCATTGATCTCTAAACAAGCCAGTAAAATCATGGCAAAAGGGGCATATTCAGAAAAGTTACCTTGCGCACGGATTGCCAGATCTAATGGCTTAATACCACCAGTTCCTAAACTGACTTGATGTTTTCTTCGCAGCGCTATCACCGCAAAAGAAAGCTTGAGAAAGATTGTCGTTAATATTGCTGCGATGATTGAAGTAGTCAGTAACATGCCAAGCTCCACTAAAGATTTTTGATCATCTTGCCAAAAAATATAGAACCACCCGAAGGTGGTCTCGTATTTTTTAAAAGCATCTCAGTACTGCGTCATCAACAGCACTTTTATATCATTTGCTGCGCAGGGGATTTTAATAATTGCAATATCAAACTCGGATTTTGATTAGCCTGAGCCAAGATCGCCACACCAGCTTGTTGCATGATTTGCAGCTTAGTTAAATTAGCTGTCTCTGTTGCAAAATTCGTATCGACAATGGCTGATCTGGCTGATTGCAAGTTCACACTTTGTGATTGCAAATGATTGACCTCATAAGAGACGGAATTCATGAGCGAGCCATAGCCAGCACGTTTAGTAGAAATGTAACTAATCGCAGTATCAACTGCAGTTGCAAGGCTCGTAAAGCCCGTTTGCAAATCAGCAGATGATGTCGTGCTACTAAAACTGCCCAGTAAATGATCCCCGGCGCTAGCATCAGTAATCATATTGCCCAAAGTAGCCATCGGTGTTGAGCCATACGAGTTGGTCATGACATTGGAGGTGTTGACTTGCAACACGGAGCTTGCACTGGACATTAAGGGAAACTGCAAACTTGCTGTACCACTAGAGACAAGTGTTAACTGACTAGCGCCGCCATTGATGCCAGCTAGCGCTGCGGCAAATTGTGAGCCAGTATAGGTTTGATTCGCGCCGCCACTGTAGCCAGGATACGCAATGGCTTGTAACTGCACCCCTAAGCTGGAAAAATTAATCAGATTGGAAGTGTTCGTGGTCACAGAACTGGGCAAAGCCGTTGTTGCATTGGCACCGGTTAAATTATTGGTTAAGGTTAAATTGGCGCCCGAAGGATTGGCTAAGGTATAAATACCTGCTGCAGCGCCCGATAAGTTGACCGAAGTAATCGCAGCTGATTGACCATTGACTGTAAAGCTGGGGATTGCGGTGGCAATTTTAGCGGCCAAAGCGGACCCTGTGCCTGATGCGGCTAATCCAGTCGTTGTCCCCGATGGCGCGACAACAAAAGAAATGCCCGTATTCGCAAAATTAATTGTCTGACTACCAGTCACACTGGTAGAGCCCACAGCGACATCTGAGAGAGAATAGTAGTCTGGAGTTTGCTGCACACCATTAACCGTACCAGTCAAAATCAATTTATTGCCACTCGCTTGTAAGGTATAGGTGCCTGGTAATTGATGGTAATTGGTATTGCTTGGATTTAAGCTTGCTGCGCTAATCGTATAGCCATTGCTACTGGCATCATTAAAAGTCGATGCGCCGGTCAATAATCCACCAGCTGCTACAGCAATCGCGGTAACATTGACAGCACTCGTTCCAGAGACAATTTTAGAGTTGACTGAATCGACCAGGGGACCTGAAGCGAGCAAACTGACGCCATTGAATACCGTATTACTGGCAACCGTATTGATGGTGCTGTTCAAATCTTTAAGTTGAGAAATTAAACTGAGAGCCCCAGCGTTATTCACACCATATATCGATGGATCCATCCCTTGCACCGAAAGTTGCTTCATCCGTAAGAGCGCATCTTGTATCGTCGATAAACCACTATCAGCCGTTTGTAATAGATTGGTGGCGTTACTTAAGTTATAAATACCTTGATTTGCTCCCACAATTTGGGACATGAGCGATTGACTGACTGCTAAGTCAGTACCACCATCGCGCGCACTATTAATCCTAATTCCAGAAGAAATGCGCTGAACAGCTTGCGCCATGAGGTTTTGGTTATTTGCAAGGCTGTTTTGGGCAAAAAGCGATGCGGGATTGGTATTGACGGTAAGTGCCATGACAACTCCTGAATGATCCCAAATAAGGGGGTGTCAGGGCACAGTAGCATAGATATGGGCTAGTTTGAAATGTAATAGCCCGTAATGGTTATAACGGCAAGATCGCCCAATTCGTTTAATTTAAGGTAAAAAATTAACTACCAATTTCAATACACTGATTTTGATGATGATTTTTTAGTGGCACTTAACACTGCCCAAGTAGGGCTTGGGATACCCTTTTTATTCACAGGGGATTTGAGGATCTGGCTAGGTAAAAAGTTGCTAGACCCAAATGAGACCAAAAGGCTTAGAGGGATCGGGCAAAGACTTAGGAAGAGCTATAGGCAGCCTAGAACAGCCTTAAGTGTGGGCTGGGACAAAGGTGCTCAGATCTGCTGAAGCAAGCATTTTCTCTTTAAAAAAGATCAGACCCTCATCACCTATACCTTGCTCACACATCTGGGTGAGCGCTGCTAAAAAGTTTTCTGACTGCACTAGTAAGGAAATCGATGGAATAAATAGAGATTGAAAGTCTTGTAAAGGCTCTAAAAAATCACTCACAGTAATGCCTCCCACCCGATCTAAGTGGTGTGGAATAAATTCAGTGACTAAGAACTTGCAGGCGGAGAGGAGTCTAGGCATGCCCTTCATCGCAAAATATTCAGAACCTTCAATATCCATAAAGATCAAATCAAAGGTATGCCCATTTAATAAGTCATCTAGCCTGGCAGCAGGCACAGTCTGCACTTGGGGGTCATCATAAAAATAAGCCTGATCTTTATGCAAGGGCATGCGCTTTGAACCACCGCTATTAGCAGTGTTCATCACAAATTCGATTTGTCCATCTTCATGATTGGCAGCAGCATGAAACACATTAATATTATTGCAAGCATTTAACAATACATTGATCAGTAACAAGCGATGCGTATCAGGGTTAGCCTCAACCACCACGAGCTCTTTGATATTTTTAGATAAGGGTACAGCCAGAGCGCCAATATGGGGACCTAGCATCAACACAGAAGATTGCGTATCCAAAAATTGATTTAGGCGCGCTAATTCATGCAAACCATAACTACTTTGCTCAATTAAGGCTTTAGCAACAAACTGGTCTCGTGGATCAACGCAAAAAATTCCATTTTGAGTGACATAGATTGAACCTAAAAGATGAGCGGGTATTGGAGTGGTGGTAGTCATCTGGACCTTTTAAATATGCAATCACTTTATCTGAGTTCATCTTTTTCAATAACCAATAGATTAAAAACCCGTCCAGCCAGCCTGATACTCAGCAAACACTATCTTGGCGCCAATCGCTTGAGCATACTCGGCCACCAATCTACCCTTACCGCCCACTGAAGCATTGCCCAGAAGTTGTAATGAATTATTCCCCGAGGTTAAAAAGTTGGCATTGAGTGGGCAATCATCAATGACCACGAGCGTTTGTTCGTTCATGCAAGGTCTGAGCGCCACCAACTCTTTGAGATGATGAATCGCTGAAGGTTGCCAATAAATCATATCTAAATCAAAGGAATCTAAATACGCCATCGAAATACATTGGTCTTTATTTTTAAATACTTTGGCGAGCCCATGTAAATAGTGCACACTATCGTCTTGCGCAACCTTAACCCTTGGGCTAACCAATTTGATGCATTCCGCCACAGAGGCAGGATTAATGTCCACGGTATAACAAATCGATTGCTCATCTCTAGCGTTGATGTATTTATCAAACATCACCGTACTTTGACCATCTCCCGCCCAGTTATCTGCTAGGCGGGCACAGCCCGTTTCAATAATACTAATAGGTCCGTCAATCTGATCAAGATACTCAAATATCTGGCGAAAGGTTTTTTCACGATAGGCTAATTGAGGCGCAGCTTCATCATTAAAAAAATTCCAAAAAGTGTTACTTTGATTCATCAATGGCCCATCTAAAGAGGGAAAATATACTTAACAATGAGACTATTAAAGCTGTAGCTTATTCACGAGGACTTTACCATCAATCCAACTGAGATAGCTAGACTCTTCAACTTCGACCCAATGATCTAAATGATCATCAAATGGTTCTGAAGCAATTGTACTGACTGCACCAGTTTTGATATGGTCTCCATGCGTATCGGGAGTGCCGTAAAAAAGACTTGGCGAAGTATGGTCACTGGAATAGCGAAATGCCCAGATAGATTTTCCATCACTCAAGGCAGCCGATAGTCTCAATGGATCAGAAGATTGATACTTTTCTAATATTTTTTGCACTTTCTCCAAAGCAAGGCTCATACCTTTGACTGGATCATGCATTAAACCCATTGTTAGCGCCAACAAAAATATCGCCTCACTATCATTAGTACCATGTCTATGGGCATAAAACTCCTTGGAGATCAACGATTCAATCTCCCTTCGATGCAGGTGCCAGTCCCCAATATGACCGTTGTGCATAAATGTCCAATTCTCATGGGCATAAGGATGACAATTCATACGAGATACACTAGTCCCAGTTGCGGCACGAACATGTGCAAAAAATAATTTACTCTTAATATGCCGACTTAACTCTCGGAGATTTTGATCATTCCATGCCGGCAAAATGTCCTTGAATAATCCCGGTGATTGTCGATCTCCATACCATGCCACGCCAAATCCATCACCATTAGTTACAAAATTCGACCTTGTGGCTTTTAAGCTTTGGGAGATCAGTGAATTTTGTTGCAAAAATAATAAATTTTCGAGATAAATTTCCTCTCCCGCATAGGCAATCCATCGACACATACTATCTCCTTGATTCATCGCTAGCTTGATTTATAGCACTGTCTTAATGAAAAAACCACTGCAGGTGGTTTTGCTATTTCTTGTTAGCTCGAGGTGAAATTGCGCAGAAATGAGAGTATGGTGGGATCTAGATTCTGCCAAATTCAGAGAATGGCTACGCCTATGTTTAATATACTCATATGAGCAACCAAGAGATCCCCCTCTTATGAATCACTTTAAAAAAAATTGGGTCGATCAGTCCGTTCTCAAAATTGAAGCAGATTTTTGTAGGAGTGTAGATACACATCTCATACCCATTCCGTTAAAAAAATACGCAGATCATGGAATTGATCTCTATCTAAAGGATGAATCAACGCAACCCTCTGGTAGCCTCAAACATCGCCTTGCTAGATCATTATTCCTTTATGCCTTATGTAACAACTGGCTGAATGAAGATATAACAGTCATCGAGGCCTCTAGTGGCTCAACAGCAGTCAGCGAGGCATATTTCGCCAATATGCTTAACCTTCCATTTATAGCAGTAATGCCTAAAAGCACCTCTGCTGAAAAAATTGCACGCGTCAAGTTTTATGGTGGATCTTGTCATCTAGTAGATGATGACAAAGAGGTCTATTTAGTTGCAAAAGATCTTGCCAAAAAAATTAAAGGCCATTTTATGGATCAATTTACCTATGCTGAAAGAGCAACCGATTGGCGAGGTAACAATAATATTGCGCAAAGTATTTTTAGTCAGATGGCCTTAGAAAGACACCCCATTCCTAAATGGATTGTAGTTGGCGCTGGCACAGGAGGCACAAGCGCTACTATTGGACGCTATATTCGCTATCAAAAATACCCAACACAAGTCTGTGTTCCTGACCCTGAAGGTTCAGTTTTCTTGGAATTTTATCAAACAGGTAACCAAGCATTAACTTCTAAGGGTTCCCAGATTGAAGGTATTGGAAGACCCCGGCCTGAGGCCAGCTTCATACCCTCTGTAATCGACCATATGATTGCAGTCAAAAATCAAGACTCAGTTGCATCAATGCAAATACTAAGTAACATGCTTTCTAGAAAAGTTGGGCCATCAACAGGCACTAATTTTTTCGCTATGCTCAAGCTAGCCAATGAAATGAAAAAAAATCAAGTCAAAGGCTCAATCCTCTCTCTCTTATGTGATAGCGGCGAACGTTATCACAATACTTTTTATAATGCGAAATGGATATTAAGTAATATTGGCGATGTTAAATCCTCTATGAGTACTTTGAAAAAATTTGTTTAAAGTTGCTTATTGTTAAATGAATTTCGTAATGTGAATTTTTAACTTCTCCTTTTTAGGTATAGTGACAACCCCTAGTACAACTTGTGACTCAAAAAGAAGAGGGTCCTTTGGAAATATCTGTATTGCCAGCAATTTTTTGAGTAGCCTAAGACTCAAAACTTAGTGTTAAATTTTCAATAATTTCTGCATAGCTACCTTGTCTTTAGAGTAGACCTCTAAGAAAAACTCTTAATAGAGCAACGAGGCTATGATTATAAGATTCCCTTGCATCTTCAATCTACTTAAGCCTAAGATACATAATCTGCGCTGAATCGCCAATTTGCATATCAAGCTGACCAATGAGAGCCTCATGATCCCAAACATCAATTCACTAACCATGGCTCAAAGACATGGTGCAATTGTTGGTCTTAGCACCTCTCTACTTATAGTAGCCTCCTACCTATTTATTGTTCGAGACACTCAAACAGATAAGATAAAAGATCAAATAGTTCGCGCCGCCATAGCCAGTTATGGTGGTAGATGCATTTGCCCTTTTAATAAAACTACTCAAGGCGGGAACTGCGGCACTCAATCTCTTTATGTGAAAGCGCATGCTTTAGATAATAAGCCCGTATGTTATCGAGAGGACATTTCAGAAGCGATGGTTGAAAGTTTTATCAGGGCAGATCTTCCATATGAAAGATGATCATAGCAGGCGGTACATCCTACGCTCCCCCTCAAGCCTCCAATAAGCCCTTTCAGCCGCATCAAACTCTTTAGTAAAGTCTTTTTTAACTGCATGTTGCATAATGATCAAGCATCGATGCGCTTGATCATGCTTGGCCAACGTAGCTAACGTGAGGTTATAAAAGGCTTTGGAATGATCTTGTTTCACCAATTCCCCTTTTTCATAAAGGCACCCAAGGGTATAGGCAGCTTGTCGACTACCCAACTCTGCACCTTTGGCTAATAAGGAAATTCCTTTTGGAATATCGATTACCAACTCAGGATGATCACCCGAAACCCCCACATAAATATTTCCTAAATTACAGTAGGCGTCAATCACATCTGCCAGAACGGCCTTTTGATAATATTCAATGGCTACTTTTAAATTATGTTCGACATTACCCAATCCTTTTTCATACAAAAGTCCAATATTAAAATAAGAATATCCGTTACCAATTTCTGTTTCGTAATTTAGCCACTTAAATAATTTTTCAATTTGCTCTGGATCCATGTGCCCATCAAAACACATTTTGACTAATGCATACTGAGCCTCTTCGTTGAGCTCATATTGCGCCAAATCCATAAAAATATCGAACGCCACTTCATAGCGCCCTCTTTCAAGATTTTGCTGGCCTAGCTCAACAGTATTTGGCATAGTTCTCCTTTTATCTTTCCTTGGTGATATCAACTCGCACTAAGGCAGATTAATCACGACTTAGAGCTCAAGCTTACGCTTTCTATCCAAGCTAGACGCCTCTTCAATTTTGTCTCCCCCAGCCAATAAGAATCTAGGACTTTTTTAATATAATGATCCAATTTATAGGGCAAAGATAATGGGTTATACCTAGTACATACCCGCCCCTATTGCTAATGCTTGAATCCGTGATTGAAGGGTTCATTTCAAAGAATGCGCAATTCTCTGATATCTCTACTTACCTGCGTCAATTTCCTACTATTCAATGTCATTATTGGACGGGTATTTAAAGCAAGATAACTACTTACAAGCCAGCTTTTCAACGGCTTTATATTGAATGGTTCTTTGAGCCATATTCTCAAATCGCCCACGAATACTATTATTCATAAAGTACTCAATCACTGCCGATGGGATCAAT
>Ga0007801_10000850_pt1 | contig 10051 bp, 9 predicted proteins | sample CryBogmetaGMA2M_FD_60372 | JGI IMG/M metagenome (GOLD analysis project Ga0007801, IMG submission 60372) | Freshwater microbial communities from Crystal Bog, Wisconsin, USA - MA2M | ecosystem: Environmental > Aquatic > Freshwater > Lake | place: Crystal Bog, Wisconsin, USA | collected 2009-07-06
CCCGTCCGTGGATTCTAGGGCATCTGTTGTGTCCCACAGTTTGCCATCCTTGGACGCTGGATTTCGGCATCCATGCCGAAAAGACGGACCCCCAACACTTGTGTATAACGACGAGAGCTCTCGCTTGGGAATGGGGTTTTTGAAGCTCCAGCTTCTCGAAGAACGGCCCACCTGGAGCTTGCAAGATAAGGGTTCCCAAGCCGGAGTTCTCGCCGTTATACACAAGTCCGCCCGAGTCGAAATATTCCGTGGAATACGGGTTATCCCATCGTTACTGGAAAAAGAAGTCTCATGCAAAGCTCGCAAAGGCGCAAAGAAGATCGATTTTCTTTGCGCCTTTGCGCCTTTGCGTCTTTGCGTGAAACTTGCTCTTTGCATTCATGTGTTCTGACAAGTATCGCCACACTTGTGTATAACGATGAGAGCCGGAGCTTGGGAACCAGCCAAAAAGGGCAGATTCTCCCGGTGCGCACCGTTGATGCGTGTCGACGCCTCTGACGATGAATTGCCATAAGGTAATCCACGGATAACATCCCTCATAGGGATGTTATCCGTTCTTTCATGGCAACCCACCCTACCTTTTGGACTCCCAATATGCCAAACCCTCCTTGCCCAAGTCTTTCGCCAGTTTATCCAAAGCCTTTAAACCTTCCGCATGGCCGATTTCCTCGGCGATGCGGTAGGCTTCCAGCCATGCGTGTTTGGCTTCGGAAATGTTGCCTTGGCTATCATGTATGGCTCCATAATTGATGAGGATTGCGCACAATCCGGCCTGGTCACCCATGTCACGCGCAATTCTTAGCGACTGTTCAAGATAATCCAGTGCCTTGTCGTTATTCCCTTGATCATAATAGAAATTTGAAAAGTTATTTAGCGTTGCACCCTCACCTATCCGATTACCGACTTCACGATGTATAGTCAAAGCGTTTTCAAGACAGTTCAACGCTTTGTCTCGGTAGCCTTGGGCAGAATATATTTGTGAAATACTATTCAGATTTGTTCCCTCACCCTCACGGTTTCCCATTGCATGATTTATCACCAAAGCATCTTCAAGATAGCTTAACGCTTTTTCGTAATCGCCCTGAATTCGATAAATATGTGAAATATTCCCTAGTGCTATACTCTCGCGGTCTCGGAAGCCTATATCACGCAGAATAACCAATGAGCTTTCAAGATACCTCAGCGCATTGTCGTAATCCCCTTGGGCTTGATAAATCTGCGAGATATTATTAAGTGCCATAGATTCATCTTCTTGGTTATTCAACTTGTGAAAAACTTCAAGACTTTTTTGATACATTCGAAGTGCCTCTGAGTATTTCCCTGAAGCATGATGCAACCGCCCTAAATCATTCAACAATCTGGCATATTCCACACTCTCTTTTGGCGTTTCATCCAACAACCCATTTAACACGCCTATCCAGCGTTTTTTTTCCGCCAAAGTCATTCGGTTAGCGGCATGGGTTTCCCCGTCCATAAACTCCTGCATGGATAGTTCAACAAACTCAGCTTTTTCCGCCTCCGGCACTGGAAACTCAAACACCGCGCTATGCCAGTCGTAAAAATCGGACGCCTGCCGCGCCAACAGCGTCAGCGCATATTCCGGCAACCAAATGACCAAGTTACGCCCTAGCTGGCTGTAGACATTTCGCCGCCAGTTGATTTCTTGTATCGTACGAAATCGGCGGTCTTCATCGCGGGTGGGCAGCAGGGTTTCCAAGCCGAACAAAAACACCGGCGCACCGGCGGGTTTGTCTGCGGTCCAAGTTAATAGGCGGTGGTCGATATATTCTTCGCCGTCATGTCCGGTCAGGTCGAATTCCAAAATCGGCAAGGCATATTCGGCCTTGATTTTTTCGACCAATTCACGGCGATAGGCGGGGGCGTTACAGCAGACGAAATAAAGCCCAAAGCCTTTGCCGTTGCGCAATACCCACAGCAAACGGGGTAGCTCAGACTGGCGGTCGGCCAGTGTTTCAGGATCGTCCGTATTCACAGGATGGCCGGTGGGTTCAGTGCGCGGTCTATCCAAGAAATGGCTCGAACTGCCGGATGCAAGTCATACCAAGTATCACCGTTTCGATATTCGTGGATGACACGCAGTCCCAACAAGTCGGCAAAGCTACCATCCAGTCGCTTAGTCTCATTAACCCTTTTCAATAATTGAATGTCATCCTCTTTTACTAAACGGTCATATTCACGAATTAACGCGCGAATAGCCCGATCCACATCGGTGCTTTCAATAATCTCATCCGTATTCTGGCAGGCCAAACGCACTAATCTCATCAGGTCTCGCAATGAGCCGCCACTCATTTCAATTAGCTTGTCGACTAACTCTTGCTGAGAAAAAACTTGTTCAATATTAATCCTGTGGGCAATTACTTCGCGTAGTTTTTCATTGCCTAGGCTGTCTTTGAGATTCACCATTGGAATTATGAAGCTTGCATTACTACCGAATGCATCCCCAAGATTTACATTAAAAATCAGGTCAATTGGCACGGTATAAATAATATGGCAATGCAGACTTTTCAACTGTCCGGCATGATGGACGAACAATTCCTTGTGGTTCGAGGTTCCATCCTTGTTAGTCCGATAAGCCATCTTTTCCAATTGATCGACGATCACCACCAAATCCTTGTATCCTTGTCGCTGTAACCGCGTCCTGGCATCGTCAATCAAGGTATTCAAGCGTTCGATCAACAGCGACAATTCACGTTCTAAAACCGTGCGGATTTCCTCGCGACGCTTACTACCGCTTTTAATGTGACCGGTGGCTTCAGCGAGTGCTTTGGCAAGGAATGGAATATTCGCTGCCAAGCCTAAGTTCGCACTGACTTTACCTTCTGATTCGGCATTGCGTTCTGTGATTATCGTTTTTTCAGCCAGCCATGCCAATACTTCGGTCAGCAGATTTTCATTCAAATCAATGCCGGCGGCTTCTAGTTCTCCCACAATCGCTTTGGCAATGCCGATCAATATATCCAGATAACTGATATCGCCTAAATCCAAGGTTTCGCCAACATCCAGATACACGACGAAATAGCCATGATTCTCAAGGCGGGCTTTCAACTGGAAAAACTCCGTGGATTTTCCAGACCCGCGATGCCCAGTGACCAGTTGTTGGTGAAAATTGGGCGAACGGGTGCGTTCAATGGCATAGGCAATTGATTTCACAAGACTTTCGCCACCCCTAACGGCGGTCAAATCCACATAACGCGTGTCATTCACATCCTCTAGTGGAATATCAGGATGGCATGCATCATAAACTTCAGCGACAGTGCTGACCGGGTAGGTGACAGGGTTAGTTTCCGTATTCATCTCACCCCCCCTTCCGAATCAAGAAATACAATATCCCATCCAGTTCATTGCTGCTTAAAAGGCCATGGCCGGCTTGCTCGATGAATACGCCGAAATCCAGCACGGCGGCGGGGTCGGTCGCCAGCACACGGACCACTTTCCCATCATCCAATCCTTGCAATGCTTTTTTCAGGCGCAACAAGGGCAGGGGACACATCAGCCCACAAGCATCCACCTCAAAATCGAATTCAGGTTTAGTCATTTTTTGCGTCTCCCGACATACAATAGTCAAACGATTCTACCAAAAGCAAACCACGATGGATTATTTACCCCTATTTTTCAAGCTGACCGGCCAACCCTGCCTGATCGTCGGTGGCGGTGAGGTGGCTTCCCGTAAGACTGAAACCTTGCGCCAGGCGGGAGGGCTGGTTACGGTGGTTTCCCCTCAGCTAACCGAAACTCTAGCCGATTTGAGCGTCCAGCACAAAATTAAATGGAAACAAAAACATTTCGCCCCGGAAGATGTGGACGGTTTCAAGTTGGTCATTGGAGCCACCTCTGACCGCCTGGTCAACGAGCAGGTATTCCAAGCGGCCCAGGCTCGCAATATCCCTGTCAATGTTGTCGATTGCCCTGAGTTGTGCAGTTTTATCTTCCCCGCCATCATCGACCGTTCGCCAATCGTGGCGGCAATTTCCTCCGGGGGTGCATCACCGGTGTTGGCAAGGTTGCTGCGCGTCAAACTGGAAGCCCTTATTCCGCCGGAATACGGTTCGCTGGCCCGTTTGGCCAACCAATTTAGACAGCAAGTAAAACGCGTCATCACCGATGTTGAATCACGCCGTCGTTTTTGGGAGGATGCTTTGCAAGGCGATGTCGCCGATCTGGCTTTGGCTGGTCGCGAGGAAGAGGCGGCGATTAAATTGGAACAACGCTTGCTAGACAATAGTGGCAAAAAAACCGGCATGGTGTTTCTGGTGGGTGCGGGGCCGGGCGACCCGGATTTATTGACACTACGCGCCTTGCGCCTGATGCAAGAGGCCGATGTCGTGGTCTATGACCGCTTGGTGTCGCCGGAAATCTTAGGGCTGGTGCGCAAAGATGCCGAGAAAATCTACGCAGGCAAGCAAAGCAGCAACCATTCCCTTCCTCAGCCCGAAATAAATCGGCTGCTTGCCGATCTTGCCAAAGCGGGACGCAGAGTGGTTCGGTTAAAAGGCGGCGATCCGTTTATTTTCGGTCGCGGCGGCGAGGAAATCGAAAACCTGATGGCGGAGGGCATCCACTTCCAAGTCATACCCGGCATCACCGCCGCTTCGGGCTGCGCCGCGTATGCCGGCATTCCGCTAACCCATCGGGATTACGCCCAGTCCTGCGCCTTTGTCACCGGTCATTTGAAAGACGGCACGATAGACTTGGAATGGGAGCGGCTGGCAGTTCCCAACCAAACTTTGGTAATTTACATGGGCCTGCAAGGGCTTGCGCAAATTTGCACTGGTCTAATTAAGCATGGCTGTCCTGCCAGTCTGCCCACCGCGCTGATCCAACAAGGCACTACCCGCCATCAGCGGGTGTTGACCGGAACCCTCGCCGACCTGCCGGAAAAGGTCGCCCAGGCCGATGTTAAAGCCCCTACGTTGGTCATCGTCGGGGAGGTGGTGAAACTTCATCAGAAATTGGCGTGGTTTGGACAATAGCCGATAGGCGTGATGCGAGACCGACTCGGTTTTTAAAACCGAGTCGGTCTACATTGAATAAACTTGAAATGCTTCACAAAAAGCGTAAGATATACAACCAATACGAGTTGCAATTAGTTGAAATTAAGAGTGACTCACAGAATACGGGGATGTAGCTCAGTTGGGAGAGCGTCGCGTTCGCAATGCGAAGGTCGAGAGTTCGATCCTCTTCATCTCCACCAAACACACGTTCCACACAATCCAACTAAGTTCTTAAGCCAGCGTAAATGCTGGCTTTTTAGTTTATAATATGTCCTAGGAAGTCCGTTGAAATGCCCCCATATCCGGGGGCATGAGGGGGCATATATGGGGGCATGACACCTGCCCCCAAACCAGATGCCCCCAAGACCTCCCAACCCGCGCAATCACTGGACGGAGGAACCCTAGCCATGTTGACCGATACAGCCATCAAAAACGCCAAACCCAAAGAAAAGCCCTATCGCCTTACCGACGAGAAAGCCCTTTACCTAGAAGTCATGCCAAATGGGAGTAAATACTTCCGTTGGAAATACCGAGTGGACGGAAAGGAAAAGCGGATGGCTTTTGGCGTATATCCTGATACGAGCTTGAAGGAAGCCCGCGAGAAGCGCGACCAAGCCCGCAAGCAACTGGCCCAAGGCATTGACCCCGGCGAGAACCGCAAGGCTATGAAAGCCGCACAGACAGCGGAAGGGGAAACCTTTGAAGTGATAGCGCGGGAATGGTTCGCCAAATATCAACCCACATGGGCCAAGACCCATGCCGACAAGATCATCTACCGACTGGAAAAAGACGCTTTCCCTTGGATGGGCAAGCGGCCTATCCGCGAAATTACCGCACCGGAAATATTGACCGTGCTGCAACGCACCGAAAAACGGGGTGCATTGGACACCGCACACAGGGTACACCAGAATTGTGGGCAGATATTCCGCTATGCCGTGGCGACAGGACGGGCCGACCGCGACCCCTGCGGCGATCTGCGCGGGGCTTTGCCGCCGTGTAAGCGGGAACACTTCCCTTCGCTAACCGAGCCTACCGAAGTGGCGGAACTGTTGAGGGCGATTGACGGCTTTAGAGGCACGTTCGTGGTGCAATGTGCCTTGCGACTTGCCCCCTTGTTTTTTGTGCGACCGGGCGAATTAAGACAAGCGGAATGGAAGGACATTGACCTTGACGCGGCGGAATGGCGTTACACGGTTTCCAAGACCAAAACCGAACACCTTGTCCCGCTGGCACGGCAAGCTGTGGCTATCCTGCGCGAACTTCACGCCCTGACCGGGCATGGTCAACATGTCTTTCCGGGCCGTGATCCGAAAAAGCCCATGTCCGAGGCGGCGGTGAACGCGGCACTCAAGCGGATGGGTTACGACACCAAAACACAAATAACCGGGCATGGTTTCCGGGCAATGGCTAGGACCATGCTCCACCAAGACAAGGCGTTAGGCTTTGCCCCTGAAGTCATTGAACATCAATTGGCGCACCGCGTACCGGATGCTTTGGGTACGGCCTATAACCGTACCAAATTCTTAGACGAGCGGCGGCGGATGATGCAAGCATGGGCGGATTTTTTGGACAAGCTGAAGCAAGGGGCAGAGGTAATACCGATTAAACGGGCAATATAGCCTGCAAATTGCCTTTGGCTTCATGCGAGCCGAAAAGACATAAACGAATTTGCCAAGCCTAGCCCGACGGGGCGAATAGCGGGTATCTCAACCGCGTGGCTTGGCCTCACTTTGAGAACTGGCCTAGAGAGGGCTTATCTGAATGCATACTTCGGTTGTTGATTCCTGTTGTGATGAATTGCTTTGGGATTTTGAAAGAACTCTGAACTATAAGGCGGGGGCGGAAAAAACCGGGGCAGACGCATCCTTGATTTTGGAGAATTTGGCTGTCCACTTGAAAGCGATTCATGCGGAGCTTACCGGCTTTGATGCGTTATTGGGCTTTGAAGATTTTTTGAACGAAGAAATTCAGAGGCATGGACGCGAGGGCAATCATACGGGCCGGATGGTTGCGGAGAATGCATTAAACGGCTTGCGCGATATGGCAGAAACGCACAGAACAAGGGGCGTGGTTCTCCTAGAATGGCAGAAAGTGAAAATCATGGAAGCTTTGGCGAGAAAATCTCAGTTGAATTTGGGCGATGTGCTTTTATTGTTTGGCAAGGAAACTATCAAGGACTTCCATGCACCTGAATATTACGAGATTGATGAAAAGGGCATACACGCAAAAACTCTCAGCGAGGCCGAAAAAAGCCACTTCAACGCTTTTCAATGGCAAGTATTTGAAAAAATCAAGCAACATCATCAGCTTGACTTTCCCTGTGCGCCTAGCGAACTCCTCGAATGGTGCAATCGCTTTGACCATGCGGGTATGTTATGGGAAAAGTTATTGCCTAAAGTTTTTGTTGATAACGTCAAACCCGGTACGGTTGAAGCCGATAAAACCAATGCAGAACACTTGGTGGGTGTACCACAAGCGCAAGGCCGTTAAGTGACTGTTTCGTAAAGATTCATTTAGAGTTTCTTCGTACTTAAACAAACGAGGACAACCCTAAATGAACAACCCACTACCAGAAACCGGCTTTCTTCGCCTCAAGCAAATTTTGGGCGACAAGAAAGCCAACCCTCCCGTCCCCGCCATCATCCCCGTTGGTCGTACCAGTTGGTTTGAGGGGGTGAAAAATGGGCGTTATCCGTCTCCTGTCAAATTAGGGCCAAGAACAACCGCATGGCGAGTTGAAGACATTAGGGAACTCATTACTAAGCAGGGAGGTATCGCCTGATGACTGCGGAACTCATAAGCCGCATTCAAAATGGACAGATAAGGTTATGAATCTGAAACTCCATTCACATGAAAAGCCCTACATGGCTGGCGGGTCTTGCCGGGCTGGTAATCAAAATGAAAACCGACTTACCCCTTGCATCGAACCTTGGGAACTTTGGAAGCAAGCCAAGGAAGCCTATTTTAACCAATTCGGGCTGGAGATTCGGGATGATGTAAAGACCTATGGGCCGGTTAATTATGTTGGAACCAGTGAGGATAGGAAAGGCCATAAACCGATTCGTGTCTTTGTCCATATTGATACTCCCCAGAATGTGCATTTCACCGATTTGAAGCGCGGTCATCAATGGACGTGGTTCCCCAAGGGCCAACAGTCGATTGATCCAATAGAGCGCGAAAAGCGGCGGCGGCAATTCAGGGAAAATCAGGCGCAACGCGAACAGGAAACCCAAGCCAGACACCTGAAACGGGCGCAATGGGCGCGGGAATTGTGGCGGCGGTCTGTACCGGCCAAGCCGGATTTTCCCTATTTGCACCGAAAAGGCGTAGGAGTGCATGGCATTCGATACCTGCCCACTTGGGAACGGCGGGTGTACCAAGACGATGGCACGTTTGCAACCGTCCGCATTCATAGGGGCGTGTTGGTCATCCCGATGCGCGACCAAAACGGCGTTATCTGGAATTTGCAATTCATCTTCCCCGAAGTTTGCCCAGCCTTGGAGCGGGACCGTGATTTTTTGCCGGGTGCGCGGGTAAGCGGGTTATTCCATTGGCTTGGACAGCGCACACCTACCCTGTGCATAGGCGAGGGTTACTCCACCTGTGCCTCCGTGTTTGCGGCCACCGAATACCGCTGTTTTGTCGCATTTTCGGCAGGAAACTTGCCCGCTGTTGCCTTGCTGGTACGGCGGGCGTTCCCAGAGGCAAAAATTGTGCTATGCGGTGACAACGACTTACCCGACCAACGGGGGCGGCGGGCAGGAATCGAGAAGGCTGAGGAAGCAGCGGCCTTGGTGGATGGGTTTGTCACCTTGCCACCGATCCAAGGCAGCGATTTCAATGATTTTGCAAACCTATTACAAAGGCAGTAGCCATGACCGATAAACCCGAAAATGACAAACCAAACCGTCGCAAGGTCAACGCGAAAGGCAAGGCGCGGCCAACTGTCTTTAATTCGGAGGGAACTGAGGGAACTAAAGGAACCGGCCCTGTTGAAATTTTGGACATCAAAACCATGGTTGACCAAGCCGAGAAGCCACAACGAAACACCAAGCCAACACCGGGAACACGCCAAAACAACGACAATTCAAAAGGAACTAGGGGAACCAAGGGAACCGCCACGGCTGGCGCGGCTTCTAGCGGTTCCCTTGGCAATCCGGCAGAGGGAACGACGGGAACCAATCCCGAAAAGTCAGAGAGGATTGACACGGGGAATAATGCCAATGTGGTTAATTTATCCTCCCGGCGGCGACAGAAAGGGAGCGGATTGCCACTGCCAGACGATACTAACGAACCGGCGCGGCCTTCCTATGTGGTTAGGGAGGATTGGAGCCAGTTTGGGCTACCGGGGGTTTGGTATCATGGACACAAAACCAGTGGCAAGGACAAAGACCCTTAGCAGGTTAATCTATGGCTTTGTTCCCCGTTGAGCGTCGCTGCGGTCACTTGCACGGATGACGGGCGGAATTTTGGGCGATTGCTGGAGTTTATAGATACTTTCGGGATTAGGCGAACTTGGGCCATGCCAATGGAAATGCTACGCGGTTCCTGTGAAGAGTTGCGCGGTGAATTACTCGCTGCGGGGGTGCATATCGACCACCGGGAGCGGGCGCGGCTGGCGGATTATCTGCAATGGAAAACACCCCAGCGGCGGGTGACGGCGGCATTGCGCACCGGTTGGACACGGGACGGGAAAGCCTTTGTCTTGCCGGACAAAGTTATCGGTTCGGAGGATGTGATCTTCCAATCTGAAACCATGCACCAAGAAGGCATGGCGGAAGCCGTTGGGAATTTTGCGGCATGGCAAAAGGACGTGGCAGCGTATTGCGTGGGCAATCCGATCTTGGCTTTGTCGGTCTGTGTGTCGTTGGCAGGGCCGTTACTTGCCAAAATACAGCAGGATTCAGGCGGTGTGCATTGGGTGGGCGACAGTTCCATCGGCAAATCCACTGCGCTTTTCGTTGGAAGTTCTGTGTGGGGCGGGGAAACCTACCGGCGCACTTGGCGGGGGACTGCCAACGGCTTGGAAGGCACGGCGG
>Ga0007801_10000851_pt1 | contig 10050 bp, 6 predicted proteins | sample CryBogmetaGMA2M_FD_60372 | JGI IMG/M metagenome (GOLD analysis project Ga0007801, IMG submission 60372) | Freshwater microbial communities from Crystal Bog, Wisconsin, USA - MA2M | ecosystem: Environmental > Aquatic > Freshwater > Lake | place: Crystal Bog, Wisconsin, USA | collected 2009-07-06
GTGCCAGGACTTTACCCATCTGATGATCGCCGGGCTGCGCGCGCACGGGCTGCCGGCGCGGTATGTGTCTGGCTATTTGCGCACCAAGCCGCCGCCGGGGCAGACGCCGCGACGGGGTGCCGATCAGTCCCATGCCTGGGTGGGGTGTTGGCTGGGGCCGGCACATGGTTGGGTCGATATCGATCCGACCAATAATCTGATTGTTGGTGACGAACATGTGGTGCTCGCCTGGGGGCGCGATTACGGCGATATCAGCCCGGTGCGTGGGGTGATATTGGGCGGCGGCGCCCATACGGTGACGGTCGGGGTGGATCTCGCCACGACGTAGGATGGAGTTGGCGTAATCTCACCAGTGAGATTACGCCAACTCCAGGATGTGATTTTTTGCTTCATTGTTTTCAAACAATGAAGACCTGATCTCGCCTTAGGCCCGTCCGCGCAGGAAATCCGAAGCCTTCTCCCCCACCATTATCGACGGCGCGTTGGTGTTGCCGGAGGGCATGGTCGGGAAGATCGAGGCGTCGGCGACGCGGAGGCCGGCGATACCGTGGACGCGCAGGCGGTCATCGACGACGGCATTCGGGCCGGGGCCCATGCGGCAGGTGCCAATGGGGTGGTAGGCGGTTTCCGCCACGCCGCGGATGTAGTCCAGGATTTGGGCATCGGTGGAAACGGCGGGGCCGGGGGCGTATTCCTCGCCACGGATGTGGTCCATCGGGGCGGCGTTGACGATGCGGCGGACCATTTTGAAGCCTTCGGTCATCGCTGCCTGGTCGATCGGGTCGTGCAGGAAGTTGAAGCGGATGGCGGGCTGGGCGTTCGGGTCTGCCGAGCGGATATGGATGCTGCCGAGGCTTTCCGGGCGGAGCTGGTAGACCGAGATGGCGAAGCCGGCGAAATCATGCAGCAGGCGCTTTTTGCGGTTTTTGATCGCGTAGGGAACCAGATGCATTTGCACGTCCGGCGTTTCCATATCCGGGCGGGTGCGCAGGAAGGCGAGCAGCGGGGCGGAGGGCAGGCTGAAGAAGCCGCCGCGGCCGAAAGCGTAACGGAACGCCTCGCCGATCAGCCCGACGCCACGGCCGCGCGGGTTGTAGGACATCGACGGATCGGTGAGCTTCCAGTTGGCGGCGGCGTTGATGTGGTCGCGGAAATTCTCGCCCACCGCCGGCAGGTCGTGCAGGACTTCGATGCCGTGGCGTTGCAGGATATCGGGGTTGCCGATGCCGGAAAGTTCCAGCAGTTGCGGGGTGGCAACGGCGCCGGCGGAGAGAATAACCTCCTTGCCGGCGCGGGCGGTGATGGATTGGCCCGCTTTTTCGTAGACGACACCGACGCAGCGTTTGCCTTCCAGCAGGACCTTGCGGGTGGCGGCTTCGGTGACGATGTGCAGGTTGGGGCGACCCATGGCCGGCTTGAGGTAGGCGACGGCGGTGCTTTGGCGGACGCCGTTGCGGATGGTGGTCTGGGTTTTGACCACGCCTTCCTGATCTTCGGTGTTGTAGTCTGGATTATGTTTGAAGCCGGCGGCTTTGGCGGCGGCGAACCAGGCATCGTAAAGCGGGTTTTGGTCCGGCACTTCGCTGACGGTGAGCGGGCCGCCGACGCCACGGCCGCCGGCCGGGCCGCCTTGGTAGTTTTCCATCCGCTGGAAGGTGGGCAGCACATCGTCCCAGCTCCAGCCGCGATTGCCCATTTGCGCCCAGGTGTTGAAATCCATCGGCTGGCCGCGCACGTAAACCAGGCCGTTGATGGCGCTGGAGCCACCGAGCACTTTGCCGCGCGGCACTGGGATTTCGCGGTTTTTGGTGCCGGGCTCGGGTTCGGAGGCGTAGCGCCAGTTGGCGGCCGGATTGTCGATCAGCAGGCCGAAGCTGATGGGGAAGCGGGTATAGGGGTGGCTGGCTTTGCCGGCTTCGAGCAACAGGACGCGGGTGTTGGCATCCTCCGTCAGGCGGGCGGCGAGAGCCGCGCCGGCGGAGCCTGCGCCCACCACGATATAGTCGAATTGTGCTTCGTTGCCGCCGCTCATGATCCCGTCTCCCTACGTTGGGCGCAGGCTAGCGTTAAGTGCGGGGGTTGCGCAAAGGGGGCTTTGCCAAGCGGCGCGGCGGCGGGCTATCGTAGCGGCAACAATAATAAGGGAAATGTCCGCCATGAAAATCACGCGCCGTACTGTGCTGGCAGCACCGCTGTTGCCGTTGATGCCTGCGGTCGCGCGGGCGCAGGCGATGCCGGGCGTGTCGGCGAGCGAGATTAAAATTGGCCAGACCATGCCATATTCCGGGCCGGCGTCGTCCTACGGGACGATCGGACGGGCGCAGGCGGCCTATTTCAAGCAGATCAACGAGCAAGGCGGGGTGGGAGGGCGCAAGCTGACCTTTCTGACGCTGGATGATGGCTATCAGCCACCGAAAACGCTGGAGATGACGCGCAAGCTGGTGGAGCAGGACGAGGTGGCGTTCATGTTCCAGATGCTCGGCACGCCGCCCGTGATGGCGGCGCGGAAATATCTGAACGACCGCAAGGTGCCGCAGATTTTCGTGGCGACCGGGGCGACGCAGTTCGGCGATCCCGGCCATTTTCCGTGGACGATGGGCTGGCAGCCGACCTACCAGACCGAAGGCCATGTGTACGCGAAATACGCCATGCAGGCGAAGCCGGGCGCCAAGATTGCGGTGCTGTATCAGAACGATGACAGCGGCAAGGATTACTATCGCGGCTTTCGGGCCGGGTTGGGCGATCAGGCGGACAAGCTGATCGTGGCGACGGCGACGTATGAGGTGACGGACCCGACGGTGGATTCGCAACTGGTGTCGCTGAAAAATTCCGGAGCCGAGGTATTCTTCGCCACCGGCATTCCGAAATTCGCCGCCATGACCATTCGCAAGGTGTACGATCTCGGTTGGAAGCCGCTGTATTTCATGGCCAATGTGGGGTCATCGGTGCAGACCGGCTTGGCGCCGGCGGGGTTGGAGAAGGCCGTGGGGCTGTTTACCAGCTCGTATCTGAAAGACCCGACCGATCCGCAATGGGCGAGTGATGCCGGCTTTCAGGCCTATCTGGCGTGGATGAAGAAATACTATCCCGATGGCGATCCGGCAGATTTGAACAATGCCTATGGCTACACATCGGCGCAGACTTTGGTGCAGGTGTTGAAGCAATGCGGCAATGATTTGACGCGGGCCAATATTATGAAGCAGGCGGCGAGCCTGGATGTGGAATTGCCGCTGTTGCAGCCTGGCATTCGCATTCGGACATCGGCGGATAATTTCTATCCGATCCGCCAGTTGCGGCTGGTGCGGTTCGACGGCAAAGCGTGGATCCCGCATGGCGAGGTGATTGGCGAGTAGCCGCCAGGCCCGCCGCTGTGAGACCACAGCGGCGGGCAGATTGGCGCTAGGTTGCGGCGCCGGAGGCGATCAGGGCGTCAATCTCCGCGGCGTTGTAGCCGAGTTCGGTCAGGATCACGCGGCTGTGCTCACCCAGGCCGGCGGCGAAGTTTTGCACCCCGATCTCGGCGTCCGACATGCGCCAGGGCGGATTGACCACTTTGAAGCTGCCGCCGGCATCGTGGACTTCCGCCAGGGCACCGCGATGTTCCAACTGCGGATCGGCCAAAGCTTCCGCCACGGTGCGATAGGTGGAGCAGGGCACGCCGGCGGCGTTGAGGGCGGCTTCAACCTCAGCGGTGGGCAGCTTGGTGGACCACAGCTCCAACTCATCGATCAGTTGGCCCCAGTTGGCCCGGCGGTCGATGTATTTGGCGAAGCGTGGATCGGTGACCCAGTCCGGCCGGCCGGCGGCGGCGGCGAGGTTTTGAAAGCTGCGTTCGCTGGCGACCGCCGGGATGATCCAACCGGTGGCGGTGGCGACGGGGCCGAACATCGGCCGGCCGGGCGGCGGCATGGGGAACTGGGCGGCCTGCACTTCCCCGAGCGGTAGCGCGAGCATGGATTCGAGCATCGAAACATCGACCATCTGGCCACGCCCGGTCGCGGTGCGCTGATGCAGCGCCGTCATGGTCGCGCCGAAGGCGTAGGTGCCGGTGAGGATATCGGCGATGTAGATGCCGCAATTATCCGGGCGGGTGCGATCTTGCTGATAGGTAAGATGGGTGAGGTCGAAGCCCGATGAGGCGTGCACCGCCGGCGCGTAGGCGGCGAGTTGCGCCGAGGGGCCGGTTTGGCCGAAGCCGGAGATGGCGGTGTAGATCAGGCGCGGGTTGATCTCCTTCAGCACGTCGTAATTCAGGCCGAAGCGGGCCATGACGCCGGGGCGGAAATTTTCCACCAGCACGTCGATCTCGGCGACCAGCTTTTTGACGATGGCGACCGATTCCGGGCGCTTGAGGTCAAGCACCAGGCTGCGTTTGCCGGCGTTGAGCTGGCCGTAGGAGGTGCTGGCGCCGTTACGGAACGGCGGGCGGTTGCGCATCAACTCGCCCTCGGCAGTTTCGATCTTGATCACCTCCGCGCCGGCATCGCCGAGCAGACGGGCGCAATAGGGGCCGGCGATGGTGGTGGCGAGGTCGAGCACGCGCAGATTGGCGAGGGGACGGGACATATGGGTCGCTCTTGTTGCTTGGACTGGCGCCTATTGGACCATTGGCGCGGGGATTGGGCAACATGTCGCGGGGGGCAGGTTTGGTCTTTTTATGAACAAAAAGAACCAAAACAACGTTTTATCACCGCCTGGGCTTCGCCTTACGTCCCGGCGTTGCGGAACCCAGCCACCCCGCGCTCGATCTGGGTGACATGGCGCGGCGCAAAGCCGGCCGGGTTGGGCAGGCCGCAGGAATGGGCGATGATTTCCACGTCTTCGCGCACCCGTGCGGCGTAGCGGGCGACGCGTTCGGCTTTGTCGGTCGGGTCCAACCCGCGGATCAGCTTCGGGTCCACGGCGGTAACGCCGGTGGGACAGGTGCCGCTGCCGCATTTCATCGCCTGGATGCAGCCGAGGGCGAACATGAAGCCGCGGGCCGACGAGATGAAATCCGCGCCCATACACAGCGCCCAGGCGATCTTGTCCGGGGTGATGAGCTTGCCCGAGGCGATGATGCGGATGCGGTCCACCAGGCCGTGACGGGCGCGGGCTTCGGCCACCAGCGGCAATGCCTGAGTGATGGGCAAGCCGACATAATCGGCCAATGCGGCCGGGGCGGCGCCGGTGCCGCCCTCGCCGCCATCGATTTGCACGTAGTCCGGGCAATGGGCGGGATGCAGGGCGCAATCGGCGAACCAGGCATCGAGAAAGTCCAGATCGCCGGCGACGAATTTCACCCCGACCGGCTTGCCGGTAATGGTGCGCACACGGAGCACGAAAGCGCCGAGTTCGGGGATGTTGCCGATATCGGTGTGGCGGTTGGGGGAGATGCTGTCCTCGCCGGCCGGGATGCCGCGAATAGCGGCGATTTCGGCGTTGACCTTGGCGCCGGGGAGGATGCCGCCTTTGCCAGGTTTGGCGCCTTGGGCCAGTTTGACCTCAAACATGCGGACGTTGTCATGCGCGGCGATGGCGCGGAGTTTGTCCTCCGATAAGTTCCCCGCCGCATCGCGGACGCCGTATTTGGCGGTGCCGATTTGCATGATGACGTCGCAGCCGCCTTCGAGGTGGTAGCTGGCCAAACCGCCCTCCCCGGTCGCCATCCAGATGCCGGCTTTGTGGGCGCCGCGCGACAAAGACGAGACGGCGGCGTGCGAGAGGGCGCCGTAGCTCATGCCCGAGATATTGAAGAAACTGAGGGCGCGGTACGGCGTGCGGCAGGCACCGGGGCCGTCAGCGATGCCAATGGTTTTGCCGGGATAGGGCGTTTTTTCTGCATCCAGCACCGGGAAGGCGGCGTTGCGGAAGACGAAAGCCGGCACTGCCTCCGAACCGAAGGAAACCAGGTTGGAGACGCCTTTAGCGGAGCGATACACCCACGAACGTTCCAGCCGGTTAAACGGGCGCTCAACCCAATCCGGCAGATATTGATATTGCCGCATGTATTCGCCGAAGCTTTCCGAGAGGTAGCGGAAATGGCCGAGCACGGGGTAATTGCGCAGGATGGCGTGCTGGGTCTGGCGGCTGTCGCGGAGATAAACGAGACCGACGGCGAGGCTGAGCAGCAGGATGAGGGCGGCGACGAACAGGAGCATGCGGATTTCCTCCGGCCGGCGGTTTTGGCGGGCGCGTGGACGGAGGTTAGCGGGCGATTGGTTTGCTGTCGGTTAAATTTTTGCGTGGGGCGTCGCGTCCGGTTGGGTTGGATTTTGGTCGCGACCGTCGTTGCTGGGCGTTCCATCCAACCGCGCCGGGAGCACGAGGTGATCGGGGTGGGCGACCGCCCAATCGGCGGGCAATGGGGCGCCATCGGGGAGGAAAATGAACGGGCATTCGAGTGGATCGTGCATGCAGGTCTCCTTGGCCAAGATTGTTATTTATAATGACCTTTTCATTTCGCTGCAAGCCTTTTCCCGACCGTCGCCTCGGCACAAAAAAGGGCCGGAACTTACGTTCCGGCCCCTTGCATGAGCGGTGGAAAGTTTGGCTTTCCTTAGGCGCTCTTCGCCATGATCTCGTCGGCAATGTTGCGCGGCACCGGATCGTAGTGATGGAACTGCATGGTGAAGCTGGCACGGCCTTTGGTCATGCTGCGCAGGTCGGAGATGTAGCCGAACATTTCCTTCAGCGGCACATGGGCGCGGACCATGACAGTGGAGCCGGCGCTTTCCTGGTTCTGGATCTGGCCGCGGCGGCGGTTCAAATCGCCGACGACGTCGCCGACATGGTCGTTCGGGGTGGTCACCTCGACGTCCATGATCGGTTCCAGAATGATCGGGCCGGCTTTTTTCATGCCATCACGGAAGCATGCCTTGGCGGCGATTTCGAACGCCAGGGCGCTCGAGTCGACGTCATGGTATTTGCCGTCCACGAGGGTGTATTTGAAATCCACCGTTTGGAAGCCGGCGAGCACGCCGGTTTCGGACTGCACCCGGATGCCTTTTTCGACGGCCGGGATGTATTCCTTCGGGATGGCGCCACCGACGACCTTGTTTTCGAACACAACGCCGCCGTTACGTTCCATCGGCGCGAAAATCACCTTCACTTCCGCGTACTGGCCTGACCCACCGGACTGCTTCTTGTGGGTGTAGGTTTCGGTGTGCGCCTTGCTGATGGTTTCACGATAGGCCACCTGCGGCGCGCCGATATTGGCTTCGACACCGTATTCGCGACGCAGCCGGTCGATGATGATTTCCAGGTGCAGTTCGCCCATGCCGGAGAGGATGGTCTGGCCGCTTTCCTGGTCGGTCTTGAGGCGCAGGCTGGGGTCTTCACCAGCGAGCTTCTGCAGGCCGAGGGTCATTTTTTCGACCGAGTCCTTCGTTTTCGGCTCGACGGAAATGTCGATGACGGGGACCGGGAAGGCCATGCGTTCCAGCACCACCGGATCCTCGGCGCTGGCGAGCGTGTCGCCGGTGCCGGTGTCTTTCAGGCCGACGAAGGCAGCGATGTCGCCCGCGTGCACTTCCTTGATTTCCGCACGCTTGTCGGCGTGCATCTGGAACATGCGGCCGACGCGTTCCTTGCCCTCACGGGTGGTGTTCAGAACGGTGTCGCCGGTCTTCAAGGTGCCGGAATAGACACGCACGAAGGTCAGGGTGCCGTATTTGTCGTTGATGATCTTGAAGGCGAGACCGGAGAACGGCGCGGTCGGGTCTGCGGCGATACGGCGACGGCCGGTCAGATCGGTTTCTTCCTGGCCTTCTTCGGCGGCCACCGCGATGCCGGGGACGTCGATCGGGCTCGGCAGGTAGTCCAGCACCGCGTCGAGCAAGGGCTGCACGCCCTTGTTTTTGAAGGCCGTGCCGCACAGCACCGGGCGGAAGGCGCCCGAGATCGTGCCGGTTTTGATGGCGCGCTTGAGGGTGGCGATTTCGACGTCACCCTTCTCGAAATATTCTTCCATGCCGGCGTCATCGACGCTCAGCGCGGTATCGAGCAGGAGCTGACGGTATTCGGCGGCCTTGTCGGCCAGTTCGGCCGGGATCGGCTCATCGTGGAATTTCGCGCCGAGCTCGCCGCCTTCCCAAATGATGGCCTTCATCTCGATCAGATCGATGACGCCGATGAACTTGTCTTCTTCACCGATTGGCAGCTGCAGGGGCAGCGCAATGATGTCGAGCTTTTCCTTCAGCGTGTCGAAGGCGCGATAGAAATCGGCGCCGGTGCGATCGAGCTTGTTGATGAAGATGATGCGCGGGACGTTGTAGCGGTCCGCGAGGCGCCAGTTGGTTTCCGACTGCGGCTGCACGCCAGCCACACCTTCGATGATGAACACGGCGCCATCGAGCACGCGCAGCGAGCGGTTCACTTCGATGTTGAAGTCGATGTGGCCGGGGGTGTCGATGATGTTGATGCGGTGGTCTTTCCACTCGCAGGTCACGGCCGCCGAGGTGATGGTGATGCCGCGCTCGCGTTCCTGATCCATATAGTCGGTCGTGGTGTTGCCGTCATGGACTTCACCGATGCGGTGCGACATGCCGGTGTAATACAGGATGCGTTCTGTGGTGGTGGTTTTGCCGGCATCGATATGCGCGGTAATGCCAATATTACGGATGAGGGCGAGCGGGTTAGCGGACACAGTAGCCTCCATAGCGGTTCGCCGCGCGAGCGAACCAAAGCGGTCGAGCGGACAAGAGCGTGCGGGTCGAGCAGCATCACCCGCCAATGCGGGTCAGATTGGGCGCTCACATGCCTGTCGGCGCGCCGATTTGCAAGCCGTCTGTCGAAAATGACGCGCATGGCTGCGTATCGCGACTCATTTTTTGTAACGGCGCGTGGTAGAAGGAGGCATGAACATCCGTGCACGGCATGCCGTGATCCGATTTGGCTTTGGGGCGAAAGGCGCACAGGCGGCACCGGACGATCCGCGTGGCTGGCTCGCGGCGCAGTTGGCGGGGCCAGACCCGGCCTTGGCGCGGCCTGGGGCCAGCGTGGCCGAGGGGCTGCGCGCGCTGCGGCAGGACCAGGCGGCGAAGACCGGCAAGTTGGAGGCCGCACGCGCGGTGCTGGCGGCCGATGCGGCGACGGCGATTGATGTGCTGCTGACCACGGATGCGCCGTTTCGGGAGCGGCTGGTGTGGTTTTGGGCCAACCATTTCACCATCAGTCTGCGGCGGGCGCAGGTGATCGGCGTGGCGCATGCCTATGTGCGCGAGGCGATTCGACCGCATGTGACCGGGCGGTTCAGCGACATGCTGCTGGCGGTGATGCAGCATCCGGCGATGCTGATGTATCTGGACAATGCGCAGTCGGTCGGGCCGGATAGCCCGGCGGGACGGCGGACGCGGCGGGGGTTGAACGAGAATCTGGCGCGCGAATGCCTGGAGCTGCATACAGTGACGCCGCAATCTGGCTACACGCAGCAGGATGTGACGGCGTTTGCCAATGTGCTGACGGGCTGGTCAATCCGCTATGTCGAAGAGCCGGTGGGCTACATGTTCCGGCCGAATACGCACCAGCCCGGCGGGCAGATGGTATTGGGGCAAGCTTGCGGCGTGGGGGAAAGCGGCGGCGTGGCGCTGCTAGGGTGGCTGGCGCGGCATCCGGCGACGTTGCGACATCTGGCGACCAAGCTGGTGCGGCATTTCGTGGCCGATGTGCCGGCGGAGGCGGACGTGGCGCGGATCACACAGGTGTTGCGCGACACGGACGGGGATTTGAAGGCGGCGGCGCTGGCGGTGGTGGATTTGCCGGGCGCGTGGGTGCCGCTGACGAAATTGCGCACGCCGATGGAGTATATGGTGGCGGTGTTGCGGGCGCTGGATTTGCCGGCGGACAAGCGGCCTGATTTACGCGGCGCGATGGGGGGGATGGGGCAGCCTTATATGTCCGCCCCGTTACCCAATGGCTGGGGCGATACCGCGGCGGACTGGGCGGCGCCGGAGGCGTTGTTGCGGCGGATTGACTGGGCCTATGGCGTGACCGGCAAGGTTGGCGGCGCGGTTGATGCCGCCGTGGTGGCGGAGCAGACGCTGGGCGGGTTGCTGCCGGCGGCGGCGGCGG
>Ga0007801_10000852_pt1 | contig 10045 bp, 7 predicted proteins | sample CryBogmetaGMA2M_FD_60372 | JGI IMG/M metagenome (GOLD analysis project Ga0007801, IMG submission 60372) | Freshwater microbial communities from Crystal Bog, Wisconsin, USA - MA2M | ecosystem: Environmental > Aquatic > Freshwater > Lake | place: Crystal Bog, Wisconsin, USA | collected 2009-07-06
CATATAACTTACTAGTTTTTTTACCAGCTTTTTGTAAAGCTTTTTGATTTTTAGGATCTTCAGCTCTATAGCCTTTAAAAGCTAATGAACCAGAAGAACCCCTTTTAATTAAAGTATCAGAAGGTGTAGTATTTTTTCTTTTCAAATACTCTTGCATAGGTGTTTTTTTTGCAGGATTATAAGCTTTGTTTTCTACAACTTTACCATCTTGAGCCTTTGCTAACTTTTTTGCCATGACTATTTTTTTAATTTGCCATTAGGTACATCACATGCAGCAATGTTCATGCCACCAGTATACTTTGTAGGGTTAGTTACTACTGTAGGGTATGCATTCATACCTCCTTTATATCTTGTAGGAGTTGTTACTACTACAGGAAAAGTGTTTGCGGTTTTCATTTGTCCAGCCATGATATTTATTTTTTAGTTTTAGTTTTAATTGAACCACCTTTTTTATAATCACCTTCATTAAATTTAGCTTTTTCTGCTTGTTTAGTTTTATAACTATCAGATCTATGATAATTTGCTTCATCTACAGTAGGAGCTTTATTAATTATACCTTTAATAGTTCTTCTTACTTTAGTAACAGTTCCTTTATTTTTAGCATCATCATATTCTTTTTTAATAGTTTTATAATTACCTGATGGGCTTTTTGTTACTGTTTTAATTGTAGGACCACCTATTTGTTTTTTTGCTAAGTTCTTTGCCATTTTATTTATTTTTTAATTATTAATTATTATGCATTCCAATATCTCTCAACTGTTTTAGTTAACTGTAATAGAATACCATCATTTAAAGGATTCTTTAAAAACTCTATACAGTCAGCTGCAGTTCTTCCCATTAGTGCACTTGTCTCAGTATGGTAAATAAAACCATCAGACTTAGCAATAATGAATTTGTAATAAGTTGAATCTTTAACCAAAGCTTTAATTTTCAATGTTTCCATATCTAAACTACAAGCATCAATAAACTGTTGTGCAGCTCTCTTGATATTTGATTCAACACCTTCTCCTCTGATATACTTATCCATGTTATCATAAACAACATCATTAGGAGTAGATTTCTTATATTGAACACTATTAGCATCTACAGCTTTTGCTACATAGAATAACTTGTTTTGATTCTTATCAAATAACTTAGTAAGTTCAGAGACAGCTTTGTTTCTTAATTTACTAACTTCAGTTTTAGTAGAAACTGTATCAACAAATTTATCTAAATAAAATTTAGGAGCTACTGATCTACTTCTTGCATCTTCAAAGCTTTTTGCTATTAAAGAAAAACCACCATTTTCAATTGCATAAATCTTAATAAGATCTAATGCATCTTTATTAGGGTCTAAGTAAACCGGTTCATTACCACATCTAATAGTTAACTTACTCCAGAACTCATTGTTGTTAGGTTGTAACAAAGTAACTTTATTCCAAAAATCAGGATCTTCAGGACTAACCATGTTTGCAGCTAACTCTCTTTCAAGTTCAGATACAACTTTTCTAATCTCATTTACTTTTGCTTGTCTTTCTTCTGGATCTTTGATTAACTTAACTTCAGGAGCAAATTCATTTAATCCTGTTAAGTATCTTGTAATTCCATTTCTTTCTATACATGCTAATTGTTCTTCATGAAATACCCCATCAAATAAAGCCATGCCATATTTTTCAAGGCCTAGGTTAGATTTGTTAGGATCAAAGAACGGTTTGACAGATATACTGCCAGTTTTTGCTGTTTCAGCTAGTGATACAATTGAATAACTCATGTTGGTTTTTTTTATTGGTTGGTTTATATTGTAAAGATAATAATTAAAATTGTAATATGTAAATTATTATTTGTCCCATATATGAGTTGCGAGCTCATCATAAGTCTTACACTTAATATGGGAGGAAGTACATGTGGCCAGGATGTTTATAACCCTGGCCTTGTACAAGTTTGATTAGAATGATCCTCCAGTGATTGGGTTTCTCATTACAATCTTTAACACCTTAGTTGGATCTTTAACCCAAATAGCTGGCATTGTTTGTGTCATCATTACACGGTATCCATTGAAGTTACCATTTGATTGGAACCCTTGAGTTCTTCCCATGTAATCCATAGTACCATTTTGGTAGAACCATTTTAATTGGTTATCCCAAGATAATTTTAACATGAAGATGTTATCATTTCCTGTATCAGTGATATCAAAGATAACAAATGAGTAAGAACTTAATGGGTTACCATCAATGATTGGGTTCTCAATATCATTAGTATGTAAGTTATCAAATGCTGGATTTAATACAAACTTCACATTTGCTAAGAATGGAATCACATAAGATGTGAAAGCAAATCCAAAGTTTAAGTCCATTCCTTGACCAGAGATAGCACCAATACCATTGTTGCTTGCAGCTTGGATTACTAAACCAGAGTTAACAGCTTCACGCTTGATAGCCTCATTTACTAATCTCATACCACCCATACCTGTTTGTACAATTAATTGTCTCTTAGGATCTGGACCTTGGAATTCAACACGACCTGCATAGAAGTTATATAATTCACTTCTGAACAATTCTAAGCTGAAGCTAGATTTGTTATATACTCTCTTGTAAGAGTTATCTAACTGTTTCCATAAACCTACAGATAATCTCATATCATCTGGACCATCTTGCTTAATTCTACCACCATGACCCCACATTAAGTAAGTTTCAATGTCAGTAGCAATTTTAGTTAAGTGAGCAGATTCCATGCTAGTTAAAAAAGTTCTTGTTAAAGTACCATTTCCTACTGCACGCTTCATGTAGTCTTTACCCATTTTAGATGCAACATCTTCAATTTTAGAAATAGAAGGATCTACATTCTTATCAAAGTTTCTCCAGATCTCAGTTACAGGAACTGTACCATCTGCATTCATTCCACCTTTTAACATTAAGTCAGCTCTTGAAGAGATTGAATAATGTACATGAGCTTCAGCACCACCTACAAAGTTATAGAATTCACGGAACCCTGATCTAGTTTGAATATCAGAGAATCTTTCTCCATACTCACCTCTAGCAGAACCTTTTCTAAATAACTTAGTTTGAGGAACTAAATACTTGTTCTCTAAAAACTTGTAGTTATCATTGTTTACTAACTGTACAGTGTAGATAAAACCATCACCCATAGGTAAGATATCATCAGCTGTAATGTACATCTCAACACCATTGTATTTGTCATAAGTGATGATATCACCATGTCCAAATTCTCTCTTGTTGATTTTGATCTTGAAGGTTGTACCATCAATACCTTTAGTAGCATTTCCTGATTCAATATCTTCCATGATATATGGTAAATCTTGAGATACTGGAGTTTGCCATTTGTACTCACCACGTGCATTATCTACATTGATGATGTTCTTACCACCAAAAGATGATAATTGGTAAAGAGGCATTTCTACTTTTTGAGACATAGCCCAAATGTCCACTGGACCTAAATCCATTGGTTCTGCATCTTTTAACATGTTTACTAAGTGGTAAGAATCCACATGAGAACTAGCTTGGTAGTTTGTATCACGTAGGAATATACCATTGTTTAATACTGGAGTTGACATTTTGTTTGTTTTTTTGTTTTAGTTTATATTAATTGTTTATTTGTTTGTTTATCTTTTGAAGAAGCTGCCACCTGTAGGTCTTGCAACTCCTGTTGTTTTTCTTCTTTCTTGAGACTCACCATCATCAGTACCAGTACCAGAAGTAATCTTGTTACTTTGTTCTGTTTTAAGTTGTCTCACTGTTTTTTCTACAGCTTCTTTTTTACCACCTTCTTTTACTTTGCTTCTGTATCCTTCTGGATCAGATAACAACCAAAGAGCTTCACTAATCAATGCATGATTTGGTTCTGCATATTGGTACTTCTCTAGTAGGTGACCTAACAAGTTTGTAGATCTTCCTGACATTGATGGATAATTAGCTTGGGTTAATCCTGCAAATAAAACATTTTGTGTTTTCTTATCAAGTTTTAAACCATTTAATTCACCTGGCTCAAGAGCTTTGTAAATATTATCTGTATACTTTTGAGCTTGAGCTTGTTGTTGTTTTCTCATTTGCTCTTGCTGTTGTAATTGTCTTGCAACAATTTGCTCTTGCATAGCATCCAATTTAGGTTTGAATTTGTTAGCCTTAGCTTCTAATTCATCTCTATCTTTCCAAGCTTCAATCTCTTCTTCAATTTCTTCAGCATCACCAAAGTTAGTTGCATGTAAATAGCTTCTAACAATTTGTTCTTGGCTACTTTCATCTTTAGTATCTAACTCTCTGATTTCTTCAACTGCTGCTAAAGATCTGAATAAGCTTTTTAAATCACTTCCTCCATTTGCTACATAGTGAGCAGCAACTTGAAGTTCATTAGGTAATGATTCAAAGAACTCAGCAGATACTTCTTCTTTAGTTTTTGAAGCTTTGTCAGTTGAATTAGCTTCAAATAACTCTTCAAAGTCTTTAACACTGTATTTAGTTATATCTTCTTCACCATCAAAAGGAGTTAGTAACCCTTTCTCAATCAGCTTGTTAGCTAATTCTACTAAGCCATTATGTCTACCACCTTTTTTAGTAGTTTCTGTAGTTTCTTCTGAAGCATCATCAAGAATACTTTCAAAGTCTTCCTTGCTGATTTTTTCTTTAGGTTTACTAGCCTCTCCTGAAGTTGAGTCAGTTCCTTCATCTTCAGCTTTTGAGCTGGTGTCAGATAAGTTTTCATCATCATCATTGTCATTGTTGTCAAGGAACGATAAGTCTACATTTTCCTTTCTAGAGAAAAGACTAGGCTTTTGTTCAGTTTTAGTTTCTGGTACAGTGATGTTTTCAGCACCTGGTGTACCTAACAGTTCATCAAGGTTTATATCTACCTGATTTACAGTTGTGTTATCTTTGTTTGTCATATTGAGTTGGTTTAATTATAATATAAGCAAATTTACAGAAATAAACTTTAGAAATTAAGATTTTTTTATACTCCCTATTAAAATAGTTGGCAGTATATGGCTATCCCCTATTTTTTCTTTTTGTCATTTTTAGATTTGACATCAAATTTATTCTTATTTTCTCTGGCTATCTGTACATCCATCTGCTTCATTCTCATGTCAGCTTGCATTTTTTCTCTTTCAATTTGAGCTTTATCTCTATCATTAGTCATTCTATTACTCTCTTTAGAGTTTTGCAAGTTCATAGTTTCTTGAAACTGATCAGACTTTTGTATTTGAGCAAGAGAATCCATGTAGTCAGATTGTTGATTTTGATTAATATCCTGCATAGCACCAAAGCCTGCAGACTTAATCTCAGCAACAAGGATATCTTTTCTTCTATCTTTCTCAGCTTCTTGCATTTTAGAATCAAGTTCAAGTTGTTTTTCTTGAAGTCTTGTTTGCATTTCTTGCTGTTGCATTTCTTGTTCATGCTGCATTTGTTCTTGTCTTTGTTCAGTAGCTTTTCTCTCAATAGCTTTTAATGAGTTTGTAAGCTCTCCTAAAGATTCAGTTTGCATGATATTACCAAGATCATAGATAGATGCCCCAGCTGTGTTATTAGATACAGCTAATTGTTTCATTTGTTCTAAGATAGCTCTTTGATTAGCTTTAGTTGTACAGTAAATGTTTATGTCTCTAAGCAATAAGTCAGTACCATTCATCTCAAAGTTAACCTTCTCATCTGTAGAAGTCATATACTGAAGTCTTAATGATGGTTTCTTTGAATGATAGTATTGAGCTAAGTCAGTTCTCATCTGGTGTACTCTTGGCATTAAGTAATCTGAATGCTGCATAAAGTATACCTCTGTTTGAGCATAAGAACCGGCCATAGCTTGTTCTACTCCTTTAGCTGTATCAGTTTTACCTATTTGTTGTCCAAGTCTCTGAGGAGTGATCCCTATCACTTCAAAGCACTGTTGTTTAAAATAGTTAGCCATTTGAATCCTAGATAACATCCTTTGAGTTTGCTCTAAGTTCATTACTTGAAAATGTTGGAAGTTTAATGCATTCTCTGTATTGTTAATACTTGTATCAAGAGGTAACATCTGGAAGTTCTTCATAGCAACATAAGCTTTGGCCAAGTTGTTTTTACCCCAATCTTCACCTAATGAATGTTGAGGTAATGCATTTTGATCTAACATGATTACAGTACCTAACTCATCTACTAGGATATCTGCAATTTGATTATTAACAATGTTGTATCCAATTTGAAAAGGCTTCATTAAATCTACCATAGAAGTAGATCTAGTATTTCTATCATTAAATACAGCCCCTTCTACTGGAAGTTTACAACCATAAAGAGTATTATCACCTTTAAATTGGAACTTCAATGGCCCAATAGTATTTCTATCAATACCTAAGTACATAGGATTAATACCTCCTGGGTTATTCATACCCCAGAAAGATGGATGGTTAGGTCCAATCTTAACACCACCCCAAACTTGATTGATCCATACATAGTCAATATGTTCACCAAAGATTAAGTTATCTTTAGTTTTATTCTTGATTAATGTAGTATCATAGATAGGTTTATCACTTACTTTATAATCTTCACCAATGATATCAGTTATTACTTCACCATTTTCAGAAATTTTAGTTAAGTGCCCTACCTTCATTTGAGACTTCCAATATGCTGTAGTTGCTCTCAATAAGAAAGCTGCTCCCATTGGTGCATAATCTTCATTCTCTGACATGATCCAGTTAATAATATCTCCACCATTATAAATGAAGTTATCATACATGGATGTAAACTGTCTGTAAGCCAAACTTGGCATATTAGTATTCCACTCATGAGACTTAGTAGCATCATAATAAGATCCATCATTCTGGTAACCTTGTAAAGGATAACCGGCAGATCTTACTGGATAAATTGCTTCTATTGACTCTAATTGTTCTTGGGTCATTAAGTAACCATACTTATCAATAACATCAGCTACTGTAAGCATCTCAACTTTTCCAACCCAGTTACCTTGAGATATATATCTTGCATCAGGTGACTTATGATAAAATGTAGTTACAGGATTCCATAACTCAATATCATAATCATCTTCATTCATCTTCATATGCCAGAACTCACGGTCAGTAATAAGCATATCTCTAAAGCCTCTTTCTTCTAGTTCATCCATTCTGAATCTATCTTCATCAATCTTAAACTGATGAGTAGCCCATTGTTCACATAAACTTTTGTAGCTTTTATCAAAGAATCCTTGTATTTCTGGTAATGATTTAAGAGCTTCTGGAGAAGTTTGTTGTTGCATTTGTTGTTGAACTTCAGGATCTTCAGGGTCCATACCTTGATCAATCATCTTAGCCATAAGCTTTTGTTCAGCTTGTTGCATTAAGACTTGTTCAATTTGCATTCTTTTTTCTTCTAACATTTCATTGTGAGAGTATTCATCTACACCTCTGAAAGTAATTTTAGTATTTCTTTTAGCAAACTCAGCAACTAGTACATTAACTACATTTGGGATAATAGGGTAAAACTTTAATTCTAAAGCACTTACATCTTCTTGACCTAATGTATCAACAATGTCTCTCATCTCATTGTTATCTTCTACTAAATAGTCAGTTCTGTCAATAGTACCTTTAGCTAGCTTATAGTTTTTCATCAATCTTCTAGCATTTCTTCTGATCTGCTTAAGACCATTCCATTCTAACCAGTCAAGATTCCAGGCTGTCCATTCAGGAGTTTTATCCTTTTTTGGTAAAAACTGCAGAGGTTGTGTAATAGAACCCATTCTATTATACTCGGCTTTCTTGCCTGACTTCATCTGCATTGCATTTAGAACTTGCATATCTTTTTATTTTAAATTTTTATAAGGTGATCTTGGTGGTCTTCTGCCAGCTCCTCCAGAATTATTCCCCATATGTCTGAAAGGGCTGTTAGTAAATTTATACAAATTTTTTGAATTATCCAAGCTTTTTTTGCCTGTATCTTCAAATCTTTTCATTACTCCTCTGTTTGCTTCTTGCACTTTTGCAAAAGCAATTAAAGCTCCTAGTGCAATTAATCTATCCACATTGAGTCCATCTCTATAATGTTGCATTTCTACCATAGCCATTATATCAGGAATTCTTTCAATCCCATAGATAGTTTTGTAGATTTTGCCATCATCTCCAGTCTGTGTATCTAGTTCTTCTCTACAGAAATCTACAAGATAAGGAAGAATATGAGCTCTAAATATATTACCTGTATTTCTCCAACCATATTCTTGATAGTTAGAATGTACATATTCTATATCTTTTCTGAAAGTAATTTGGTCTTTAGGAACCAGATACTTCTGTTTTCTCTGTTTAATCATATGAGTGATAAATCCAGGGACATTGCTTTCAACTAATGTCCAAGCATTATACCACTCAATGATATGTTCTAACCTCTCATGTGTTTTATTAACATCATCAAACCTTCCACACCAGGAAGCTACAATCTTGTCTTGTTCTACATAAGTGGTTACTTCAGCAGCATCTTTTCTAGTTACTTCAATTGGAATCTTATATACATAAATTGAACACAAAGATTCTGAACTAGTAGTCTTACCCTGAGCCACGGGGTCAATAGATGCATAATAGGTTCCCCATTTAGCATCTTTAATTGGCTTCTCATAAACTACAATCACACCTGTTTTATCTTCAGTACTCTTAGTTATAGGAAATTCACTTATAGGTATCTTCTTACTTTTCTCAGCAACAAAACTACCATCAGCATTCTTGTTAAGTTCCATGAATTCAGTTACATATTCTTTCTCCTCAATTCTTCTTTTTTGAGCTATAACTAAATGGCTAGGAAATATAGATACAGTTCTTGTAGCAAAAGCTTCTTCAATATTTCTAGGATGCTGAGATACTTCTAACTGATATTCTTCTGGTGATAAATCTTTTTTCTTTTGTTTAAAGTATTCATCTAGCATTTTTAAGGCTTCTTCTACTTGAGAGTTACCAAACTCATCCACACATGGTGGCATTGACCATTGTTCAGGAATAAATAATCCAGATTTACTAAAGGTACCTTTCTCATCAAGTAAGTTAGACTCTACATAAAAGATATCATTAGCTTCTGGATGTAAGATCATTTTTCTTAATGGATCACATTGATCAAGATCACCCACTGAACCTGCAGCAATAAATGTACCTGTTGTAATCATACCAGATTTTAAAGCTGGTTTCATGTATCCAAAAGTCTCATTCATCTTAGGAGCAATACCAGCCTCTTCATGGAAGAAATAAGTACATGGTCCACCTACACCTGCAGTAGGATCTTTCTCAAAAGATGTACCTTTAAGAACACCTTTCAAACCTCTATTAGTTTTTCTATTCTGTCCTGGTACTGAAGTCTCAATTTGCTGTTGCCAATCAAGAACCTTTCCTGGATTCATTGGTCTATACCAAGCAGTATTATCATCTAAGAAGTTTCTGTATTCATTTAAGAATCTCCATGTATCATTTACATAAGTCTTAAGACTAGCTCCTATTTTTAAGATAGGTGTTTCTTCAAACCATATAGCATTAATTAATTTAGCTGAATGAAAATATGAAGAGGCAATCTGTCTTTTCTTTAGGATACCAGCATGTTTGTAAAATAACTCAGCTAGTATTTCATAAAGAGCCATATGGTACTGAGCATCTCTAATATCAGGAAAAGAAAACTTTCGTATTTCTTTATTGTTAATTGGTAAAAAGTTAAGCCACATGTAATACTCTCTAGTAAGGTACCATGTCTTTTCTTTATTCTTGTAGATAACACCTTTTCTACATCTAGTTTTTTGTTCATCCCAATAGGTAATATAGTCTTTACTCTTTACAGGAGCAGCTACATAAAATTTAAATTCATTATATTTATTAGCTTCTTCTCTAAAGACAATAGAAGTTTCATCAAACTCATATTTACCAGGTTCTTTGAATAGACTTAATACAAAATCTCTAAACTCAGTTCTAGTTTCAAAACTTGTAGTAGTCCATACACCATTGTCCCAGGTAGGTATATCAGTATAGAAGAACTTATCCATTAATTAATTTTTTAATTTTCTTGTCATCACCACCACTCTTATAAATAATCTCAACAAGAGTGTTGTAGTTTTTAGAGGTTAATGT
>Ga0007801_10000856_pt1 | contig 10031 bp, 9 predicted proteins | sample CryBogmetaGMA2M_FD_60372 | JGI IMG/M metagenome (GOLD analysis project Ga0007801, IMG submission 60372) | Freshwater microbial communities from Crystal Bog, Wisconsin, USA - MA2M | ecosystem: Environmental > Aquatic > Freshwater > Lake | place: Crystal Bog, Wisconsin, USA | collected 2009-07-06
GGGGGGGGGGGACAAATGCTGTTGAGACTTTTTTTTCGTCGTTCAAACAGGGATTGCCGGAACCCATTCGCCATGGAGGGCAAGCTAGATTTACCTCCCTGTATTCTGGATACAGCAATCCATGCCGGTATGACGGCTGTGTCAAACGCATTGGGAGGGGGCTACAAAATCAGCATTTTTCCGATTGTCAAACGGGCCTGATGCTAGGATACTGCCACCCGAATGCCGTAAGGCGTTCAAATGACCGGCAACTATATGCTGTCAACCCACCATCATTTATTTAAGGTGTGACTTATGAAAATTGAAGCATCCCAAATTTTGATCATTTCTCCAAACTGTAAGCCGGAGGTAGCTGAGGGACTGGCACAATGCCTTCCGGCGGTATTGGAAAAATACGCCATCTCCACGCCCTTGCGCGTGGCCCACTTCCTTGCCCAAACCGCCCATGAAAGCGCCGGTTTCAATCATTTCGTGGAGAATCTGGATTACAGTGCTTCGGGTCTGGAAAACACGTTCCCCAAAGAATTCCGCTCGGTCAGAGTGGCTGACTATGCGCGCAACCCAGAGAAAATTGCCAACCGTGTCTATGCGAACCGAATGGGCAATGGCGATGAAGCTTCGGGTGATGGATGGAAATTCCGCGGCCGAGGCATGATTCAATTGACCGGACTTGAGAATTATGAGGCTTTCTCAAAACACTCAGGTAAGGATGCCATCCAAGACCCGGATTTATTTTCCACTGTCGAAGGTGCCGCAGAATCGGCGGCATGGTATTGGCTGCAACGTGATATCAACAAACCCGCCGATGAAGATGATGTGGTGATGGTCACCAAACTAATCAACGGTGGAACTTTGGGCTTGGATGAAAGGAGGAAATTGCTGGAGATTGCCAAGCGTGTCGTCAAGGAGATGTTTAGCTAATCTAACGGCGGTGGCGGCAATGGTCTGCTACGGTGCGCGTCTAATTTATTGCTGGTTCCCAAGCTATGCTTCACTGCCATTAAGTTAAGGTATTGCCGGGCCTGTTACCCCCTCTCCCCAACCCCCAATATTATTGACCTAAGAAAAACAGGAATGGGGTTTTGGAAGCTCCAGCTTCCCGAAGAACGGCCAAGCTGGAGCTTGGGAGCCAGCCGGACAACACGCAAGGCAAGTCAAGAGCGAAATATTATCGAATACAGTATAAAAATCAGATTTTTTCCGATACCAACTCTGCCGCGAATCAGGAACACTATGTCCGGTTAGTTGCATTTAAAAAAATCGGAGATGAAACCATGCTAAAACTGTTCAATTGGATATCCCGCCCCTTAGCCCCGGATGCAATCTCAGACGATGGGTGCGCCAATGGCAGCCAGGGAGTTTGGCAGTTGCCTCTTGATGACGCGGTTCGCGAAGCCGTCACTTTATTGGCCTTTGCCAGCCGCAGCGGAAAGACTGTCGCCCCCGAGCATATCAAATCCATCCTTGAGATTAGCAGATTAATAAACGATAAGGTTTCCGCCATAGACACAGACAGGGAGCAAGCGTTCTGGTTGGCTTACAGCGATGTGGTGGCGGCAATTCGCCCGGTGACCTCCGACAGTATCAATGCCACTCTCAAATACAATTCCGACGTAGTGGCGAGCAATTGGTTCAGGCGTTCAATCGCCCAAAAAACAGTTTTCCGATATGGCTTATGTTCCTTGGTGGTTTTGCTGGCTATCATGTATTTTCAAACCTATATGCAAATGGGAATGTGTATCAGGGACCATTTACAGTCATCCTTCCAGAGTCAAAAGCAGTCGGTTGATGATTTTTTTACGCAAAAAATCAAAGATCAGGACAATCGGCTTAAAGCCGCAGGCATGGACGGCCAAGAAAACCTAGTCAAAAAGCTCTATGAAAAGTATAAGGTAGAGCTTCATTTAGCCAAATTGCGCGCATCCCAGTATGAAATGTATTCTTGGGGAAAAGAAGGCGACAAGGCCTTGCAAGGTATAGGCATGTCATCGGGTGTGAATAGAACGCCGATTTCCGCAGATGTTGGACGCTTGTTTGAAATGGATGAACAAGTCTTGACAGGATTGCCTGAATCGCCTGAGCCGCTTGCCGTCGGGCCAAAGCTGCCGGGACAAGATGAAACCAAAGTGGATCCCCAAATCAACAATCGATCAAGCTTACAAAAGGAAAACTTCCTTATCCTTGGTGAACTGCAATCTGTGGTGATTCCTACTTATATTGCTTTGAATGAGTCCGAACAAATTTTGAGGGTCATTTCCGAGTTTATACTGCCATTGCTTTACGGGCTGCTTGGTGCTTGCGTTTATGTACTACGTGATCTCACTAACACCATTAGGTCGGTCACCTTCTCTAAATCATCAATGATTAACTATAGCTTACGGCTAATCATGGGACCATTAGTCGGTATCGCCGTTGGATTATTCTTAGGTACGCCAGCCGCCAATTTAGTCGGTGGACCCACCTTATTGGATAACCCTGTGACAGCTGCCGTTCCCCCGACCATTCCCTCGCTGAGTACTATGGCATTGGCTTTTTTGGCGGGATATAGCGTCGAGGTGTTGTTTTCCGCTTTGGACAACTTGATCGGTGCCTTTGCCAGCAAAAACTTGCCAAAGGTAAAAGAGACTCATTAAAAAACCGGGGCAAGGTGAACCCTGCCCCGGTTTTTTAATCGATAAACTCATCCGGGGAATAGTAACCTAGCCCGAAAGCCTCGGCGACACCACGGTAGGTCACCTTGCCGTTAGCAATATTGAGGCCTTTTCGCAAAGCCGCATTGTCCTTGAGTGCCTTCCGCCAGCCTTTGTTGGCCAATTGCATCAAATAAGGGAATGTGGCATTGGTCAGGGCCAGCGTTGAGGTGCGAGGAACCCCGCCCGGCATATTAGCCACTCCGTAGTGTATGATGCCATCCACCAGATAGATTGGGTCCTCATGGGTCGTTGCGTGTATTGTTTCGACACACCCACCTTGGTCAATGGCAACATCTACAATCACCGCGCCCGGACGCATGATCTTCAGGTCTTCCTTGCGAATCAGCCTTGGTGCCGTTGCACCGGGGATTAGCACACCGCCTATGACTAAATCGGCGGTGGCAATTTGCTCCAATAGATTGTGCCGATTGGAAAAAATCAATTGCACATTGGCCGGCATCACGTCACTTAAGTAACGTAATCGCTCTAGCGACACATCAAGAATCACTACCTGCGCCCCCATCCCTGCTGCAATCTTTGCCGCATTGGTCCCGACTACGCCACCGCCAAGGATGACAACCTTGGCAGGCGGGACACCGGGAACCCCGCTCAATAGCAAACCGCATCCGCCGTGAAGCTTTTCCAGGTATTTGGCACCTTCCTGTACTGCCATTCGGCCTGCGACTTCGGACATCGGGGTTAGCAGGGGCAGTTCGCGCGATGGCAACTCAACAGTTTCATAGGCAATGCACACAGCACCTGAAGCGATATGCGCCTGTGTCAATTTTTCGTTAGCGGCGAAATGGAAATAGGTGAATAGTGTCTGACCTGCTTTGATACGAGCCCATTCGGTCTCAATAGGCTCCTTGACTTTGACGATAAGGTCGGAATCAGCCCATACCGTATCGGCATCGGGGGCAATGATTGCGCCGACGGCGGTGTATTGTCCGTCAGTGAAACCGCTGCCTATGCCTGCGTCTTTCTCCACCACCACTTGGTGACCGGCTGCGACAAGCGCCTCGGCACCTGCTGGGACGAGGGAAATGCGATTTTCATTAGTCTTTATTTCTTTTGGTATGCCGATTTTCATTTGATGCTTAAGTTTCTTGTTGTAAAAGCTAAACTGAGAATTGATATAAAAAACGCTGTATCTCTTTTACCATGACTACAAGACAAGTTCAAATGGCATTTGAAAAAAAAGGCGGGCGTGAAGCCCGCCAAACTAAGGGACGCAACAAAGAGGAGGTAAACTTTCCAGTCCCTTGACTTCGTACCTATAATATAATCTGTACGAATAGCGGTAAGAAAGAATATTAAATTAGATATATATTCCAAATTGGTATATATAAAAGAAAGCCAAGCCAAGTAGGGTACGCTGTGCGTACCATCTTACGCACTTGAAGGTACGCACAGCGTACCCTACATTGGTATGGCTTTCATCGTCGGGGGTGCAAACAAATTTGCATGGACGTTAGGCGCACACACGAGTAGGGGCGACCGGCCGGTCTCCCCTACCACGGTGGTTTATGTGCGCCCCACTCCTCAAACTTACCCATCGGGTTGAACGATGACCAAGTCCGAAATAGCCTTAAGCTGCTACCTCCCCGGAAAATGCCACCCTTGGTTTTGTATCACCTGCTGAATCTGTATTTGATGGACTTGGTTCCGTATGGCTTGCTGCTCTTCCTCTTCGCGCTTTTTTACCTCTTGTTGCTTTTTTGCAAAATCGTATTCGGCTTTGCGAATATTGGACTCTATTTGGTAATTTGTCTCTTGCACTTTATGCGCAATTTCGCTCGCATATTCGTTTTGCCGCTGCTGTTGCTGGTAATTATTTTGCATTTGCTGCTGGTTGCGAAGGAATTGCTGTTGCTTTTCCTCTGACTCCAGTTTAGCCGCATCCCCATTGGTTTGGCGGGTGCTGGCTTGCGTTTGGCCTTCAACCTGTTTAGGGTTTGTTTGTATTTCATGTTGATGCTTCGATTGTTGGGCAGTGTGCGGCAAAACCAGTCTATATTTCTCATCACTAGGGATTTTATGCTGATGACCATAGCCATTGTGTGCTGTGGCGTTTGATGAAAAAATATCGCCCATGTAATAACCTGATGAATAGCCAGTCATCGAATCATGATAATGATTATCATTATAATATCCATTTTGCCCCTGCATGACCGATTCATTGGGGAAAAATAATGAGCAGCCAGTAATCAAGAAAATAAAGCCAAATACGGTGCAAAGTTCCAGTGACTTGTCCATGATATGATGCCTCGGCAGTTGGATTGTTTCAGAAGAGACGCGACTAGATTCTCACAGATTCCTTAAATTTGGCTTAAGGCGCTAATTTGCTTATCATGGGACACTGATCCCCATTCCCTGAGCCGTCCGCGATATTTTATCAATGGTTAATAGCGACACTGCGCCTACCCTAAATTTCCGAGAGCTTGCCGGGCATCGCCTTGAAATCGTCCTAGTCGGCGATTGGGTTGCCGATAAGCAACGGCCTTCGGCTGACCAGGTCTTGGCAATGCTAGCCAATGAAACAGCGGTCAGGGAACTCTGCTTCGACGCGTCGGGGCTGGGATTATGGGATAGCTTGATGCTGACCTTTTTGACCAAAATCGAAAATGGTTGCAAAACAATGGGAATTTCAGTTGACCGTGGGGGCTTGCCTGCGGGGATTCATGGAATGTTGGAACTGGCCGATGCGGTGCCTGAACTGGAAGGTGTGCGTAGACAGCACCCTAAATCTGGGTTTCTGGAAAAAGCCGGTTTGTTGGGCATTGCATTCTGGGAAGAGACTGTCGCCATACTGGCTTTCATTGGCGAGGCGGCTTTGGGGTTCGGCAGGTTTGTGTTGGGAAAGGCTAACTACCGTCGCGTGGATTTGTTTTTGCTGGTACAGGAATGTGGCGCGAATGCCTTTCCTATCGTCAGTCTGATCAGTTTTCTAGTAGGGATGATCCTGGCCTTCGTCGGTTCCGCGCAATTGTCGAAATATGGCGCCCAAGTTTATATTGCCGACATGGTGGGGTTGGGGATGTCGCGGGAAATGGGTGCACTGATGACGGGCATCATCATGACCGGGCGCACCGGTGCCGCTTTTGCGGCCCAATTGGGTTCCATGCAAGTGAACGATGAAATCGACGCATTGAAGACCATGGGCTTTTCGGACATTGAGTTTCTGGTTGTCCCCAGAATGTTGGCCTTGATCCTGATGATGCCATTGCTGTGTGTCTATGCCGACTTGATGGGCATGGCCGGTGGCGGTTTGGTGAGCCTATACCTTTACGATATTTCCATCTTGGAATATTCGCAACACATACTGGCACGCTTGCGGTTTCAGGATTTTGCCGTGGGTGTGGGCAAGAGCGTGGTTTACGGCGTATTGGTCGCCCTCGCCGGTTGCATGAGGGGCATGCAGTGCGGGCGCAGTTCCCAGGCTGTAGGCATGGCGGCCACGTCTGCCGTGGTGACTGGCATCGTCATGATCGTCTGCGCCGATGCTGTGATGGCCATGGTCGTGATTACCCTGCATTGGTGATTGCTGATGAGCAAGACACATATTACCGTTGCCAATTTAACCATGGCCTATGGGAATTTAATAATCCAACGCGATATGGATTTCACCATCAACCGGGGTGATATTTTTATCGTCATGGGTGGCAGCGGCTGTGGCAAAAGCACTTTAATGCGGCATCTAATTGGCCTTAAGCAACCGGCCAAAGGCGAAATTTTCTATCAGAACCTAAGCTTTTGGGATGCCAGTCCGAAGGTGCGGCGTCAGTTGATGATGAAAATGGGTGTGTCCTACCAAAGCGGTGCGTTGTTCAGTTCGATGACTTTGGCCGAAAACATAGCACTGCCGCTTTCAGCATTCTCCTCTCTAACGCGATCCGAAATCAGGGAGATCGTGTCGCTGAAGCTGGCTTTGGTCGGGCTTGCCGGATTCGAGGGATACTATCCGGCGGAGATTTCTGGCGGTATGCAAAAACGCGCAGGGCTTGCCAGGGCTATGGCACTGGACCCGGACATTCTGTTTTTTGACGAACCTTCGTCTGGGCTCGACCCGATCAGTTCCAGGCTGTTGGACGATCTGATTCTGCATCTACGCGACAATCTAGGTGCCACCATCGTTGTGGTGACCCATGAATTGTCGAGTATTTTCGCCATTGGCAACAACTCCGTGTTTCTTGATGCCGAGAGCAAAACGATCATCGCCAAAGGCGACCCGAAACAACTATTAGCCGAGTGCGATGTTCCTAAGGTGCGACGTTTCCTGACCCGTGGCGATTGTGGGCACGCTTATGAGTTTCAACACCATGGGCAATAAGGCCAACCCGGCCCTGATTGGGGGCTTCATTGTCGGCGCGATAGCGTTAATCGTTGTGGGCGTGTTGCTTTTTGCCAATGGATTTCTGTCCAACCCGCAAAAAAACATGATCTTTTTCGAAGGCTCGGTCAATGGGCTGAACATTGGGGCGCTGGTGAAGCTCAAGGGAGTCCCAGTTGGCAAAGTGGTCGATATTTTGGTGATTTACGACGACCAGCGCGGCAAGATAATTACCCCGGTGATCGTCGAGTTCACCCCGGAGAAAATATATGACATGCAAGGCAGTCATATCAATAAATCCAATGGTGAAGACATCAAAACGATGATCAAACAGGGATTGCGCGCCCAATTACAAACGCAGAGCCTAGTGACGGGGCAATTGTTCATCGACATTATCCTCCGTCCGGAAACCCCGGTTAAATTGCTGGGCGGGGATAATCCCTTGTACCCGGAAATTCCGAGCATACCCTCATCCAGGGAACAATTGGAAAATACCATTGAAGAAGTCGTGACCATGGTTAGGAAAATGCCTATCCAACAGACGGTCGAGTCTCTATCAAATAGTATCCAAGCAGTGGAAAAATTGCTCAAATCGCCGGAAATAGCTTCCAGTTTGGGTACTCTTGACCACACCCTCAAAGACGTGCGGCATTTAATTCAGCATATTGACGGGAAAATCGAACCGCTTACCGAAGAACTTCACGGTTCTGCCAAGGAAAGCCGGTTATTGCTGGAGAATCTCAACAAAAATGCCGGACCGGTCATGCTCAACGCCCAAGAAGCGATGAAAGCCACTACCGGCACGATGGAACAGGCCCGATCGACACTAGCGACCCTTGACCAAGTCGCTGGTCAAAACGCCAGCCTCGACTTGGCTTTGAAAGACTTGGCCTCGGCGGCTAAATCCCTGCGCGTCCTGGCCGATTATTTGGAAAGCCATCCCGATGCATTGCTGTATGGAAAAAACCCCAAGGGAGAATAGACTTTGAACAAGGCCAATAAGCTCTGTCTTTATTTAGCAATTTTCGCGTTGACGCTCATCACGGGTTGTACACCCAATACGCGCCAGGTCAAATTTTACCAATTGCAGCCCATTAGCCGCTCCGATGCGCAGATTGCAAAAGCGGAAACGCCTAAACCGCTGATTTTTGGACTAGGGCCGGTTGAAATACCTGCCTATCTGGACCGCCCCCAAATTGTCACCGGCAACACCGGTTCAGAACTCCGAATGGCCGAATACCATCGCTGGGCCGAACCTTTAAGAGACACCGTCACCCGCGTATTGACCGAAAACTTGGCCTTGGCTATGCCAGGCAGCCACGTCCTAAGCTTCCCGTGGAACAGGGCTACCATCCCTGATTATCAGGTGGAAATAAAAATCCACCGGTTCCATGTGGATGCAGTTGGAAATTGCGAGTTGAAGGCCGACTGGACCGTCCTGAAGCAAAACAAACCCGTGTCGATGAAAAGTTTTCAAACCCATGTGCCGGTATCCGGTCCCGACACAGACTATGAGGCCAAAGTAGCCGCACAATCCCAAGCTTTGGCTAGATTCGGCAAAGAGATGGCAGATGAATTGCCAAGGTTATACGATCTAAATCATTAAACGTCATGACTCCCACAAAGAAACGATACGGGCGTTACCTACTATTTCTTGATATCCTTGGATTCAGTGAGTTAGTTGAGACTATGGGTGCAAAGGAAATATATCAAATAATTAACAAGGCTCTTGTAGCCTTCAAAAGATGGGAAGATCTAAATCAGCAATTTTCAACCATTTACTTTTCTGACACGTTCTTGTTTTATCAACGATCCAAAGGTTATGATACAAAGGCATTCTTGGAAGTATACGCAATTGGAGGAATGTTACTCTCCGCACTATTAGCACAAGGAATTCCAACTCGGGGTGCCATTTCGTTTGGTGAATTCGAAGTGAAGGACGACCAGTCTGGTCGCCTTCAACTTTACTTCGGACGGGCGTTAATTGACGCTTATAAAGCAGAACAACGTGAAAATTGGATAGGCATCACAATTCTTGAGTCGGCATGGTCACTCTATGAACAAGAGAATCCTGGTTTAATAGCTGCCTTTGAACGAGAGCGTGTTTGGAAGAAGCGCTGTGACGGTGTTTTACTGCTCAACCCTTTTATCAAACTTTGCGGTTGGTACAAATACGACATGATTGGGGAAGTCAGCAAGCCATATCTAAATTGGGATGCACCGGAATTCCCAAATGACATCCTAGGATTCAAGTATCTTCGGGATATGGCTGCGGGGTATGCGAACAACGGAGACTTTTCCGGTAAGGTGGCCACAAAATATCACTGTACCATTGCCTTTCTCAAAGATATTCTCGGTCCCGAAATCTTTGAATGGGGTATCAAAATCTCCGAAGAAGTTGTCTAATAAATTATTGCCCATTGCAATATCACCCATCACTTGCGCTTTTACGTTGCGCCGTTGCGTGAGACCTTCTTTTGACTTTCTCGCAATGCAGCATGTCATTTAGTGGGTTGAGCGCAAGTGCGCAATAGGCGAAGCCAAATTGCGCCGAATGGCGGGTATCCATACGGCGCAATACGCGGAGTACCGCTATTGCGCACTTATACGGTCCTGGAAAAAGAAGTTTCACGCAAAGCCCGCAAAGGCGCAAAGAAGAGTGCTTATCTTTGCGCCTTTGCGTGTTTGCGTGAAACTTGCTCTTTGAATTGTCGAACATTCATGTGTTCTGACAGGTATCGCCACACTTGTGTATAAGGATGAGATATCCAGCTTGGGAATGCGGTTTATGAAGCTCCTGCTTCACGTTAGATGCCAAGCGGGAGCTTGCAAAATTGGAGTTCCCAAGCAGGAGCTTCACTGCCATTAAGTTAAGGGTTGCGATTAGCAAACTCGTCGTTCCGGCAGGGATCGCCGGAACCTAGGCTCCATGGATGGCATAGATTGTTGGCATCCCTGCAATCTGGATTCCGGCGGTCCATGCCGGAATGACGGCTTAACTTAATGGC
>Ga0007801_10000861_pt1 | contig 10000 bp, 5 predicted proteins | sample CryBogmetaGMA2M_FD_60372 | JGI IMG/M metagenome (GOLD analysis project Ga0007801, IMG submission 60372) | Freshwater microbial communities from Crystal Bog, Wisconsin, USA - MA2M | ecosystem: Environmental > Aquatic > Freshwater > Lake | place: Crystal Bog, Wisconsin, USA | collected 2009-07-06
CTAACTCAGAGGAGCGGGTGACATAAGCCTCATACATTAAGCGGCGTAGCGCCCGATTTTCCGAGTACTGCATGACTGGATAGTAGGAAGGGAAGTGGAGTGTGAAAGCCCAGCCCTGAAGATTTTTTTGTTGCGCAGTGTCAGCAGCTGCGGCTATTGCATCTTCTGGTAATCCATTAAGCTCTACCTTATCAGTAACGACATGTACAAAGCCATCGGTTGCATCCAGAACATGGTCTGAGAATGTCTTACCTAACTCTGCCTGCTCATCTTGAATTTGAGCAAAGCGAGGTTTATCTGCATCGCTTAATTCTGCGCCACCCAAACGAAAATCGCGCAAAGAGTTTCCAATAACTTTTCTTTGCGCAGCGCTCAATGTTGAAAATTCTGGGTTTGTGCTTAATTCTTTAAATTTCTTGTATAGATCTAAATTCTGTCCAAGACTCGAAAAGAAGGCGGTGACCTTGGGCAGCATTTCTCCATAGGCGGCGCGTAATTCTGGAGTGTCAGCTACGCTATTGAGATGGGAAATCACACCCCAGGATCTTCCTAGTGATTCAGTGGCATCTTCCAGAGGCTCTACCAAGGCATTCCATGTCGATGCTGTATCGGGGTTTACAGCTCTATCGACTGCCACTTGAGCTTGCGCAAGCAAGTGCTCAATAGCGGGTGCTATGTGCGCTGGCTTGACCTCTGGGTAGGCGGCAATTCCTCGACCAAACGTTAATAAGGGATTGTTTTGTAAATCTGCGGGGAGCGAGGTGATATGGGATGTAGTCATCCCCCTAGCTTAATGGACTGGGATCTTTTTTGCCAAAAGTCCCAATAAATTCCTTAATGTTTGGCGGCTTTTTCTGCTGCCTCTAAGGTGTTCATTAAGAGCATGGTGATGGTCATTGGACCTACGCCGCCTGGGACAGGGGTAATCCAACCAGCTATATATTTAGCAGCATCAAAGTCTACGTCGCCACAGAGCTTCCCATCGGGGAGGCGATTAATACCTACATCAATCACAACAGCACCATTTTTGACCATGTCCCCTGAGATCATCTTGGGTTTTCCGGTGGCAACGACCAAAATATCAGCATCTTTTGTATGGTGTGCCAAGTCACGAGTCTTGCTATTACAAATCGTGACAGTGGCACCTGCCTGCAAGAGCAGCATAGCCATGGGTTTACCAACAATATTAGATGCGCCCACAATGACTGCGCGCGCTCCGCGAATAGGATATTCAATACTCTCCAGAATCTTCATGCAGCCATAAGGAGTGCATGGCTTAAACTCTGGTTGTCCCACCATCAATGCGCCGGCGTTGGCAACGTGAAAGCCGTCTACATCTTTCTCTGGTGCAATCGCTTCAAGTACGCGCTCTGAAGCAATATGTTCAGGCAATGGTAGTTGTACTAGGATCCCATGGATTGCTGGATCTGCATTGAGAGTTGCGATGCGAGCAAGAAGCTCTTCCTCACCTAGCTCAGCAGAGTAGCGTTCTAAAACAGAATGAAAGCCGACATCTTCGCAGGCCTTCACCTTATTGCGAACATACACTTGACTGGCTGGATTCTCACCAACCACGATTACCGCCAATCCAGGTCTGACACCCTTGGCAGTGACAATCGCTCCACGCGCTGCAATCTCAGCGCGCAGTTTTTTTGAAAGTGCTACTCCATCAAGTAATTGGGCTGGCATCGAGCAGAACCTTGAATTTAATTGGGTTGTGGGTCAGATAGTGCAAGGCGGAGCAAATCTGCAACGGTATTGACGTCGAGCTTTTCCATAATGTTGGCGCGGTGTGCCTCGACCGTTTTAATCGAAATGCCTAGGTCATCAGCAATTTGCTTATTCAAGCGACCAGCAACAATGCGCTCGAGAACTTGGCGCTCACGACCAGTAAGTTTACTAAGCAGGCTTTGAGTAATTTTGCGTTGACTTGCTTGAGAGTAATCAATCCTTGCTTTTGCAAGCATGCGATCTACTAAGCCGCAGAGGTCGCTCTCTTTAAATGGTTTTTCAATGAAATCAACGGCGCCACGTTTCATGGTGGACACTGCCATAGAGACATCGCCATGACCGGTAATAAAAGCAACTGGCATGGGTAAGTTTTCACTTGTAAGACGCTCTTGTAGTTCAAGGCCTGACATGCCTGGCATGCGGACATCCAAGATGGCACAAGAGATAGTGGATTTATCAGTACTTTGCAAAGACTGTAAGAAGCGTTCAGCGCTCGCATGACAGCGGACAACATAACCATTGCTCTCTAAAAGCCAGGTGAGTGAGTCGCGAACTGCTTCGTCGTCATCAACTACGTAAACAACTTCAGCTTGGTTAGGTTTTGCAGTGGCACTTAAGTTCATATCGGTTCTCGCGTGGTAAATCTAAAAATTCGATGATTAAACATGAGCCTCAGAATCCGGAGACTCCAAGGGTATAAGTATTGTAAAGGTGCAGCCAGCCAGCTTGGTCTGTTCTGAGTCTCTAGCATTGGTAGCCCATAGTCTGCCATGATGGGATTCAATAATGGACCGGCAAATATTGAGCCCCATACCCATGCCATCTGATTTGGTGCTAAAAAACGGCTCAAACATGCGTTCTATGACATTTTCCGGTATTCCGCTCCCGGTATCGGTTACCTGAATGCGGAGCATGGCCGGAAAGATGCTGGTATCCAAGTCTGCACTAATTTTGACTGGGGGGGCTGACCAACGGGAAGATAGGGGGTAGGCCTCACGCATGCTATCTAAGGCATTTTTAAGTAGGTTCACGACGACCTGCAAAATCAAAACCGGGTCGAGATGAATCGCTGGCAAATTTTCAGCAATCTCGGTGCTAATGTTAAGGCGATGACGATGTGCTTCTATTTCCACTAAGCCGACAGCGTCATTAATAATGTCAGCAATACAGGATTCTTTACGTTGAGGTTCGCTACGCTTCACAAACCCTCTGATCCGTTGAATGATGGTGCCAGCACGGTGTGCTTGATCGGAAGCCTTCTCTAGTGCAGGCAAAATTTCTTTGCCAATCGCGGGATCAAGATTTCCTTCCAAGCGTTTGGCAACACCCATGCAATAGTTGGAGATGGCCGCCAGAGGTTGGTTTAGTTCATGAGCAAGTGAAGAAGCCATTTCACCCATGGTGGTTAAGCGACTTGTAAATTGCATGCGCTCCTCTTGTTGACGTGCCAGGTCATCCGATTCTTTGCGAGCGGTGATATCGGTAGCAATCAATAACTGCGCAATGTGGCCGTCCACCCAGGGAATGAAGCGATGTCGCACCTCAAACCACTTATTACTACCATCGCTTAGCTGAATTTCTTCAGATTCTGACTCTTGATAGAGAAAGGATGTGGGAATCCCCGGTGGTGAGTCTTCTAGCTCTTCGGCTATATCACGCATGATTGAGCTATTCGTCTCCTCACCAGCTAGCTGAAAGTGACCCTTGGAGTCGTTGCCAAAATTATCACGATAGAAGCGATTGGCAAATAATAATTCGTTGGTCTCAACGGAGATGACTGAAACTGCCGCCTCTAGACTCTCTAAAACAGTGGTAAATCGCTCTTGAGATGCAGCCAATTCTTCGCGAATCTTTTTTGGTTCAGAGATATCAATTAAGGACGTCACCCAACCAGTTTGCTTACCTTTTTCATTAATCAGCGGGGCGATAAAAGTACGGGTTTGAATTTGCGTACCATCACGACGCAAAATGGCGCCTTCAATTCCAATCTTGCCCGCACCAATATCTGCCTTAAGGGCTCGATTCATTTTCTCAACCAACTCATCTCTTCTGCTATCGGGCCAGAAAGGAAATGGTGGCATTAAGCCCATCAATTCTTTTTGTGTCCAACCCGTCATTTCACAGAAGGCTCTGTTTACATAGGTAATGCGTTTTTCCATATCGTGCGCACGGATCCCGACTGGGGTGGAGTCCTCCATCGCAATTCGGAAGCTTGTTTCTGTACGAAGACTAGCTTCTGCTTCTTGGCGAACTTGCATTTGCTTCAATACAGACCAAAGACTCCAGACTACGAATATAGAGAGCCCTAGCACCACACCAATCAGCATCCTAAAGGTTAAATTTGTTGGGGGAGGGTAGGTGTCGATGCGAAGAGTAAGGTTTGGGCTAAGCACACCAATATCAAGAGAAGTTTGGTTGCTAAAGGCCCTTTTAGGTGTATCGCGGTCAGAAGAGATCGCTAACACCTGCTCTTGATCAGTTAGTAAAGTAAAGCGGTAGTGGGATTTCAGTTCGTTTGGTATGACATCCAAAATACCTTGGGTTGTATACAGGGCTGCCAGATAACCGGTAGTTATTCCGCCTGCGATATTTGGCACCACTTGCCAAAACACAAACTTTCTTTCTCTTGCTAGTGCGCCCTCTATTTCAATATTAGGCGAAAAGAATTGACTAAATGCAGCTCTACTCGTCGCTTTACTGAGTTCTATGGTGGAATTAAGCGCATCCATTGTTGCTTTGTCACTTTGGCTTTTGACAAGCCAATCGGATTTACTTGCACTTGGTGGAGCGGTCCATTGGCGTTGACCTGCATCATTTAGGGAAATGATCTGAATAATTTCATGATTATTGATCACGAAATCATCGGCCTGTTCGTAGGCGATTTGTTTTAACTTGCCTTGCCCATCACTAGCAGCAATTTCACGATTAATAGCAGAGAGCAATTCTAAATTGTTCGCAAATCGAAGCTGAATACGTTGCTTTGCAAATGAGAGCTCTCTAAATAGCGCTGACTCTTGTTGGGTTTTCTCTTGTAATTGCAGGGTGCCCAAAATAATGCCCATAACGGCGGTAAAAAGGACGATTGCTAATAAAGGGGTGTAAACCAGCCGAAATCCCCGAATTTTTCGCAGCCATTTAAAAGGCCTGAGGAATAGATTGGTAGTGGCTGATACTTTCATGGATACAGGACATTTTGCCCTATTGCAGCACCCTAAAGGCCATTTCTTACCGAACTGAATCTCCTTATTTGCAGTGCAATAAAATACCACATTATGAGAAATATTATCATTATGTGGAAAATTGCTTGTTTACACCCATATACCTTCCTAGAATGTTGCCTATAGAGTTAATGACTAATAAGTAAGTAATTCATGGAGACAAAAATGGCAGCAGTTCCAGAGCAGATTTTAGGTAAACAAAATGCCCAAGACGTTGATCCGGGCGAGACCCAAGAGTGGCTTCAAGCGCTAGACGGCGTGATCCGTAATGAAGGTCCAGAGCGTGCTGCGTATTTAATAGACCAACAAATTTCTCACGCAAGGGTCAATGGTGTTGTTCAACCGTTCCATGCGGAGACCCCTTATATCAATACCATCCCGGTTGAAAACCAGGCGCGTTTACCAGGCGATCAAAATGTGGAACATCGCATTCGCTCCTACACTCGCTGGAATGCAATGGCAATGGTATTGCGTGCCAATAAAGACACGAACGTTGGTGGGCATATCTCTTCATTTCAATCAGCAGCAACTTTGTATGACGTTGGTTTTAATCACTTTTGGCATGCTCCATCTCCAGAGCATGGCGGCGATTTGATTTTTGTTCAAGGTCACTCTGCGCCGGGTGTTTATGCACGTGCATATATGTTGGGCCGTCTTGCGGATGAGCAAATCAATAACTTCCGTCAAGAGGTTGGCGGCAAAGGTATTTCTAGTTATCCGCATCCTTGGTTGATGCCTGACTTTTGGCAGTTTCCAACGGTCTCCATGGGTTTAGGCCCGATCATGGCGATCTATCAAGCGCGCTTTATGCGCTACTTGCAGGATCGTGAATTTATTAAGCGTGAAGGTCGCAAAGTATGGGCTTTTTTGGGCGATGGTGAAACCGATGAGCCAGAATCCTTGGGCGCTATCGGCATGGCGGGCCGTGAAAAATTAGATAACCTGATTTTTGTTATTAACTGTAACTTGCAACGCCTGGACGGACCGGTGCGCGGCAACGGCAGCATTATTCAAGAGCTCGAGAGCGAGTTTCGCGGCGCTGGTTGGAATGTGATCAAAGTGGTGTGGGGTGGTCAGTGGGATGCACTCTTTGCACGCGATAAAAAAGGCATCTTGATGCAGCGTCTTGGCGAGATTGTCGATGGTCAGTATCAGACCATGAAGGCCAAGAACGGCGCTTATGTTCGTGAAACTGTCTTCAATACTCCAGAATTAAAGGCATTGGTAAGTGACTGGAGTGATGATGAGATTTGGCAACTTAATCGAGGCGGCCACGATCCACATAAGGTATATGCTGCGTTTCATGCGGCCGTAAATCACAAAGATCAACCAACCGTGATCTTGGCTCACACCATTAAGGGTTATGGTATGGGTGGATCAGGTGAGGCAATGAATATTGCCCACCAAGCTAAGAAAATGAATGCGGATGACGTACGTCGTTTCCGTGATCGCTTTGAGATTCCTGTAAAGGATGAGCATTTAGATGAGATGCCTTTGGTGAAGTTTGCTGAAGGTAGTCCTGAGTTGGAGTATATGAAGGCGCGTCGTCAAGAATTGGGTGGTTACTTGCCACAGCGTCGCATGAAAGCAGAGAGCTTGCCGGTTCCTGCATTAGATGTGTTTGCGCCATTGCTAGAAGCCACTGCTGAAGGCCGTGAGATATCAACAACCATGGCATTTGTAAGACTGCTTAATACAGTGGTACGCGATAAGGTGTTGGGTAAACGCGTAGTTCCGATTGTTCCGGATGAATCTCGTACCTTTGGTATGGAGGGTATGTTCCGTCAACTGGGCATCTGGAACCAATTGGGTCAGCTTTACACACCAGAAGACCATGATCAGTTGATGTTTTATAAAGAGGATAAAACGGGCCAGATTTTGCAAGAGGGCATTAACGAAGCCGGTGGTATGTGTGATTGGATTGCTGCGGCAACTTCATACTCTACCCATGGTGTGCCGATGTTGCCTTTCTACATCTTCTATTCCATGTTTGGCTTCCAGCGTATTGGCGACTTAGCTTGGGCTGCTGGTGACATGCGCAGCCGTGGCTTCTTACTTGGTGGTACAGCTGGTAGAACTACCTTGAACGGTGAAGGCTTGCAACACGAAGACGGACATAGCCACCTTTGGAGTGGTGCGGTTCCAAACTGCATTAGCTATGACCCAACATTCGCATTTGAATTGGCGGTAGTCATTCAAGATGGTATGCGCCGCATGTTAGAAGTTCAAGAAGATGTTTACTACTACGTTACTTTGATGAATGAGAACTACGCCCATCCAGCAATGCCTAAGGGCGCTGAAAAAGACATTATCAAGGGCATGTATAAGCTTAAATCTGTGGGCGATAACAATGCCAAATTACGTGTACAGCTCTTAGGTTCTGGCACGATCTTCCGTGAAGTGATTGAGGCAGCCGAAATGCTTCATAAAGACTGGGGTGTTGCCTCTGACTTGTGGGGTTGCCCAAGCTTTACTGAGCTGGCCCGTGATTGGACTGCAGTACACCGCAACAATCTTTTAAATCCAACAGCAACACCAGCTTTGTCTCATGTTGAGAAGTGCCTCAAAGATACTTCTGGCCCTGTGATTGCGGCTACTGACTATGTGCGCCTGTTTGCTGAACAGATTCGTCCGGCTATCCAGCACATCAGTCGTCGTTACGAAGTCTTGGGAACGGATGGCTTTGGCCGTTCTGATACTCGTGAACAACTTCGTGATTTCTTTGAAGTAGATCGTCGCTGGGTTGTCTTAACTGCTTTGAGATCTTTGGTTGATTCAGGTCAGCTCGATCGTCAGAAATTGGCAGAGGCCATTAAGAAATACAACATCGACGCTACTAAACCAAACCCGATGACGGTTTGATAAGAGACAAATACTATGAGTCAAATAATTGAAATCAAAGTCCCGGATATCGGTGACTATAAAGATGTGCCAGTCATTGAGGTTTTAGTAAAAGTCGGTGACAGGGTTGAGAAAGAGCAATCCATTGTTGTGCTCGAATCAGACAAAGCAACTATGGATGTTCCTTCATCACACTCTGGTGTTGTAAAGGAAGTTAAAGTTAAAGTGGGGGATAACCTTTCTGAGGGATCGGTTGTATTAATCTTGGATAGCGCCCCATTATCAGTAGTAGCTCCTACTCCTGCAGTAGCTGCACCAGCGCCTGCAACTAAAGCGCTAGCCGTAGAGCCTCCAATTGCACGCGCACCAGCACCGCCTCCTGTCAGTAATGCACCAGCACCAGTAGACGCGTCTGTAAGTCATGCAAGTCCATCAGTGCGTAAATTTGCCCGTGAACTTGGTGTGACTATTGGTCAGGTAAAAGGTTCCGGACCAAAAGGCCGCATTACTCAGGACGACGTTCAGGCATTTGTAAAGGCTGCTATGAGCGGTGGTGCAGGAAGTCCTGCTGCAGCATCTAGCGGTGGTAGCTTGGGCGGTTTAAATCTGATTCCTTGGCCAAAAGTCGATTTCACGAAGTTTGGTGAGATTGAGCGTCAGCCACTCAATCGCATTAAGAAACTGACTGCTGCTAATTTAGGTCGCAACTGGGTGATGATTCCAGCGGTGACATATCACGAAGATGCTGACATTACTGATTTAGAGGCATTCCGTGTCCTTACCAATAAAGAGAATGAGAAGAAGGGTATCAAGATCACAATGCTGGCTTTCTTAATGAAAGCTGCCGTAGCTGCGCTGAAAAAATATCCAGAGTTCAACAGCTCATTGGATGGCGATGATCTTATTCTGAAGAAATATTTTAATATTGGTTTTGCCGCTGATACGCCTACAGGATTGGTTGTGCCAGTCATTAAAGATGCTGACAAGAAAGGCATCTTTGAGTTAGCAAAAGAAACTTCAGATTTAGCGGCACTTGCTCGCGATGGCAAATTAAAGCCAGATCAAATGCAGGGCGCAAGCTTTACGATCTCTTCATTGGGCGGTATCGGTGGAACATATTTTTCACCAATTGTGAATGCGCCTGAAGTGGCTATTATGGGTGTAAGCAAAGCTGCGATGAAGCCAGTATGGGATGGTAAGCAATTCGTGCCACGTCTAATTTGCCCCTTATCCCTTTCAGCGGATCATCGCGTGATTGATGGCGCATTGGCTACTCGTTTCAATGTGTATATCGCGCAACTCTTAGCCGACTTTCGTCGCGCTAGTCTGTAAGGAGGGCGTATGGCTAAGCAAGCGATCCTCGTTCCAGATATTGGCGATTACTCCGATGTGCCGGTTATTGAAGTGTTGGTAAAGGTTGGAGATGTTGTTGAAAAAGAGCAGCCTTTATTGGTCCTCGAATCTGATAAGGCCACCATGGAAGTGCCTGCTGATGCAGCAGGCACTGTTACTAGCATTGCTGTGAAGTTGGGTGATAAGGTAAGCAAAGGGTCTGTGATTGCTGAGATTGAAGCCAGTGCAGTTGCTCCAGTAGCAATGCCTGCTGCAGCTCCAGCTCCAGTAGTATCGGCTCCTGTACTAGCAGCGAATGCCCCAGCTCCTATCCCTGGCCAGTACGGTGGCAAGGTAGACCATGAGTGTGAAGTTTTGGTACTTGGTGCTGGCCCTGGTGGTTATAGCGCAGCGTTTCGTAGTGCTGACTTAGGTATGAATACTGTCTTGGTAGAGCGCTACTCAACCTTAGGTGGTGTTTGTTTAAATGTGGGTTGCATTCCATCTAAAGCATTGCTGCACACTACTTCAGTCATGGACGAAGTAAAAACTATGGCTAAGCATGGCATCACATTTGGCGCACCAAAGATCGAGATCGATCAATTGCGTGGCTACAAAGAGTCTGTGATTGCAAAATTAACAGGTGGCCTTGCTGGTATGGCAAAGGCGCGCAAGGTGAAGACAGTGCGTGGCCTTGGACGATTCTTGGATGCAAATCATGTTGAGGTTGAGTTCACCAGTGGCGCTGGACAAGACCTCACTGGGCAAAAGGAAGTAGTGCGTTTTCAGAAGGCCATTATTGCCGCTGGAAGTCAGCCGGTGAAGTTGCCTTTTTTGCCTGAAGACCCACGCATTGTCGATAGTACTGGCGCCTTACT
>Ga0007801_10000865_pt1 | contig 9985 bp, 7 predicted proteins | sample CryBogmetaGMA2M_FD_60372 | JGI IMG/M metagenome (GOLD analysis project Ga0007801, IMG submission 60372) | Freshwater microbial communities from Crystal Bog, Wisconsin, USA - MA2M | ecosystem: Environmental > Aquatic > Freshwater > Lake | place: Crystal Bog, Wisconsin, USA | collected 2009-07-06
TGCCCAACATCCTGGCCATGGAAATTGCCGGCCTTGGCCGCACCGCCCTGTTTGCCGGCAGCTGGAGCGAGTGGTGCAGCGATCCGAGTAGGCCAGTGGCGCAGGGCTAAAACTGCCCCCAGCTTGAGCCAGCCCGGCGCTGGGCTACACCGCTTCCAGCGCCAGCAGTTCCGCCACGGTTTGGCGGCGGCGTATCAGGCGGGCTTGGCCATTTTCCACCAGCACCTCGGCAATCAGCGGACGGGTGTTGTAGTTGCTGGACATGGAGGCGCCGTAGGCACCGGTGTCATGCACCACCAGCAGGTCCCCGACCTTTGCAGTGGCCAGCTCGCGCTGCAGCACCACGCCGCCCTCGCCCTGGGTAAATACATCGCCCGACTCGCACAGCGGGCCGGCCACCACCGTGCTGTGCCGCGCGCTCGTTGGCAGGCTGCCGTCGGCATGGATGATTTCCATGCCGTGGTGGCTGCCATACATGGCCGGGCGCATCAGATCGCTGAAACCCGCATCCACCAGTACAAAATGCTGACTGCCCTGGTGCTTGCTGGCGCGCACCTCGCTCACCAGCACGCCAGACTCGGCCACCAGGTAGCGGCCCGGCTCGATCTCCAGCTTCACCTCGTGGCCCAGCAGACCGGCAACGGTCTTGCGCGCCGCATCCCACAATTCAAAGTAATGCGCGGTGTCGATCACCGGCTCACCCGCCTGGTAGGGAATGGACAGGCCGCCACCGGCCGAGATGGCGTGCAAGTCCAGCCCTTGCGCCTGCACCGTCTTCACCAGCTCGACCATAGCGCCGCAGACCTCCTGCAAATGGCTGTAATCCACGCCCGAGCCGATGTGCATGTGCAGGCCTTGCAGCGACAGGCCGAGTGACTGGATCTGCGTGCAGGCCTGCACCAGATCGCCATGCCAGATACCGTGCTTGCTATGCTCGCCACCGGTATTGGTCTTGTTGCTGTGGCCGTGGCCAAAGCCAGGGTTAATGCGCAACCAGACTGGGTGACCCGGACTCACCGCCGCCAGTTGGCCCAGCATGTCGATGGAGCCGCAGTTCACCGGAATGCCCAGTTCGGCCACGCGTGCCAAGGTGGCCTGATCCAACAGGTCGGCGGTGAAGACGATTTCTGCCTGGCCCTTCATCAGGCCGGGCTGGAAGCCTGCGGCCAGTGCGCGCTCAATCTCGCCCAGCGACACCGCATCCACTGCCACACCCTGGGCGTGCAAGAGGCGCAGCAAATGCGTGTTGGAGTTGGCCTTTTGCGCAAAGCGCACGGTGTCAAACTGCTGCAAGGCAGCAACGCGGGCCCGGATGGTGGCGGCGTCATAGACCCACAAGGGCGTGCCGTGCTGGTGGGCCAGATCGGCCAGAAGGGAAGGAGGGAATGGGTTCATGGCCTGATCATGCCCAAGTGAAGCCATTACATCAATGCCTTCTTTATGCCGCATACATTCACATTGGATATAGTTTGTCAATGTCCCTCCCCCTTAAACCACCGCTGCAGCAAGACAGCACGCCCAATCTCAGCCACCGCCAGCTCGCCCTGTTTCGCAGCGTCATGCTGCACGGCAACCTGAGCCGGGCCGCAGAGGCGGTGAACTCCAGCCAGCCCACGCTCAGCCGCGAGTTGGCGCGCTTGGAGCAGGTCCTGGGCTTTGCCTTGTTTGACCGGGTGCGCGGACGCCTGCGCCCCACGGATCGGGCGCTGGTGTTGCTGCAGGAGGTGGAACGCTCCTTTATCGGACTGGAGCAGATTGCCCAGCGTGCGCGGGAACTACGAACGCTGTCCAGTGCGCGCCTGCGTCTGGCCTGCCTGCCGGCTTTGGCCCATGCCCTGGTGCCGCATGCGCTGCTGGCCCTGGCCCGGAGCACGCCACAAGCCCTGGTCAGCGTCCATCCGCTAGAGTCGCCCTGGCTGGAACAGGCACTCACCGAACAGCGCTTTGATCTGGGCCTCAGCGAAGCCATGGCACCGCCATCTGGCGTGGCCTGGCAGGCGCTGCTACAGGCCAATGAAGTAGCTGTGCTGCCTGCCAGCCACAGCCTGTGCCGCAAGAAACTGCTGCAGCCGCAGGACTTTGAGGCCGAGCACTTCATCAGCCTGGCGCTCACTGACCCCTACCGCCAGGCCATAGACCGGCTGTTTGCCGATCACGCGGTGCAGCGCATCCAGTGCCTGGAAACCGACAGTGCCGTGGCTATTTGCGCCATGGTGCGCCAGGGACTGGGCGTAGCGATTGTCAACCCGCTGACCGCCCTGGAGTGTGCCAACAACGGCTTGGAGGTGCGGCCCCTGTCGGTGGCCATCCCGTTCAAAATCAGCCTGCTGTTGCCGGACATTGCGGCGCCGCATCCGCTGCGCGAGGCGCTGGTGCAAGCTCTGCAAGATGCCAGCCTGGCCTTGGCGCTGAGGCTGCGTTGACTGCAGCTGCGCAGGCAGCCTGCCTACCTAGTGCCGCCAGGGCAATCCGGCAACATAGATATTGCAGTCCGTGCCAGTACTAAACGCTAGGACTCTGAAAGGCTGATAGCTGACCCAAGAATCGCTCTAAAGCTGCCGCTTCAATTTTGAGTTCATGCCAATGGAATGGGCTTATTGCGCCGCCGCCGCTGTTCCGCTTGTCGGAGGTGTAGAAATTACCGACGCTGCTCTGATAGTGCCAAACGAATGCCCAGACCTATAAGGACGCTACCGAGAACACGGTCTAGCCAGACTGACGCAGTCGGATTGGCTCGAAAGAAGTTGTTTGCCTTGGAGGCGGCTAGAACTAAACAGGTTTCGACGACGATTGCGACGCAGATTACGAGTGTACCGAGCATGACAAGCTGAATCAACTCGCTACCGTGACCCGGCCTCACAAACTGCGGCAAAAACGCCATGAAGAACACTGCAACTTTTGGATTCAGAACGTCAATTAACACGCCTTGGCGAAAGGCCCTCCAAAGCGATACGTCCGTTTCAGTGTCTCTGACCGCGCTGAATGTTGCACCTGCCGTACGCAGCGACTTGACACCCAAATAAAAAAGGTAAGTCGCCCCGACATATTTCACTACGGCGAAGGCAGTTGCGGACGTTGCAAGAATTGCCGAAAGGCCTATGGATGCAGCCAGGACGTGCACAAACGCTCCGGTCCAGACCCCTGCCGCTGAGGCTAGACCCACCCGTCGCCCATGTGCAATGGAGCGCGAAAGTACGTATATGAGGTCTGGTCCAGGTGAGAGATTCAGAGCGAGTGCTGCCGAAAAGAAGACAAGCCAGTAAGTGAGTTCGACCATGGTGTTTCCTTGCGATACCTGCTTTTTCTTCCGTGAACTGCGGGTTTTAGGCAGAGGAAACAGATTCATGGAAATTTTAACCGCTGGACCTGCGGATATTTACATTTAGGCATGCTGCTTGAATGGCCGAAACCGCTGCATTGCAGGCCTACGCTTGGCTCCATTACTGGCATCCAATTTCCCTGTTGACCGACCGAAAACCGCGCCTGGCCGCCATTTAACGGCCTTTCGTACCATTCACAGTCAGTAAAAACAAGCCGCAGGACCTTTAGCGCCCAAGGTTTCAGGCCACGCCCTTGGCCTGAAACCAGGCAAGGGCGCGCTGGAAGCCGTCTTCCGCTGCCGACTTGACATAGCTGGCGCGGTAGTCCGCATGGAAGGCGTGTCCCGCCTCGGGATAGACCACAAACTCGGAGCGCTGTGCCGCCTGGTTGCCCTTGGCACCCTCGGCCGCCAGGGCTTTTTTCATCTCGTCCAGGGATGACTGCGGAATGCCCTGGTCCCGGCCACCGTACAGGCCCAGCACCGGCGCCTTGAGTTGGGCCACCAGATCGATGGGGTGGCTAGGTGTCAATGCCGAAGCCGTGCCGACCACGCGGCCGTACCAGGCCACGCCCGCCTTAACCGCCGGGTTGAGTTCGCAATACAGCCAGGTGATGCGCCCGCCCCAGCAAAAGCCGGTAATGCCCACGCGCTTGCCATCGCCACCGTTGGCACCGGCCCATTGCAGCATGCCGTCCAGATCGGCCATGACCTGGGCATCTGGAACCTTGGAAACAATCTCGGCCATGAGCTTGCCCATGTCGCTATATCCGCTGGCATCGCCCTGGCGCGCATACAGATCGGGCGCAATCGCCAGATAACCGGCCTGGGCGAAACGGCGGCAGGTGTCGGCAATGTAGGCATGGACGCCAAAAATTTCCTGCACCACCAAAACCACCGGCAGATTGGCCTTGCCCACGGGTGCTGCGTAATAAAAAGGCACAGGGAAACCGGCCACATCCAAGGTCTTTTGGCCCGTGCTCAGGCCTTCACTGGAGGTGGTAATCGCCGTCTGCGCCATGATGGGAGCAGCAGCCGCGGCGTAGCCCACTCCCAGGGCCACCTTGAGTGCGGTGCGGCGGCTGGCGCCAGCCTCGGTGGAGCTGCCGGGCAGCAGGGAGTCGAATTGGTTTTTCAGGTCCGATGGCAGCATGGGTAGGCTCCTCTGGGTATTGTTGAAATCAGCGCAAAGTGTAGAGAAATAAAATACACCGTCGCGTCAATGGGCCTTATCCCAGTTCGGCCCGACGCCGATCTCGGCCAGCAGCGGCACCTTGAGGTCGGCCACTCCGGCCATCAGGCGCGGGATTTCCACCTTCAGCCAGTCCACCTCGGACTCGGGCACCTCAAACACCAGTTCATCATGCACCTGCATGATCATGCGCGTGCCGCGTTGTTCGGCGTCCAGCACCTGTTGCACCTTGACCATGCTGAGCTTGATCAGATCGGCCGCCGTGCCCTGCATGGGCGCGTTGATGGCGGCGCGCTCGGCGCCTGCGCGGCGCTGGCCATTGGACGAGCCGATCTCGGGCAGGTAGAGCCGGCGGCCAAACACGGTCTGCACGTAGCCGTTTGCCCGAGCCTCTTCGCGGGTGCGCTCCATGTAGTCCTTGACGCCGGGGTAGCGCTCAAAATAGCGCTGGATGTAGTTCTTGGCTGCCGTGTTGTCGATCCCGAGGTTGCGCGCCAGGCCATAGGCACTCATGCCGTAGATCAGGCCGAAATTGATGACCTTGGCGTAGCGGCGCTGCTCGCTTGTCACCTGCTCCAGCGTGACGCCAAACACCTCGGCAGCGGTGGCGCGATGCACGTCCAGGCCTTCGCGGAAGGCGCGCAGCAGTGCCGCGTCGTCGCTGATGTGGGCCATGATGCGCAGCTCGATCTGGCTGTAATCGGCGCTGGCAATCAGGTTGCCTGCTCCCGCCACAAAGGCCTCGCGTACGCGCCGCCCTTCGATGGTCCGGATCGGAATGTTCTGCAGATTGGGGTCGTTGCTGGACAGGCGCCCGGTCACGGCCACGGCCTGCGCGTAATGGGTGTGGACGCGACCCGTGCGCGGCAGCGCCAGCTGGGCCAGCTTGTCGGTGTACGTGCCCTTGAGCTTGGCCAGGCCCCGGTGTTCCAGAATCTTGGCCGGCAGCGGAAAGTCTTCGGCCAGTTTTTCCAGCACCTCTTCATCGGTGCTGGGCGCGCCGGTGGCGGTCTTCTTCACCACCGGCAGGCCCAGCTTGGTAAAAAAGATTTCGCCGATCTGCTTCGGGCTGCTCAGGTTGAAGGGCTGACCGGCCAGTTCATGGGCCTCAGACTCCAACTGCAAAATCCGCGTGCCCAGTGCATGGCTTTGCGCGGCCAGCGTGGGCGCATCGATCAGCACGCCGTTGCGCTCAATACGGTAAAGCGCCTCGCTGCTTTCAATTTCCAGCTGGTACACAAAGCTCAAGCCCGCATCGAGCTGGATCTGCGGCCACAGCACGCCATGCACCGCCAGCGTCTGATCCGTGTCCTCGCAGGCGTATTCGGACACCCGGGCAATCTCCACCTGGTTGATGGTGAGCTGGTTGACACCCTTGCCGCAAAGGTCTTCAAAGCTGATGCCGCTGCGCCCCAGATGGCGCTCGGCCAGACTGGACAGGCCATGCGGCTTGTGAACTTCGAGCACATAGCTTTGCAGCATGGTGTCGTGGGCATAGCCCTGCACCTCTAGGCCATGGTTGGCAAACACATGGCGGTCGTACTTGATGTGCTGGCCCAGCTTTTTAGCGGCAGGGTTCTCCAGCCAGGGCTTGAGTTTGGCCAGCACCTCATCACGCGGCAACTGCTCGGGCGCATCGGGGTAGTTGTGGGCCAGCGGGATGTAGGCGCCCTCGCCCACTCTGACGCTGAAGCTGATGCCGACCAACTCGGCGCGCATCTCGTCCAGCGAATTGGTTTCGGTGTCCAGCGAAGTCAGTTCGGCAGCGGATATTTTTGCCAGCAAGGCTTCGAAGGCACCCCAGCTCAAAATGGTTTCATAGGCCGCGTTGGGGACGCGTGGCTCCGATGGAACGTCGGCAGTTGCATCGGCCGGCTCGTCAAACAGACCGGGGTTGGCGTTGGCGGTTTTAAGGGCGACGGGCTTGGCTTGCTCGCCGCCTGCCGCAACGGCAGGCGAGCCATTGGGCGCGCCATTGGCCAGCGATTTGGCCAGGCCCTTGAAGCCAAAGCGCTCGCAATAGGCCAGCAGGGCCGGGGAATCCTGCGGGCCGACCAGCAGGCTGTCGAGCGCGGGGAGCGAGGGAATGCGGTCCTGCAGCTCGCAGTCGGTCTTGATGGTCAACAGGGAGCGGCCTATGGGCAGCCAGTCCAGCGACTTGCGAAGATTCTCGCCCACCACACCCTTGATGTTCGCCGCGTTGTCCACCACCGCCTGCAGCGAGCCGTATTCCTGCAGCCATTTGACGGCGGTCTTGGGGCCGACCTTGGGCACGCCGGGCACGTTGTCCACGGTGTCGCCCACCAGGGTCTGGTAATCCAGCATCAGGCGCGCGGGCACGCCAAACTCGGCCTCCACTCCGGCCAGGTCGCGGCGCTTGCCGTTCATGGTGTCGATGATGGTCACGTGCTCGTCCACCAGCTGCGCCAGGTCCTTGTCGCCGCTGCTGACGATCACTTCAATGCGTTGGCGCGCAGCGGTGGCGCACAGGGTGCCGATCACATCGTCGGCCTCCACGCCCGGCACGTCCAGCACGCTCCAGCCCAAGAGGCGCACCACCTCGTGGATGGGCTCGATCTGGCTGCGCAGGTCTTCGGGCATGGGGTCGCGGTGCGCCTTGTAGTCCGGGTAGATGGCATCGCGGAAGGTAGGGCCTTTGGCGTCAAACACACAGGCCACATAGTCAGCCGGATATTCCTTGCGCAGCGACTGCATCATGTTGATCATGATGCGGATGGCACCGGTCTTTTGCACCCGACCGTCGGGCAGGGTGATCTGCATGTCGCCGCCTCCGGCAAAAAAGGCACGGTACAAATAGCTGGAACCATCCACCAGCAACAGGGTTTTCTTGGATTCACTCATGCGTGCATTTTGCCTGTGCCCGCAGCAGCTTCGATGCGGGCCCGGCAATGGCTTGGGTGGGCCCTACAATTAAGCCATGGCGGTATACACAGAGGTCTTGTTCGACGAGGCCAGCACTTTTTTGCAATCCCTCGATTTAGGCACTCTCCAGCATATGGAGGGCTGCTCCGGCGGCATTGAAAACACCAATTATTTTGTCACCACAGACCAGGCGCCTTATGTGCTGACCCTGTTCGAGCGGCTGACGGCGCAGCAGTTGCCGTTTTACCTGCGGCTGATGAAGCACCTGGCCCGGCACGGCATACCGGTGCCCGACCCGGCTGCCAACCGCGAGGGCCATGTGCTGCACAGCCTGAACGGCAAACCGGCTGCCGTCGTCAATCGCCTCAAGGGCAGGAGCGAGCTGGCGCCTGGCGCCGCGCATTGCAGCGCGCTGGGCGAAGTGCTGGCACGCATGCACCTGGTGGGACGCGACTTTGAAATGCAGCAACCCAATCTGCGCGGCCTTTCCTGGTGGAACGAAACCGTGCCGGTGGTCCTGCCATTTTTGGACGCAGAACAGGCCGCGCTGATACGCAGCGAACTGGCCTACCAAAACCATGTCGCCAGCCTCTCAGCCTATGGCGCCCTGCCACGCGGCCCCGTACATGCCGACCTGTTCCGCGACAACGCGATGTTTGCGCAAGATCTGCCCGCGGATGAGGCACCGCAACTGACCGGCATTTTTGATTTTTACTTTGCCGGAGTGGACGCCTGGTTGTTTGACCTGGCCGTCTGCCTAAACGACTGGTGTGTGGATTTGGCCACCGGACAGGCAGATGCAGGACGCAGCCGCGCCCTGTTGCAGGCCTATGAAAAGGTACGCCCCCTGACGTCGCAGGAGCGCGAACTGCTTGCGGCAATGGCGCGTGCAGCAGCCCTGCGCTTTTGGCTCTCGCGTCTGTGGGACCTGCATCTGCCGCGCGAGGCCGCCATGCTGCAGCCGCACGACCCCAGCCACTTTGAACGCGTGCTGCGCCAGCGCATTGCGGCCCCGCTGACCCTGTCCAGCCTGTTTCCAACCGAGCCCCATTCCGCATGAAACTCCACATCGTCCCGGCCCGCACGGGTGCGCAATGGTTCAAGCTGGGGGTGCTCACGTTTTTCAAGCAACCGCTGGCGCTCTCTGGCCTATTTTTCATGTTCATGGCCGTGATGACGGTGCTGACCCTGGTGCCTCTGATCGGCAACGTGCTGGCTCTGGCCCTGCTGCCGGGTGCCACGCTGGGCCTGATGGCCGCCACCGAAGAAGCAGTCAAGGGCAAGTTTCCCATGCCCACCGTGCTGCTCAGCGCCTTCCGGGCGGGACGCCAGCAGCTCAAATCCATGTTGATTCTGGGCCTGCTGTACGCAATCGGCATTCTGCTGGTGCTGGCCATTTCCGCTACGGTGGACGGCGGCAAGGTCGCCCACATGTACCTGGAAGGCGGCAGCATCAGCAACGAAACTGCACAAGAGCCCGCTGTCCAGTTCGCCGCGCTCTTGGGCTTTGCGCTGTACCTGCCGCTGTCCCTGCTGTTCTGGCATGCACCGGCCCTGGTGCACTGGCATGGCATCGCACCGGTCAAAAGCCTGTTCTTCAGCCTGGTGGCCTGCATGCGCAACCTGGGCGCCTTTACCGTCTACAGCCTGGTGTGGCTAGCTGCCTTTGTTGGCGTTGGCATGGTGGTGGCTGTGGTGACCGCTCTGGCGGTTGGGCCTGAGGCCGTATCGGGCATCATTTTTCCGGTTCTCATGCTGATGGCCGCCATGTTTTTCACCTCCATTTACTTCACGTTTCGCGACTGCTTTGAAGACAGCCGCGAAGCCACGCCTTAATCCCAGGCCTCAATCCCAGACATTAAGCGGGCGACCGGACTTCAGGGAAGCGGCGTCAGCTTGGCGACGCTGAGCGCCAGCCACTTGGTGCCGTGGCGCGGGAAGTTGATTTGAGCGCGGGCATCGTCGCCCACACCTTCCAGGGTGAGCACCGTGCCCTCGCCAAACTTGGCGTGAAAAACTTTCTGCTTGGGCCTGAGGCCATTGACGGAATCGTCACGGCGCAGCACTTCTTTTTCCGGCTTAGGCATGCCACCGGCCGGATAGCGGGTGGAGTCAAAGCCGCCGCCATTGCCGCCATAAGCGCCGCCGCCCTGCCAGCCGCGTCCGGCTCCGGCAAAGCCGCCAGCAGCAGGTGCGACGTGTTTGGGTGTCAGCCACTTCAGTGACTCTTCGGGTAGCTCATCAAAGAAACGGCTCTTGGAGTTAAAGCGCGTCTGTCCATGCAGCATGCGGGACTGCGAGTAGCTCAGGTACAGGCGCTGACGGGCCCGGGTAATGGCCACATACATCAGGCGCCGCTCTTCCTCCAGACCATCGCGGTCGCTCATGGAATTTTCGTGCGGGAACAGGCCCTCTTCCACGCCGGTGATGAACACGCAGTCGAATTCCAGGCCCTTGGACGAGTGCACCGTCATCAGCTGGATAGCGTCCTGCCCGGCCTGCGCCATGTTGTCCCCTGCCTCCAGGGCCGCATGGGTCAAAAAGGCCACCAGCGGGGACAGCGTCTCGCCGGTATCACCAAAGGCCGGGTC
>Ga0007801_10000866_pt1 | contig 9980 bp, 10 predicted proteins | sample CryBogmetaGMA2M_FD_60372 | JGI IMG/M metagenome (GOLD analysis project Ga0007801, IMG submission 60372) | Freshwater microbial communities from Crystal Bog, Wisconsin, USA - MA2M | ecosystem: Environmental > Aquatic > Freshwater > Lake | place: Crystal Bog, Wisconsin, USA | collected 2009-07-06
ATTTCCGCTGGTATCTGTTCTATTTTCAATTTTTCGCCTGCAGCAACTTTATACTGTTTGCCACCGGTTTTTATGACCGCGTACATGGTTTGAAACCTCAATTAATATCTACATTTAAGCCAATCCACCCTGGATCAGCTAAGCCCATTATTATATCTTGCATGCCTAGCACTGTCAAAACCAATGACTTAAGCCAAATTCTGGCCCCAATTTCCTTAGAATTCAAGGCTTTAGATGACGTCATTCGTCAACGTTTAGCCTCAAAAGTTGTCTTAATTGACCAAATTTCCGCCTATATCATCCAGGCGGGCGGAAAACGAGTGAGACCAGCTTTATTAATGCTGGTTGCCAAAGCCTTAGCAAATGGCCAAGAAACCTCGCATACCCTAGAAATGGCAGCAGTGGTTGAATTTATCCACACCGCCACCCTACTCCATGATGATGTAGTCGATGAATCCACCTTGAGAAGGGGTCGAGAAACTGCCAATGCTGCTTTTGGCAATGCCGCCAGCGTTTTGGTGGGTGACTTCCTGTATTCCAGGGCATTTCAGATGATGGTGGGTCCGGACGACCTTCGTGTGATGCAAATCCTCTCTGACGCCACCAATACAATTGCTGAAGGTGAGGTTCTGCAACTTCTGAACATGAATGACCCTGAGGTGGATGAAGAAAGCTACCTACAAGTAATTCGCTACAAAACTGCGAAGTTATTTGAAGCTTCCACTGAGCTTGGCGCTATCTTGGCAAATGCGAGCGAAACACAGCGTGCACAAGCCGCAGCATTTGGTCGGCATATTGGTACCGCATTCCAGTTAATGGATGACCTACTTGATTACACAGCCAATGCAGCACAAATGGGAAAAAATGCTGGGGATGATTTGCGTGAAGGCAAACCCACCCTGCCACTGATTTACTTATTGGAACACGGCAACAAAGAAGAGCAGCTCTTGGTGCGCGCTGCCATTGAACAAAACCAAGATCTACCAGAAGATGTATTTGCCCAAATTCTTGGGGCCGTACAAAGCTCTGGGGCGCTTGATTACACGCAGGGTGCAGCAAAGCGAGAAGCAGATTTGGCTTTAGCTTGCATCCAAGATTTTCCGGCCAATGCAGCCACGAAAGCACTTCACGCTTTATGCGAGTACTCCCTCGCGAGGCAAACCTAAGAGTCTAAGGGTCTACGAGCCTACACTTTTTACTCTGAGTTCGCGGGCAGCAATCCTAGCCTTTTCAGCCTCTTCCCGTAAGCGGGCAATTTCGTCTGAGGATAATCTTTCTAGGTTGGAATAATCTAGTTTCCAGGCTGGGTCTGTTGACCAGATCAACGGCGACTGTACTGTTGTCCGTGGCCCAGGAGCAGACTCTAGCAAACGGAGTGCCAATTCAAAATTAAGATCCTGAGACTCCAAATCATTTAACTTAGCAGCGGCATTACCCAAAGGAAAGTCGCTAAATAAAAATCTGGGAACGCCACAATACTCAACAATATCTTTAGCTGCACCCATCACAACAGAGGGTATCCCTGCATCCTCTAGATAACGCGCCAACAAGCTTTGACTCTGATGGCAAACAGGACAATTAGGAACTAAAACCGCTACCTCCACGTTGTCGGCACGCAGCATTTCTAAAATGAGTGGCGCATCTATTTCCAAGGTATGTCGCTGACTGCGATTGGTAGGTAAGCCATAAAAATGGGGGGATAGTGATTTGATTCTTCCTGTTGCCACCGCACGTTTTGCCGCTTCAAGCGGAAACCAACAATTGATATCTGCCATATTGGCATTCTTACGATCAATTCCAACATGAGCAATTCTGAGATCAACATCGCCTGTAATGCTTTTTTTATAGGGCTGATAAAACTTCGCCGCAGCGTTGTACGGGGCGCCCTGACCTTGGGGCCCTTTATCTGGATCAAAGATAGCCGCAGTAGTAATCAAGCCGAGAGTAGATTGATTTAGTGGCTTTGCAAGTGGAACAAATGGGACCTCAATGAAGTGCGCCCAGATATAAGGGTTGTCGTAACCCAAACCAAGATAGTAATTGCGAGTGCGCTCGATATAGCGAATTGGCTGATCCAATTCTGGTGCAAAAGTCAGTTCCGAAGCCTGAGACATCAACGTATCCCTGTAAGATATTGCATATCAAATATTAAACTTCATAGGAACTTATTATGGCTCAATGGCTCAGATTTCAACACCAAGGTAAAAGCGGCTTAGGGCAAGTTCAGGGCGACCAAATCGCAGTCTACGAGGGCAATTTATTTGGTAGCCCAAAAGCGACCGGCGAGACCCTTAAATTGGCCGAGGTCACTATCGATATTCCCTGCACACCATCAAAAATGGTTGCAATGGTTGATAACTTCCATGCGCTTGTTACCAAACTTGAACATGCCGTGCCAGCAGAGCCTTTGTATTTCCTTAAGGGGAGTAACTCTTTCTTGGCAGCAAACCAGATCATTCGTACACCTAAGTCCTACTCAGGAAAAGTGGTTTATGAAGGCGAGCTAGGTATTGTCATTGGTAAACGCTGTTATGAGGTAGATGAGGCTGATGCTGCCAAAGCCATTTTTGGCTACACCTGTATTAACGATGTCACTGCTATCGAAATCCTGAATCGCGATCCTGGCTATGCTCAGTGGACACGCTCAAAGAGTTTTAATACCTTTGGCGTGTTTGGCCCCTACATCACAACTGATGTTGACCCAAGCAAGCTCAGCATCAAAACTATTTTGAATGATCAAGAACGTCAGAACTACCCAGTGGCGGATATGATCTTCCCGCCTGCAAAACTAGTGAGCTTGATTTCTCAGGATGTGCCTTTAGAGCCTGGTGACATCATTGCCTGCGGCACTTCTGTGGGCGTTGGCTCCATGAAACCAGGCAGTAATGTGAGCATCATTATCGACGGAGTGGGGCGCCTAGATAATCGTTTCGAATAAGCCACAGCCTTTAAAACAAAAATCCTTGCTGTCTTAATTAGCAAGGATTTTTTATTACTGCAATTTCTGTGAAGCTAAATACCTAGACTTACTTAGTAACCACTCACGGATGGCAATGCCAAACTACCTTTAGAAGCTTGAACGTTTTCATCAAGATATTTTGTCAAGGCAAACACGGTATTGAGACAAGGTGTTGGAGTTTGGGTGATTTTGCCAAGTTCAATCACTGAACCCAATAACGCATCAATCTCCAAGCTGCGGCCAGCTTCCAAATCTTGCAACATGGAAGTTTTGTGTTTACCGACCTTTTCAGCGCCAGCAATGCGACGCTCAATATCCACCCGAAAAGTCACGCCCAACTTCTCTGCAATAGTTTGTGCCTCAGCCATCATATTGCGAGCCAACTCTTTGGTTAGAGGGTATTGGCAGATACCTTCAAGCGTGCCATGAGTCAAGGAGCTAATTGGGTTGAAAGTCATATTGCCCCAGAGTTTGAGCCAAATCTCAGAACGGATGTCGTCCAAAATGGGTGACTTAAATCCAGCCGCACCCATCATCTCGGACATCTTCTGGATACGTTCTGTTGTCTTGCCATCAAGCTCGCCCAAGGGGAAGCGATTGCCTTCGACGTGACGAATCACTCCAGGGGCTTGAGTAAAGGTTGCTGGGTACACTACGCAACCAATAATGTTGTTTGGATTAATCGCTTTCTTGGCAACGCCACCGGCATCGACTGTTTCAACTGAGTGATCTTGATACTCACCACCCAACTTTTGAAAGTACCACCAAGGAATGCCGTTTTGCATAGGAATCAAAATTGTTTCTGGTCCCATAATGGCTGCTAAATCATCGATAATCGGCTCAACTTGATGTGCCTTAACCGCTAGAATCACTACATCTGGTGTCTCAGCATCATGAATCTTTTCAACCGCCTTTACCTGCGCAACCAAGGGCTCGGGCTGATCATCCATAATCAATGCCAAACCTCGTTCCTTGATTGCCGCCAAGGTTGCGCCACGTGCAACTACCGTGACCTCATTACCAGCTCGGGCCAACATAACAGCTAGGTAGCCACCAATAGCGCCACCTCCGCCAATCACACAGATTTTCATAGGAACTCCATAAGAACTAAAATTTTAAATTACTGTCATTTTAATAATATTATTTTGCAGTGCAACAATTTTGATTGCTTATTTTTTAAGCAATCAGCGCTTTAAACTGCCTTTAAGACGTCTTTTGGAACTAGGCTACCCAAAATCATGCCTGCAATACTTGCTAACAGACCTGCCAACTGTGGTGGCAATATGGCATTAGGGGCGAGAATTTCACAGCTAATCCAGACAGCGAGACCGCATACAACCGACAGCAAACCCCCCAAAGAATTTGCCTTAGACCAGTACACCCCAAACGCTAGGGGCACAAAAGCGGCAACCAAAGTTACCTTGTAGGCGCTTTCCACCATCTTAAAAATAGAGAGCTCAGAATTCACGGCAAAAAAAGTGGTCACAACAGCGAAACACAATACGGTAATGCGCATAATTTTGAGCAGATGTTGATCTGAGAGATGTTTGAAAAAACCTCTCACAATATTTTCCGCAAAGGTAACCGATGGGGCTAGCAACGTTGCACTAGCACAACTCTTAATTGCAGATAGCAAGGCCCCAAAAAACATCACCTGGGCGATGATTGGGGCGTGATTCAAAATCAACTTTGGCAAGATCATTTGCGGGTCTGTATCGAGATATTGCTTTACCAAATCGGGATTAATTAAAGTAGCAGAGTAAGCTAAATACATTGGCACAAAAGCAAAAATAAAATAAAGAACGCCGCCCAATATCGCAGCATTCACAGCAATGTTGACATTCTTCGATGAGGTAATTCTTTGAAATACGTCTTGCTGCGGAATGGAGCCCAGCATCATCGTGCAAAGCGCAGCAACGAACCCCAAAATGGATGCAAGATTCATATCGGGCCAGAAATTGCTGAATTGACCTGCGGCAGCGGCATGCTCGATCACAACGCCGATCCCCCCCGTTTGCGTTGTCATCTCACCGCCGATGTATAGCATGCCAATCACAATAATGATCATCTGAATAAAGTCGGTTATAGCTACTGACCACATGCCACCAAATAAGGTGTATATCAAAACACTGCCAGCCCCAATCAACATTCCGCCAGTCTGGGAAATGCCGCCCTCAGAAACGACATTGAACACCAAGCCCAGAGCTTTAATTTGTGCAGCAACCCATCCGAGATAAGAAACAACAATGCAGAGAGTTACCAGCACTTCTACAGTACGGCCATACTTTTCTCGAAAAAAATCACCAATTGTCAGCATGCGCCGGTTATACAAGTGGCGCGCAAAGAAAAGGCCGACCAATATCAAGCAAAGAGAAGACCCAAAAGGATCAGAAACAACGCCTCCCAGACCCTCTTTTAAAAAAGTGGCCGGAATACCCAATACTGTTTCCGAACCAAACCAAGTGGCAAATACAGTAGCTGTAACGATAGGCATTGGAAGGCTATGACCTGCGGCAGCAAAGTCTGCCGTGTTCTTTACGCGCAGAGCTGCCCATAAGCCAATGCCAACAGATATAACCCAGTAAATGATGACGAACCAAATGAGCACGCCTTAATTCTCCTCAAGGAATTTGGTGAAATTATATGACCTTGGCACTTTTGTAAGTATGGTTAAAGTGCCAATTTGGAGCACACTGGTCTGACATAATTCAAGGGTGGAATTTTCATCAACTACCCCAAATGCCGATCTAGCCTATCAAAAGGCTATTTTGGGTTCAGTGTCTCGTACTTTTGCATTAACTATTCCACTACTGCCACCAGCGATTGAAAAAGTGGTGGGCAACACTTATTTGCTTTGTCGCATTGTCGATACCATTGAAGATGCCGCAGATTTAAGCCCTCAAACTAAACAAGAACTATCTGCCTTGTTCCTACAGGCGGTCCTTGAAAGGGTTCCCGTTGAGTCTTTTGTAAGCCCCTGTCTTGAGGCCCTCAAGCACTATGGCAATCAAGATGAGCTCGACTTAATTGCGCACACCCCTACTGTCTTACGCATCTTGCATACCTGCTCGGTCGCCGACCAACAAGCGGTCAGTCGCTGCGTATCCATTATGTCCGAGGGCATGTCCCACTTTCATGGCAAACAAACCAAAGAGGGGCTAAAAGATCTCAATGAATTTGAAGAGTATTGCTACGTAGTTGCCGGGGTTGTTGGCGAATTACTGACAACTATTTTTAGCAATCACTCCTCTGCCTTCGCCCATCGAATTCTCAATCAAGAGGGGCTAGCCATCGCTTTTGGTCAAGCCCTGCAAATGACCAATATTCTCAAAGACTCCCCCGAAGATAGCGCGCGTGGTGTCTCCTGGAAGCCTGCCGAAATCAGCCAAACGCAACTCTTCAAGATCGCCTATGAAAAACTGCAGGACTCCTTAAGATACATTCTCCTCATTCCCAAGCAGGAGTTAGGCATGAGGCGTTTTTGCTTTCTGGCATTTGGTCTAGCAGTACTGACGCTTTCAAAGATCGCTGACCGAACTGACTGTAGTCATAAAAATGCGGCGAAGCTTTCTCGCAGCACAGTCATGACTTTTTATGGTTTCACCAAGGTCGCTGTAAAAAGTGATACAGCAATGAGGGTATTTTTTTATTTATTCTCAGGCGCCTTCAGAAATCGAAGTGGCACTTAACTGATTCTAAAGTGCACCCTCGTGCTTTAAAAGCCAAATCTTAATTTGACGATGCAGTCCTGGCGAATTTTCCCTCATAAAGCCACCAATTGCCTGTTTCGCAACGACACGATGACAAGGTGAAATAAGTGGATATGGATTGGCGCCACAGGCAGTTCCAACCGCACGCGGGCCGCTCTTAATTTTTTTGGCCAGCTCGCCATAGTTTGTAGTGCTACCAACCGGGATATGTCGGATTTGATCCCATACTTTTTGTTGATGAAGTGTTCCTGCTGGCTTTAATGGCAAATGAAATTGATAGTGGGGATCTTTGAAATAGGCTTTACATTGCTTTGCAACCTCTTTAGCAAGTTGGTTTTGAGGTGAAATTAATGGTGCGGTGGCGACTAAATACTCAATTTTGGACAGCATCAGGCTATCGTCCACCAACTCGGTCAAAATTCCTAAGCGCCCAAAAGGGGCGTCAATCACGCAGTACTGAGCACTGTCACAAAATGATTTTTTTACAGGGATTGCCATAGGTAAGTCATTCTCACATAAATAGAGGCCGTTGATGACGTCTATTTCCATCCTGACTATAGCTACTGAAATGCCACTTTGCTATATTGAATCATCCTTACTTTATGCAGGCAATCCGCATGGACACCTTTTTTGATGATTGGCCTTTTTTTGGTCAAGTTGCTCTAGTCATCTTTTTACTTGCGCTTTCAGGCTTTTTTTCCATGGCTGAAACGAGCATGCTCTCATCAAACCGTCATCGTCTTCGAGCTATGGCCAAGAACGGCAATGCTGGAGCTGCATTAGCGGAAAGATTGCTCAAGCGAATTGACTCGCTTTTATCGGTGCTACTCATTTCTAATAACTTGATCAACACTGTGTTGCCTATTTTGGTAACTGGGATTGCTTTGCACATATTTGGTGAAAGTGGTCTAGTGCTATCCATTGCCACTTTAGTAGTGGCACTGCTCATCATCATCTTTAGCGAAATAACACCAAAAGTTATTGGCGCAGCATTCCCCGAAAAGATTGCTTCGAATGTCGGTTGGTTTATTTTGCCCTTAACTTTTGTTCTTAAACCTTTGCTTTGGTTTATCAACAGCTTTGTTTCTGGCTTAATGAAGGTGTCTGGCCTGCAATCCTCATCCGATAGCCGAGCCATGAGCAAAGAGGAATTACGCAGCTTAGTGCTGGAGTCTAATCGCTTTGTCTCAAATCATCACCGTAATATTTTATTGAATTTATTCAACCTGGAAAATATTTCCGTAGATGATGTCATGACACCGAGATCTAAAATAGAGGTTCTAGATCTCTCTAGACCAATTGATGAGGTGGTACAACAACTAGAAACCTGCTATCACAACAAGCTACCGGTATGCGATGGTGATTCAGAGAGAATCGTTGGCATCCTATCCGTGAAAAAAGCACTGTCATTACTAGGTGATACAGATTTGAAACATGAAGATTTCAGGTCGCTATTAAATGAGCCCTATTTCATCCCTAGCGGTACGGCTGTTCTTCAACAGATGCAATTTTTTCAAGATAACCAACAACGGCTGAGTTTAGTTGTGAACGAGTATGGAGAAGTGCTTGGCTTAGTTACCTTTGAAGACATCGTGGAAGAGCTGATTGGCGAGTTCACAACCTCTTTCTCTAACCTCTCCAATGATCCACACTGGTTGCCGGATGGCACTTATCTTGCTAGTGGTGGGGCCTCCTTAAGGGACTTGAATCGCTTACTCAACCTGAACTTTCCCTTAGATGGGCCTCGCACTTTAAATGGTCTCATTCTAGAAAAACTAGAAGCAATTCCTGATCATGATGTTAGCGTGCGAATTGCCGGTGTTGTAATGGAAATTATGCAGTTTGATGAACAAGCTATTAAAACGGTAAAGCTTTACCAGCCTACAACTATCCCCGAGCAAGATTGAGCGCTATTCAAGATGAATCACTTATCGTTCGAACCTGGTTTGAAATCGCAGTTAATGCACTTAACTCCAGAGCGAGTGATATCCATATTGAAGCTGGAGCTGAGGAAACACTAGTGCGCGTTCGGGTTGATGGAGCCCTTCAAACCCAATCGCGCCATTCGATTGATTTACATGAGCGCTTAATTACCCGCATCAAAATATTGGCACGCTTAGATATTGCGGAAAAACGCCTGCCACAAGATGGTCGACTTTATATTGGGCATGAGTTTGCCAGGCCTGATATCGACTGCCGTGTCTCAATTCTTCCTACACTTCATGGAGAAAAAGCAGTCATTAGAATCTTACCTAGTCGGCCGGAAGATTTGGATCTTAATAAAATTGGTTTGTTACCAAACCAGCTGCAGATTTTTAAAAATTCTCTAAAGCAAACGAGCGGCCTCATTTTAGTCACTGGTCCCACTGGCAGCGGCAAGACCCGCACTTTATACAGTTGCTTAAGAGAGCTCAACCAAAGCCATCGCAATTTATGTTCCATAGAAGATCCTATAGAAATTCGCCTGCCTGGGGTCAATCAAGTAGCCTATCACCCTCGAGCGGGATTAGATTTCCCCATCATTATTCGCGCTCTATTAAGGCAAGATCCAGATGTCATCATGATTGGAGAAATACGTGATGCCGCTACGGCCCAACTTGCCATGCAAGCCGCCCAAACTGGCCACCTAGTTCTAAGTACGCTTCATACACGTAATGCTCACGGCGCACTTTCTAGACTTAAAAATTTAGGGGTTGATAAAGAAACCATTGAAACATGCCTCTTGAGTGTGAGCTCACAACGTCTAGTGCGCAGAATTTGTCAGTCATGTCGCGGCACTCCCAATGTCGCAACGAAGTTTTGCCAAAAATGTAAAGGGCTTGGTCAGTGTGGTCGAATTGGAGTGCATGAGGTATTGAATAAACCACAAATACTCACCCCCTCAATTGCCTGCCAATCTATGTGGAATGCAGGCGTGGAACATGTGAAACAGGGATTCATTAGCCAAGCAGCTCTAGAGGCTGAAATGGGTATCCTGCCATGAATAGCCAGAAGCAACTCCATTTTGCACAGCAACTTCTATCACTTTTGGATGCGGGGCTTGCACTACTGAATGCCATTGAACTAATGCATTCTTGTTCCCCTAAACAGTGGCGCCCTTGTTTATATGATTTGCACTCTCACCTAAAGAAAGGCAATAGCCTTTCTTCGGGCCTACACCTAAAACAGGATCATTTTTCAGCGGAATTTATCAACCTCATCAGAGTTAGCGAACGAACAGGTGATATTCATTTGGCCCTAACAACCATTTGCAAATGGTTGTTAGGGCCAAATGAATATCACCTGTTCGTTCGCTAACTCTGATGAGGTTG
>Ga0007801_10000867_pt1 | contig 9978 bp, 10 predicted proteins | sample CryBogmetaGMA2M_FD_60372 | JGI IMG/M metagenome (GOLD analysis project Ga0007801, IMG submission 60372) | Freshwater microbial communities from Crystal Bog, Wisconsin, USA - MA2M | ecosystem: Environmental > Aquatic > Freshwater > Lake | place: Crystal Bog, Wisconsin, USA | collected 2009-07-06
GATAGAGCCAAACTTTATTCCTACTGAAGATAAGGTTCGCTTGATCAATGAACTTAGCGAATGTGGCTTTGCCAAGATTGAGGCAACCTCATTTACCTCTCCTAAGGCTATCCCAATGCTTAGGGATGCTGAAGAGGTCATGGGAAAAATTAAGCGAGTTCCAGGAGTGGAGTACACAGTATTAGTTCCTAACTTGCGTGGTGCAGAGCGCGCTCTTGAGTCTAGGGCAGATGAATTTAATCTAGTGATGTCTACTTCTGAAACCCATAACCTTGCCAATCTTCGCATGACGCGAGAAAAGAGCTTTGCTGGGTTGGCAGAAGTCATTCAGTTTGTAGATGGAAGAACTCCGATTAACGTTTCTTTATCTACTAGCTTTGGCTGTCCAATGGAGGGCGATGTAGCCCAGAATGTAGTAGAAGAATTTGCTCAGCGTTTTGCGGATCTTGGGGTGAGAGGTTTAACGATTTGCGATACCACGGGCATGGCCAACCCTGCACAGGTGACAAAAATGTCCGAAGTTTTGCAAAAACGATTTCCAAATACACAGATCACAATGCACTTTCATAATACGAGGGGCATGGGATTGGCTAATGTCTTAGCCGCAGTGCAATCTGGCATTACTCGATTTGATGGTTCTCTTGGAGGTTTGGGCGGATGTCCATATGCACCAGGCGCTAGCGGAAATATCTCTAGTGAAGATGCGATACACATGCTTGATGCAATGGGTTATGACACTGGGATGAATATCCCAAGATTATTAGATCTGGCGCGAGAGTTGCCTACTATCGTTGGCCATTCTGTTCCAGGGCAAGTGGCTAAGGCTGGACGCAGCTGTGATTTACATCAGGCGCCTGACTATGTCAAAGAACTGCGCCAGTAATTGATTGGGGCAACAGATGATTGACCATTTGGATCACTTCGTACTCACAACAGCGAATGAATCAGCCTGCGTTGACTTTTATACAAGAGTATTAGGTATGAAGCTGGAATCTTTTACTGGAGGGACACCTCCAGTTGAGCGCAAAGCTTTCAAATTCGGCAATCAAAAAATTAATCTGCACATCAAGGGTAAAGAATTTGAGCCTAAGGCTTACATTCCGACCCCAGGAGCATTGGATCTTTGTTTTATTGCCGATCGACCTTTGCTAGAAGTCATTGCAAAGCTAGAAAAAGAGGGTTGGCCAATCCTAGAAGGGCCAGTCGAGCGTACTGGTGCCACTTCTAAAATTAACTCTGTTTATGTACGTGATCCTGATCTCAATTTAATTGAGATCAGCGAGATCTACACGGGTTGAATTGATTCTAAGACTTCTTTGAAGACTTTTTGTCAGTAGAAGCTTTTCTTTTTGCTGCAGGCTTGGCTTTTGCAGATGACTTCAGTGCTTTAGATTTTGGGGGAGGGTGATTAATTGGTACAGCCCCCATTTTTCTTGCAGGGATAGAGATAGCACTAGATTTATGGGCGCCGCTCCAGCTTGGTTCTGCAATGGAGTTAAAGGCCTCTCGTAACTTTTCACCCCATAACTGATGGATCATTGCGAAATAGGGGTTGGCATCATCTAGAGTGACCAGCTTAGTTGCTTTTAAGGAATTCTTTTCATAAACGAGCATATCCAAAGGCAGCCCTACAGAAATATTACTCTTTAAGGTTGAGTCCATCGATATCAAGGCACACTTCGTCGCTAAATTGAGCGAGGTATTGAAATTGAGGACGCGATCCAGAATGGGTTTGCCATACTTGGATTCACCAATCTGAAAGTAGCATGTTTCTGGAGTGGATTCAATAAAGTTTCCTGCTGAATAGATATTAAAGAGGCGAGGATTTTCGCCTTTTACTTGTCCACCAAAAATCATATTGCAGTTAAATTCAAGGCCTGCTTTCTCCAGCGCCTTATGATCACGCTCATATACTTTTTTGATAGCATTCCCTACAACCACTGCCGCCTCATAAGAGTTTTTTGCAGTCCAGAGATTATTGCCATCGATGAGCTCTCCTTGAAGAAGAATTTCTTTGACTGATTGTGTAATAGCTAAATTACCAGCACTCATCATTGTAAAAAAACGATCATTATCCTTTTGGAAGATCGTCATTTTTCTGAAAGTGCCAATTTGGTCAACACCAGCATTGGTACGGGTATCTGAGAGAAAAACTAAACCATCTTTTAAACAAAGCCCAATACAGTACGTCATGCCAAAACCCTTTGTCTCTTAAACCAATTCTGGTAATTATCTCTTAATTGCCTATTTAGTGCCGCTACTATGGCAGCTTCTGAATGGAGATGCTAGCGCTTAACTCTTCACCCCCGCCACCCGAGCGAACACCTTTAACGGGTGCCGCAGAGAAGTAATCACGGCCAATAGCCAAGCGTATATGGCGTGCATCCGTCAGACAGGCATGAGTAATATCTACGCTTGTCCAAATGCCCTTATTGATATCACTGCAAAAATCTATCCATGCATGACTGGCCAGATTAGGCGATTCTTCTGCAAAGAAATAGCCGCTGACATAGCGCGCAGGAATATTAGATGCTCTACAGAGGCCTAACATCACATGGGCATGATCTTGGCAGACACCGTATTTCATGGCAAAAGACTGAGCTGCAGTACTGGCAAAGTTTGTTTGTCCTGGGGAGTATTCAATAGCTTTTTGTACTGCAGTAGCTAGCTTTAATACTTCTTCTGCCGAATTCTTTTTAGGCAGACTAGCCGCAAAGTATTTCAACATTTCTTCTGTTGGCTCAGTCAAATTGGTTTGTTGAAGTAAGTAATAGGGTGAAACTGCCTTTGCATCATCTGTAAACTCAAAGGCATCTTGGGTATGCACTTCACCTTCTGCCTCAATCATCATTGAAGTGTATGGGTTCTCTTGGACAAAGACGCTACATAAATTACCAAAGGTATCAGTTGAGCTTGTCGCTTTAATCGGGGTACTAATTTTCCATTTATCGACTTGTTGTCCCGCTGAAGAAAGTGGGCTGAGACGTAATTCTTGAATGGAGTAGCGTACTGGAGTTTCATAGCGATATTCGGTACGATGACGAATTTTTAAGTGCATATATTCTTTGCGATTTCTTAGGCAACAGCCAAAGGGATGAGATAAGCATTGCTGAACTCATCGGCGATATGGTTGATGCGCTCTAAGAAGACTTCTATGAATTCTTCCAGTCCTTGTTCAAATACTTCATCAATATCAGAATAATCCAAGCTGGCCTTGAGTTTACCTAGCAAGCGTTCAATTTCTTTAGATTGTTGATTTTTTACCTCAGATATTAGGGGAATGAGTTCATTTACACAGCAAACTAATGAGCGGGGCATCTGCTTATTGAAGATGAGCAATTGAGCTACTTGCTTTGGTGTTACCTGATCGGAATAGATTTGGCGATAGATCTCGAAAGCAGAAACAGAGCGAAGTAATGCTGCCCAGTGATAAAAGTCAAAGAACTCACCATCGGTGCCCTCGTCAGAGCCTTTCTTAGGGCTTAATACTTTTAGCGCTGCTTGGTCTTCATACTTTGTTTCTAGAATACGGGCAGTGTTATCAGCTCTCTCCAAAAGTGTTCCTACATTGATAAAGTAGAAAGCTTCATTTTTGAGCATCGTGCCATGCATGACACCTCTAAAAAGATGGCAGCGGTGCTTCACCCACTCGAGTAGCCTGCTGGGATCAGCTTGATGTCTTGCTTCTAAAATCTGCTGTAACTCTAACCAGGTGGTATTTTGGGTTTCCCATACTTCCGAAGTAATCTTGCCACGGATCACACGCGCATTTTCACGGGCAGCGTATAGACAAGAAACAATGCTAGAAGGATTACTGGTTTCATAGATCATGAAATCCAAAACATTCTCACGATTGACCACATCATATTTACTTAGGAAAGCATCTTCTAACTTAGAGATAGTGAGTAACTTCTTCCAACTTTGCTCCAGAAATTCTTTGGGCTGCGGGAGCAGAGAGGTTTGATGGTTTACATCGAGCATACGAGCAGTATTTTCTGCTCGCTCGGTATAGCGGGCCATCCAATAGAGACAATCTGCGGTGCGGCTTAGCATGTTTTTCTCATTCTGCTTACTCTTCCAGAACCCAGGTATCTTTGGTTCCGCCACCTTGGGAAGAGTTCACTACCAAGGAGCCCTCTTTGAGAGCAACCCTCGTTAATCCACCTGGAACCATCTTGATGGTTTTACCGGAGAGTACAAAAGGTCGCAAATCAATATGTCTTGGTGCAACCCCAGACTCAACAAAGGTTGGGCAGGTAGAAAGTGCTAAGGTAGGTTGGGCAATATATTTATCAGGATGGGCAATCAAATGCTTTCTGAATGCTTCGATTTCGGCTTTTGTTGAGGCTGGTCCAACCAGCATGCCATAACCACCTGCACCGTGAGTGAGTTTTACAACCAGCTTTTCAAGATTGGCTAAGGTATAAGCCAGATCATCTGGCTTGCGACATTGGAAAGTAGGAACATTGTTCAAAATCGGTTTTTCGCCAAGATAAAACTCAATCATCTCGGGGACATAAGGGTAGATGGATTTGTCATCAGCAATACCTGTGCCAATAGCGTTAGCTAAAGTAACATTACCAGCGCGATATGCTGACAGGAGACCGGCAACGCCCAGGGTCGAATCAGAGCGGAAGGCTAATGGATCCAAGAAGTCATCATCTACGCGGCGATAGATGACATTGACTCGCTCGGGGCCTTGGGTTGTGCGCATAAAGACTTGTTCATTCTTAACAAATAAGTCTTTACCTTCTACCAGCTCAACTCCCATTTGCTGAGCAAGATAGCTATGCTCAAAGTATGCAGAGTTATACATTCCGGGCGTAAGCACTACTACGTTGGGTTTCTTGACATCATCTGGTTTAACAGACTTGAGGCACTCTAATAAAAGATCTGGATAGTGCTGCACTGGAGCAATACGATATTTTTGAAAGAGATCTGGGAAGAGACGCATCATCATCTTGCGATCTTCAACCATGTAGGAGACTCCAGAAGGTACACGCAAGTTATCTTCTAGCACGTAGAATTCACCTTCACCTGCGCGCACAATATCAATCCCTGCAATTTGGGCATAGATATCGCGTGGCACACTGACGTTACGCATCTCTGGACGATATTGTGCATTGTTATAAATCTGCTCGGCAGGAACAATGCCTGCTTTGATTATTTCTTCATCGTGATAGACGTCATAGATAAAGCGATTAAGTGCTTTAACACGTTGCTGCAAACCTGCTTCTAGTTGTTCCCATTCTTTTGCAGCAAAGATACGGGGCACTTGATCAAACGGAATGGTTCTTTCTGAACCTAGGTCATCTCCATAGACTGCGAAGGTAATACCCACTCTTCTAAAGATGAGGTCAGCTTCAGCACGCTTTAGACCCATGAGGGTATCACTCTGCTGCTTTAACCAATTATGAAAAATTTGGTAGTGCGGGCGAGCTTTACCTGCTGCATCGAGCATTTCATCGAAAGGCATTTTCATAGCTATAAAACTAATGCCTTTAATAGGATTGGGTGTGGAGATTTGAAGCAGCTTGGTGCTGTATTGCACCACATATGTGCATAAAGGCTCAGATACTAGCTCTTAAGCCAGTCTACCCCATTTTTTGAACTACTCAGCGTTTAAATCACCTCTAGCAATACGTCCTTTTTGAACTTCCCATTCACGCTCTTTGGTGGCGGCACGTTTGTCATGCTGCTTTTTACCTCTTGCAAGGCCAATTTCGCACTTCACATTGCCTTTGGAAAAGTGCAGGTTCAGTGGCACTAGGGTATAGCCTTTTTGCTCTACCTTACCAATCAGTTTGCGTATCTCAATCGCATTTAACAGGAGCTTTCTGGTTCGTGTGCTATCTGGAACGATATGAGTAGAAGCTGAAAGAAGGGGGGTAATATGGCAGCCGATCAGGAAAAGCTCCGCCTGGCGAATGACAACATACGCTTCTTTAATGTGGGCGCGACCAGCGCGGATGGCTTTAACTTCCCAGCCTTCCAGAACCAACCCTGCCTCAAAACGCTCTTCGATAAAATAATCGAAGAAGGCTTTTTTGTTATCGACGATACTCATAGTTATTTAGCTTCCAAGATCGATTATGGCAGACGTCTACAAGACCGTTTTAATTGGCCAATCAGCTGACCGAATGTACGGCCTGGTGACCGATGTGGCGCGTTACCCCGAGTTTTTGCCCTGGTGCGGCGGGGTGGAAATTTTTGAGCAGACTGAGACAGTTCTAGATGCCAAAATCAACATCAATTTCAAGGGTATTAATCAGTTCTTTCACACCCGCAATATCAACCACCGCCCAGAAACGATTGATATGGTTTTCGTAGACGGCCCTTTTAAGCATTTTTCAGGACAATGGAATTTCATCCCTTTGCGTGAAGACGCTTGCAAAGTGGAGTTTAAGCTCCATTGGGAGTTTAAAAGCGCCATTCTCGATAAGATCATCGGCCCCGTTTTCAGTCATATTGCTGGTACCTTCGTAGACTGCTTTGTCAAAAGGGCAGAAAATCTGTATGGCTAGTCTCAGTCTGGATCTATTGCTTTGCGATGCAAGGCTGGGAGAACCAGTGTTGAGTCCAATGACCTTAGTGCTCAATGAGGGCGAGCTTGCAACCGTGGGCTTGGCTTTGTTAAGGGCTGGCATTGCAAATGGCCCCAATGATCCTGTTCTTGCGAGAAAAGGCTCTTTTGGAGTCTTTGGGAAACGTAAAGACTGGGATAGCCCAATTTACTCAGGGGATCGTTTAGAGCTGTATTCCCCGCTATTAATAGACCCCAAGACCGTACGCCGGAAGAAGGCGAATCAGAACCAGGATGCCAAATTCCAGGCTGCCGCAGCGAAAAGAAAGGCTAGGAGGCTATAATCTGTTTTTGTGACTAGGGGTTTTGTATGCGACTCATTCAAAAAGCACTCACTTTTGACGATGTGCTCCTCGTACCGGCCTATTCTTCGGTGCTCCCTCGAGATGCCAGTCTGGCAAGTAAATTAACTCGGGAAATTTCTCTCAACACACCACTGGTATCTGCAGCGATGGATACCGTCACTGAAGGTCGTTTGGCAATCGCCATGGCCAGCGAAGGTGGAATTGGGATTATTCATAAAAACTTAACGCCGGCTGAGCAAGCGCGCGAAGTAGCTAAAGTAAAGCGTTACGAATCGGGTGTCTTGCGTGATCCCATCACTATCGCTCCTGATGTAACGCTGCGCCAAGTGATTCAACTCTCACGCGAACATGGCTTTTCTGGATTTCCGGTATTGGTGGGTAAAGAAGTAGTCGGCATTATTACCAATCGCGATTTGCGTTTCGAAGAAGACTTAGAGGCTTCAGTAAAAACGAAAATGACTCCCCGTGAGCGTTTAATCACTGTGAAGGAAGGTTGTTCATTAGAAGAAGCAAAACGCCTGATGAGTCAACATCGTTTGGAGCGCGTACTAGTAGTTAACGACAAGTTTGAATTGCGCGGCCTGATCACTGTTAAAGATATTCTCAAAGCTACGGAACATCCCAATGCCTGTAAAGACACTGAAGGTAAGCTGCGTGTGGGTGCGGCAGTTGGTGTCGGCCCTGATAACGATGAGCGTATTGAACTTTTGGTCCGTGCTGGTGTGGATGTGATCGTTGTAGATACCGCACACGGTCATAGTCAAGGCGTTTTAGATCGCGTTAAATGGGTGAAGAAAAAATTTCCACATGTACAGGTTATTGGCGGCAATATCGCTACTGGCGATGCAGCTAAAGCTTTAGCTGATCATGGCGCTGATGGCGTGAAGGTTGGTATTGGCCCTGGCTCAATTTGTACTACTCGTATTGTTGCCGGTGTTGGTGTTCCTCAAATTACTGCTATTGTGAACGTAGCTGCAGCGCTTAAAGGCACCGGTATTCCATTGATTGCTGATGGCGGCGTTCGTTACTCTGGTGACGTTGCAAAAGCACTAGCAGCAGGTGCAAGTTCCGTCATGATGGGCGGCATGTTTGCTGGTACCGAAGAAGCTCCAGGTGAAGTGTTCTTGTATCAAGGACGTTCATATAAGAGTTATCGTGGCATGGGTTCATTAGGTGCGATGGCTGATGGGTCTGCCGATCGTTATTTCCAAAGCGATATCGTAGCTAGCGCAGAAAAACTCGTTCCAGAAGGTATTGAAGGTCAAGTTCCCTATAAAGGTAGTGTTTTAGCAATCTTGCATCAACTCACGGGAGGTATTCGCTCCTCGATGGGTTACCTCGGTTGTAAAACAATAGAGGAATTACATGAAAAAGCCAATTTTGTGGAAATTACTTCAGCGGGTGTACGCGAGTCACACGTACATGATGTAAAGATCACTAAGGAAGCACCGAATTACCATATTGATTAAGACTGCTTCTTTCGTGCACGACAAAATACTGATTCTCGACTTTGGTTCACAAGTAACGCAATTGATTGCTCGACGCGTGCGTGATGCGAGAGTGTATTCTGAAATTCATCCTTACGATTGTGATCCAGAATTCATTCGAAAATTTATTCAAGAGCAGGGTGGTAAAGGCATTATTCTTTCTGGCGGCCCAAGCTCAGTAACAGAAGAAGGTAGTCCTCGTGCACCCAAAATCGTTTTTGAATTAGGCGTTCCTGTTCTAGGCATTTGCTATGGTATGCAAACTATGGCAACCCAGTTGGGTGGTGCAGTAGCCTCAGCGGAGTCATTGGGTAAAGCGCGTGAATTTGGCTATTCCGAGGTTCGTGCTCATGGCCATACAAGCTTACTCAAAGGTATTCAGGATTTTTCTACCAGCGAAGGCTATGGCATTCTCAAAGTTTGGATGAGCCATGGCGACTCAGTAACGACCTTGCCCCCATCATTTAAGTTGATGGCGTCTACTGACTCGTGCCCTATCGCTGGCATGGCAGATGAAGCACGTCGCTTTTATGCTTTCCAGTTTCATCCAGAAGTCACTCATACCATTCAAGGTACTGCGATTATTGAGCGCTTTGTGCATGAGATATGCAAATGCAAACCTGACTGGGTAATGGGTGATTACATTGCCGAAGCAGTAGCGAACATACGCAAACAGGTTGGCAGTGATGAAGTCATTCTTGGCCTATCAGGTGGTGTGGACTCTAGTGTTGCTGCTGCTTTGATTCATCGTGCGATTGGTGATCAACTGACTTGTGTATTTGTAGACCATGGCCTACTTCGTCTGAATGAAGGCGATATGGTGATGGAGATGTTTGCACGTAATCTTGGCGTTAAAGTGATTCGTGTCGATGCAAAAGATACCTTCATGGGGCAATTAGCTGGCGTTTCTGATCCAGAAGCAAAGCGCAAAATCATTGGTAAAGAATTCGTAGAAATATTTCAGAGCGAGTCTGGCAAGATTCAGAATGCCAAATGGCTTGCCCAAGGCACTATCTATCCGGATGTGATTGAGTCTGCTGGCAAGGGCAAGAAGGGCGCGCATACCATTAAGAGTCACCACAATGTAGGCGGTCTACCTGAAGACATGCACCTCAAGTTGCTAGAACCACTTCGTGAGCTGTTTAAAGATGAAGTGCGCGAGCTTGGCGTGGCATTAGGCCTACCAAGAGAAATGGTCTATCGTCATCCATTCCCTGGACCGGGCCTTGGGGTTCGTATCTTGGGTGAGGTTAAAGCAGAATTCGCAAACCTCTTGCAACGTGCTGATGCTATCTTTATTGAAGAATTGCGCAATACCATCGATGAGGTAAGCCAGAAGTCTTGGTATGACTTAACTAGCCAGGCATTTGCAGTTTTCTTACCAGTCAAATCGGTTGGTGTAATGGGTGATGGCAGAACCTATGAATATGTTGTGGCGCTGCGGGCAGTACAAACACAAGATTTTATGACGGCGCATTGGGCTCATTTACCTCATGAGCTACTTGGTAAAGTATCCAATCGCATCATCAATGAAGTACGGGGCATTAATCGAGTTGTCTACGATATCAGCGGAAAACCACCAGCAACCATCGAGTGGGAATAA